>WNFO01000196.1_pt1 | contig 73925 bp, 47 predicted proteins | sample 5400251 | NCBI WGS metagenome assembly WNFO01 (sample SAMN13153354, study PRJNA577476) | soil metagenome | isolation source: 100 cm saprolite under Madrone tree | place: USA:California | collected 2016-06-14 | reverse complement strand
CGCCTGATCAAGCAGGCGCTGCCGGACGTTCGAACGATCCTGGGTATTTCGAATGTTTCCTTCGGGCTGCCGGCGGGGGCGCGGGAAGTCGTGAATTCGATTTTCCTGTATTACTGCACGAAGGCGGGGCTGGACCTCGCCATCGTCAATACGGAGAAGCTGGAGCGGTTTGCGTCAATCCCCGCGCAAGAGCGAGAACTCGCGGAAAACCTTCTGTTTTCACATCCGCCGAAGGATGTGCCTGCCGATCATTCGAATGCCGGGTTGTTGCGGGATGTTCCCGCCGACTGGCGCGAGCAGAGCAAGCAACAACGCGCGGCTGTCAATCAGCATTACATCGCAGCCATCGCCGAACACTTCCGGACGACAAAGAAAAAGGAAAAAGCTCGCGCGGCAGACGTGCCGCTGGATGAGCGGCTGGCGAACTACATCATCGAAGGTACGAGAGACGGTCTGATCGCGGATCTGGAGAAAAAGCGCGGAGAGGGTACGGCGCCACTGGACATCGTGAATGGACCGCTGATGGCCGGGATGGCGGAAGTCGGGCGGCTCTTCAATGCCAATGAATTAATCGTCGCGGAGGTGTTGCAGTCTGCGGAGGCCATGAAAGCGGCGGTGAGCCACCTCGAACAATTCATGGAGAAGGCGGACACGGCCAAGCGCGGAAAAGTAGTACTGGCAACAGTGAAGGGCGATGTCCACGACATTGGGAAAAACCTCGTTGAAATCATTTTGAAGAACAACGGCTATGATGTGGTGAACCTCGGGATCAAGGTGCCGCCGGAGGAGTTGATCAAGGCTTACCAGGAGCACAAACCGGATGCGATTGGATTGTCCGGGCTGCTGGTGAAGAGCGCGCAGCAGATGGTGATCACTGCGAATGACTTAAAGGATGCGGGAATCGAGGTTCCCATGCTGGTGGGCGGCGCGGCGCTCTCGGCAAAGTTCACGCAGACGAAGATCGCACCGAGTTACGGGAAGGCCGTGTGCTACGCGAAAGACGCGATGACCGGGCTGCGGCTGATGAACGAATTGATGGATCCTGCGACACGCGAGAAGGTGCTGCGGAATCACACGGCAAGCGGAAATGGCGCGAGCGTGTCCACGATCGTGACAGTGCAAGAAATCCCCGCGGTGAGGCGCTCGCCGCGGGTTCGCGCGGACCTGCCGATTCCGATCCTGAAATATCTGGACCGCAAAGTTCGGCTGGTGCCGGATTTGCGAGAAGTGTGGGGCTACATCAACCCCTTCATGCTCTATGGGCGGCACTTGGGCTTCCGGGGCGACTTTGAGAAGCGTTTGGCGGAACGCGATCCAAAGGCCGTTGAGCTATTCGAGAACATGGAAGAGGTAAAGAAGGAAGCAGCGGAGTTCATGAAGATTCGAGCCGTCTGGCAGTTCTTTGAAGCGGAAGCGGAGGGGGATTCCCTGCACCTATTTGCGCCGGGAGCGACAACGCCGTTGCACACGTTTCGATTTGGGAGGCAACGGCAGGGCGATTTTTTGTGTCTAGCCGACTATGTCCTGCCGGCGCAAAACGGACAGCGCGACCACTTGGCATTGTTCGTGGTGACAGCCGGAGAGGGAATTCGTGGGCGTTCGGAAAAAGAAAAAAATGAAGGGTACTACTTCAAGTCCCACGGTGTGCAGGCACTGGCAATCGAGACGGCGGAAGCGTGCGCGGAATGGCTGCACCGGCGTATCCGAGAGGATTGGGGATTCCCCGATCCACCGGAGATGACCATGGCGCAGCGATTTACCTCCCGCTACCGCGGGAAACGCTACAGCTTTGGTTATCCGGCGTGCCCGAACCTCGAGGATCAGGCAGGACTCTGGAAGCTATTGAAGCCGGAAGAGATCGGCATTCAGCTTACGGAAGGCTTCATGATGGATCCGGAAGCGAGCGTGAGCGCGCTCGTTTTCCATCATCCGGACTGCACGTATTTCAGCGCAGGGGAAGACCGAGAAGGCTGATTGGGCTTACCATTCGAATCGAGACAGTGATTCGGGATGGCCACCTTCGCGGCAATCCCGTTGGCCGAAAACTCCAAGAAATCGTATCCCGCCAGCGGCCCCTACGGAGTTCTCTTGATCGCCAGCAAGTGCATGAACCAGCTCGTGGAGAGCGTGTTCGAAGCGGTGCCGGTGTAAGAACCCGCTGCGGTGGTTTGCATGGCTTCCACCAGATTGCTGTGATAGGTGGAGAGAGTCGTGAAGCCGGCGCCGGCATTGGTGACCGCGCTGTCGTTGAAGGCCACGGCATAGAGAAGGTCGCTGGCAAAGTTGGTGGTGACCGGTCCGCAACTGATGGCGGTTCCGACTCCAGCGGCGGCGCACGTTGTATCGATGGGATTCGCCGGATCGATATTCGTGTATTCAGATTGATAGAGGTGGAAAGAGCTGTTGGAATTGCCCGTGAGGGTGACGGTGATGGTAATCGGCGCGCCGCCTCCCAAGATATTCTTGGCGTAGAAGGTCTGCGCGCTCTTCAGCGTGCCACTCCAGTTGGTGGGCCCAACCGCGGTCGTATAGACATTTCCCTTGTTGTCTGAGACCGACGAAACGGAGAGAGCCTGGTTTCCCCATTTCACGGAAACGATGATGAGGTTTCCGCTGACGCCGGCGGCAGAGAAAGTCTGCGAAATCGTGTTGGTTCCGGAGAGCGCCGACGTTTCGGTGTGCTGGACGAGCGTGACGGGCGGAGGAGGAGCAGCCGACTGGGTCACGGTGGTGGCTATATTCGAGAAGGTACTCGCATTGTTGGCTGCGTCGAGAGCCCTCACTTGGTAGCTGTACGAAGTCGCAAAGAGCAATCCGGTGTCCGCGAAGCTGGGCGTAGTCGAAGTTCCGACCTGCGCAAACGAAGCGCAGCCCGCGCCCTGGCAGCGCTGAATCTGGTAGCCAGTGACGCCGACGTTATCGATTGCGGCCGTCCAGGAGAGATTGATCTGCGTGCTGCTCGTGGCCGTTGCGGTCAAGTTGGTTGGAGCTGTCGGTGAAGTAGTGTCCGTGGGGGTGGTGGCGTTGGCGACGTTCGAATATGTTGAGTCGCCAGCGCCGTTGGTCGCACGCACGCGGTAGTAGTAAGCGGTCAAGGGAGCAAGGGGGTTATCCGAATAGGTCGTCACAGTAGCGGCGGTCGTCCCGATTTGCGTAAAGATGACGCCATCGGACGAACGTTCGATTTTGCAGCCGGTTTGGTTGGTAGCGTTGTTGGTCCACGACAGATTGATTTGCGTAGCTGAGGCGGCCGTGCCGGTCAAAGCAGAAGGTGCGGCGGGCGGACCGGCAAGGGTCAATGCCGTTCCAACATTGGACGGCGAGCTGAGATTCCCCGCGGCGTCCGTGGCGATGATTTCATAGCTATAACTCGTCGAAGGAGAAATGCCTGTGTCGATATAAGCCGTACCGGTTCCCGCGGGCGCTGCGATCTGCGCAAAGGTGACGCAGCTCGCGCCCTGGCAGCGTTGGATCAGGTATCCCGTCACGCCCACATTGTCCGTCGAGGCGGTCCAGGAGAGATTGATCTGCGTGCTGCTGGTGGCCGTGGCGGTCAGATTGGACGGCGCCGTTGGCGGAGTCGTGTCAGCGGCAGTTGTGGCGCTGGAAACATTGGTGTAGCCGGAGTCTCCGGAGGCGTTGGTGGCGCGGACGCGGTAGTAGTAGAGCGTCGTTGGCGCCAAATTAGGATCCGAGTACGTTATCGCGCCGGCACCTGCCGTGCCGATCTGCGTGAACGTGACATTGTCGAGAGAACGCTCGACTTTGATGCCCGTCTGATTGATGGCGTTGTTGGTCCACGAGAGGTTGATTTGCGTGGCCGAGGCCGCCGTCGCGGTCAAAGTAGAAGGCGCGGCGGGCGGACCGGTGGTGACGGCTGTGGCAGTATTCGAGGGCAAGCTCAGATTTCCGGCGGCGTCTGTGGCGATTACCTGATAGGTGTAGCTGGTGGAAGCCGAAGCAGCCGCATTGTTGTAGGTTGTTCCCGGACCGCTAGTGGTTCCAATCTGAGCGAAATTCGAGCATCCGGGTGTTGCGCAGCGCTGAATCAGGTAGTTCGTGACGCCAACGTTGTCCGTCGAGGCCGTCCAAGACAAATTAATCTGTGTGTTGCCGACCGTGGCGGCAAGGTTGGTTGGCGCGGTCGGCGGAGTGGTGTCTGCCTGCGTCGTGGCGCCCGCTGGACTCGAAGGCAGACTAAGATTGCTCGCTGCGTCCGTGGCAACGATTTGATAGGTGTAGGTTGTGGAAGGCGCCAGGCTGATGTCGGTGTAGGTGGTTGTATTGCCCGGCAAAGAAGCTACCTGAGCGAAATTCGTGCAGCCCGAGCCCGAACAACGCTGCACAAAGTAGCCCGTGACTCCAACGTTGTCCGTCGATGCGGTCCAGGAAAGATTGACCTGGGTCGGGCCGGTTGCGAGCGCTGTCAAGCCGGAAGGCGCGGTCGGCGGAATCGTGTCGGCGTTGGCGGCCTTGAATGTGGCCATCTGCATGAACCAGTTCGATACGCCGGTCGCCGTGCCGAGCGCCGAGTAAGATCCCGTCGTGCTGACGGTCACGTCTTCGACCAGGTTTCCGCGGAACGTGGACTCGGCGGTGAATCCCGGTCCCGGGTTTATGCCTACAGAATCCGCGATGGAAAAGCCAAAGATCAATTCGTTCGGGAAATTGGTGGTGGCGGATCCGCTGCTTACGGAAGTGGCCGTGCCGATCGCGGCGGAGACCACATCGAGAGGCGCGTTGATATCCGCGTTCGAATACTCAAGCTGATAAATGTAGAAAGAACTGGTGGCGATTCCGGTCAATGTCACCGTGATGGTGATCGGAGCACCGCCGCCGATGATGTTCTTGGCGTAGAAGATCTGGGCGCGTTTCGCCGTGCCGCTCCAGTTGGTAGGGCCGACGGCGCTGGTGTAGGTGTTGCCCTTGTCGTCCCCGATAGAGGCAACGGATAGGGCCTGGTCACCCCACTTGACGGCAACAACGATGAGGTCACCACTGACGCTCGGGATTGTAAAAGTTTGCGAGGCGGTGCTGATGCCGGAGCCCGCTGTCAATGCCACTTGCTGCACAAACTTGATCGGTAGAGGGGGAGCCGCAGGCGTGGTTGCACTCGTGACATTCGCATACGGACCGATGTTTCCGGCTGCGTCATTGGCCCTGATGCGGTAACTATAGGACGTCGAGGGTTGCAAGCTCGTGTCGCTGTAGCTTGTGACTGCTCCCAGCGTCGTGATCTGTCCGAAATTGCTACAACCCACCCCCTGGCAGCGTTCCACTCTGTTTCCCGTCACTCCCACGTTGTCGGTCGCGGCCGTCCAGGAAAGGTTGATCTGCAGATTGGATGATGCGGTCGCCGTCAGGTTCGTTGGTGCGGTCGGCGGAATGGTGTCCGCCGAAACGATCACGGAGAGCACAGGGTTTCCCGAATGGCTCAACGCAGCGCTTGTTCCCGTCACAATCAAACTGAAATTGCCGACCGGCGTGCCCGCGGAAGTGGATACCGTCATCGTCGTCGAACCGGAGGTGGTGACGGTCACAGGGTTGAACGAGGCAGAGGCGCCCGAAGGATAGCCCGAAGCCGAGAAATTGACGGAACCAGTGAAATTGGGACCAGGGACGACGTTGATGGTGTAGCTCGTGCTGTTGCCAGCAACCACAGTTTGCGTCGCCGGCGAAAAAGTCAGAGAGAAATCGGGCGTAACGGTAATTGTGCGCGTTGCAGGGCTTGGATCCGTGAGACCAAGATTGTCGGTCACCGTAAGGGACGCGATGTAGGTACCCGGATTCGCAAAGCTGACCGACCCGGGATTTTGCGACGAACTCGAACTCGGACTTCCGCCCGGAAACACCCAGTTATACGCAGCAACTGTGCCATCGGGGTCGCTTCCTGTTCCAGAGAATGAAATCGACTGCCCAGGGCCAATCGCCACGTTCGAAGCGGGAGTAACAATGGTGCCCGTTGGTGCCAAGTCTGTAGGAGTTGCCAAGAGTTGAACGAACTGCGCAACGGAAGGCACACCCGAAGAATTTAAGATGAAAAGCAGGTAGTAGCCTGGGGGCGCGATATTGGAATTCGGCGGCGACGTGAGATTGAGCACGCCACTTCCTGCAGTGAATGCCAACCCGACAAGCCGTTGATCCATATCGAAGGAATGAGTAACGGCTCCGGCGCGAATCAAGACAACTGAGCTGATATTTGCAGCATCCGGAGTTTGCACTTGGAAGGCGCTGTTGTAGCCAATCACGCCCGGAGTCACGCTCGTAATTGCCGGCCGGGTCGCCAGGGTTCCGTTGGAATTGAACAGATAGGGAGGCGAATAGATTTCCATGTGCGGGTCGTAAGTTCCCTGATGTGGATTACTGCCTGCCATGAGCACTGTCGCATCAGGCAATAAGATGGTGTTGGAATGATAGAGGCGCGGGTAGGTGTTTGAGCCGGCCGAAGTAAACGCACCAGTGGCGCCGACGGTTGCGTCGTACAACTCCGCCTTGAGGCTGGCAGTTGTACCATCTTCATCAATCTGGGAGCCGCCCGAGGTCAGAATCTTTCCATTCGGCAAGATGGTCGCGTTCATTTCGATGCGAGGCTGAATCATGCTGGGGCCGTACACCCACTTTGGGCTGGCCGCGGAAAGATCAATCAGCTCGGTTGTTGCGGTTGAAGGGCTTGCCCCTCCTAAGATCAGGACTTTGGGGGTGTATCCATTTGCGGGCGTCAATGGAAGAAGAACAGAAGACCCGTAGGTCCGGGTGCTGCCATAGTTCGTGGTGGGACCTGCGGTCCAACTTTGGTTGGAAGGATCAAAAGTCCACGACTGTGCGGTCGAGCCCGAGAAAAACACTTTGCCATTGGGAAGCACGTGCATTCGGGGATAGAGAGGAGGCGTAAACGGCGCAATGTACTGCTGGCTCCATCCTAAGCCGACTTTGTAAAGCTCAATGGCTGTATTGGTACCCCCCGCTTCGGACAGACCGGAAAAGACCATAACGCGACCGTCCGGAAGCAGGGTGCTCGTTGGGTACCAGCGACCGTGGGCCATTGATTGGAGATCAACAAAGTTTCCGGTGGCGGGATCAAAGGCAGTGGTGCGATTCGAGCCTTGGAAGGGGTTGTAATTGATGGTGCCACCCATAATGAAGGGCCGGCCGTCGGGCAAGACCACCATTCCGTTGCAGAACAGATCCCATGTCAGGGGCTGGGTCGTCATTGTGTCCGCCACCGGATCGAAGACGCCCCCCTGAAAGAACGTAACGGTCTTGTCGTTTCCGGACCCTGTGGCGAATAAGATCTTCCCGTTGTGCATCAGTGCCAGATGAACGGGATTAATGGGCGCGAGAGTTACCAGGGTCTGCCATTGACCTTGGACGTTCGCCTGCCCCATGGCTGGTGGAGCAAGGAGAACGGCGGATAGCGAGCACGTCAAGAGTGCCAGAGCTACGAGTAGGCGGCTGCTCGCTGGGTTCATGGGAAATCCTTTCGGCCTGTAGTGTTCGATCCTGCAAGTCGTTTAAGTCGTTCGCGATCCCCAATCTCTGGGCAAGCGAAGAACCCAGGCCGAACGCTAACCGCACAACAGCACCTGCAGATCCTGAAGCGCAATCCTCGCGGACTGCGCCTTCGATCTACTTAGTTAGTTCGGCAGCAGGCCGAAAACAGCGAACGAGGCCTGTCCTCCGACGTAAACCTTGCCGTTAGCGACCGTCGGCACCGTGAATTTGACGGCGGCCCCGGCCGCGCCGGTCCCACCAGGGCTGCTATAGAGCAAGTTCGCGACGTTGGTCGCATCGTAAGCGTCCAGAATGGCTGGACCGTTCGACGGCCAGGCGCTCAAATCCAAGATCCAAACGATACCGTTGGTTGCGCCGCTGGCGGAGACCGCAGGTATCCCGCCGCGCGGCGGGAACGTGTTGGTCGAAACGGCAGATTGTGGTGTAGCCATGGCGCCATTCGCAATCGCGAACTGGCTCAATGGGAAGTTCTGTCCCGTGACATAGATGTTTCCGTTCCAATAGGCCGGTAAGCCGTAAATGCCGCCGTCCAGTTGCGTGGTGTTGGGAGGAGGAACAGGAATTACTTCCTGCACGTCCTGGTTGTTCACCGAATTGAACTTGCCCAAACTGATCTGATCTAGCAGGTAAAGAATGGCAATCTTGCCAGTAGCGAGGACCAAATGTTGGTGGGTTGCGGAGCCGACAGAGTCGGGCAGAACCACGATGCCCGCGGAGCCCATGTCAACGTCATTGGCGTCGAGAACGCTGCGGTTAAACGGAGTGAACCAATCGAGCAACGTTCCCGTGGGGCTAAGCTTCAATACGGACTCGGAGAAATTTGTCGTGCCATCGTAGGAGCCGTTGCCGGTCGTGACGTAGATGTTGCCGCTCGCATCGGCAGCGGGACCTGCGCCGGCATCCCAAACGGAGGCGCCGTTACTCCCACTCCTGGGATCCGAGGTTGAGAACACAAACTTCTGCGCCAAGGTGGCCGGGTCATAGCCAAACACCCAACCCTGCCAGTTTGAAATATCACCGTGTGATCCGAAGCCAATGTAAATGGTGCCATTGGCCAATAGCAGACCAGGCCTGTTGAAATGGCGCAGCGAGACAAAGTTTGGAGCCGAGATTACAACGGGTCCACCGAATTTTTCTGCGCCCGTGGTGATGTTCAGGGCATGCAAGCGATGAACGTAGCAAGGAGAGCTCGTGGAACAACCTGTGCCCACGGATTCCTTCGTCTTGGCCTCGATGTAGATAGTGTTCGTCGCCGTTTCAATGACCGGCGTTGATGTGATGCCGATCTCGGGGAATACGTCGTTGGTGGGGAAAGTAGGACTGGTATCGAGCCAAGACATGGTGGTAACCCCGGTGGCTAGAAAGCTGGTCTTCCAGAGCTGTACGCAGGAGGGGGAATCAGCGTCGAAGGCATAGACGCTATCATGCTCCGTAGCGATAAACACCACGTTGCGCGTGGTGGGGCCGACCAACAGGTTGGCCATGTAGAGCGGTTGGGCGTAGATCTGACCGTCCACGGGACAAGAGAAGAGCCGTGTGAACGTTGACGAATTGACGTTCGCAGTCGTCAACGCATACTCCTTCACGTTTTGACCCGTGCGAGCAGCGTCATTATGGTAGGTGAATACACCAGCGATGTCGCTGACGGCAAAGTTCACGGACGCGGTTGCAGAAGCGTTGGTGACGCTTACCGCTGTGATGGTGTGAATTCCCGGCTGGGTGCCCGCCGTGAACAGACCCGATGTGCTAATGGTACCGGTTGTGCTGTTCCCGCCTGTACTGCCATCTACCTGCCAAGTTACGCCGGCGTTATTCGGATCGTTAAAGACAGTGGGCGTGAATTGCTGCGTCTGAGAAGTGGTAATCGAGCCGCGCTTCGGACTGACGAAAACGGTGAGCGGGCCTTGGACGACAGTGATCGTCGCAGTGCTCGATTTGGTGTTGTCCGAGACAGAAGTACCTTTAAGTGTAACGGTGGCTGGGTTCGGTATAGCCGACGGCCCGTTGTAGGTCACGGACGTCGAGGTTGCGTTTGTCAGCGTGCCGCACGTGCTGCCGCTACAGCCGGCGCCGGAGATCGACCACGTCACGCCCTTGTTTTGGACATCGTTGGTCAGCTGCGCCGCGAAGGCCTGCGTCCCAAAGGTCGCCGGAACATTGGCGCTGACCGGCGAAACACTGACTGTGATGGGCTGAGGCGGAAGGCCACTGGCCGACTTAAACGCCGCGAAAACCGCACCCCAACTGTCGGAGGCCCCAATCGTCGCGTTAGCCGAGGCATTTCCGGCAACGGTCTGGATCTGATCTTCACCGATCAGCTTGGTGCTCGGCTCCGCGGGGACAAAATCTTCGATCTTGTAACCGGCCCCGGCTGTGAAGGTGGCGGCATTAGCGGTGACGATTTCGCCAAGGAGCAAATCGCCGCCCCACGACGTGGGAGCATTTGCTGTGCTCGGCGCCGTACCTGTGCCTTCTGCCGCCGAGGCGTTATCTAGAGAGTTGCTCAGTGCCACTCCGGAGTATTCCATGATGGAGAAGCGCAGCGTTGCGGCCGAAATGTTATCGCTGACGGTGACAGTGTTCGCACCACCGGCAATGTTCTCGGCATAGTAGACAGCGTCCGTTTCACCATCCAGGGTCATATTGAGAAGGACTGCTTGCTTATAAGTGTTCCCGTGAGAGTCCGAAACGTTTAGCGCCTGGCCTGATTTGCCGGCGCGGATGACCACGGCGATAAAGTTTCCTGCAGTGTTATTCGAAGTGAACGCCAAAGAAGAGGAGTTGGTAGTGCCCGCGTCTTTGCCGGTGTGCTGAACCAGCTTGATGCTGCCCAACCCTGCGGTCACGGTGAAGGCAACACCATTGCTGGCGACTCCGCCGACGGATACGACGACGTTGCCGGTTGTTGCGCCCGTTGGAACCGGCACCACGATGCTCGTGCTACTCCAGCTCGTCGGCGTTGCGGTCGTGCCGTTGAATGTAAGCGTGCTGGTACCTTGACTCGAGCCAAAGTCGCTACCGCTGATGGTGACCGAGGTGCCGACGGGTCCAGCTGTTGGGCTTAGGTTGGTGATCGCTGGGGCGGCCGTGACGGTGAAGAGGACGCCGTTGCTGGCAACGCCGCTGATCGAGACGATCACGTTTCCAGTGGTCGCGCCTGCCGGTACGGGAACGAGGATCTGCGTGTCACTCCAGCTGTTCGTTCTTGCAGCAACGCCGTTGAACGTCACGCCGCTCACTCTTGTACCAACCGTGGGGCCGAAGTTCGTGCCGATGATGGTGACGACTGCCCCGATGGGTCCCGACGTCGGACTAATGCTCGAAATGTTTGGGGGCGGCGTAACCGTGAAAGGCAGGCCATTGCTGGCCACGCCGCCGACGGTGATGATGACATTCCCACTTGTTGCGCCAGCGGGAACCGGTACATCAATGCTCGTATCGCTCCAAGTGGATGGCGTTCCGGCAGTACCGTTAAATGTGACGGTGCTCGTGCCCTGGGTTGCGCCGAAGTTCGTACCGACGATCGTTACGGTCGCGCCCACGGGACCCTGGGTAAGGCCGAGCGAGGTAAGGCTCGGGCCGGGCGAAGTGACCGTGAACGTCACGCCGTTACTGGCCACACTGTTTACCGTCACGATGACGTTGCCAGTGGTCGCGCCGTTCGGAACTGGGGCGGCAATGCTCGTCGCGCTCCAGCTTGTGGGTGTCGTAGCAATGCCGTTGAATGTGACCGTGCTGATGCCCTGAGTTGCGCCGAAATTTGCCCCGGCGATTGTTACAGATGTCCCGACCGTTCCGGAGTTAGGCGTCGAGCTGGTGATGCTTGGCGGAACTACGACCGTGAAGTTCACACCATTGCTCGCCAGACCGCCGACAGTGACGACAACATTGCCTGTCGTCGCTCCCGTAGGCATCGACACGGCGATGCTCGCCGCACTCCAGCTCGTCGGTGTTGCTGGAGTGCCGTTGAATGTAACAGTGCTAGTTCCCTGCGACGTTCCGAAGTTCGCCCCCGCGATCGTTACCGATGTCCCGACCACTCCCGAATTCGGGGTCAAGCTGGCGATGCTCGGTGGAACGAGGACAGTAAAATTCACTGCGTTGCTCGACGCTCCGCCCACGGTCACTACGACATTGCCGGTCGTCGCACCTGCGGGAACAGCCACGGCGATACTCGTTGCGCTCCAACTGGTGGGTGAAGCCGTGGTCCCGTTGAACTTCACCGTGCTGATGCCTTGCGAAGCACCGAAGTTAGTGCCGGCGATCGTGACGGTGGCACCCACAAGTCCTGACGTGGGATTGAGACTGGTGATGCTTGGCGGGGGCACAGTGACTGTGAATGTCACGCCGTTGCTGGCGACACCGCCAACCGTAACGACAACGTTGCCGGTCGTTGCGCCCGTTGGCACGGGAACTGCGATGCTGGTTGCGCTCCAGCTCGTCGGGGTCGCGGCAATTCCGTTGAAGGTGACGGTGCTAGCTCCCTGACTCGCAGCGAAGTTTGTACCGCCGATCGTCACCGATGCGCCGACAGGACCCGCGGTTGGATTGAGGCTCGAAATTGCTGGAGCCGTTGTTCCGCCGCCGCTGGCGGCCTTGAACGCCGCCAGTCCGGCACCCCAGCTATCCGATGAGCCAAACGTGACGCCCGCAGAAACGGTTCCGGCAGTCGCCTGAATCTGGTCTTCTGCGGCCAGCTTGGTATTCGGGGATGCGGGAACTCTCTCTTCGATCGCGTAGCCGGCTGCCGCGGTGAAGGTCGCGGCATTGCCCGTCAGGATCGCGCCGAGCAACAGCTCGCCGTTGGCAGTTGTGAGGACGCTGCTGCTATTGGCGGTCGCGCTGGTTCCTTGCGCGGTGGAAACCACGTCGAGCGAATTGGCAGGCGCGACACCCGAGTACTCGAGTATGGCGAACCGCAAGGTATTGCCATTAATGCTCTCCACTACAGTAACCGTGTTCGCGCCGCCGGCGATATTTTCGGCATAGAAAATTCCGAGCGTGTCGCCGTTAGGGGTGTCCGTGGTGACGTTAAATTGGATCGCTTTTCGATAGGTATTTCCGCGCGTGTCTGAGACCGTAAAGACTTGCCCCGCCTTGCCCGCGCGAATGACTACTGCAATCCAGTTCCCAGAGGAATTGTTCAAATTAAACGCCAGCGTCGAAGAAGCGGTGACGCCGGCATCTTTGCTTCGATGCTGGACGAGTGCGATCCCTGCGGTTGACGTGGTCAGCGTGAAGTTCGAGCCATTGCTGGCTTGACCTCCGACCGTCACGACCACATTGCCAGTTGTTGCTCCGGCTGGCACCGAAACGACGATGCTGCTGGCGCTCCAGCTTGTGGGAATCGCCGAGATTCCGTTGAAATTGATTGTGCTGTTTCCCTGAGTTGCTCCAAAATTGGTGCCCGCAATCGTCACCGACGTTCCCACTGGACCGGAAGCCGGAGTGAGGCTGGTAATGGTCGGCGGAGTAGTGACGGTGAAGTTGATGCCGTTGCTGGCGACGCCGCCAGCAGTGACCACGACATTGCCGGTGGTGGCGCCGGTGGGCACTGGGACAGTGATGCTGGTGGCGCTCCATGCTGTGGGAGTTCCCGTCGTTCCATTAAATGTGACGGTGCTGGTGCCTTGGCTTGCGCCAAAGTTTGTGCCCGCGATGGTCACGGAAGTACTTACTGCTCCTGACGTGGGATTGAGGCTGGTGATACTGGGAGCGGTCGAAGTTACGGAGAAGAAAATGCCGTTGCTGGCTAAGCCGCTGACGGTCACCAAGACATTGCCGGTCGTTGCGCCGTTCGGCACGGGAACCGTAATGCTGGTAGCGCTCCAGCTCGTGGGTGTCGAGGCGATTCCGTTGAACGTTACGATGCTGGTGTCCTGAGAAGCACCGAAATTGGTGCCCGCGATTACGACCGATGCCCCAATCGCGCCGGAAGTGGGATTCAGACTGGTGATTGTCGGAATCGGGATGACGGTGAAGCTGAGTCCGTTACTAGGCAGTCCACCAACCGTGACCACGACATTGCCCGTAGTTGCTCCCGTTGGCACAGGAACAATGATGCTAGTCGCCGTCCAGCTCGTTGGAGACGCCGAGGTCCCGTTAAACGTAACGGTGCTCGATCCCTGGCTGACACCGAAGTTTGCGCCAGTGATTGTGAGAGAGGCGCCCACCGGACCCGATGAGGGGTTGAGACTTGAAATACTGGGCGTGGGAGTGACGATGAAGGTCACACTATTGCTGGCCACGCCTCCGACGGTCACGACCACACTGCCGGATGTCGCGCCGACGGGAACCGGGGCCACAATACTGTTAGCGGACCAGTTGGTGGCTGTTGCGGTCGTCCCGTTGAACCTGACGGTGCTCGTCCCTTGTGACGTTCCAAAATTGGAGCCAGTAATTGTTACTGACGTGCCTGCCGGTCCCGTCGTTGGATTCAGGCTAGCGATGTTCGGCACCGGACTGCCACCGCTCGTGGCGGCACGGAAGGCGGCCAACTGCATGATCCACAGCTGGACCTTGTCGAGGACCGCGGTGGCGTTGTAGCTCCCCGTCGCGAAGACGACCTGGTCTTCGAGAATGTCGCCATCGACAGTGATTCCGCGGCTGGTATAGCCAGTTCCCGGACCCGTTGAGGTCGACTGCACTACGTTTGCGCCGATAAGAAGGTCGTTTGTGTTTGTCGTTGCAACTGCGCCGCTGTCGCTCGTGGCTGTATTGCCTTGCGCGCCCACCGAAGTGTCCAGAGGGTTCAGCGGGTCGACGCCGCCGTATTCGGCGATGCGGATGTCAGCATGGCGCGCGGCGACGTTGAAATTTACCGTCACGGTGTTGGCGCCTGCCGCGGCTGCGGCAATATTTTTCGCGTAGTAGATGGCCTGTGAAGCCGTAGCACTTTGCACAACCGGAGCCGCCGCCACAGCGTAGGTATTGCCGATGGAGTCCGTGACGGAGCTAATTGTCGCCGTCGAATCATTCCAACTGACGACCACGACGTTCAGATTGCCTGCTGTCTGGGCGTTGGTATAAGTGACCGTCACGGGCGTTTGCGTTGCCTGAGGGCTCGCAGAATTGGTTTGTATGAAGACGATGGGAGAGACTGCGCCAACCGTGAAGTTCACGCCGTTGCTGGGTTGCAGGTTGACGGTGACCACTACGCTGCCCGTCGTCGCACCTGTGGGAACCTGAGCCGTAATGCTCGTGGCGCCCCATGCCGTCGGTGTTGCCGTAGTTCCGTTAAACGCGACCGTGCTGCTTCCTTGGGAAGTGCCGAAATTTGCGCCCGTGATCGTGACAGAGGTACCGACGGGGCCGGTAGCCGGACTCAGACTGGTAATGGACGGTGCGGGATTGCTGCTTCCAGCCGCGCGGAAGGCCACCATCTGCATGATCCACGACTGGATTTTGTCCAAGGCGGCAGTGGCGTTGTAGCTCCCTGTCGCAGAGACGACTCGGTCTTCAAGAATGTCGCCATCGCCAGTGATGCCCCGGCTGGTATAACCAGCTCCCGCTCCCGTAGTGGTCGACTGAACCAGGTTCGCACCAACAAGCAGATCGTTCGCGCCGCTAGTGGTCACCGATCCGCTATTGCTCGTCGACGTCGTAGTCCCCTGCGTGCCGGCAGAAACGTCCAGAGGACTTACGGTATCGAGGCCGCTGTACTCCGCGATGCGGATATCCGGGAAAGACGCCGCTAGGCTGAAGGTCACAATGACACTGTTCGCACCCGCTGCGGCCGCGGAGATGTTCTTTCCGTAATAGATCGCCTGCGAAGCAGTCCCGCTCTGTACGATCGGACCAGCTGCGAGAACGTACGCGTTGCCAAGTGAATCGGTCACGGAGCTGACAGTTGAAGTCGTGTCATTCCAGCCGACGACCACGACGTTCAAATTTCCGAGCGTCTGAGCTGCGGTGTAAGTTACCGTTACGGTTGTCTGCGGTGACTGAGGTGTCGCCGAGTTGCTCTGCACGAAGGCGATAGAGGCAGCCAGCGCTTGTCCCGAAGCGGCCGCGAGCAGAAGAATGAGCAGTGCGAGCGACCTGGCGAGCCGAACTTGAAGCGTCGATCCACTTTGACGACGCGAACAAATCAACATGAAGCATCCTCCGTGGGATACGCAGCAAACAAAATTTTCCGGCAAATTAGACCGCCAACAAGCGAGTGAAGAAGCTTTGGCTGAACCAACGGTCGGCAAGTAGGGCTGCATCCAGAATCACAACACGCTTGCTGGCTGCTAGGTTCCCCGCTTGCTATACAGTTACCGTTCAAGACCTGGTTTCGTGCCCTTGCGACAGACCTCCAGCCGTTACGTAGTGCAGAATGACAAAGCACTCCGCCTTCCAAATTCAGCAAGACCAATTCATTGATTCATTTGGACTTAGGTGCGGTCTGCAACACCCTCGCGAGGTTCGAGAGAAACTCACAGGCATCAATGTGCAGGGCGCTTCCATAAAATGGGGGCAGACGGACTAATGTACACATTGAAGTCCGCGTTGGATGTTTAATCTGAGGAAAAAAAACTTCGAATCAAGCAGATTCTGCCGATCGCACTGCAGACTTAGAATTTTCCTTAAATCTATGGGCACCATCGCCCAGCAAAGTTGTTCCTGCTGCTCTAATCGCAGAGCTATCGGAAGGAGCGAAGGAGTTGCGCTACTTCAGGGGACGCTCGTTCGACTCTGAGCTCCGGGCGGGCGCGGGTATCGCGGTTCCGAACGTCAAGAATACGCGGCGAAGCACTACACCGGAAAGAATTAGCACAAGCCCAATTAGGAATAGCCCGATGGTTTCGGGAAGGTTTGAGAGTGATGCCAGGATGATATTCACACCCTACGCGGTGCAACTAGTCAGCCAAAGATGATTCCTCATAAACTATTGAAAATGAGGTAGTTAACATAGACCTTACACTGCGGCAGCGGAATCCTTGGGAAACAGAATGGCGGATTCCTGTATTCCATTTCCAGACCGCGTTTCAGGGAGTTTTCACCGATGGCTTGGTTATCGCAGTCGTGGCAACGCCTGAACGCGGCCTAGAATCGTCTACTTCGTTGTTATGCTCAGCCCACTCGGCGAAGCCAGCCTTCCCTCCAGTAATGGTAAATCGCTCTTGGACACAGCCTGTGGTAATCGGCGGCGCACGCGGAACCATCCAAGATGATGCAGGAGGACTTCATCCTCAGCATTTTTCCATTCTTCTCATCCACGATCTGATTTACGCGTTTTGCGACGCGATACGTCCCCCCGCAATACTTGAGCATTTCAGAATCGAACAAAAGACCGCGGTTGCGATTCTTTTGGTCCAGGGTGGCGAATATTTCCTGCCTTGATCTTACTTGGACAAATTCGCCGGGCTGGAGGCTCAACTCACCAGCCGGAGAGGCGGCAGGCAATGCCTGGATGTGAGGATACTGCACACCCTTGCGAAAGGACTGAAACTTGTTGAAAACTTCGATGAGGATGGTGCGAAACACGTCCACAATACCGAGCGACGTCTCCAACAGCTTTTCGCCTTTGGAATCGCCCAATCCCCGGAGCAAGTTTCCGGAGCGAATATCCCTGATGTATTGCCATAAATTCCACCAGGGGAGATCCGAAGTAAACTCCCTTATATCCGTCGCTTGGCAAGAATAGATTGCCTCTGAAGTAGCTGGATCCGTTCCCCTGCGACTAGCTCTCTGCAGGACTCCTGGGATTTGAATAGGTGCTCCTGAATGCAGGTCCACAGCGCTCTTTTGTAAGGACGAACCACATTCACCAAGTTGCGACTCTTGCGTAAACGGCGTCACGGCTCTCTTGAGCCATGCCGCATTCCAAAAAATCAAGCAGCCAGCGTCGCAGTCCCCGTGAGCTCTCCCGTCGCAGCGCACACCCGTCAGGTGCACGGCGTTTTTCACTTGGCGCATGTTCCAGGGCTGGATGTTGTCGCATGTCTTATGCGCGATTTTGTAGACGCGAAAGCGTTTCCCGCAATATTTGAGCATCTCCGGCATGAACGGCATTGCATTGAGCCTGCCGCTATCATCCAGCGTCGCGAGGATTTCGTCCTCAGAGCGAACCTCGACGAGTTCGCCAGCGTGAAGGTTGAGCTCCTGATCGGGGATTGATCGTCCCATTTCCGTTTGTCTCTCTTTCCTCAGGCCAAAGGGTCGCGGTCGTCAATGATCCGGACCGAGGGCAATTCACAACTGGACGGTCTCTTCCGGGACCGTCTTTCCAGAAATTTCTCGAAAATGCCGTTCAACGCGGGTGGAGTACGCAAGGCCGAGACGCCGAGCCATTGTGCCGGCGATCTGCCGCGTGAGGTTCGACCAATCATGTTGCCGGGCGAAATTCTGCCTGGCCAAGCGCCGCTCTTCTGTGTTTTCTGCCCGGCTTAGGGCTTGTACGAGCATGGAGGACCATTGTTCGGCGCTTCTGGGAAGTAACACGACATCCCCAAGGGGCGCGAGCGATGCGATTGGCGTTCCCACGAGTGGCTTGCCGCTCGCCAGATATTCATGCAATTTGAGCGGATAAATGTACTTGGTGTAGTCATTATCCCCGTAGGGCATGATGCACACATCGAAATGCTGCGGGTACGCCATCATCGCAGTTGAAGGCTTTCCTCCGAGGAAATGAACGTTGCGGCGTCCCCTAAGTTCCTGAAGAGCGCCATCAATTTCCGGATGCGGGCTTGCGGGGCCCACCAAGACGAAAGACCATTCCGGATGCTCGCGAGTCAACTTGAGAAGCAGATCCCAATCGATTTGCCATTTGAGAGATCCCACGTACCCGACGCGGGGATGAACAATGGGCGCAAGATCCCTGGGTTCGGCCAGTGACTGCGAGTAGGCTTCAAAATCAACGCCCCCGGGAAGATAGGTGGTTTGTGGATTGATTTTTCCCTTTTTCTCGTAAAGAGCAGGTGAAAGGATGAATACGTGATCCACTGCAGCGAGCAATTGGGCTTCGACAGGATCTATGGGGCGCTCGACGCGCGAAAAAGAATATTCATCTTCGAGGTGATAACAACTCAGATCGAAGGAGATCATTCCAAGGATAGGTTCAAACTCGGGACGCCAGAGGTAGAGAATGATCTTGCGACAGCCACGGTCCCGAAGCATGCGGCTTGCCTGTAAAAGGCGCTGTCGCAGCGTAAATCGCGCCAGCCAGGCTGGCCGGTAGAAGTCCGGAAGCCAAAATTCCGGAGTATATTCGGCAAAGCCAGGATATTGGGCCATGTCGGATGTTTGTGATGGTTCTGGCCGGCTCTTGAGAGTATCCCGCCAGTGGTGCGCGGGATTTACCCACACCATATGAAAGTAGCTCGCCAGGCGCGCCATGATGTGATGGCGCACCATCCAGCGCGAGTTCCAGTGATCGGGAACAAGCGCAAGGATACCAACGTCTTCCAGCACGGGCTTGCTGGCTGTTTTTTTCGGAGGAGCTGCGTCAACCTGCATGGACCTCATCCTATCTTGCGTTCCTTCTTCTCAACGTTTTTGAGTAAAGAAGGACGTTCAAATCCTGCGGACCTTGGGATTCCACGCGAGCCGGCCGCCAGCGCCAACCAATAGCGCCCAAAGAAGGCTGCGCTGCTCCCGGAACTTCCTGCCCGCGAATAAATTCTTCAACATGCCTTTGGTTAAAGAGGAGACCTCCCAGTAGGCCATTTTGAGTACTCTCCGGTCGCCTCCCAGGATGTGCTTGCAGTAGAACGCCCCGCGGCCCACGACGTACCGGTGATTCAGGGCCTGAATTTGAGCGTCGGTGGTTCGCCCATGATTGTGATAGACGAGAACGTCCGGCGAATAAATGATCTTGAATTTTTCCCGGAAGACTCGGTAGAGAAAATCGAGATCTTCCATCACCGCGCCGATTCTTGATCCAGGACCAAGGAAGGGATCGAAATCTCCCACCACATCAAAAATCTCCCGGCGAATCGACATGTTGGCGCCGATCAGGAACAAGAAAAGCTGATCGCGCGATTCAATGGGCGTCCTCTCGGGGAAGCTCCGGATGGTTACCGGCCGATCTTGTTTATCAAAAAGCTCGACCCTCCCTCCGAGCACGCCCAGGGAGGGGTCGGAGGTGAATTCCCGCGCAATCGCGGCCAGCCACTTTGGATCCGGTATGCAATCGTCATCGGTAAAAACCAGAATTTCGCCAGTGGCTGAGCGAAGCCCGGTATTGAGCGCGATCGACTTTCCTTGCCGGCTTTCCAGCAGGTACATGTATCGTGGCGGGTTTTCTTCGACGAGCGGTGCAATCGCGCTCTTTGTCCCGTCCGTGGAATTGTTATCGACGATCACAACTTCCCAATCCACGCCGTCCGGCACAACCTGATGCGAAAGTTCTCGCAGAAACTTGAGCAAGCTGTCGGCTCGATTGTAGCTGGCGATGATGATGCTGAGCTTCATATGAAACTTTGCGGATCGTGGTGCTGACTTTCGCCTTTCCCTGTTCTTTCGCTTCCTACAATTATTTCGCTGGATGGAGTCTCTGAACCTGTTGTTGCGTTTGACGATTTCGCAGCCATTTCTTGCTTTCGGCCATTCTTCCAAAGGTCTGAAATAGCTCCAGCTTGTAAAAGGAGCGGATTTGCTCCCCCCAAGAAAACATCCACTTCCCGAGAAACCGCAGAGCAATCGGGAACAAGTAACGCGGAACGCCAAAATAGCATTTCGCGCCATCCGGGACTCCCTCGACGAGAATAGACCACCGGCCATAGTGAAACGCCATGGATCGAAAATACTTTCGCTTGGTGCGATACTCTTCCACCGGGTGGTAAACCACAGCCTTGGGAGCATACGTCAGGCGTTCGCCCGCGTGCATAAGCCTCCGGCAATACTCAGTGTCCTCTCCACCCAGCAGGTCATTGATTCGGTTGAGGTCGGTCCGGTAGGGACCATACTTTTCAAAGATGGATTTGCGCAGGCCCATGTTTGCGCCGATCGCCGTCGCCGTGAGTTGGCACGGCACCTCGCCCTTGTCAAAATTCACGATGCCACCGTAGGCAGGGTGACGGTAGGGACCGTCGAACGTAATCCAGGAAGGCTTCTTGCAGTTCCACACGGGGATGATTTTTCCGCCGACCGCAGCGCAATCATGTTTCTGGAACGCATCATATATTCCCGCGATCCACTTAGGATCGACGGTCAGATCGTCATCCGTCAGAGCGAGAATCTCGCTGCGGGCTTCCCGAATGCCGGCATTCAAGGCGTTCGTTTTGCCCCGCGTGCCCTGAAAAAAGTAGCGGAACCGGCGCGGGTTTTTCGCGATAAAGGATTCACAAACCGCACGCGTATCGTCATTCGAATTGTTGTCAACCACCAGCACTTCCCATTTGAGCCCTTCGGGCACAACGGAAGCCTCGAGACTATTCAAAACGACAGCAAGGGACTTCGAGCGATTCCAGGTGCAGATGATGACCGTCAAGTCCATGGCTTATGCCCGAGCCCCGGCGTTAGTCTTCTTGGAGGCCGTTGCTTTGCCCCACCAACGGGCAAGACTTCTCACGGCTGCTAGCGGGTGCGATACGCCGTTCCAGGTGGCCATGCAGAATCCGCGGAGGAGCCGGCTCCAGCTCAAATGCATTCCCAGGTTGCGCAGCCAGTTTTTGTGAAATTCAAGATAGTTCTTGCCGCGCAGCTGCAAGAGTCCTTCCGCAAGAACCTGGTAGTACTCGCTCAAGCGGACCCGCATACGATCCTCATACTCGTTCTTGTCGAGACTAGATGGGCCGTACTGAATGAGTTCCGTCAGAAAGGACAACTGAATACTGTTCATTCGCTCCGAGAACGTCGTATTGGATTCGCCCTGCGTTCTGGTAAACGTCAGCAACTGGTGAACGAAACCAAAATCAGATTCCTGAAGAATTCTGAAACAGACTGTAGAATCCGCATGAAGATTGGACTCGTCGTAGAACTTTTTCTCTTTGCGAACAAAGTCCGAACGAACAAGCGTCGCGGTCGGCGCGCCGAAAACATAGCGGCCGTTGAGCAGTCGCAATCGCGAGACTTCCCTGCCGGTCACCACGGTCCGCGGAAAAGGCAGTCCGCGCCACATCACGTGCATGCCGTCGCCGTAGAGGCCATACGCCCCGACGAGTCCGACGGAGGGGTGGGCTTCGGAAAGCGCTACCATTTTCATGATGCATTCAGGAAAGAGCCAGTCATCGGCCAGTACGACTTTGCAGTACTTGCTCTGGGGAGAAATCTGACTGATCGCGTGATTGTGATTCTGAATGATGGGCAGAAAATCGCAATTGTCGTGGACTCGAATCCGCGAATCTTTGGCCGCGTAGCTCTTCGCGATCTCCAGTGTGCGGTCCGTGCTGCGGTTATTGACGATGGTGTAGTCCCAATTCTGATAGGTCTGCGCGAGCACACTTTCGATGCATTCCGGCAGGAATTCCTCGCCGTTATAGACCGGCGTGATCACGCTCACGAGCGGCTGTTGCGATGGGCTCAGTACGTGAGCGTAGAAATCGGCAATGGGATAGGAGGACATCGCAATGAGATCCAGCGGTCTTTCGCTCTCTAGAGTTGTGTTCGGTGCGCGCTCCATTTTTCGCGCTCCTCTTCAGACGGCTCGCCCGCGCGGCTGAGCCGCTCGCTGCGCAGTCCCTGCAAATTCCATTTCTGAGGAAAGTAGACGATGCCGGACCGCGAATCGAGTTGTCTCCCAGAGCGGTAGACATTCGCCAATTCAACCTCAAGCTTCGCGCAATGTTCGACGCCGTCGTAGACGATCTGGCCAAGACCGGTGATCCACAGCGACAAATCGTAACGGCCGGGGAGGAGATTCAGGAAATCGATCTCCAGGTCTAGATAGCTCTCTCCCGAAGCAATTTCAGGAATGTCCAGGCTGTGATGCCAGGTGCTGGTATCGGTGACGAGGGTCCCCATCTCGGTCAGAAGCCGGAATCCAAAACTTGGGTACGGAATTGTTTTCTTGGCATGAAAGTGGAATCGCAACCGGATGCTGTCGCCGCTTCGCGTAACCAATTGTGGCTGCCCATCCAGACTGAGAAACGAGATGCCCGTGTAGCGAATATCGCCGTTGCCATGGCGGGATTCCACCACGCTCAAGTCCGAAGCGCTCTGCTGAGTCTCCGCGAAAGATGACAAATACGATTCTATGACCTGGCGAGTCGGCCCGTCTTGGCGGATACGGCCACTGTCAATCCAGATGCCGCGCGAGCAAAGATTCTCCACAGCCGCCATGTTGTGCGAGACGAACAAGACGGTTCTACCGCCCTTTCGCAGATCTTCCATGACACTCAGACATTTTTTCTGGAAGCCCGCGTCACCGACGGCCAACACCTCATCGACGATTAGAACGTCGGGATCCAAGTGCGCAGCAACTGCGAAACCCAGCCGCAATCGCATGCCGGAGGAATAGCGTTTAATGGGGGTATCAATGAAACGTTCCACGCCGGCGAATTCAATGATCTGGTCGAGCTTCGCTTCGACCTCTCGCTGCTTCATTCCAAGAATAGAGCCGTTCAGAAAGATGTTTTCTCTTCCCGTGAGCTCTTCGTGAAACCCAGTGCCAACCTCGAGCAAGGAAGCGACCCGGCCGTGAACCTTCACCCGCCCAGAGGTGGGATGTGTGATCTTGGAAAGGACTTTCAACAAGGTACTCTTGCCCGCGCCGTTGCGGCCAATGATGCCCACGACCTCTCCCTCCTGGATGCCAAAAGAAACATCGCGCAGGGCCCAAAGCGTGTCGGTGACCGCAGTTTCCCTCGTGAAAGGATTTTTCAGAAAATTGGTCAGACGCTCGCGGAGCATCGTCTGCTGACTTGCTTTCCCCAGCAGGTATTGCTTCGAAAGATGTTCCACACGGATGGAATCGCTCATGCGCGTCCTTCCCCCATTCTGGCAGGAGCAGAGTCGCTTGCGCCTTGTTCCAATGTCCGGTGTGCGCGTTGCATCATCATCGAGCGATTTTCTTCCTTAGATTTCAAACTAGATAATGTCCGCAAAAGTTTTCTCGGCCTTGCGGAAGTAAAGAGCTCCAATCACAAAGAAAACCAGCGACGTGCCGAACGAAGTCGCCATGAAGCCCCAGTCCACTTGCCGGTTGGGAAAGAGGCAGACACGGAATCCTTCCATGACGGAGGTGAGTGGATTGAGCGCCAGCAACGGCCGCCAACGGGGAGAAAGATAACTGACCGGGTAAAGAACAGGGCTTACCCAGAGCCCGAGTTGGATCATGAACGGAATGACGTGCTTGATGTCGCGATAGCGGACATTGAGCGCCGCGAACCACATGCTGATACCCACGGTCACAATCAACATATCCAGAACAGCCAGCGGCCAAAACACGATCTTCCAACTGGGTGCGATCCGGTAATACAGCATCATCACGACGAGGAAGGAAGAACCGACGCCGAAGTCCAGCAAGCTGCTGAGTGCCGACGAAGCGGGCAGCAAAATTCGTGGAAAATAGATCTTGGTGATCAAGGGAGCGTTGCTCACGAGACTATTTCCGCCCTGGCCGAGCGTTCCTGCAAAATATATCCACGGAACCAGCGTGGTGTAGAAAAAAAGAGGATAGGGGATACCGCCGCTGGGAATATTCGCCATCCGGCCAAAAAAGAACGTGAAAATCAGCATGGTAAAAAGCGGCTGGATGATGGCCCACGCAGCGCCGAAAGCCGCTTGTTTATAACGCACCTTCACGTCGCGCCACGCGAGGAAATAGAGCAGCTCGCGAAAATGCCAGAGTTCCGACATCCATTCCGCTCTTGTGGCGATGATTTCTTCGCCAGGTTGCGGAATGGGCGCGAGCGATTTCTGATCCGGTATCACCATACTAGCTTTCGACAATGAAAACCCTCCGCGTATCCGCCGGGGCTATTCGCTTCGATGCCCCGGATTCTCTGTAAACCCATAAAGGTGTCCGCCGTGAACCACTGTTTTGCTCGTTGAGACGCAAACGCGTCCAGAATATGCTTCGACTTCCGTTCGCAGGTGGTGCGATCCAATCCGACAAAGAAGTTTGGAATTCCCAGGTCACCATCGTACTTGGGAATCTCGTATTCCAAGATCAGATGGCTGCGAAACGTGTTCCAAGTCAGTTCACAGATCACCCGATGATCCTGGTGCAGATCGTGGCGGTAGTGCGTCAGGATCAGGTCCGGTGCGAATTCTTTCTTCAGCTTCTCAAACTCGCCTTTGATCTGCGCTTGCTGCGAAGGGAAAAAGCTGTCGCGGTAGCTGCGGATCTCAATTTTCTTTTTCTTTGCAGACGCGAGAAAGAGATTCGCCGCTCGCAGAGCTTCCTTCTTTCGAACCGGAGTCGCGCTAAACACGAGCCAGTAGATTTCAATTTCCGGATTTTCGCCCAGAAGACGAAGAATCGCCCCGCCGCACCCAATCTCAATGTCATCGCAGTGCGAACCCAGGCACAGAATTCGGCGCAGGGGCTGCCGGGCAGAACCAAGCTGAAACTCAACCATCACGACGACTCACGACGTAGCCAGCAGAATCACCAGCGGTGGTTTTCACGGTCTCCGGCACCGGAGCGGTACCTTGCGGGGAGTTGGATTTCCAAACCACCCAGGGCGCGTCTCCCCGCGCATACAGATCATCCAATTGCTGCTTGTCCTTGAATGTATCCATGGAGGCGTAAAAGCCATTGTGTTCGTAGGCCATCAACTGCTTTTCCCGAATCAATCGCCTGAAAGGTTCGAGGACCAGTTCTTCTCCATCGCGCATATGCTTGAAAATATCCTGCTTGAGAACAAAATATCCGCTGTTGATACGGAGTTCAGCATCGCGAATGGATTTGATGTCGCTCACTACACCGTCTGGGCCGGCAGAAACAAGGTGATAGGTTAAATTCGGCTTCGCGGAAACAAACGTGGCAATTTTGTCGTGTTGCTTTGAAAACTCGATGAGCTTCGGAAGCTCCAGGTCGGTGAGGCCGTCGGCATAATTCGCTAGGAATGCCTCCTCGCCCACGAGGTATTTTTCCACGGCCTTGAGCCGCTGTCCGATGTTCGAATGCATACCGGTCTCAGCGAAAGTGATGTTCCAATCGTGAATATCGCTGTTGAAGAGTTGCAGATCCTTTCCGCCCTTCGAGAGCGAAAAATCGTTGGACACGCACTCGTCGTAATGGAGGAAATACTGCTTGATGGCGTCGGCGCGATAACCCAGGCACAAAATAAAATCCTTGTGGCCAAAGTGCGCATAATACTTCATGACGTGCCACAGCACCGGCCGGTAGCCAATGGGCACCATTGGCTTGGGAACATTGTCAGCATATTCCCGCAAGCGCATCCCAAGTCCGCCGCAAAAAATGACCACTTTCATCTGTATTACTCCTTCACCTGCTCGGAACCGGATAAGTTGTCCTTTGTTCTTTGCGCCATCGATGATTTTCTTGGTGCCGCGTTACTCATGAACCTGTACCTCGGGAATCGGAACGACGAACTTCCCGCCCCACTCGCGAATAAACGCGTTCTGCTTGATGATTTCGTCCTTCAAATTCCAGGGAAGAATCAGCAGAAAGTCCGGCTTCGTCTCCCGGATGCGATCTGGCGGAAAAATCGGAACATGCGTCCCCGGCAAGAATCTGCCGTGCTTGTACGGATTTCGGTCCACGGTGTAATCCAGGAAATCCGTGCGGATCGCGCAGTAATTCAGCAAAGTATTGCCCTTCCCCGGCGCTCCATATCCCGCGATCTTTTTCCCATTGCGTTTCGCGGAAATCAAAAACTCCAGCAGCTTCCGCTTCGTTTCCTTCACCTGCTCCGCAAAACGCGAGTACCTCTCCAGGCGCGTGGTTCCGGCCGCTTCTTCTCGCGTACGCAACTCCCTGACTCGCTCCTCCACCGGTTTCGATGGATCTTCTTCATGCCGTCCGTAGATCCGCAGCGATCCTCCATGCGTTGGCAGTTCCTCAACGTCGAAGAGCGTGATTCCATGCGCTGCGAAGATCTTCTCCGCCGTCACAAACGAAAAGTAGGAAAAATGTTCGTGATAAATCGTGTCGAACTGGTTTTCTTCCATCAGCCGCTGCAGGTGCGGAAACTCCATGGTGATCACACCCGACGGCTTCAGCAGGATTTTCATCCCCGCCACGAAGTCGTTCAGGTCCGGCACTTGCGCGAGAACATTATTCCCGAGCAGCAAATCCGCCTGTTTTCCCGCGACCGCCAGCTCCCGGGCCGTATCTCTCCCAAAAAACTTGACCAGCGACGGCACACCCTTCTTCACCGCTACAGCCGCAACATTTGCCGCCGGTTCAATCCCCAGCACCGGCACACGCTTCTCGGCAAAGTACTGCAGCAGATATCCGTCGTTGCTGGCCAGTTCCACCACAAAACTCTTTTCGCCGATTCCAAACCGCTCTGCCATCCGATCGGTATACTTCTTTGCATGGGCCAGCCACGAGTCCGAATATGAGGAAAAATATGCGTAGTCGCTGAAGATGTGTTCCGGCGTGACGTATGCTTCCAGCTGTACCAGAAAACAATTACCGCAAACATAAGCGTGCAGCGGATAGAACTCTTCCATCTGATTCAAGTGGTCCCCGGGAAGAAAGCTCTCGCACAACGGCGACATTCCCAGATCAACGAAGGTGTGCTCGAGCTTCGTTCCGCAAAATCTGCATCCGGGTTGGTTCTTTGGAGTCATCAATTGTCCTGGTCGAACTTGAGTAAGGCGTTACCTCGACGGTACTATGCCGACGTCGCGGTCTCGAATTCCTCCGGTTTCGCGAACGGCGGCTGCGTCTCGTACAACTCAAAATATTTCTCCGGCAGGTGAGCCAAGTCTGTCCCGCGCAGGTAATCGCCCATCGTCGTTCCCGTGCAAGCCGAGTCCACGTTCGGAGCGCCGCGCCGTGCGACAACGTCATCCACGCTGACGGTACGAAAATCGATGCTGAACCGCGTGCGGCCCGAATTATTGGGCACGCTCGAATGCATTTGGGCGGCAGAGAACAGCAGAACTCCGCCCGGCGGCGCGATCACTCGGATTTGAGGATCGAGTTCCATCGGCTCTTCCGGCTTGGGCTGCTTTCGAGTGTCTTGCTTGAGGAATTGAGCCGCGTTTTGCCGGCTGGTGCGGTTCCACTCGGCGTAGTTGTATTCAGCGGAACCGTTGCGTACCGCCTGGCTCCAATAGTACGGATGAAAAGCCATCGCGTTTTCCGGAACGATCGGATAAATCGGCATCCACCAATTGATCTGGCACATCGGCGCGGAATACCACGTGTCGCGGTGCGGGTGGAAAGCGTATGCGATGCCGGACGTAAGGAAATCATCGCTTGTAGAAGAGCGCATCCGCGGGACGTCAAAGTACGTCTTCTCCGGATCGGCGCCTAGTTCACGCAACATCCCTTGGATACATTTCTTGGATTCCGGGGCATGAATGAATTTTGGCTTAAGCTCGGAAAGGATTGTCGCGTAACGCTCCACAGCCAAATGGAATTGAGCGGTTTCCGGGTCGAGGGGGTGGAACGCCTCTTCAGCCATCTTGCGGGCAAAATCAACGAGCGCGAGGGAACTCGGTGTGGGGGAATAGACGAGCAATTGGCCGCGATAGAGTAGTTCGCGGCGTTTGTCGTCTGTGATAGGCGCATCGATGATGATCGAATTCATGGCGTTATCCTTTCCGCAAGCTCAACGTGCGGCCTGCGGCACAGACTTGAAATCTTTCCGCAACAATTGGTGTTCCTGAAGGGCCTCGGCAGCCCTGCGAATTGCATGGAAACTCATCCCCGACCGCTCCGCGATATCGAGCAAGGAGTTTTTCCCGTCGGATTGATTGAGAACCCACAGCATCGCCAGTTCGTTCACACCGGCGTCGGCGGCGCCTCCAACCATGCGGTACATACCACGTTTTCCAAGCTGCGGCTCGCACTTGGGGTTTACATTCACAAAAGTTCCGTTATTCTCCAGGACCGACAAGATTTCCAGGCTAACCATCAATGCTTCACCCAGTTTATCGGGGTGGACGAATTCCAAGTTGTCGGCGGAAGTGTGGTATTCCGGAAAGGTACCGTGGGGAGTGCGTGACAACCTTCCAACGGGGAGGTTGATTCCCGGCGAGCAATATTGGCGCTCGTCATAGCCGTAGGGCGAGAAATCCAGAACCTGGTGCGGTTGTCCAGAATTCTGGAGTACATGGGCTGCTGCCCGATCGATGTCCGCTGTGCCCCTGCGGCTCTTCTTATAGTGCAACGGTCCGGCATCGCCAACGCCCGCCAGCACCAGTCCGTGCTTGATGTGAGAAATCTTGTCTTCATTTTTCGCGAGCCACGTGATGGCGCCGATCGTGCCTGGAATGAAAAGAAAGCGATAGGAATAGTGGCGCGGAGCGGACCCCAGGAAGCGGGCGAGCGAAACGGCAAGCGCTATGCCGGAAAGATTGTCATTGCACAGTGACGGGTGGCACGCGTGGCAGGAAATCAAAAATTCGTCGTGTGTCTCTCCCGGCAAGAAGCACTCGCCATAGGTCAACTGACCGTCTTCCAAGGTGGCGTCGATGCAGACCTCGTACTCCTCGTCTTTCAGCTCCGTGAGCTGCCGTTCGGAGAGGCAAAATCCCCAGGTCTCTTTGTAGTAGGAAGTCCGGTAAGGAATCCATTGGGGATGAGCGGGAAGCGTGAATAAATGCTTTTTCAATTCAGATAGCGGCATCCGCTCGCGGACAGGAACGCTATAATTGACGACATGTAAATTCGACTTCTGGAAATCTATGACCCGCTCGCCCTGAGAGTTTTTCACATAGGCATCGCGGATATTCCATTCTTTTGGCACATTCCAATCGAACACCTGCGTGCCGGTGGGAACTTCTCGCAGCTCAAGGGGAATTTGCCGCTGGAGCAGCCGGAGGGTCTGCCGGAGGCCATTGCCGGTGATGCTGCGGCAAATAGGATAGAGCTCGAAGATCAAGCTGTACATCGCTTGGCCCTCAGCTAGGGGATCTAAACCGCTTTGGAGTTCGCTTAGATTCAAGACTTTCTGGCCATTCTCATGAAACGAAGTCGGGATAGTTTTGATCTCGATCGGTGATAATCCGCTCGCCCTCAGGCCATTCAATCCCGAAGGCTGGATCGTTCCAGCGCACACCTCGCGCGTGTTCCGCCGAATATCGCTGCGCCATCTGGTAGAAAACTTCGGTGTCGTCCTGCAAGGTCTGAAATCCGTGCGCAAAATCTTCCGGGATGTACAGCATCCTGCAGTTTTCCGCGGAGAGTTCCACCGTGAAATACTGCTTGAACGTCGCCGAGGCGGGCCGCAAGTCGATGATGACGTCATAGATCGATCCCGAAGTGCACCGCACCAGCTTCGCTTCCGCGAACGGCGCTGCCTGGTAATGCATACCTCGCAGTGTCCCTGTGCGCTTGTTGAAGGAAACGTTGCACTGCACTACTTGCGTATTCAGACCGTATGCCTCGAATTCCTGCTGGCAGAATGTCCGGGCGAAAAACCCGCGCTGGTCCGTGCGTCGTTCCATTTCGATGACGAATGCGCCGGCCAGCTTAGTCTCCGTAAAAATCAAGTCTCACCAGTCGCTCGTCGAGGGCACTTCAGGAATTCCTAGCTTGCAGCACGTGCTCGGTTTCCACTGCCTGCCAGCGCAGGTCCGAATTTAAGCGGCCCGATGCCAGTAGTCCCTGGATATGGTCGATGCGCTTGTAGCGCGCGCCTTCGAAGTCCTCTACGCGCAAGTCCACTTTCCTGTACGCCTCGTAAAGTTCGCGCGCGCCGCGCCGGGCGTCCCACTCCGGCTGAAATGCCGGCAGGGTCCTGGCAATGCGGGAGAAATCCGCGCGGTAACAGCGCTTGTCTGGACCCGCATCCGCAGCAAACTCAATCGTGCAGCCCGGAACCGTTTCCTTAACGATCTCGGCCAGGTCGCGGATCTGGTAATTCTCTTCGCTGCGGCCCACGTTGAAAGCTTGATTGTGAATCAGCTCGCGCGGCGCTTCCAGCGCGGCCAAGAATGCGCGCGAGATGTCTTCGATATGCACGATCGGCCGCCACGGCGTCCCATCGCTCTTGATGAACACGCGGCCCGTCGTCAGCGCCCATGCCGTCAAGTTGTTCAGAACAAGGTCGAACCGCAAGCGGGGCGACACACCGTACGCCGTCGCGTTGCGTAGAAACACCGGGCTGAAATCCCGGCTCGCCAGTTGCGACACTTCCTGTTCCACCAGCACCTTCGAGCGCCCGTAAGGAGTAACTGGGTTGAACTCCGCCGTTTCGTCCAGAATCTTGTCGCCCGCCGCGCCATACGTGCTGCAGGATGAGGAAAACAAGTAGCGTTCGACCCCAACTTCCTTTGCAAGCTGCGCGAGGCGCACCGAGGCGTGGTGATTGATGTCGTACGTCAGGTTGGGATTCAGGTTGCCCAGCGGATCGTTCGAAAGGCCTGCCAGGTGAATCACAGCGTCGAATCCCTTCAGATCCGCGGCTTGAACATCGCGCAGGTCTTTTCGTATCGAAGGAAACTCCCGCGGCGCTTCTCCAAATGTGCATTGCTCGAAGAGATCGCTGTCCAGTCCGACGACTTCGTGCCCGGCATCCGCCAGTAGCGGCGCCATCACCGTTCCGATATAGCCTTTATGACCTGTGATTAGTATCCGCATTCCACCATTCCTGGATTCTCGAGAATTCCCTCAAACCGCCAAGTCTCGAAGCCGAAAGCAATTGAATTGTGCTTGCTCGGACTGCCTGCTGCGTCAGTTCTAGATCGTCCAACCCATAACAGATTGACTAGTTAGACTGACACCCACACTGCCCTTCAAGTAAGCATGCAGGGTACCACCAGATCGTCGCCCTCGCGTATTCTAAACTATTGTATAATATGGACTTAGGAAAATTCGTGCGTAGCGTAATACGAACCCCAAAAGGATACGTCCAACCCCTTTCCCCTTAGCGGTACCCATTTTCACACGCCCGCCCCGGTCGCAGAACCGCCGCAGCGATCCTGCCTAATTCTCTGCAGCGTCGTTTCTCCGAACTCTTTTGGAATCAATTACTTCCACACTCTTTGTCAAAAATAGGGGGTAGGAGGATGACGTTTGCTGCTGCTTCTAAAGTATTGCTTGAATTCAACCTACAGTACGCGGAAACTGTAGGGCCGGCTGCTCTAAACCGAGACAAGGTGTTCGGCAGGATCGAGCTGGCTGAGAAGCGCGGCAAGGGGGCAAAACTCCACGTCTCGGATTAGCCTTCGCAACTTGGTTTCTGTCCCTCCTAGACCGAAATAATGTCGCGCCCGCGCCGAGAGGCTCCCCCCCATCCGGGGTTGCTCCGGATCTAGTTCCCAGGGATGAATGTAGACGCAGACCGGAAAATCCTCGTGCTGATTCAAGTACCGGATCGCTCTGAGTGTGTAGCTATACGGCAGCAGCCGTAGATAGGCTCCTCCACCGATCGGCGACCTCTTTGATCCCATTGCCAACGTCGGCATGGGAAACTCTAGAATTGGTCCGCTAGCGGTGTTGATCCAGTAAGGAGTCCGAGGCGCATCGGGAATCCCATAGGAAGGGTGTTCTACCGGGAATATACTCGAATCGTACTGAAATCCTTCTTCGACAAGAATATCCAGCGCCCAGGACGATATCTTTGTGACGGAAAAACTTGGAGCTCGATATCCGACAACTTGCTTTCCCGTCGTGTCCTCAATGACGGCTTTTGCGCGGCGCGTATCTTCGCGGAATTCTTGGGGTGTCAAATCGAAAATGCGCCGGTGCAGCATACTGTGGCAGGCGATCTCATGCCCTGCGTCGGCAACGCGCGCCACAACCTCCGGCTTTTTCTCCGCCACCCAGCCCAAGACGAAAAAAGTCGCCAGGCAGTTGCGCTCCGCGAGCAACTCCAGAAGCCGATCGGTGTTTCGCTCTACTCGGCTGGGATAGGAGTCCCATTCCTCAATAAGCACCTTATCCGCGTAGGCGCTGACGTGGAAGTAATCCTCCAGATCGATTGTGAGGGCGTTTTTCATCAAATGTGGCAAGATCTCAGCATCGGACTCCCACACCTGACGCAGTACAAACAGCTGGTTTCTTTCTCATGTTTCAACTTGGAAGGAATGTTGCAATTGCCTTTCCACCACGTGGGCTAGGGCTGGGTAGACCCATAAGTGATTGTAAATACAAGAGATGTTGAAATGATGCTTGTGCCACCAACGAAGAAACTGCGAACCTTTTCGCACAATCTGGAAGAGTACAAGAAAACAACTTCCTTCTCGGGTGTGCGGGGATTGGATTGAAAATGGGGTCGCAAGGAAGATCCGACTCGGCGGACTCGTCAAGGTTCAGTCTGAATATGCTAGTCTCTTTAGCGCGGAACGAAAAGGTCTCGTGATCCTGCCGTTCGCAATTTTACGAAGTGTCAGGGCGATCGAATTTGTTGCCCCTCGGGGAACAAACTGGGATCCTATGGATTGCGCTTGCGAATCCTGACGTTCACAAGTTTGTACCCCAACAAGATCAACCCCATTCAGGGAGTTTTCATTCACCAACGCGCGCGCCACCTCGCGCGCCGTCCGGGAAATACTTTAGAGGTCGTCGCTCCTGTTCCCTATTTCCCATCTTGGTTGCACTTGACACGGTGGCAACACCTCGGCCTGATCCCGCAACAGGAGGAGATCGACGGCATTCGCGTCCATCATCCTCGATATCCACTCGCCACAGGCATCAGCATGCCACTGCATGGCGTGTTGGTGTTCCTTGGATGCTTGGCCCTTGCGCAGCGGCTGCATAAGGAAGGGAAATTTGACTGCATCGATGCTCACTTCGTCTATCCCGATGGGTTTGCAGCTGTTCTGCTTGGCAAAATCTTGGCCCTGCCAGTCATCGTTTCAGCGCGCGGCACCGACATCAATGTTTACCCTTCCTTTACTCTCGTTCGCCCCATGCTGCGGTGGACCCTTAGGAACGCCGCTGGCGCCATCGCGGTTTCCGCGGACCTGAAGAACAAAATGACTGAATTGGGAGTACCCGATGGGAAAATCCAGGTGATCTCCAATGGAGTAGATGCAGAGCGCTTTCAGCCCCAGAAAGCCAAGGCATCGCGAAGGAGCTTAGGGCTGCCGGAAGAAGGACCCATCGCCATTTCTGTCGGCTCCTTGATCGAATCCAAAGGGCATCACCTGCTCATAGCTGCTGTCGCCGAACTCATTCAGTCCTTACCAAAACTCCGTCTATATGTCATCGGCGAGGGAGTTTTCCGCTCGAGACTTGAAGAATTGGTGCGCGAAAAGCAATTGCAAGACCGCGTCTTTCTCCTGGGCAATAGGCCAAATGAGGAATTAAGCCTCTGGTTCAGCGCGGCGAATATTAGTTGTCTGATGAGTTCGCGCGAAGGCTGGCCGAATGTCGTTTCAGAAGCACTCGCCTGCGGCACGCCTGTTTTGGCAGCGCGCACGGGAGGAATTCCAGAAATTATCACGTCTCCCGATTTCGGAATTCTTGCAGAACGAGATGTGGATTCGATCGCGGCGGGACTGGAACGGGCTCTCACCAAAACGTGGAATCGAGAGGAAATTGCACGCCACTCGCGATTGCGCAGTTGGGATGCAGTCGCCGCGGAGGTCGAAGCTTTTCTCAAATCGAAATTGCGGCAATAGCGATTATCGAGAATCAGTGGGGCGCGCTCAATGGAATTGTTTTCGATCGCCATGACCGCGCCAATTTCCAGAACGGTTTGCGGCTCTTCAGTCCAACCAGAACAAAAATGGCATCTGCAGGGACGGGAGGATCTGCGCGAACCAGCCAGTCGAAAATCAATTTGAGCATTGGCGATTGCGAATCGCGGAGTCGTAGATATGTATGTAGCGCTGGGCGAGTACTTTCCAGTCTTTCTCGCGCAAGATGAATTCCCGGGCTTCCTCGCCCAATTTGCGGCGCAAATTTGCTTGCGCCAGCAGCCTTTTTGCTTGCGCACAGAAATCTTGCAGGTTATCCGCACGATACAGGATGCCGGTCTTTTCTGACTCCACCAGTTCGCGCATCCCCCCCACGTCGCTTCCGAGGATGGCCTTCCCGAGCGCCATCGCCTCTAGTGGCTTCAGAGGCGTGACTAACTCCGTCAGCCGAATGCTGTGTCTCGGGTAGACTAGCAAATCGACAACGGAATAATAACGTTCGATTTCGTCGTGCGGCACTCTTCCCAAAATTTGAACAAAGTCTCCCGCATGCAACTCGCGCACCGCTTCACGGACCGCTGGCAGCTCTTCGCCGTCGCCGACAATCAGCAATTTGCAGGCAGTTCCGTGGCGGCGAAGTTCCGCGACGGCCCGCACCAGCCAGGCTACCCCTTCCCAACGGTAAAGGGAGCCGATGAAACCCAGAACCGGATCGCTTCCGAGCCCGAGTTTCGCGGCAAGGTTTTCGTCGCGGGAAACCGGAGAGAATTTCTCTACGTCGACCCCGTTCGGGACATGAAAAAGTTTTGCAGCATGGGTTTTTCTTTTCTTGAGTTCGTCCAGTATCGACTGCGAAATTCCCACGACCGCGTCGGCGCGATGCGCAACGTAGTCCTCGAGCTTCTGGCTCAGGCGGTAGCGGAGAGAGCGCGTGCTGGTTTTGTTCTGATCGACGGCTGCGTCCTCCCAGAACGCGCGCAGCTCGTAAACGAAGGGGAGGTTTTTCGAGCGAGCCGCCAGCAGGGCACCCAAACCGCAGAGCGCCGGCGAATGCGCGTGAATGATGTCGATAGGCTCGGTCTCCAGCAACTTGAGAATCCTGTTGCGGATAAGCTGCACAACGGCCGCCTCTCGAATGAGTGGCTGCCGACGGGCAATGGCCCACTCCGAGAAACTGCCACTGTACGGAGTTCGCCGGTAGGAGATGCCTTCTACGACGGTGTCCGCCGCTTCAGGCTCGTCTACCAGTTGGAGGGGACCAGTTAGCACTCTTGGACGCAGTCCAAGGTGATATTGCGCGGCAACCAAATGAAGACTGCGGATGCTATAGCCCGTGTGCACAGGCCACGAGTGGTCCAGCACGTGTAGCACACGGATGGGCCGCACCGCCTCCTGTTGTACATTTTCTTGTAATGTCTCCGTAATCATCGAGCTCCGCGGACTAATACGGGAAAAACCTCGCTGCGACTTTCCCACTCTGCCAAATACACTTTTCGATTCGCCGGCTCAATCGGACTCTAGGTTTGATTCTGCACCTTTTGCCGTGGCGGCGCCCATTGTCTTGAAAGGTCACCTCGAAAACACTTCACGCAGCCAACCAGCGACGCAAGATTGACCATACAAAAATAAAAGACCAGGGAGAAACTCTTTCCGAGCTTCTGCGGCTTCCACAGCCAGCCTACCAGGGCCATACCGTAAAAAACGGCTTGCAACAACGCAGCGGTCCGATAGACCGGAAACCGCAAGAGCGCGAGACTCGAAACGGATAGCAGTATCATGAAGAATGGCGCGAACCAGCGCAGCAGTTTGTGTGAAACCAATAGAAACCAGTGACGCGTGTTATTCAATGGATTCAGCACTGAAGGGATGCGCCGCAAGGCGTTGAAGCTCCTGCTGATGATCCGGACTTTGCGGCGATATTCCTGGCTGAAATTCTCAGCTGCCTCCTCATAACACACCGCTGCCGGCTCAAATACGCCGGTGTAACCGCGAGCGATAATCTGTAACGGGTTCAAGAAATCGTTGATGTCGGTGGGCAAGAGCGGCGAGTACAATTCACGCCGGATAGCGTAAATCGCGCCATCGCCACCGACGACTGAGCCAAAGAGAGATTCCTTTTCCTTCAAATACGTTTCGAGCCTCCAATAGAGCCCCTCGGATTCTGCTGAAGACGATTCCGTGCCTTTTTCGTAGTACCTTGCGTTTCCCACGACATAACCGACCTTGGGGTTTGAAAAATGTCGAACGAGATGCCGAATCGCGTCCGGTTGGTACATCGCGTTGGCGTCCGAAAAGACGAGGATTTGACCCTTTGCCTGAGGAACTCCAAGATTGAGGCCGGCCGTCTTTCCCATGCGCGGATGCTGGCGGATCAAGCGCACATTCGATTGAGAAAATTGTTGAACGATTTCATCCGTCCCGTCATCCGAGCCATCTGAGACCACCAGGATCTCAAGCTGGTCACAGGGGAATTCCAGTGCAAGCGCGTTCTCCAGCTTGGCAGCAATTACCTGGCTTTCGTTGAATGCGGAAACGAGTAAAGTAACCGAAGGTTCCGGAACATCAGCCGATGCGGTAGCTTTCTCCGATAAGCGAGCTAGCAACGTCAGCAGGACGGGGTATCCGAAATAGATATAGGCCAAGAGTCCTGCACAGACCCAAAAGACGAATTCGAATATTCTGGCTATTTCCAAGCGTGCAGCCTCCTGTTCGGGCGCCGGCTCGGGCGATTTCTTCGCCGGAGGCAGATCTCTCTGCAGAGTGTGAGAATGTTAAGGCCGCTTCGGGAACCGTGAAGCGGTCTTAACGAAGAGATGCGGCGAAAGTGAGCCAGCGCCAAACGGCTCACAGGATGCGAAAGTAATGAGTTCATCGGGTCTGACATTTCCAGCGATTTCTTCAGGTGCGCCTAATCCTGCTTCTGAGGCACTGCCTGTTTTTCTTCTTTCTTGGACGCCGTATCCTCTTGCCCTGACGTTGGCCGGCCCGTCGCCAGTTTCAATGTGTTGTCCTCGGGATCCCGGAAGGCGATGTAGATGGTGTCGTCCCGGTCGATGGCCATGGTGGCATAGCGGAGTGATTCCATGCCGTTTCGCGCGAGCACCTGAATGTGCCATTCCTTTCCGTCCCAATAAGCATGCTTCAGTAGACCGGCGTCGTCATAGCAGATGTGGGGATGTCCCTGCTTGTCCAAGACGATCGAACTCCGGAAATGCGCCCAGCCACCGAGCCAGGTGAACTGGTCTACGGTTTCGATTTTCCAATCTTCTCCCACGAGATGGGCATATTTCAGCGCTTTTTCGCTGTAAAAACTAATGTGCGGCTTTCCATCGGAATCAAGAATCAGAGAGTTGCCTTCACCGATGTTGAACTCTCCATGGCTTCGCGTGCGGGAGTCCACAGTGCTGAACTCCCATTGCTTGCCGTTCCAATGAGCGAGCCGCAGCTCACCGTTGTACCAGGCGCTGTAAGAGAGAAGCGGATTGCTCTGGGCATCGAGCACCATGGAATTCCACTTGCCGGTTTCATTGTCAAAGTCCAGCGTGCGGACCAGCCACGCGTTGTCCTTCAAGACGGCGTAGCGGATGTGCAGATAGTTCGGAGTGGGGCCGGAGAGCTGGTACCAAGTCAAGTGGGGGACGCCCTCCTTGGAGATCACGATCGAGCAGGTGTACCCGATTTCGCCGCTATCCTTTGCGATCTGAATGGTCTGCCATCGCTTGCCCTCAAAATGGGCATACTTGATGATTCCAGGCGTGTAGCAGACATGAGGATTGTTGTTCGAATCGAGCGTCAGCTTCGTGGTGAACGCGCCGAGCTGCTTGTCGAGCACCATAAAGAACCATTTTGCCGATCCGGCAGGACGAAATCCGTACTTGAGGGCGCCGGTGCTGTCTGCGTAGCTGATGTGCAAATTTGAAGTGGAGTCCACGGCCAGGGAAGGAAATTTGGCAGGCAGATCGATCAAATCATAAGTCCAGGACCAGGATTGGGCGCGAGTGTTTCCGGAAACCAGAAAAAAGAAAAACAGCAACGCGGCGGCCCGAGCGAGGGAGCGCGAAACAAGTTTGAGAGTTCGAATCAACATTTCTGACATCCCGCCTTTGTACCTCCCGAAATTCTGCGAGCGCGCCCCGCTGCTGCGAGGTCGATCAGGCTTCATGAGCGATCAACGATTCATCCGCCATCTCGATGGACTCCGCTTCCTCCGCACGAACGGGAACCGATACCGGAGTCTCGGAGCGATAGAGCATTTTGAGAATGATGACCATAGCGACGAGCTGATAAAAAAGATCGAAATTCGCCAAACCTAAGAATGCGCCGCTGACCAGAAATCCGAACAGAGCAACCTCAATCATGTGTGTGTACGGGACGATCCACTGGGTAGTGGGCGATCGGCGTGCTCTGTGTCGCAGACTGAACAAGCTCGCCCAACAACTCGCGACGAGCACCAAGTAGATGCCAAGTCCGACGAAACCTTGCTCTTCCAGCGTCTGGAAATAGATACTGTGCGGACCCGAGGACCGAAAGCCTCCCGGCAGGGGTTCCGGCTGGTATCGTTGGAACAACTCTACATCAGGGAGCGCATTGAAGGAACCACCGGTGATGGGGTAGTCCATCGCAAAATTCCAGGAAGTCCCCCAAGACACGAGACGCTGGTGTCCGGACATGTCTACATCCCCGCGGACAAGCCCTCCCATACGATTCATCCATTGGGGCGGCGCGAAAGTGATCACGGCGGCAAAAGATAAGGCCACCAAAAAAACGCCAACAAGTTTATAACGCGACTTAAACGTGATCGCGAGGAGCACCGCGGCCAGTCCGAGCAGGCCGCCGCGCGAATAAGTGAGCACCACGGAAAGAACTCCGCAGGCAAAAGCTAAATGCAGAAGCCATCGGTAAGTGCGCCTTTTCTCGTCGCGCGCCAGGAAAAAAAGCATCGGAAGAGACATATTTACGGCCAACGCAAATGAGTTGTTGTCAGCAATGAAAGAATCCGGCGGTCCCCAGACGCGAGACTCGCCGCCAGTACGAATTCCGAAGATCGCGCCTTTGATGGCCAGGGCTCCAAAGCTCAATGCCGTAACCATGACCAGAGACTTCAATCGCTGGTGGGAAGTCACCAACAAAATCATGGTAAAGGTGATTAACAGGACTTTGCTGACTCTCACCCACTCCAACTTCGCGTCCTGGATATGTCCCTGAAACAACGGGACCTGCATCGCATAAAGAAACGTGATGCAAAACCAGATCCACAGGACAGCCAGCAAAAATGTTTCCCGCTTCATAAACTGCTTGTTGATGTTGGAAGTAAACAGACATCCGATCAGAGTGGGTACGGCAATGACCGCCGCCACCGGGAAGTTATACATGAAACCCCACGTGTATCGATGTGGGTTAAAGAATGTAATCCACGTCCAGATCAAAATCCCGAAGTAGGGCCGAAAAAAGCTGATCGGGATGGAGATCGCGATGATAATGAACAGAGTCAGGTCACGCATCGGGGTCTCCCAATGCGCCGCCGGTGCCGACCGGGATGGGAACTTCTTGAGCGCCATATGAACCGGCCTGCGAAACGTTCAACGCGCGAAGCTCTTCGGCACACAGAAACGCCCGGCCAAGATCAAAGGCAAAACGGGCGAGTGAACCATCGAAGCCGACCTGCAAGCGGCGCAGTTCGAAAAGATTGACCTGGGGAGTATTCAAGCCGGGAACGGTGGTTGCGGCGGAACGATATCCGCAGCGCGCAAGCATATTGAGGGCTGTAGTGCTGCAATCGGAGGCTTTGCCGAAGGGATACGCAAAATCCAGGACGGGAATTCCCAGCATTTTCTCAAGAAGGCGTTTGGAGCCGCCAAGCTCCTGCTCTAATTCCTGAGGCGCCAACTGGCTCACAACTGGATGGGTGAGGGTGTGCGACCCAAAGGCAATTCCCGCCTGGTGCATGGTGCGAATCTCATCCCATGTCAAAACGCGGCTGGACAGCTTGTTTTGAGGCAGACCAATCTTATTCTCCAGCAAGGCGCAGCGCTCGCGACGCTGTGAATTGGGAAGTGTACGCAGGAAGGCAACTACTTCGAGGGCCGCGCGCAAGCGATCCTCCGCGGAATTCAACTGGAAAAGCCAGTGGCCCTGGAGGTTAAGCTTGAGTTCGCCGCTGGGGGCCACAGCCATGGCCAGGAAAACGCGGTCATACCAGGCAACCTGGCCCGTCTCGACGGACTCGATGGTCAAATAAACCGTGGCCGGCAGGCGGTACTTTTGCAGAATCGGAAAGGCTACTGTGTAGGCGCTGCGATAGCCGTCGTCAAAGGTGATGGCGACTCCGGGCTCGGACTTCGCGCCGCTGCATAATTCGCGACACGCTTCATCGAGGGAAACTATCCGATAATTCTCGCGCAGGAAACGCATTTGCGTTTCGAAGAGTTCGCGGGTGAGCGCGGCGCAGAGCGGATTTCCGGACTCGCCAATTCCGTGGTAGCACAGGATCACAAATCTGGGAGTCTTGACGCGTTCGAAGCGCGGAAACGGAAGGAAAGCGTCCGGGTGAATTTCATGGGACCTGGAGAGACGGCGGGCGAGATTCAAGGCTCCACTGTGGTGCATGCCCTTGATGACGAGCTCCCGCCAATCGAGTAGCGGCTTGCGCGGGATCGAAGCGTCAACCCAGCCCTGGCTCTCGGGCCGAAGAGCGGGGAGCCCGCTTGTAGAAGTGCGCTCAATCTGCACAAACACTCTCCAGAGACCGCTCCAAGTGCTGACGATGCCAAAGCTCTAAGGCCACCAGATACCAAAGAATCTCGCCGTAAAAGTGGGCGTCCTTGCCACGGTGCAGCCGCAACAAATGGTCCAGAAAGGCGGGACGAAAGTAACCTCGCTGCCGGGTGCGTGAATCCGTCAACACGTCCGCAACGAGCGTTTCCAGCCGGGGATCTTGCAGAAACCACAGCGCGACTGGCACACCAAAACCGTGTTTTTTCTTGTAAAGAACATCGTGCGGCAGGATTTCCTTCATGGCTTCTTTGAAGATGAAGCGCTTTTCAAAGCCCCGCATCTTCAACGTTACGGGTACGCGTCCGGAAAGCTCAGCGAGCCTGTAATCGAGCAGCGGAAAGCGCGCGCGAACGCCCGCCAACTCAGCAGTGCCCAGCACTTTGCGGAGGTCATTGTCGGCCAAAGTCATCTTGACGTCGAGATAAAGCAGCCTGTTCAGATCGCTTTCCGCCACAGCGGAACGAAAATGTTCCTCAGCAACGTTAAGCCATATTTCGGGTGGAGCGCTCTCCAGCAAACCCTGCTCGAACATTTCCTCCGGCGGAGTGCTCAGTAGGAGATGGTAAGAAAAAATCCGCCGCGGCAGAGGAATGTTGGCTCGCCGGACGTAGCGCCGAGGCAGACTTAGACGGCTCTCATTTTGTGGGAGCACAGCGGCGATCGGTTCGATGACTCCGCTCGTTGCCGGCGAAGAGTTCGTCGCCTCCGTCTCCCGCAAGCAAGGTGGTCACCCCGGATTCGCGTGCCATGCGGGCACAGTGGTAGGCCCCAATGGCTGAAGAGTTCGCGAAGGGTTCCTCGTAATATTCCATGATCTTCGGAATAGCGTCGTACGTATCATGGGAAGTCAGGCTAAGTTCATGGTGGTTGGCGCGGAAATGCTTCGCCGTGGTCCGAGCAAAGCCGACCTCGCTGTAAACCGCCTCGGCAAAAAAAATCGAGTAGGTGTTGACGGGAGACTGACGCTCATTCATGAAGGCAACCACACTGCTGCTATCCGTGCCCCCGCTCAAGTAGGCCCCCGTCTTTTCCGGAGCGAGATCGGCCAGTTGACGATGGACCGCGGAGCGCATCCCTTCGCGGACTTCGCGCGCCCAGTAAGCGACGTCCCGATTGTCGCCTTCACGATATTCGAGATCCCAATAGCGAGTCTGGCGAATCTGCCCGGCTTCATACACCAGGCATGTCCCGGGGCGAAGCTTCTCGATTCCCTCATAAATCACCATTGGCGCAGGGACGGCGCTGAAAAGCATGTATTGCACAAGTGCGGCCGGATTGACTGTCGCTGGCGCTTCCTGGGTACTGCGAATGGCTCCTACGCGCGAAGCAAAAAGGATGCGGCCTCCTTCCTTGCGCCAATACAGACTGTTGACACCAAGGCGGTCAATCGCCAGCACTAAACGGCGATGCTCTTCATCCCAGAGGGCAAAGGAAAAAACGCCATCCAGCAGTTCGACGAAGGAAACTCCGCGCTCTCGATAGAGGCGGGCCAGCAATTCAGCGGAGGTAAGGCCGGCGGAATCGTAATCTCGGCCTTTGAGAGACTTTGTGAGTTCCTGGCGATTCAAGAGCTCTGCGTCTGCAGCGATACGAACGCCGGGAATACTGGCCACTTGCTGGAAAGGCCAGCGCTGCGATACACCCAGCGCCACGGAATCATTGCCGGGCGCTATTTGACCGGTCTCGCCGGGCAAACTGAGTGCGGCGAGCATCGCTTTGATGCCCGCTGGACTGAGTGCCCGGCCCGGTTCGCAGATTCCACAAATGCCGCTCATCAGATCCCTTTAAACTGCAAACATTTCTTTCCATTTACGGAACATCAGGACCGACCAAAGGTGCGCCGATCGGTCATAGTGCCCGCGCTGATGCTGATTCCAGATCTTCCGGAGGAAACCGGGATCGAGAATTCCGTCGTTCGAATCAAAGAGCGTTTTCTCCGTCATTTCCTTGAGTTCCTGGCGGAACCATTGGCCCAGCGGAATTGCGAAGCCCTGCTTGCGGCGGTGCAGGATTTCGTCCGGAAGCATAGAAGACATGGCTTTCTTGAAAATATACTTCCCGGAGCGGCCATTCAGTTTGAGGGAGGAGGGAATACGCGCGACTTTTTCCATCAACTGGTGGTCGAGGAGGGGAGCTCGGACCTCCAGCGACACGGCCATGCTGGCGCGGTCCACTTTCACGAGGATGTCGTCTGTCAGGTACGTTTTGATGTCCAGGTATTGAATGCGCGAAAGGAGATCGTTAGTGTCTGCGCGATTGTAGTGCTCGCGGAAAACCTCGATGGTGTTGTAACCACCGAGACTCTTCTGAAACTCGGGCGTAAACAGCCGCTGCTTTTCGTCAGGACGGAAATAAGAAATCGAATTGAAATAACCTTCCAACGGCGTTTGCGAGAGGCTTTGAAAAGTGGCCTTGCCGCGCACGACGCGCGGGGCCCAGGCAAGTGCGGGATACCAGCGGCCGAGCGGACCAAACACGGCCGACCTTACGAATTGCGGCACGTTGCTCCGCAGGCGGTTTTCATAGTGGTCCAGCATGTATCGGCGATAGCCCGCGAGATTTTCGTCGCCTCCGTCACCCCCAAGAGCGACCGTCACGTGGCGCCGCGCCACCCGGGAAACGTAGTACGTAGGTATAGCAGAGGAATCCGCGAACGGTTCGTCAAAGTGCCAGACCAACTTCTCCATGATCTCCAGCGCGCTGGGCCGCACCGTTTCTTCGTGATGCTCCGAACGGAAGAGATTCGCAACTTCCCGGGCGTACCCGGCCTCATCGAATTCTTTTTCTTCAAATCCGATCGAGCAGGTTGTGACGGGCCGCTTCATGAGGCGGCTCATCGTACCGACAACCGCGGAAGAATCGATGCCGCCGCTCAAGAAAGCGCCGAGCGGTACGTCGCTCATCAGGCGCACCCGGGTTGCTTCGCACAATTCGTGGCGCAGCAGTTCGCACCATTCATCCTCGGTGCGGTTTTCCACTTCGGCGAAGGAAAGATCCCAATAGCAGACTTCGCGAATGTTTCCGTTCGAAGCCACCAGATAGTGCCCCGGTCGAACTTTGCGGGCTGCGCGATAGATGGTCTTGGGCGCCGGAATATAGCCGCACGAAAAGTAGTCGCACAGCGCTTCTCGGTCGATCTCGCGGGACATCCCGTCGGCGGCAAGCAACACTTTCAACTCGGAGCCGAAGATGATGCGCTTGGAGTCCGCCGCATAGAACAGCGGTTTCTTGCCCACGCGGTCCCGCGCGAGCAGGAGCTTTCTCTCTTGTGAGTCCCAGAGGGCAATGGCAAACATTCCCCGGAGCATTCGAAAACAATCCTCACCATATTCCTCGTACAGGTGAACGATCGTCTCGGTATCCGAACGTGTGGCAAAGTGGTGGCCGCGGCTCTCCAGTTCACGCCGCAGTTCGGGGTAGTTGTAGATCTCCCCGTTCAACATGACCCACAGACGGCCGTCCTCGTTGGAGATTGGCTGGTGGCCTCCGGCCAGATCGATGATGCTGAGTCTGCGGAATCCGAAGCCAATGCCTTCGCCGCAATAGATGCCCTCGTCATCCGGGCCACGATGAACGATAGTCTCGTTCATGCGGTGGACGACTTCCTGGGGGAACGGCTCCCGGCGCTCAAATTCGAAGATGCCGCTAATTCCGCACATGTGCGGTATCCGTCCTTACGGCCGCGATCCTGCGGCGTGCACTGAGATCAAGATAAAAGCTGCGGTATGTCTCCAGCATGCGGCTCAAGGTGAACGACTCGATAGCTCGGTTCCTAGCCGCCGTGCCCAACTGGTGAATGAGGGCTGGATCCCGCGCCAGGAGTTTCAACTTGCTCGCAAGCCATTCGGCGTCTCCCGGTGTAAATAAGCAGCCGTTAAGGTTGTTTTCTATGATTTCTGGATTGCCGCCGACATTTGTCGCGAGGACCGGCAAGCCGCAGGCCATGGCTTCCAGCAAAGTATTGGACATCCCTTCCCCGAGGGAGGGAAGCACGAAAACGTCCATGGCATTCAGCATCTCGGGGACGCGGTCGGAATCGCCTGCGAAACAAACTCGGCCTTCAAGAGCATCCGTGGCCCGGCCCTGGAGTCTTTCACGCTCGGGTCCCGAACCAACCAGCAGAATACGCACATCAATCCCACTTCCGGATAGTAGCGCGGCCGCTTTGAGCAGCGTCTGTTGATCCTTGATCGGGACCAATCGTCCAACGGCGCCAACGACGAAGGATTCTTCGGGCAAACCCAATTCTTTGCGCACCACGATCCGCGTTTCTCTGTGGGGTGCAAAACGCTGGGTATCCACGCCGTTGTAAATCACGCCGATGCGTTCTGGGTGGATCCAAGCTTGGCATGCATGAAAATCGCGCAGTTCGCGAGTGACCGCGAAAACTGCGTCCGCCATGGCATAAGCTGCGCGGCGAAAGAGACGGCGGCGGATGGGCAGGCCAGCGAACATGTCCACTTCATATCCGTGCTCGCTATGAATGACCACAGGAACGCCTGCCAGTTTGGCCGCCGCCACGGCCTCGATCGCTCCCCAATTGCGCGTGTGCACGATATGAGGGCGGTATTGGCGCATGATGCGAACTAGCCGGAAAAGCGGGAATTGCAACTTGAGGTCAGAGCTTCCCGCAAAATACATCTTTTCTTCAGAAAAGGACGATCGCACAAAGTCTGCATCGAAACCACGGGTAGTACAGATCCGGTGTTCGAACCCGTCGCCGAGGCCAGCGATAAGTTTCAGGATACCCATCTCCGCGCCACCGCGGCCCATGTAGCTGATGATATGCAAGACACGCAATCGATCGGCATCCTCAGGAGCCGGGTCGGTGAGGACAGCATGCGAGGCAATATTGCCTTCCATTTCAGTTTGGGTCTGCATTTTCAAAGAATTCGCACCGGAATCCCGCGCGGGCCGGTTACCGGCGATTCAAGGGCGCTCAGGTCCGGTCATGGAATCCAGCGCACGACTAGCGGTCCCAGCCTATTCGTCAGCCACAACGGCAGGCGGCTCCAGACCTGGGTCGCAACTTCAAATTTGGGATTGGCAGGGGAAAAGTTTGGAGCGGTCTTGCGCTTGACCAGAAATACCTGGTAGTCCAGGTCCGTGATCTTGGGATTCCACTTCTTCTTGAAGGCGTACGCTCCGGTGCCTTTCTTGCTGCGTCCGAAATCAAAGGTGTTCATGCCGGATTGGGCCGCAAACTTAATGAGCTCCCACCATAGGAAATTATTGGCGGCCAGCGTGCGTGCCAGCGGCAGGCTCCCAATGTAGTACGGGTGCATGGTGTCGCGAAAGAGAAAAGACACCGCACTTGCCACGGGTTCCGAACCCGCATACACAACGAGCACATCGATCTGCTTGCCAAACTCCTCGAGAAGATTCGCGAAAAGCGCCCGAGGAAACACCGGCGTGCCTAGACGGCGCATGTTGATCGCAAAGAGCTTGTAGAATTCGTCCACAAGTTCCGGACCGCGCCGCACGTGCAGGTCTGCCTTTTCAGCCTTGCGAATCATGTAACGAATATCTTTGGGAAGTCCCTTCAGTACCGCTTCCGGGTCCTTCGAGAGAGCCATCGAAAAACTGGAATAGCGCGGATTGGGAAGAAATCCCGGCAGCGTCCCGCCGACCGGATTCCGCAATTCGAAATAGTCCACCTGCTGTTCTTGCGCCTGCCATTTGAGGAATTCGAGCAGGGCCTTTTCAGCCTCAGGGTCCTCGGAGCAAATGCCACCGTACGAAGCCAATGGAGATGAGACTAGACACCGGCCCACCATCCAATTCGAAACCATGAATACAGGTGCAACCGCGACGATTCGCCCATCGCGCTCTCCAAAAACATACTGGGCCTGATGATCAAATGTTCTTTCGACAACCCGCTTCCATGCCACCTGGTGGAAAAAGGTCCCATCGGGATGCTCCAAAACGAAGCGATCCCAGCGCTCCGCATCCTGACTCTCAAACGCGCGAACCACAACCGGCGCGGGAGAAGCGGGAGGATCGGTAATCGGGAAATTCGCCGCCTGAACGCTAAGTGATGTCATCTTTGATTCCGTGGGGAGAACCCTGATTGCCCGCCGCGCGCGCCGGCGAGGCATTCTCGTACTTTTCAAACAACCAGGACTCTTCCACTCCTAGGTAGCCGGAAAGCCTCTGCCGCTGCTCTGGCGAGGGCTCGCGATAGCCGTGAATGATTTTGCTCAGGATGCTCTCGTCGATTCCCAGTTCGCGAGCCAGGAAGTTCTGCCGAACTGCGCTGCGAAAGAGCTGTAATTTTAGGTTTGGATACATCGCATCGCCTCAAACTGCCCAATACAGCCGACGCTGTATTGGACACTGTCCACATGCAAGTCGAAATGCACAGGGACCTTGCTGAAAATTCGCGTCAGCTCTTGCCGGAACCGTAACCATACCCGTCGTAGTCCTTCCCACTTACATCGGTGGCATTAAATACCACACCGAGTAATTTCTTTGGATCCAACACCCCTGCAGTTTTCTGCAGCGTTTCCCGCTGCCCATGGTGCGCGCGCACCACCATCACAACACCGTCGCAGGCCGCGCTGATCAACTCGAAATCGGCCAGAGGGAGAATCGGCGGCGTATCGATAAGGATGAGCTTGAAGAGTTCGCTGCAGCGCCCCATGAATTCCTGCCAACGCGAGCCGGTGAAAAGTTCCGGTGGAGATGACAAAACGGTCCCGGCAGGCAAAACGAACAAGTTCTTTTGATTGGTCGACGCGATGGCTTCGTCCGGGCTAACGTCACCCGCCAGGACTTCCGCCAAACCAAGTGTGCTCGGATGGTCAAGCATCGATGTAAGCCCGCAGGTCCGCAGATCAGCATCGATGACCAGCACGCGTTGCTGAGGGAGTTGCGCGTAGCACAAACCCAGATTCATGGTTGTTAAAGTCTTGCCTTCGCCCGGCAGCGAGCTTGTGATCGCGATCGACTTCAAGCCGGTTTTTGCCTGGGCGCGCATCAGCCTCGTGCGCAATCCACGGTAGGCCTCTAAAGCTGCCCTGGATGCTTTGCCCTGGTGGAGGACTAGTCGTGCGGCATTCTCATTTCCGACGCGAACTTGCCGGCATTGGCTGAGACGCGTGTCCGCCAACTGCTTGTCGGAACCTGGCCCGTGCTTGAGCGACTCCAGCAACTCCTTGACGTCCATGTCCTGGTTCGCAAGTTTCTGTTGCGCCCACTGATTTGCCTTCTGCGTTTCGTTGAAAAACTTGCTCATTTATAACTCCAGGGTGGAATTACGGCGCAGCTTCATGGCTTGAACCAAAACGTCGACAGCCGATTCGATAACCTTATCGCCAGCGGGGTCTTTTTCGTGCACCGCATTGACCGCCACCGCGACTTGTTCCTTGATGCTCATCTCGGAACGCACTTCATTTACCTCGGGCACGAGAGCACGCCGCCTCTTCATGGCTTGGACCAGCAGGTCAAGCGCCGACCCGATGACTGCATCTCCTGCAGCTGCTTTCCCGGCAGTCCCGTTCCCGGAAACAGCACTCTTCTCCTCAATCGCTGGCTCGATGTGGGTCTCGTTCAATCCAAGCTCGGACGCTGCCTCTTTTACGATGACCAAATCGATGACCGGCCGGTGTGCCTTGCAGCCGATGGCCAGGCAGGCATCGCAAAGCAAGTTCACGAGTCGGGGAACACCCTCGGTAAGCCGCACAATCTCTTCGAGCACCTGGGTGGGAAATGGAGAGGTGGCGCCGCGAAGACCTGCCGAATGCAGCCGCTCGGCGATGTACGCGCGTACCTCGGGCAAACTCAAGGGCCGAAGCGAGCAACTGCTCGCGACTCGCTGCCGGAGTGCCCGCAATTCGGGCTTTCGGAGTATGCCGAGAAGTTCCGGCTGACCACACAAGACGATCTGCAACAGTTTTTCCTGGTACGTATCCGCATTGCTGAGCAAGCGAATTTCCTCCAGGAGCTCGGGCGTCAGCAAATGCGCCTCGTCCACCAACAGGAGCGATGTGCCGCCCTTTCTTTGTGTGTCCAGGAGCATCCGCTGAAGAGCGGAGAGACGCGCTGGCTTACTTGTAGATGTGCACGGAATCTCAAATTCCGAGAGGAGCATTTCCAGGAATTCCTCGCGGCTGAGAGTTGGGTTTAGAATGAATGCCGAAGAAATTGGGTGATTGGTCGCGGCTCTCTCCGTGAGGATTTGCAGAGCCGTGTGAACAACCGTCGTCTTGCCGGTCCCGATCGGGCCGGTCAACAGGACAAAGCCCTTGCGGCGCATGACTGCTTCAACCAGTGTCGCCAGCGCGGCCGCATGTGGTTCGGCAAGGTGAAAGAACCTCGGATCCGAAGTGAGCCGAAATGGCTCTTCGCGAAGGTTGTAGAAGGTGGTGTACATATGCTTTCTACGAAACGAACCGAGAAATCGCCAGGCCGAATGCGACGGCTGCGACGGCGGTGCCGGCCGTCAAGCTCGCGATCCGCCAAAGGGCCCAGGCGTGTTCCTTATCGCTGGTGATCATTGGAATTCCAGCCAGCACTGGCTTACCGAAGATTTGCGCCGCTTCCCTCTCGTGCCTCACAGATTCATCGCTGACCTCGACGAGGAAAGCCACACCAACTCCACACAGCAGTCCGAAAAACAGTCCACCGATGATCATGATTCCGCGCCTTGGTCCCGCAGGCCCATCGGGTGGAATGGCCGGGTCCAATACTTCGAAGCGCTCTCCGGCTTGATGGGTCTCCAGCTCGCCTGCCATCACCGCATCCAGCTTCTTGGCCTGGAGCTGGTTATAGTGGTTCCTTAGCGTGTCGTAATCACGCATCAGCCCGGCGATCTGTTGTTCGAACACCGGAACCTGCTGCAGCTTGCCAACGTGGTATTGAATCTGCTTTTCGAGTTCAGTCTGGATCTTGGTTTGGTCCTCGATGTCTTGGTCGAGTTTGTTTACTTCGGCTTCTACGACTGGATTGTGAGCCTGATGTGTCGGGGTACTCAATTGCGGGTCCGGAGCCTCTGTTCCGGTTTTCTCGCTTTCCGCCTTGGCTTTCAATTGATTGATTTCATTGCGCAGCTTGCGAACATCCGGATAATTTGGCCCATAGCGAACCTGCATGTCCTTTAGCTGCAGTTCCAACTTCTGCAGCTGCGCCTGATAAGGAGATTTGGAGGCGCTCGCCTGCTGATCGAGATCGATCGTCTGCGCTGACATTCCAGCCATGGATTGGATGTATACCTTGCTCTGGCGATCGCGGTTCACTTGATCCTGGCTGTTCCTCAACTGATCCCTAAGGGTGTTCATGGCTTCCAGGTGATACTGCTTGGACTCTGGTAGATCCATGATGTAGCGGCTCTTGACGTCCTGCAAAAGGTGCTCTTTCTCTTCGAGTTGACGTTTCGTTTGTTGCAATTCGGTTTCGAGGAACTGGGACGTTCCGTTGAAATGCTGCTGGCGGGCTTTGAGATTCCGCTCGATAAACAACGATGCGAGGCGATTGGCAACGCGCGCCACTTGATTCTGATCCGTGTCCGTGAATGCGATGCGAAACGCGCTAAGCCGCTGTCCGCCAGAGTCCACCACCTCAATGGTCGTCGACCTCTGCATGCGGGAGACGAGTTCCTGTTCGGACACCTTGTCTCGCAATTCGGGATAGAGGCTCATCTCCTTGGTCAGCAACCCGAGCTGTGTCGGGGACATGACTTCCTGGCGGATCGTGGAGAGACGATCGGCGACAGTACCGCTCACGCTCGTCGGAACAACGCTGTCGGGTACCTTTTGAGGGTCGACCAGAATGACAGTTTCTGCTCGGTAGATACTCGGGAGCCGTATCGCCACCACCGCAATGCAGACGGAGATACCCAAAGTAAGCAGGATAATCCACAATTTGCGGCGGCGGGCCAGATCTAAGTACTCTCGAATCTGCACGTTAATCCCCGCATCGCCGGAAGTGGTGAAGGCTGGTTGCGCGTTCAAAGATCTTCCTCCAAGTGGCTGCTCGCTTTGTCAACAAATTGCCGACACAACTCTTCTAGCAAGCTGTCTTCCAGAGATTCAGGGCGGAACTTTGTCGGCCCTAAATTTAAATAGCCCATTATCATATACTTACGGGAAGAGTGCCCATTTGTCTTGGCAGTGTCCAGATATGGAGTTACGCCCAAGGGAAACCCATTTCCTATATGTCTCCGCATCTTCCATTCGAGGCTTAATCTCCAGATAAGGAATGAGTTAGGCTCAGGGAACCGAGATGGAACCTGACGTTCAAGCAGCCACCATAAGACAGGACTGCAAAATCATCTTCCGGCAGAGATTATAGGAATTAGTTGGCTACGCGACCGGGTTGCCAGCGCAGTCCGAAAGAATAGATATTCCGATTGCCGCTGAACAGGTTATTCGTGTTTGCCGATTGATACTTCCGGTAGTAATCGAAAGTGGCAAAAAGACCCGCTCTGGGCGCCAGCAAGAATTGCACATCGGATGTTGCATAGCTGCCAGAGACTCCTCCAGATTGAACCTGTCGCAGGTAGCCGCCTCCGGCGGACCAGTTAAGCCTCCTGCTAATTTGATTTTGGTACGTGAGGTCGACGCGATCCGCATATTGATTGGCGATCAATCCGTTCGAGAGTGTGTCTCCCCGTGAGTAATTGAGACTCAGGGAAGACCGCCGCAATTGCTTTACCAATCCGAATGTTCCGTAAACAAACCACTGTCTATTGTTCAGAGCCGGCGCAAAAGTTGTGACTCCTAGCGAACCTCTCGCGAATAAGCTCGCGCTGAGTTGGCGTCCCGCAGTGCCAGCGATGGTGTGAAAAATTGTGTCGGTCGGCGCGCCTGTCGTCGAAGTCCCCAGCCCCGCCTCATGGAGAAGTTGGCCCGTATATTGGATACCGACTGTCTGCCTCTCGCTCATACGGTAATTCCAACTCGCACTGCCGCCGTAGGACGAACCGCGGGTGAGGTTCGCACCCGCTCCAGCCTCTGAGAAAGAAAAGTTCGGAGTGATGGCAATCGATGATCGCCTGGACAAAGCGTACGCCACGGACATATAGGCATTGTTCGAGAGCCAACGACTGGGCCCATCGAGGAAATTGTTGGTGGCCACGCCCGAGGTAACCGGATTCACATCGAGATACGACAAACCAATCGACTGCTGGGTATAGTAGTAACGAAAGCCATCGCTGAATCTTATGTTCCATCGTGGACGGGTGTAAATCAGCCAGTCCAAACTGGTATTTTGATTTGAAAAATTACCAACGACCTGCCCTCGGGCGATAGCCATACTCGGCTGGTATTGGAGAGCAAGCCTCGTAGTGCCAATCTTGTGATCGTAAACCACAGTAGCCTGGAGAACGGTCGCTGTATACGAAGCGCCGGGCGCCGTCTTCGTTCCCTCAAACTGGTCCACAATTCCGCTGACTCCCGCCGAGGGGATGTATAGGCTGCCCCAGCCAATGCCTTCTCGGTTTCCAGCCAATAATCCGGAAGTTCCGATTTGCCGGATATACGAATCCGCCCAGGCCAGCGCATAAGGACTTGCGGGCTCGGCATCCTTGCGGTCTGCTTCCTTTGAAGCGTCCTGTGCCGCGGGCTTCTGTTTTCCCGCGGCTTGACCTGTTTCTTGCGCCGATCCCAAATTCGGCAGCACAAAAGTCGCAAGGATCAGGAAGAAGATCAGCCAGATACTTATGCGAAGATGTTTCTTGTCCTGCATGTTTCTCACTCACCTCGAAGAATTCGACTGAAGCAACACACCATCAAGGAACAACAACCACGTCACCTGGCTGGAGCGTTACGTTTTCGCTTTTACCTGCTACTGCCTTCTTATAGTGGAATGGGACGCGCATCTTTTTGCCATTCTGTTCGCGGAGAATATAAATGGAGTCGGCTTTTGCAAAAGGCCCAACTCCTCCGGCCACGGCCAACAACTCCAGTGCCGTCATATCCCCATTGAGAGCGTACGTTCCCTGATGCCCGACCTCGCCAACCAGATAAACTTTTCGGCTGCGGATAGCCCGAACGATGACGGTGACTTGCGGTTCGTTGACAAAGTTCTTGAGCTTGTCCATCAGGACATTCTGCAATTCCTCGGTCTGCAGTCCCACCGCCTTCACATCATTTACCAGAGGCAGCGTGATCATTCCGTCCGGCCGGACAACGACTATGGTCGAGAGTTCCGGCTCGCGCCATACGGAGATCTGAAGCTCGTCTTCGACTCCGATGATATACGTCAGTCTCTGTTCGGGAGTCAGTGCCGATTGCGGTACAGATTCCGGCTTCGCGGCCTTGTCCGCCGGCTGTTTTTCGGCCTTATCTCTATCGTTCTTGTCATCTGCCGGAGTAGGACTCGGGCCAGACTGCGACGATTGTTGATACGCTGGCTTAAGATTTTCAGACGGCCATGCCGGCAGCACCGAAATCGGGAAACTAAGCAAGAGGGAAACCGCTACCCCTGCAATGAAGTGTCGAGAAGACAATCACTACCTCCGTTCCACAGTACCTAAGGTCAAGAGCAATGTTCCTGCCAATCGTTCTCTGCTCCAATGTGTTGAAGCGATGGCGTTTAGAGGACACCCGCAGGCTGTGCCCAACACCACAGGAAACCACTTTCCCGGTTTATGAATTCGTCTCCCCGACTCGCGGGGCCAGCTTCCTAGAGATCGAAGAACCGAGAATCCCTCAGAGATCGAATCGTTCTCTCCGGTGACCAAGTACGGCGGCGGGCCTCTTTCGCGCCCTCCCGTTTGGACCCAGCTAGCAGCCTCTCGACTCGCTGCAATGCCGCAAACGACAGAATCAGCGCGTGGTATCCGATAAACCAAACCGCAAGCAGCATGGTATCTGTGGCGCGTCGTGGCTGGCTCTGGTAGGCCATATCTTGTGTCCTCGAAACTTACTGAGGTGCTCCTTCGAAATCCAGCAGGTTCTCTGCTCCATTGTCTCTATTTCGCTCCGCGCTGCCACAATACAACTTTCGCGGTTTCAAAGAGAATGGCGAGATCCAACATCAGAGAAAGATGTTTGATGTAGAAAAGATCGTATTCGAGCTTCGTCTTTGCCTCTTCGATGCTGGCCCCGTATTGATACTTCACTTGGGCCCAGCCCGTAATTCCAGGACGAACCGAATATCGCAAGGCATAAAATGGCGTCTCAGTCTCGATCATCCGGCAGAAGATCGCTCGCTCAGGTCGCGGCCCCACAAAACTCATTTCGCCCCGCAGTACATTCACCACCTGTGGAAGCTCGTCAAGACGCAGTTTGCGGATGATGCGGCCCACCCGCGTGACGCGGTGATCGCCATCCGCGGCCCACTTGGGGCCATGCTCCTCGGCATCGTGCTTCATTGAGCGAAACTTCAGGATTTGGAACGGGCGTCCGCCCAATCCGATTCGTTCCTGGCGGAAGAGCATCGGACTGCCCGACTCCATCCAAATCGCGAGCGCCACGATTCCCATGATTGGCAAGGTCAAGATCAGGAGGAGCAGCGAGGTCAGAACATCCAGCATGCGCTTTGCGGCGAGCAAGATTCCGGACTTGCGAAATCCTTCCGACAGGATCATCCAGCTCGGCGACAAATGCTCCAGACGAATTCGCCCGTCAATCTGTTCGCTCACCGTGTGGGCATCTTCCACAGCTATGCCGGCGAACTTTAGGTGCAGGAGTTCTCGTAAGGGCGTCTGACCACGCCTCTCTTTGAGGGAAAGCACGATGCGATCGATCTTTTCCCTAGCGGTTATCTCTTCTAGGTCCCTCGTCGCACCAATGATGCCTGGATTGACTAAGGACTTGCCAATGTTCTCTCCACGCTCATCGAGAAAACCAACGACCTTGAGGTGAAGTTCAGGACGGTGGAGGATCTCACGAACCAAGGAAATCCCGAGAGGCCCCGTGCCAACGATGAGAACGCGCTGTTGTCTTGGCAAAAGAAAGTCAGCTTCAAGCAAAACCAGGCGCCAGCATAGCAAGAACAGGAGTACCGTTGGCGCGGAGAGGACAGCAATTCCCCGCCCAAGACTGTGGTCCGGGATTAGGTAATACAGAATCGCGAGAATGACCCAGGCAGTTCCCACAGCCTGGAAGAGATAAACAAACAACTCACTGCGCCTATTCACTACCCGCGAAGCATAGAGATCATTGTAATAGAGAGATATTCCGCATGTTGCTAGCACAATACCAAATCGAAAGGGCATGTCGGGCAGGCGGAGATAATGCAACACTGAGTAGTAACCTTGTAAACGAAGCAAAATCGCCGAACAAAGACCGAGTGCGATCAGACAGGCATCGCCAACAATCAGTACTTTGGTTGTCATCGGAATCTTTTGGCCACCAATCTTCAGCATGGGTTCTTTTGGGGTACTATGAAAGCAGCGCCGGTTCCGCCAGATTGATTCTTAATCGCTTCGAAATCTTGGATGCGGAGACAGGAGCTCCGATGGCACACCAGCCGCTCAACCATGTATGGGGAGAAGGCAACTCACCATCCAAAGAGACCTCCCAGATTATTTGTACTGAGACACCTCTAAGTATATTTATTGTCAATAAGTTAGAGAATCTCATGGATAACAGACGGAGTGTCTCACGATATCTCAGCTTCTTTTCCAGGGAAACGACTTACTCACATAGGAAATAATTGTTCCAGGCCAAGCCTCCTTTCTAGACGGATGCAACATTGTTACCCCGGATTGAAATTGAAGGACTTAGCGTGAAATCTAGGCGTAAATTGTCCCTATGTTCACGCCAATGGAGGCTCGGGATTGTCGACACGGTCGCCAATCTTGGACTCAAGACTCGCTTAGCGATGCAAGGTTTTGTTAAGTTCAATCTTATGAATGGCATATGCACATAAGTCTCTTTGGCAGACAGCGTGCTTTCCAATTCAATGAGCCCACTTCCACGACAGGAGAGGTGTAGTGTACCCGGGTCGTTCACGGTTGGAGCTATGGCTTCGAACTCCGCATGTCAGGCTCTTCGGAACTAAGTGACAGCGCAGTTGAATCAAAGTGTCCCACAAATGGCCAACCTAGTTCGCCGCGCAGAAGTCGAGGGGGAGAAAGCAAGCCTTACAGCTTTTCTATCAAGCTATCTCTCGCCGGATGCGAACGAGGCCCGTTACGAGTGGTTATACTGCAAGAATCCCGAAGGAATGGCACGAGTGTGGGTTGCCTGCGAGTTTGAGACTAGCAAGATTATCGGAGTCGCGGCAGCATTCCCCAAGCGAATCCATCGTCACGGAAAAAAGGTGCGGGGTTACGTCCTGGGTGATTTTTGCATCCATCCGGAATATCGCAGTCTCGGGCCCGCCTTGGCTCTGCAAAGAAGCACTCTTGAGGATCTCTCCAGGGAAGGCGCGGGATTTGTATTTGACTTTCCCAGTGCTTCGATGCTGGCAATCTACAAACGACTTCGCATCGAACCTCAGGAATCAGTGATCCGATTCGCCAAGCCGTTGCGAGCGGACCGACAGGTCCAGAAGCGCGTCCCTAACAAAGCAGCCGGACGCACTCTGGCTGTTGCTGCGAATACGGCATTGCGTTTACGTGATGTTGGCCTGAGGCGATCCAGCGTATGGAAAATTTCGGAAGAGACCGAACCATGCGGTGAAGAGTTTACGCTCGCAAGCCAGCGCTGGGCTCCCGGAATGGGTGTATGCGCTGGCCGCGACGCCGATTATCTGAATTGGCGATTCTTGCAGCATCCGCATCGGCGCTACCAATTTCTGACGGCTCGCCAGGACGGCAGGCTTTGTGGCTTTCTGATTTATCATTGGGCCGGTGAGGATGCGACCGTTGTTGATCTGTTCGCGGAAGGAGACCCGGTCTGTAAGGCGCTGCTCGTTGAGACGATTGCGATCATGCGGCACAAAGGCGTCAACACCTTGAGCGCTCCGTTCCTCGCTTCGCATGCCGGTCGAGAGATTCTTAAAGATTGCGGATTCCAGCCGCGGGAGTCGACTCCCGTTATCTTGCTTACCTTGCCATGGACGGCGGATCGCCAAGACGATCGGGGTGCCGATCACTGGTATCTAACGCATGGAGACAGAGAAAGTTAGCATCGAGGACGAAGGAATGGATCAGACCACAACGGGCTCAATCGAACAGAGAATTCACGCGTTTCTGCTGGAGAAATTCCCGCTCGCACGGAAAGCTGGAGTCGGGAAAGACACGGCCCTGCTGGAAAAGGGAATCCTGGATTCCCTTGGAATTCTGGATGTGGTGAGCTTTCTCGAAACCGAATTCTCGATGGTGGTCAGCGATGATGAGCTGGTGCCGGAAAATTTTCATACGCCCGGCACTCTCTCTGCGTTCATCCTGAAAAAGATCGGAAAGAGTGAATGAGCTTTCCTCTGGCAAAGACCGAAGATCAAATTACCGGCGCGGTGCCCGCCGATTTCACGGCGCGTGTAGCCGGAGTTCCCCCCCATGTACGGGTCTACTCGGGATTGGAGGAACTACCCGAGTCTTTCCTGAATCTTTTCGAGGAAGCAGGACGTCAAAGCATCTTCTTGGCCCGGCCTTGGTTTCAAAATTTCATTCAGACCGCGATGGCCCCTGAAGATCGTATGCGAATTTATTGTGCCACAGCAGTAGGTGGGCAAGGAATGCCTGCAGGAATGCTGCTAATGCGCAGCTCGAGCAATTCGAACTCGTCCTTTCCCCCTCGCAAGCTTGAGGCACTGGCCAACTATTACAGCTGTTTTTACGCACCGCACCTCGCTGTCTCCGCAAGTGAATCACGCGAAACTATTCGGGCCCTGACACTGGCGATCGCCCAGGAAAATCCACGTTGGGACGCGGTCGAAGTCAAACCAATGGACGTCAACTCGACAGAATTTCCCGAACTCGTCGAAGCGTTTAAGGCAGCCGGCTTCATCGTGCAAACATTCTTTTCTTTTGGCAACTGGTATCTGCCCGTGAACGGAAGGAGTTTCGCACAGTACTCGGAAAGCCTGCCTTCGGTGCTGAAAAACACACTGAACCGCAAAAGAAAGAAACTGGAAAAGACCGGACGCGCGAGAATAGAAATCGTGACCGGGGGGCAAGGGCTTGATGCTGCGATTGATGCCTATATGAAAGTTTATCTCTCAAGCTGGAAACGGCCTGAGCTTTACCAGCAATTCATTCCAGGACTCATCCGCATCTGCGCGGCAATGGGAGCGTTGCGTCTGGGAATCATCTACGTGGACGGCGAGCCAGCGGCAGCTCAGCTTTGGATCGTTCACCACGGAAACGCGTTGATCTACAAGCTCGCCTACGACGAACGTTTCGGGGACTTCTCCGTAGGCACCATTCTCTCCGCCACGCTCTTCCAGCATGCTCTGGACGTCGACAAGGTCACCGAGGTGGATTACCTGTCCGGAGACGATGCGTACAAGAAAGATTGGATGTCTCAGCGGCGGGAGCGCTGGGGAATTCTGGCACTGAACCCCCGCACACCACGGGGCGTTTTGGCCATCGCGCGTCACGTCGGTGGACGCGCCGTGAAGCGCGCAGCCCTGTCGTTTGCTAGCCCATTCCGGCGCGGCAAATCGCGGAACAGCATCGTATAAGCAGAAATCGCTAAATTAAAGGAGAGAGGGTTTTTCGAATAGTCGCTATGGACTTCCTGATTTGGCATCTATTGCGTGAGAGCGCCCAGCGTTCGCCGGAAAAAGAAGCCCTCGCACACGGAGAAGAGCGGCTGAATTACGGTCAAGTCGCAGGCCGCGTCGACGGACTCGCTGTTGGATTGCGAAGCGCCGGACTCCGCCGCGGCGACAGAATGGGCATCTATCTGGAAGCCTCCGTTCCCCAGGTCATTTCCATCTTCGGCATTTCGCGCGCAGAGGCTGTCTATGTTCCCATCAACGCGCTTTTGCACGCCGAGCAGGTAATGCACATCGCCCGCGATTGCGGAATGAAAGGTCTGATTACTACGGCAGCGAAACTCGCTTCGCTTGCTGAGGTGCTCCCACAGATTCCCTCGCTCGAGTTTCTAGTTGTGGTTGGTTCCGGAGAAGTGACGGCGCAACTCACGGTTCACCCTTTCGAGGAGCTCTGCGCCCGGACTCTCCCAGCAGACTGGCGAGAGACGAGCATCGAAAAGGATCTAGCGGCCATCCTCTACACCTCCGGTTCAACCGGCAAGCCTAAAGGCGTGATGCTGAGTCATGCGAACGTCGTCGCGGGCAGCCGGATCGTCTCCACTTATCTCAGCATCACCGACAGCGAGCGTATCCTCGCCGTTCTCCCTTTCAGCTTCGACGCCGGAATGAATCAATTGATGACCGCGTTCGAAAAGGGCGGCACCTGCGTGCTCATCAATTTTATTTTTGCGCGCGAAATCGTGCAGGTCCTGCTTAAGGAAAAAATTACCGGTCTCGCGGGCGTGCCCACGCTGTGGAGCCTGCTGGCGCAACCCAATTCAACTCTCGCCAAGCAACCGGCGCCTCACTTGCGCTACATCACGAATACGGGTGGGGCAATGCCGCAGGCGGTGCTCAAAGTGTTGCGAGAAGTGCTTCCCGCAACGAAAATATTTCTGATGTACGGGCTCACCGAAGCTTTCCGTTCGACTTATCTTCCGCCGGAAGAACTCGATCGGCGGCCGACTTCGATGGGCAAAGCCATTCCAGACACTGAGATTCTTGTGCTCAACGAGCAAGGTCAGCCTTGCAAACCTGGCGAGCCTGGTGAACTTGTACATCGCGGGCCGACGGTTTCGCTCGGCTATTGGAACCGGCCGGAAGACACAGCCCGTGCCCTTCGGCCAAATCCGCTGCTGCCCCCGGAACTGGGTGACTGCGAAAAGGTTTGCTATTCGGGCGACCTCGTAAAAATGGATGAAGACGGTTTTCTGTACTTCATCGGCCGGCGCGACACGATGATCAAGTCCAGTGGATTTCGCATCAGTCCCAACGAAGTGGAGGAGGTCCTCTTCCAGAGCGGAAAATTACGCGGGGCAGCGGTCATCGGCATTCCTGACGACACTCTCGGACAGACCATTAAAGCGTTTGTTGTATCGAAAGACGGCAATTCCCTAGACATCAACGCGCTGCTTGTATATTGCGCGGAAAAAATGCCCCGGTATATGGTCCCGAAAACATTTGAAATCCTGGGCGAGCTGCCGAAAACTTCGAGCGGAAAAGTGGACTACCCAGCGCTACGGCGCCGTGAAGGGCTTTGATGGCTGATCTGGCGGCCTTCCTGACGGCAAAGTATTTCCCGAAGTCCGGGGAGTCGCTGGTTCTTGGTAGCTTGCCGGTCAATCAACTCGCCGAAATCTACGGCACGCCGATGTTTGTTTATGACCGCGCCGTGCTGGATATGAAGTACGACGCGCTTCGTGCCACTCTTCCGGAACGCTTCGCCATCTATTACTCCATCAAAGCCAATCCTTGTCGTGCCGTCGCGAAACACTTCCTGAGCCGAGGCTGCGGGCTCGAAATTGCGTCGATGGGAGAGTTCCGAAAAGCGCTGGAGGCAGGCTGTCCGCCGAGCCGTATTTTATTCGCCGGACCTGGAAAATCCCAAGCGGAACTTGAATTGGTGCTCTCGCATGGCATTGGTGAGATCCACATGGAATCGCTGACCGAAGCCGGGCGAATCGCCGCAATTTGCCGCCGCTTGGGTCGCCATACTCGGGTTGCCATTCGCGTCAACCCTGCGGCAGAAGCCGAAGGCGGAGCGATGCGCATGGGTGGCCGTCCGACGCCATTCGGCATGGACGAAGAAATCCTGGATCAAGTACTGGAGGCTGTTCTTGCCGCGCCAGAACTCGATCTGTGCGGAATCCACCTTTTCACGGGAACTCAGATTCTCGATGCGGCAACTCTGCACAATCAATATCGCCACGGATTAAGCATTGCCCGGCGGGTGGTAAACCGGCTGGGCCGCCCGCTCCGCACACTAGATTTCGGCGGGGGTCTGGGAATCCCATATTTCGCACACGAGCAGGAACTGAATCTCGAGTGTTTGCGAAAAGGGCTGGTGACACTTTGCGAGGAAGTGGATACCGATCGGCGCTTCGAGGGCACCCAATTTCTTGTCGAACCCGGTAGATTTCTCGCCGGCGAAGCAGGCGTCTACCTGACACGCATCAGCGACATCAAGACTTCACGCGGCAAGAAGTTCCTCATTGTCGATGGTGGAATGAACCATCATTTGGCCGCTTCCGGCAATCTTGGCCAGACTATCAAACGGAATTACCCCATAGCCCTGGTGAATAAGCTGACCGCGCCAGCGGGCGAAGCCGTGGATATCGTGGGCCCCCTCTGCACCCCGCTAGATACCCTTGCGCGCGGGATCGTCCTCCCGCACGCGGAAATCGGCGACCTTGTCGGCATCTTTCAGTCTGGCGCTTACGGCCGGTCAGCGAGCCCCGCGGGTTTCCTAAGCCACCCTTTGCCGGCGGAAATTTGGGTTGACGCAGAACTACACGTTAGGAATGAGCAGTGAATAGACGCACACACGGCCCGAGAGAGGTTCTTCAAAGAGATTGCACCGGCCGAGTATAGTGAGATTGGACCCCTTGGGAAATGTTCTAATCATCGCGTACCACTTTCCGCCCCAAGCAGGCAGCAGTGGTCTACTGCGCTCACTGAAGTATTGCCGCTACCTGCCCACCTTTGGCTGGCAGCCCGCTGTGCTGACTCCGCACGCCCGTGCGTATGAGAAAATCGACGAGAGGAGCCTGGATTCTATTCCCAGGAATGTGCCGGTCATTCGCGCTTTCGCGTTGGACACAAAGAAGCACATGGGCATCGGGGGCCGCTATCTCAGGTACATGGCCCTGCCGGACCGCTGGGTTAGTTGGATTCTTGGGGGAGTTCCGGCTGGATTGCGCGCGGTTCGAGATCATAAGACCGACGTTCTCTACTCTACCTTTCCGATTATGTCGGCGGCTGCGATCGGGCTTGGATTGCAGCGCCTGACCGGATTACCTTGGGTTCTCGATCTTCGTGATCCCATGCGCCAGGACGACTACCCTCATGATCCCCTGGTCCGCCGCGTGTGGGGCGCCATTGAGCACGCCTGCATGCGCCGTGTCTCCCGCGTGATTTTTACGGCAGAGGCTACACGGCAGATGTACCTCGACCGTTACTCGGATTTACTCACGCCAGACATGTGTGTCCTCATTTCAAATGGTTATGACGAAGAAGATTTTCGATATCTGCATATTCCCACGCCGGGTCCTGTTCCGGGGGGCCGTCCCATCCGGCTCGTCCACTCCGGACTAATCTATCCCGTCGAGCGTGACCCAAGACCCATGTTCAGCGCGGTCGGACGCCTGAAAAAGATGGGCCGCCTCAGCGCCGACAAAGTTCAAATTGTTTTTCGCGCGCCGGGCTCGGAAGACTTGTACCGCAAGCTCCTCGCGGAGAGGGACATCGAGGATCTGATCGTCCTTGAACCCCACATGCCCTACCGTCAGGCCTTGCAGGAATGTGCCGATGCCGATGGGCTTTTGCTCTTCCAGGCCGCAGATTGCGATATGCAGATTCCCGCGAAAGCCTACGAGTACCTTCGAATTGGCAAGCCCATTCTTGCCTTGACAACGCACACCGGTGACACCTCCGCACTCCTGCGCGAAGTGGGCGGAGCTACTATCGTTAACCTCGCATCCGAAGATGAGATTTATGAGGGATTGTCCACATTTGTTGATACTTTGCGAGTTGGCACTCATCCTCTTCCCGACAAAGATAAGATCCAGTGCTATACACGCGAGGCTCAGACCGGCCAGTTGGCGAAGGTCTTGGATGGACTGACCGGCAAGGCGCCCCACGCGGAAAATCGCGTGGATGCAGAGCGTTGCGAGGTGGCAGTGCACCCGCTCAACGCGAAAACATCGAGACACTAAAAAAAGCCATGTGCGGAATCTACGGCATCCTGAAATTCGACCGTCCTGAGCAGCCCTCCGACTCCATTCTCGCCGCCATGGGAGGGGTCATCACGCATCGGGGCCCGGACGACTTCGGCCAATATCGCGGCCGCGGCGTCGGTCTGGGCATGCGGCGGCTTTCCATCATTGACGTTTCCGGCGGCCATCAGCCCATCAGCAACGAGGATGGGAGCATTTGGATCGTTCTCAATGGTGAGATTTACAACTTCCAATCGCTCCGGGACGAGTTGGAAGCAAAAGGCCATATTTTCCGCACGCGCACCGACACTGAAGTGATCGTGCATCTCTACGAACAAGAGGGCCTTGAATTCTTCAAGCGCCTTCGCGGGATGTTTGGTCTCGCGATCTGGGATGCGAAACTCGAACGTCTGGTCCTTGGCCGTGACCGCATCGGCGAAAAACCGCTTTACATCCGCCGCGAACCGGGGCGGCTCCTCTTTGCGTCGGAACTGAAGTCCATTTTGCGGGTAGAGGATGTTCCGCGGCGTTTGAACCACGCCGCCCTCGGAGAGTACCTTGCGCTAGGCTTTGTTCCCGCCCCGTTGTGCTTGCTCGAAGGAATGGAGAAGCTGCCAGCCGGCCACTATCTCGTCGCCGAGAAAGGCCGCACAGAAATCCGCCGATACTGGGATGTGCCCTTTGGCCTGCCGGAAAAGCACAGCGAAGAGGAATGGATCGAGCAAATTCGCGTCAAGATTCAGGAAACGGTGCGGATGCAACTGGTCAGCGAAGTACCGCTCGGTGCGTTCCTGAGCGGCGGGCTGGATTCAAGCACCATCGTCGCGGTAATGACGGGTCTGACCGGCCGACCCGTGAAGACTTACTCGATTGGGTATCAGGGTGAGCACAGCTACTACAACGAGCTCCCGTACGCGAGGGTTGTCGCAAAAGCTTTCAACACCGACCATCACGAGATCGTGGTGCAACCCGCCGTGAGCGAACTCCTGCCGAAGCTCGTCTGGCATCTCGATGAGCCCGTGGCAGACTCCGCATGTCTCACCACTTATCTCGTTTCAAAACTCGCGCGCGAAAGCGTAACGGTGATTCTCTCGGGCGTCGGAGGCGACGAGCTCTTCGGCGGCTACCGCCGTTACCTCGGCAACAGTCTGATGCGCTATTACAGTTTCCTTCCTGGACCGGTGCGCAGGAAATGGCTTCCAGCGCTGCTCGATCGGATCCCCCAGGACCGCCACTCCACTTGGAAAGACTACGCGCGGTATGCCGCGGCATTCGTGAAGTCAGCCGAGCTTGAGCCCGCTTCGCGCTATATGGCCTACGTTACCCTCTTCGCTCCACAGGTGCAGCGCGAATTACTCCTGCGCACAATGTCGACGGACTCCCGCGTCTCGAATCTGGCCGCGGCTGCTCTCCAAGACTGCTTCACCCGCTGCACTGATCCGGATAGCCTCAATCGTATCCTTTACGCAGATCTGAAGACTTCCCTGCCGGATGATCTCCTGGCAATGACCGATCGCATGAGTATGGCCGCATCGATCGAGTGTCGCGCACCGCTGGTGGATTACGAACTAGTCGAACTGATGGCCCGCATGCCGTCTTCGTTCAAGGTCCGCGGCTTAACCATGAAGTATCTGATGAAAAAGGCGGTAGCGCCCTGGCTGCCCCGCGAAATCCTGGAGCGAAGGAAGCGCGGGTTTGGCGCACCCATCGGCGCCTGGCTTCGCAAGGATCTTCAGCCGATGGTTTCGGAGCTGCTCTCCGAAGATCAAATTCGCCGCCGCGGACTGTTCCACTGGCCGGCGATTCAACGGCTGATTTCCGACCATGGTGCTGAGCGTACGGATCACACGGATCATTTGTTTGCACTGGTTATGCTGGAACTCTGGTGTCAGATTGTTCTGGATGGCAATGAGTGGGAATCAGTCCGCACACCGCAGGTAGCCTTCGCCGGACATCCCTGATGCTTTCGCTCTGAAATCCCTCACCCCAGTCTGCTCCCCGCCGGACGCACCTCAATGCCCTCTTGTCGGCGTTGGCGGGGCGATTGGCTTGGTGGAGACGATCAGTTCATCGTACCAGGCATAGGCGGTGGGAAGGTCGAGGCCCGCGCTTTTGTTCGTCATGTAAGTGAGCAGTGTCACGCAATCGTAGTCGTGTCCTGGGTTGTCATTCTTCAGGATGAAGTTTGCCATCTTGATCCATTCCTGCATCGGCTTTCCATCCAGGCCGACCCACGCGTTGATAGTGCTGTCCGGCTTGCCCCAATGTCCGATGGAAATTTGGTAATAGAAAGTCACCCACTGATTCGCGGGATACAGGAAGCAATCCTTCGCATTGGTCCTTCCGTACCAGCAATTGTAATCACCTTGCTCAAGTTTGTAAGGGGGAGTGCCGTCGTTGGTGACCATGCCGCGGCCACCACAGTCGGTATACATGATTGGGAAACCTGCATGGTAATACTGCGCTGTCGACAGCTCCACTTGCCCGCAGGTGGCGCTTTCGTTGTGAAATATAATCTGTTTCCAAGTCGTGTCGCCCCAATTGTTCGTCAACATTTCCGGAGAAAAACGCTCACGGAACTGAACGTAAAATGTTGACCCCGCTCCGAAATTTCTTCCCAGCGGTTGCCGCCAGTATCCCGCCGCGTTCGCCCCAGTGTGCGTGAGGATTTCAAATCGCAACGATCCTTCTCCGGAAGCTTTTTCTGACCGGTCGAACTTTCCGTGGATGGAATTGTCTCCACCCGGATAAAGGCCGGGAGCGGGCCACCTTGCCGCAATATTGATAAGGGGAGAATCGAAACCTTGGCACACCACAACTCCTGGTGCGTGGCAGCGAGCATTGAAGTCCTGCGGCTGCTGCTCGGCAGTTTCTTGTCTTGTAGAAGTGGACGCCTCGATCTCGCCGCTCCTGGAAGGCAGCGCTGGCTGAGCAGATTCCCTCGCTCGATTTGGATTCGCTCTCTGCTTAAAAGCGAAACCGCAAAGAATCAATCCCGCCAGTACGGCGACTCCCAAGGTCTTCATGGCTCCGCCGTCTCTCTGTAATTGTTCGCCATCAATTATTACCGGGCTGCGCGGGTGTCGCAACTGGATTCGTCGTGGGTGCCAGTCGCAAGAGGAATGCATTTTGCTTCCAATCATTCACAAGTGCGAACACGCCAAGCTCAGGGAAATAACGGAAGCGGCCAAACGTACCGTTTGGCTGCGCCGGGCCAGGGCCGCCCGGATACGATTCCGAAGTGCATGCGTGCGTATCTGAGTGAAAAAGATAGGCCGTGTCACCGCCGGCCCACCCCACAATCAGTTTTCTCTCGGGATCGTAGGCCAGACCCGGGTAGCGTGCATAGAGCAAGGGCTCGCAGCCAGTGACCTTGCGCGACCAGTCTTGCGCCGCGAAATCGGATCCCGGTTGGATGTCAATCGCCCAGAATTGTCCGGGTCCTCCAACCATGAAAAACAATTTGCGTTTGGGATCGATCACTCCGGAGAGGTGATAGTCCACCCCGGAGAGCGGCCTCAGGCGCGTGTAGGTATTTTTGGCAGAATCGTAGCGAAAAAAATTAGCCGTGTCGGAGACGAACACCATCCCGCTGTTTGGATCGTAATCTGCAATCACGCCGGGATTGTGTGACGGGCTGTCACCCCCGTGGGGGTGCATATTTCTCCATTCCATCTTTGCCAGATCGAGAGCCCAGGTGTCCGCACTCATGAATCCGCAATTCGCTTTGCTGCCTCCAAAGACGAACATCTTATGCTGCCCCGCGAGATACGCCAGGCCGTTATAAGTGTGGCGGGATGAGGGTCGGCCGTCGTCATAAGCTTCAGGACAGCTGGTGACATTCGTCACCGGGCTTGGTTCTGTGAGTCGCGACATCGTCATGTTGTTCAAATCCAATCCATACACTTCGTTCCCGAAGTAATCACCGTGTCCGCCGCCCCAGATGATCAATCGGTTGCTCTTTGTATCTGCGACTCCGCCATTCCATGCATTGACGACTGCCCTGCAGCCGCTATTCCCTTCAATCGCGGGGTCTGCTGGACAGTGCGGCGCTATTTTCGTATTGGGAATTTCAAACCAGCCGGCTTTCGGTGGTATGCCTGTTCCCTCGGGGGTTTCAGAGGCTATGCTCTGGCCCCACGTGAAGGGTAATAGCCAAAGCATTGCCGTCAAGACCTGCCAAGTACAGATCGCTCCGCGTCTGAAAATTATTCCGAACATTGGAATCCCAAATTTCAGCGTTGGCAGGGCCGAAGCGGAGTGTGCCGGAGGATGACTCATCTCTCTTATCCAAATCTAGCTGTCGGAACGATCTTATCGCACAACTATACTTCTGACGGGCAAACCGCCAGCTGTCACGGCCTGACGCGGACAGACTTTAAAGCGGGCCGACCGGAATGAAAAGAGGCGCTGAATAGGGTTGTCTCGCCGAAACCAGCGTCTTCCTTGAATCGAATTGAAATTAGTTGTTGGGTGGCGCGATGGGCTGACCGGAGACGATCAACTCGTCGTACCACGTGTAAGCCGTCGGTCCAGCGGAAACGGTCGAGCTTCTACCGGTCATATAGGTCAGCAGCGTGACCATGTCGTAGTCAGCGCCGGCCAGCGTATCTTCATACAGGGTGTGATTTGTCATATTCACAAACTCTGTGTACGGTCCCGCGCCGACGGAGACCCACGCCTGAATGGTGCTGTTGGGCTGACCCCAGGTTCCGATGCTCACCTTGTAGTAGAAGGTGACCCAGGTGTCTGCCGGATAAGTGAAGCAGGAAGTAGCCGAGTTGTTTGCGGTTTGATAGTGGCAGTTGTAGCCGGTCGTAGAGGTGTCTCCCTGCTCTTCCAGGTAGTCTCCGTTGTGCAGATCGACCACGAACCCATCCGCGCCACACTGGCTGTACATCGTCGGATATCGTCTCTGATTCCAATTGACGGTCGTCAGCTCAATGTTCCCGCAGGTCGAATTGTCATTCGACAGGATGTCTTGTTTCCAGAACGTCTTCGAGCCGCTGCCCGTTACCCAGTTGTTCGTCAGGTATTCAAGCGAGAAGCGTTGGCGGAACTGTAGATAAAAGGTCGAGTTCGCGCCAAACATCTTCGCGTTCGTCGGACCATCCGACAGATTGGGTGCGAAGAGTTGCCGCCAGTATCCCGACGAATTCGCCGAGGCCAAGGACGGTACGGTAAATTTCAACGACCCTGCACCGGAAGCCGAGATGGTCGTGTCCATCACTCCCTGAATTGTGCCGCCGGCGTCGGGATACAACCCAGACGCGGGCCACTTCGCTGGCGCAAAGATTGCGGGATCATCAAACCCTTGGCAGACGACGACGCCCGCCTGGGCGCAGCGCGTCTGGAAGTCTTGAAGCGCCGTCGAAGTGGTATTGGAAACTGTCACGCTCACAGCCATGGCGTTGCCCACGTTGCCTGCCGCGTCGCGGGCTTGCGCTGTCAGCATATGAGTACCGTTGGTCGTGGAGGCCGAACTCCAGGAAACGGAATACGGTCCGGTAACGAGCTGCAAACCGAGGCTCGCGCCGTCAACGAAGAACTGCACACCCGTGACGGCCACATTGTCGCTGGCGTTGGCCGACACTGAAACCGTGCCGGACACTGTCGCGCCATTCGCCGGAGCAGTGATCGAGATCGTCGGCGGCGTAGTATCCGTCACGCTGCTCGTCTGAAAAGCGAAGTCGCCGCTGATGGATTCGACTCCGCTCGAATTCTTCGAGCGAACCCGGTAGTGAAAGAGAGTATTCGTTGCCAGGCTAACGAGCGATATCGTATGGCTCGTCGCCAGGGTGGAATTGAGTGTCGTCAGGTTTCCGTACGCGATCGTTGTGCCGTATTCGACCTGCGAGGTTGCTACCACATCTGTTGTCCACGTGACTGTTGCGCCGCTCGTGGTAATGGTTCCCACGCTCACACCGGAAATCACCGGGCCGCCCCCGCCGGTTCCGCTAGATTGCGTCAAGCGCAAGGAGTAGGCGTTCGTGTCAATCGAGTTTGCCACCACAAACACGCCGAGCGCTGGTGAATAATTAAATCGGCCGTAGGTGCCGTTACCCTGGATTACCGTCGGTCCGCCAGAATAAGTCACCGAGCTGCACGAATCGGTATCCGGATTGTAGGCATAGGCTGTGTCGCCGCCGGCCCAGCCAACCATCAGTTTCTGAACCGGATCGTAGACGAAGCCCGGGCCGGATTTGCCGATGATCGCGGAACAGCCGCTACCTGTCAGTTTCGTCGCAGTATAAGGTGCAGTGAGGCTCACCTTCCCGAATCCTCCGTTGCCCACACAGAAGTACAGCCGGCGGCCGTCATCGATAGCCGTCGTCATGTTGAGCACCCCAGTGCAGGCGCTGACGCTTTTCAAATTCGTCCAGGTGTTCGCGGCAATGTTGTACTGCCAGAAAATTCCTGTGTTGTCCTCGACCTCGTAGATGTCTTGTGTTGTCGGGTCATAGGCGAATTGCGGCACGCTGCCGTTGAAAGCGTGACTCGGGTGCGTCGAAGGCATCTGCTGTGCCCACGAACCGCTCGACGGGCTGAATTGCCACTGGCCGTCCGTGCTATTGCCGCAGATGGACTTGAACGCCCCGTACAGGAAGTAGGTGTCTTGAACCGGTAGATAGAGTTCGCCGTTGTAGATGTGTCGTGAGTTTGGTGTGCCATCCGTGAATGCCTCTGGGCAGGACCCCAGGTTTGAAATTGCCGACCCGTGCGAGGCATCCTTGACCAAAACCGGTGCAATCGGATTGGCATTTAAGTCGATGGCGTATATTTCATTTCCGTAGTAGTCCGTGTGGCCGCCACCATGGATGATCAGGCGGTTGCGCTTGGTGTCGAAGAGACCCCCGCTCCACGCGCTCATCACGCCCTTGCAGCCGGTGGAGCCCTGAATGTCCGCGTAGGGCGGGCATACCGGTTGGATCGCGGTGTTTGGTATCTGATACCAGCCTAGCGCTGAAGGTATTCCACCGCCGCTTGTGGCCGTCTGTGTTGTCGCAGAGGCGCCAGTCGATTGCGCAGAAGCGTTCCCCGCCGCGTCGAAAGCAGCCACGTTGTAGCTGTAACTTGTGGACGCGGAAAGCCCGGAGTCCTGGTAAGAAGCGCCCGGCGCCGTGCCAATCTTGATTCCGCCGCGGTACACGTTGTAACCCGTCACACCAACGTTGTCTGTTGAAGCCGTCCAGGACAGGTTGATCTGTGAAGAGGATATTGCCGTGGTCACCAAGCCGGTAGGAACTGTGGGCGCTGTTGTATCTGCTTGGACGGTGAAGCTCACACCATTACTTGTCACTCCGCCGACGGTCACGACGACGTTGCCCGTCGTAACTCCGCTCGGTGCCGCCGCGGTGATGCTCGCTGCGCTCCAGCTCGTCGCCGTCGCAGCGGTTCCGTTGAAAGCTACCGTGCTCGTACCTTGCGTCGCTCCAAAGTTCGAACCGGCAATCGTCACCGAGGTACCTGCCGGCCCGGAAGTTGGATTCAGGCTCGCGATGCTCGGCACTGTCGTCGCCGTGTTATTGACCTTGACCGCCACTCCCGCGCTGGTCGCTGCATTCCCGGAAGTATCAGCCGCCACCGCCGTAATAGTGTGATTCCCATTCGCGAGAGTCGTCGTGTTCAGCAAATAGCTATAAGGTGCCGCAGTGATTGCTGTCCCAGTGTTGGCGTTGTCCACCTTGAACTGCACGCTCGCGACGCTCACATTGTCCGTCGCGCTTGCCGTCACGGTTACGGAACCGGCGAGCGTTGCGTTGGCCGCTGGAGATGTAATCGAAACTGTCGGTGGAGTCGTATCCCCGGCCGTAGCAAAGGTCATATCGTTGCTGGCCGCATTGTTGCCCTTCGCGTCGGTGGATCGAACGCGGAAATGGTACAGCGTCCCAGTCGTCAAATTTGTGAGCGCCATCTGGTGGCTGGTCACCATCGTCGAGTTCACTGGCGTGCTCGAACCGTAGCTCGCGCTCGTCCCGTAATCGACTGAGGAATTGGCAGCCACGTTTGTGGACCAACTCACTTGGAAGCCGTTCGTTGTTGCTGTGGCAGCTTGCACGCTCGAGATTGTAAGAGGGGTGGGCGGCCCGCCGGGGTTCCCCCCATTGGCATTGACCAATCCGGTGCATCCCGCTAGACCAAGACTGCTAATACTGAACAGTAGGAGAGCGTATGAGTAGAAACCACGTCTTGCGGAGTTTCGTGTAAAGCGAACTGCATCAGACATAAGTTCTTTCCCCCGGCAGCTTCGTTAAGCTCCCGCATGCAATTCTCCTACGTGTAGTAAGAGTATTGAGGTACTGGAACCGGACATAACTGGACGCTAGGCGCAAAAGAGGACAGTGTTGAGGTCTTGAAAGCTACTGTCCTTGAGGGCAGTCGCCAACAGAGAGATACATATAACTCATTATGAATCAATATTTTACGAAATCTTTCAATCCGAAACTTCAGCTCCATTGAGATGCGGACTTAGCCTATAGGGCTCATCAGTTACCGCCCCGTCGCAAGGCCGTGCGTCAGAACCTTTGGCGCGCCTTCCGCGGACAAGGGTCAAGACCTACGTGGCGAGAGTCGCGCTGCTTAAGATTCGCATTTCTCGCTTAGGAGAGAAGCGTTTCTGCGGCTTCCCGCCCTCTGCAGCTCATACAGGGAGTAAGTCGTGATGTTTATTCGTCTCGATAAAAAAAAGATCGGAAGGTCAACCTGCGATCTCTCGGCCCGGGCAATCCGGCGCGGATTGAAGTTAGCTATGCCCGGCAGCGTCCACGATGTAGAGGACCGCATCGCCGCTGAACGGCGCCGTAAAGCTCTTCGTCGAGCCTCCCGTGATTGCCGTCCCCACCGTCGTTGCCCCCGTGGCCGGGTTGAACCACTCCACATTCAGCGCCCGTGTCGTCGCACTCAGGTTCACCGTGAACGTCCCTCCGCTCGGCGCATACACCAGATACTCCGCTCCGGTCGCCACATTGTCCGCCAGGCAGAATCCCGTCGACGTCAAGTTCCCCTGCGGCGTCATCTTCGCCAGGTCCATTTTGTTCGCGTAGCTAAGCGTATACCCCAGGTTGTCCCGCATATTATTCCACCTGGCATCGGGCCCCGTGCATACCCCATTGCTTGGGCTTTGGCACAGGTTGCGGTTCCCGCTCGTCCAATAAATCAAATAGGGGTCCATAAACATCACTTGGTTCCCGTTCGCGAAGTTCTCCCACACGTAGTTGCGGTTCACCTGCCCGCTGTCATTCCACATCCCGAAATACGAATGGTCACTGTCGTTGATGTTTACCTTGCATGCCGGTGTCCCCGATCCGCAACTGCCCGGGGGTGATATTCTCGCCAACGGCGCCACCCAATCCGCATCACTGTTGTACAACGTCCCGTCAGTTGTCCCGTTCACGTTCAAGCTCGCATAGCCCACGGGATGCTGAAAAGCCTTCCCCGCCTCATAATTGTGAATCAGCGCGATCATGTGCCCCTGCCACCACGTCGAGTTGTCCGGGGCCTCTTCCGACGGTTCCCACAACACGTTCGGCTGATCGTTCACGGTGTCGATCACCTTCCGCACGAACGCATCCTGATATCCCGTAATCGCATTGGCACTCGTCATCGTCATGGAGTTCGTCCCTCCTCCATCGTCCACCCCATTCACGTTGTTCCCTCCCGTGAACGGGTAACCATCGTTCGCGCAACGGTTATTGCTCAGACCCAAGCCATCAAAAAGTTCTACCACCGCATAGATCCCGTTCTGCTGCAGTTGTATAACCCTGGCTCGCAGGCGATCGAAGTACACTTGATCCAGTTGCGTCAAATCAAAGGCTGGCAACCCGTCCGAGGCCACTTGCGTCCCGCTGCTTCCCCCCGTGCGCTTCCACGGAAACTGCACCACGTGCCACGTTCCTCCGGCTCCCCAGTTGCAATACGTGGGCAGATCCTTCCGCCACAAAATCGTCACGTTGTGCCCATGCGACTTCAAAAAGTTCACGTAACTGGTAAAGTCAAACGCCGCTGGCGAACTGCTCTGGTCCAAGTCCTGGAAAGTATCCCAGGTTTGTGAACCCGTCAGCAGAATCGCTTTCCCGCTCCCGTCCGTGAAATAGTGCGCGTTCCCGCCCAACACCCGCAACGGCCCTGTCGCTCCCGTCCCCACAGAATTGGAAACTGTAATCGTAACTGCTGCACTCGCCCCCTTGTTACCGGTGGGGTCCTGCGCCGCTGCCGTCAAAATGCGAGTTCCGTTCCCAAGAGTGGTGGTGTCCAACGAAATCGAATAGGGTGATGTGGTCAGCTGTGCCCCTGTATTCGTCCCGTCCACAAGGAACTGCACAAACGATACCGGGCTGTCAGGATCCGTCGCTGTCGCTGTAAGAGTAATCGTTGCCGATACGGTCGCATTGTTCGCCGGCGCAGTGATCGTCACTACCGGCGCCGTCGTATCCGCCTGAACCGTAAAGCTCGCGCCGTTGTTGCTCGCTACTCCGCCAACCGTCACCACAACATTGCCTGTTGTCGCGCCCGCCGGCACCTTCACAACAATACTCGTCGTGCTCCAGCTTGTCGGTGTCGCTGCCGTCCCGTTGAACTTCACCGTGCTCGTTCCTTGCGTTGCTCCAAAGTTTGCTCCCGCAATCGTCACCGATGTGCCGATCAATCCCGAAGTTGGATTCAAGCTAGCAATGCTCGGTGCCGGAGCTGTGACCGCAAAGCTCACGCCGTTGCTCGCCACGCCGCCAACCGTCACCACAACATTTCCTGTCGTCGCACCAGCTGGCACTGCCGCGGTTATGCTCGTCGCGCTCCAACTCGTAGGCGTCGCCGCGATCCCGTTAAACGTCACCGTACTTGTTCCCTGCGCCGCGCCGAAGTTTGCACCCATGATCGTCACCGGCGTGCCGATGACTCCCGACGTTGGATTCAGGCTTGTGATGCTCGGCGACGGAATCGTGACCGTAAAGTTCACGCCGTTGCTCGCCACGCCGCCAACCGTAACCACAACACTTCCCGTCGTGGCACCCGCTGGCACCTTCACTCCAATACTCGTCGCGCTCCAGCCCGTAGACGTCGCCGCAATCCCGTTAAACGTCACCGTACTTGTTCCCTGCGCCGCGCCGAAGTTTGCACCCATGATCGTCACCGGCGTGCCGATGACCCCCGAGGTCGGACTCAGGCTCGTCACGGTCGGGGCACTTGTATCGGCGGCAGTGGTAAACGTCAGGTCATTGCTTACCGCCGCGT
>WNFO01000114.1_pt1 | contig 75830 bp, 62 predicted proteins | sample 5400251 | NCBI WGS metagenome assembly WNFO01 (sample SAMN13153354, study PRJNA577476) | soil metagenome | isolation source: 100 cm saprolite under Madrone tree | place: USA:California | collected 2016-06-14 | reverse complement strand
CAGCGAAACTAATGTCCAAACCTAGAACAGGTTTCCGACCAGGAAAATTGAGGCCGCGGCGGTGGAACTTAGTTCTTCTCTTCGGATGCGGGGTGCTGGTTGCAGCAACCGCGGTAGCTCTCCGCGCGCAAGACAAGAATCCGTTTGCGGGCGATGCGAGGGCGGCGAAGCTGGGTGAGTCTCAGTTCCGGGCGAATTGCGCGTTTTGCCACGGATTGGGCGCGCGCGGGGGAGGACGAGGGCCTGATCTCACTCGGGCGCAGAAGCGTCATGGGAATGCGGATGGCGATTTGTTTCGAACGATCAACGAAGGGGTTCCGGGGACGGCGATGCCGCCGAATGGAGCGACGCAGCAGGGCGTGGGCATGACGGCGGAAGAGATTTGGCAGGTCATCAGCTACATTCGCCGCGTGCAGGCGAAAGCGCCTGCGCAAATCGTGGGGAATGCGGCGCACGGCAAGGAACTTTTTTATGGCGGCGCGGCATGCTCGACGTGCCACATGATTCAGGGGAAGGGTGGACGGCTGGGGCCGGACCTGAGCACGACGGGTTCGGCGCGGTCGACGGAATATCTGGTGGAGTCGGTGCACAAACCGAGCCGGCGGCTGGCGCAGGGAATTTCCGAGGCGATGAAAGAGTTCTCGCAGGAATATGAGACAGTAACGGTGATCACGGCGGATGGAACGAAGTTGATGGGCGTAGTGCTGAACGAAGACAATTTCACGCTGCAGATGATGGATTCGCGAGAGCAGTTGCACCTTTTGGAAAAGGACAAACTGCAGTCCTATGAGAAGAGCCGGGAATCGTTGATGCCGGCTTACGATCAGAAAATGTTGAGTGATAAAGACCTCCAGGATTTGATCGCGTACCTGCTTGCGGTGGGTGCTCAATGAAGAGGCTCACGATGCCCGGGACAAGAAAAAGCAGATTCCTCGCTTCGCTCGGAATTACACATCTACTAGTGTCAGCACTGGTTTTCTTGGCCTTGGCAAGTGGTGCTGCTCCTTCGCTGAGCGCGCAGGTGACGGCGCAGCGGTTGCTGGATTCGGGGAAGGAACCGCAGAACTGGCTGATGTATTCGGGCGACTATGCGGGGCGGCGGTTCAGCGCGCTGGAGCAGATCAACACGTCGAACGCGGCGAAGCTTGTTCCGGCGTGGGTTTACCAGACGATGGCGGGCGGGAAATTTGAAACGACGCCGCTGGTCGTGGATGGAATCCTTTATGGGACGGGGCAGGATAATCGGGCGTTTGCGCTAGACGCGTGGTCTGGCCGACCGATCTGGCAATATCAGCGAGCGCTGCCGGCAGACATTCGGCCGTGCTGCGGGCGCGTGAATCGGGGGCTGGCGATATTGGGCGACAAAGTTTTTCTGGGGACGCTGGACTCGCATGTGATCGCGCTGGATGCCAAGACGGGCAATGTGGTTTGGGACGTTACCGCGGTGGATTATCGCGGAGGGTACAGCATCACGCTGGCCCCTCTGGCGGTCAAGAATCTGGTGATGATCGGAGTGTCAGGCGGGGAGTATGGGATTCGCGGATTCATTGATGCCTATGATGCGGCGACGGGCGAGCGCAAATGGCGGTTTTACACCATACCGGGCCCGGGCGAGGCGGGGCATGAAACGTGGGAAGGGGAGTCGTGGAAGATTGGCGGCGCGCCGGCGTGGATTACGGGAACTTACGACCTGGCGACGAATACGACGTTCTGGACTACGGGAAATCCTTCACCTTCGAATCGCGGCGAAGGGCGAGCGGGCGACAATCTTTACAGCAATTCCTTGTTGGCGCTCGATCCCGACACCGGAAGACTCAAATGGCATTACCAGTTTTCGAAGCATGACGAGCATGACTACGACGCCACACAAGTTCCGGTGATGGTCGATCAGGGTGAAAAACACCTGATCTTGCAAGCCAACCGCAACGGATTTTTCTACGTCATCGACCGGAGCAGCGGAAAACTGATCTTGGCGACGCCCTTTGCCAAGGAGACTTGGAGCGATTCAAAGGACCCGAGCGGCACGCCGATCGCGCGCAAAGACGCGTCGCCCACAGCGGATGGGAATCGCGTATGCCCTGGGGCGGCGGGGGCGACGAACTGGATGTCACCGACGTACGATCCACAAACGCGGCTTTTTTATGTTACGGCGCGGGAGCAGTGTGATGTCTTTAGCACGGCGCCGCAGGCGTATGAAGCGGGGCATGCTTATTATGGCAGCGCGTATTTTCCAAACGATGATGCCGAGCCGTTCACCGGCGCGCTGCGCGCCATCGATCCGAACACCGGAAGAATGAAATGGGAATGGAGGCATGCGTCGCCGACGTGGTCGGGAGTCCTTTCGACTGCGGGCGGGCTGATCTTCACGGGGGACGCGGAAGGGAACTTTATGGCGCTCGAAGCAGCTTCGGGCAAGGTGCTGTGGCACTTTCAATGCGGGGCGTCGGTGTATTCGTCGCCGATGTCGTTTGCGATTGACGGAAAGCAATACGTGGCGGTCGCGGCGGGCAGTGCTCTTTTCACTTTCGGGCTGCCCTGAGCCTGGTCGGTGGAATCCGGGCGAAATTGCGGATGCAGTCATCTGCTTGGAAGCCAGCATGGGCTGATGAAACGTCTTGAGCGATCGAACCACAATTAAAGGGGGACCATGCAGAAAGGTTGCTTGATTTCGAGGCCAGCAGGCTCATAATGAGGGGATTCGTGGAGATTGGCCCCCCAGCTTATGCAATGCCCCGTTTGCCAGACAGATAATCCTGGCACCGCCGTTACCTGCCAGAAGTGCAGTACTCCGTTCCCCCTTTCGGACGTGACGATTTCTCCGACAGATTACGGTCAGTCAGCAGCAGGATGGTCGAAGGCTGTCACTTTGCGGCCGTCGAGTGAGGCTGCTACAAAAGGACAACTCGAACCGGGGAGCATGCTCGGCGAGCGCTACGAAATCCTGCAATTGCTCGGTCAAGGCGGAATGGGGGCTGTTTACAAGGCTCGAGACATCGAACTGGAGCGCACGGTTGCACTGAAAGTGATTCGTTCCGACCTGGCCAGCCATCCGGAAATCTTGCGGCGTTTCAAACAGGAACTCATCCTGGCTCGCGAAGTTACTCACCGCAACGTCATTCGTATTTTCGATTTGGGACAAGCAAGCGGAGTCCGATACATCACCATGGACTACGTGGAGGGGCAAGACTTGCGCGCCCTCCTGAATGAGAAAGGGAAATTTGCTCCGGAAGAGGCGGTTCCCGTTTTCCTGCAGATTGCGGCGGCGCTGGAAGCGGCGCACCAAGCAGGAGTCGTGCATCGTGATCTGAAGCCGCAGAACGTCATGTTGGACAAGGATGCCCGCGTTTACGTGATGGATTTCGGCGTGGCGCGATCGCTGGAAACCCCCGGCATGACACAGACCGGGGCGCTGATGGGCACGCCGGAATACATGTCGCCGGAGCAGGCCAAGGGCCAGAAAGTGGACGCGCGCTCGGATCTATTTTCCCTGGGAATCATTTTTTACGAAATGCTGAGCGGCGCCTCGCCCTTCAAAGCCGACACGGCAATGGCCACGATGTTCAAACGCACGCGTGAACGCGCCGTACCGCTGGCACAGGCGGGGAGCGGCGTGCCAGTGTTCTTGAGCGACATTGTTTCAAAATGCTTGGAGATCGATCAAGAGCAGCGGTATCCCTCTGCACGAGCAATTATCGAGGATCTGGAGAAGTGGAAAGGCGGGGAAGTTCGCAGCGCCATGAACCCCGTCGCGCGCTGGCTGAAATATGCCCCGCCGCATCAAAAATGGCTCGCCGCGGGAATGGCGGCGTGCCTGGTGATAGCGGGGGCCTACGCGTTCCGCGAGAAGTTGCCAGTGCGGATTTCGTCGAAGCCTGTGGAGGCGATTCAGCCAATTTCGATGGCGATCTTGCCTTTCCACAACCGTTCGACGGATTTATCAATCGATTGGCTGGGCCCAAGCCTCGCGGAAATGCTGAGCACGGGTGTGGGACAGTCCAGCGGGCTGCGCACTGTTTCCTCGAATCGTGTCCATCAAATCTTGAAAGATCTGCGCGTTCCCGCGAACGCGGATTTCGATCCGGAAACGTTGCGGCGCCTGGCGGAGTTCTCGAGCGCGGATATTCTCGTGTGGGGTCAATACGCAAAGTTCGGCGACCAAATTCGGATCGATGCCACGCTTCTGGATTTGAAACACAACCGGCGCGCGCCGCTCAAAATCGAAGCGGCCAGCGAAAAAGAGATTCCCGGCGCAGTTGACGGGCTCGCCGAGCTTATTCGCAAAAACCTGGCCGTCTCCACGGATGTACTCAAAGAGTTGAAGGCTAGCTCTTTCCAACCCTCTTCAAAATCCGTGGAGGCGCTCCGCGACTACAACCAGGGCGTGCAGCTCCTGCGCCAGGGAAAGGACCTTGAGGCTCAGAAGCAGCTCCAGGCTTCCATCAAGGAAGACCCGGAGTTCGCACTGGCTTATTCCGGGCTTGCTCAGGCTGACGCCAACCTGGGCTATGACAACGAAGCCGAACAGCTCTCACGCAAGGCCGTGGATCTCAGCCAAAACCTGCCTCCTCGGGAAAAGTACCTGATTGCAGCGAGCCATGCTCGGATCATCAAGGACTACCCGAAAGCCATCGAGTCCTACGAGAATCTTGCCAAGGCTTCACCTGGAGACTCCGACGTCCTATTCACCCTTGGCAGGCTTTACGAAGATACGGGAGCGTTTCAAAAGGCGCGTGAGCACTTCGAAGCGGTGCTGAAAGCCGATCCGCAATCCGTCGAGGTGCTATGGAGGAGGGGCGCCGTGGAGATCGAGAGCAATAATCCGAAGGGCAGTCTGGATTACCTAAACCGTGGCCTCACGCTCTCGATCCAACTCGAAAACGACGAGAAGAAAGCTCTGATCCTGCAAGCCATTGGCATCGCTTACAAGCTTATGAACAAGCCGGAGGAAGCCCTGCGCAACTATCAGGAGTCCCTCGCCATTCAGCGCCGCCTCGGCCAGAAGCGCGGCGTGGCCGCCAGCCTCAGCGAAATGGCCCAGGTCTATTCTCTCCTGGGCAAGCCGGATGCCGCCCTGGCCAGCCTCAAAGAGGTGCTGCAAGTGTACAAGGAAATCGGCGCCAAGAAGGAAGCGGGCGACTCACTGATCGATCTCGGCAACTTCTACCAAGAACGCGGCCAGCACGACCAGGCGCTCCAAAGGTACAAGGAGTCGCTGCAAATCCAGCGGGACTCGGGCGACGAAGTTTATCAGGCACTGTGCCTGAACAACATCGGGAACGTCTACCTCTCAAGCGGCCAGTACGATGACGCGCTGACCTATTTCCAGCAGGCTCTTGGGTTGCGCGAGAAACTGAAAGTCCAGGGCGATATCGCGGACACGGTGCACAACTTGGCCGAGACGAACGCGCAGATGGGACAATACGACCAAGCGCTCAGCCAGTATCTTCGCGCCCTCGATCTCTACCGGAGCAGCGGCGACAAGCGCGGGGCGGCTGTCGATTCGTACGGCATGGGAATGGTGTTTGGCTATCAGGGGCGATTGGGTGCTGCTCTGAATTCCAAGCAAGAGGCTCTCAAGACCTTCCGGGAGCTTCAGGATCGCAGCCCCATGATGGCCGAAATCTTGAGCGGCTACGGCGGCGCGCTGGCTGAAGCGGGACAACCGGAGGAAGCTCAGAAGACTCTGGATGAAGCACTGAGCCTGGCACGCGAGCTCAAGAGTCAACCGGCTGTTGCCGCGACGCTTAACTCTCAGGGGGACTCCGCCTTCTATCGAGGCGACTTCAAATCAGCCCGAAATCTTTACGGGCAGGCCATCCAGGTGGCATCGCGCACCAAGGAACGCGACAAGGTGCTGGCTTCCAAAATCGGCTTGGCTAAAATGGCCGTCAGCGAAGGGCATTCGCGGGAGGCGATCGGGTCCTTGAGGGGCCTGGCCCAGGAAGCAGACAGTCTGGGATTGAAGTATCTATCGGTGGAATGCTCGGTTTACGTGGGTGAGGCTCTGGTGAACAGCAAAGATTATTCACGAGCAAGACAGGAACTCGAGCCAGCCTTGGGCAAGGCCGAGAAATTGGGCTTGCGGACCCTGCTCGCCAGGGATCACTACCTGCTAGGCGCCACTCTTCGCCTGACGGGCAACGCAGCGGAAGCTATGGGGCATTACCGGGAGGCGCTCCGATTGCTGGACGAAATCCGCAAGGAAGCTGGGGTTGAAAAGGTAATCGAACGCGCCGACCTGAAACCCGTTTACACGGAATCCACCCGCTGGTCGCAAGCCGGTAAGAGTTAGGCTAACCAACGAGGTCCACTGGGACCCGGCGCCGTCCAAGCCACCCAGACAGATATCCAGCTTTTCCGTTTGGGCAATCCCGCTCTTTCGGGGCCAGCATCCTCCTTCATGCCTCGAGTTTAGTACGAACTACTTCACCTGGAACGTAAAGGTGAAACTCGGCAGGCCGAGCAATTGCTCCGCATTAAACCCAGCGGTGAAGTACAAGTTGTAGGTGCCCGTGGTCAGCCCCGTTGTCTTGAGGTTAAAGATGTAACCGCCGCTCGTACCCAAGGTGGGGTCAAAGCGGAAATCGCTATCCGGATTGGCATTGCCTGCATCGTCTATCATGAGGTCAGTCGTCGTGGCTGTGGTTTTCACTAATCGTGTAGCGTGTACCACAACATTCGCGCCGGAGACGTCGCTGCCAGTTGAGTCGCATAGGTACATCTTGAGCGAAATGGTGGCGCCACTCTTTACCGCCTTGGCGGGGTCATATAGGAGACAGGTACTGAGCGCGGGTAAACTTCCGACGAGCTCACGCGAATTGATTCTGTTAGTCCCTCCCGATACGGTGCAGCAGAGGGGGTCAGTTGTAATGTTCGCGCAGTCGTTAACGTTGTCAGAGCATATGAAGTACGCTGGGTTGGGCTGCATTAAGCCCGATTCCGTTTGATATTGAGAAGTGAGTTGGATCTTAGTACCGCTCGGCCCCACGTTTATGTTGCAGGAGTCAGGCGAAGTTGTAGTGCGGGGGAGGAGGTTGTGGTTAGAGTCGAAGCAGAGGTTCTGGGTGACGATGGGAGTATCATTTGCACTGCTCGTGCCGGTATCCGCAATGATGGTGCAGGTCGACCCCGCAGGCACCCGGGCGCCTCCAGACCAGGTATTCGGCCCGTTCGTCGCGCTGGCGGATAGAATTGAGTCACAATCACCCTGCGCGGTGTTCATGAAGCTGACGGACATGAAAGCAGCCCCGCCCAGAGTTGCATCGGCGGGGAGCTGAACGGACTGGTTAAATATTTTGCCATCGAGGAACGTGGTGGTGGTGCCCGGCGCGATCGGCTGCTGCGGCGTCGCGGAGGTAAATCCGCCGCAGTTGCTGCTATCGGACGGCGAGGGCGCCGCGACCGTACCCTGTGAGCCTAAAGCCAACGTCACTGAGCTTGGGTCTGACGTGGTTGCAGCTGTCGTGGTTGCAGTTATCGTGGGTGTAGGATTAAGGGTTCCAGTAAAGCTATCCGATGCCATTCCGTTGACCGGGCAAAAAGGAGGACCGGCAATCGGGGAAGTGCCTGAAAGCGTTATTGTTCCGGTGAAAGATGAATTGGAGGTATTCGTGACTGTGAGAAACCCCGTGTCAGGGCCGGTGCGGCTGGTGCAAATCGTACCACTGGTGTTGCATGTAGCAACGAAAGTGGCAGCGGGAAATCCGCTGCAACCTCCGCTGCAAATATAATGGGTATCAATGTGGAACGAAAAGCCGGTCCCCGTGAGGTCAAGCATCCCAGGTTGCTGGTGCACGGAGTTGGGGTTACTGTCCGTAACTTCGAAGGCGTCCCCGGGATCGCAACCGGTCGCCGATCCCCCCTGCAAAACGTACGCATCCGTGGAAATCTGGTCGCCCGCGGTGCAGTTGCTCCCTGCCCCGACGAAGACCACGTTGAATACTCCGGAGTGGATGTCTTTATCGCTGACGGATAAGTTGACTGGGGTAGCTCCCACCGTGCCATTGATCGTCAGGAGCGCGCCGCTCGTTGGCGCTTGCGCCTGAGCTACCCGGCTGGCAACGCCGATCAAACAACACATCACTACCAAAGGCGCGATTAGGCGCATCTTCAATTCAAAGAATCTCATCTTGTTCTCCTCGAGTCAGACTGGGAAATCCTTATGGCACTGCAGGCCTTTGTGCATAAGCGGTTAGAGAAGCGCGGGACAGCGTCATCCACCACCGTTCGGGGCACAGCCGCGCGGCATTGTGCCTGCCCTGTTGCGCGGTGTCAAGGACTAGAGAAATGAAACTGAGTGTATAGCAGTACTGTGACGCCAGTTTCTGGCGAGCCACGCCGCAACGCGAGAGTTGAGCGGTTTGCATACCTTCTCTCATCGCAGGAATCCCGTGTTACCTGCCGGAGAATGCCAGGATGAAAGACGGTTACAAGGACCCTGGTCGGTGGGCCACCCTTCGCGGTCAACAAATTATTTCAGACAGCAATTCAACCGAAGGAGAATGCGCGACGAACAGTTCCACGCTATAATTGGAGGGTTATGCTCTCCGTCAACAACGTCACTATGCGGTTCGGCCCGCGCGTCCTCTTTGAGAATGTGACGTGCACCTTCATGGCCGGGCGCCGCTATGCGATCACCGGGCCGAACGGCGCCGGCAAGTCCACGTTTATGAAGATTTTGACTGGGGAGCTCGACTCCACCAGCGGCTCGGTCACGCGGCCAAAGAAAATGGGCGTCCTGCGCCAGGACCAGTTTGCGTTTGATGAATATCGCGTCATCGACACGGTCATCATGGGGAATGCCGCGCTTTGGAAGGCTCTCGAGGAGCGCGACGCGCTATACGCCAAACCGCACGATCATTTGACCGATGCCGATGGAATGCGCTTGGGAGAACTTGAAGGCATCGTTGGTGAAGAGGGCGGCTACACGGCGGAGGCGGATGCCGCAGTGCTGCTTGACGGCCTGGGTGTGGAAGACGCGCTCCATGAACGCAAGATGGGCGAACTGCAAGGCGGGCAGAAAATTCGCGTATTGCTGGCGCAGGCGCTGTTCGGGAATCCGACGGCGTTGCTGCTCGACGAACCGACCAACAACTTGGACCTGGATTCCGTGCACTGGCTGCAGCGGTATCTTTGCGACTACGAAGGCGTGCTGATCGTCATTTCGCACGATCGGCATTTTCTGAACAGCGTGTGCACGCACACCGCGGACATCGACTACGAGACGATCATCATGTACGTCGGCGGCTACGACGACATGGTAGTGGCCAAGACGCAGATTCGCGGGCGCATCGAAGCGGACAACGCCAATCGTGAGAAAAAGATCGCGCAGTTGCAGGAGTTTATCGCGCGGTTTTCAGCGGGCACGCGTTCCGCGCAGGCGACTTCGCGCAAGAAGGAAGTCGAGCGCCTGCAAACGACGGAGCTGGCGAGGAGCAACATCCAGCGGCCGTACATTAAGTTTGACATGAAGAAGAATTCGGGGAAGCACCCGCTGGAAATCCGCAGCGTCGAGAAGTCCTACGACGGCTTGAAGGTGATTCCACGATTTTCGGCGAGCGTTGTGCGCGGCGAAAAAATCGCGCTGATGGGCCGCAACGGTGTCGGCAAAACTACCATGCTGAAGTCGCTGGTGCGCAATGCGCCGGGATTCATCGAGGACAAGGACTTACAGTTTCCGATTGATGGCGGCGAAGTGCGATGGGGCCACGAGGTGGCGGTGGGCTACTTCGCGCAGGACCACGGCGAGTCCATCACCAAAGGCATGACGGCGATTGATTGGCTTTGGCAGTTTGATCCTTCTGCTTCGCAACAGGAGTTGCGCGGTTTGATGGGGCAGATGCTATTCAGCGGCGAAGATGCGCTGAAGCCGACGCGGGCGCTCTCCGGCGGCGAGTCCGCGCGGCTGATTTTTTGCCGGTTGATGCTGCAAAAACCGAATTTTCTGGTGCTGGACGAGCCGACCAACCACCTCGACCTCGAATCCATCAACGCGTTGAACATTTCGTTGCAGCGTTATGACGGGACGGTGCTGCTGGTTACGCACGACCACGACGTCATCGACGAAGTCGCCACGCGCATCTGGCATTTTCATGGCGGAAAGATCGAGGACTTCAAGGGAACGTACGAAGAATTCGTTGCAGCAGAAGAAGCAAAAGCGGCGCAAGCGCCGCCGATCCCGGCCCGTGCGGGAACCCGCCGCGCCTCGGCTCCCTCATAAAGCGCGACGCGCCGCACACTTGAGATTTCCACTATGAGCGCAGAGCCTGGCTTCTATTGCAACATGAACGCACTCAGCAGAGTGGATCGGCAGCGATACGACCAACTTTTCGGCAAACTGGAAGTGGCACGAATCGAGATTCGGGAATTGCCGCACGGCTATGCATTCCGGTTGCGGAACGAATTAGTTTCATTGGCGGAAGTAGCGGAGTGGATTTCCTACGAGAGCAAATGCTGCCCGTTTTTCGATTTTGAAATCCAATTGGAGCGCGACAACGGCCCGCTTTGGCTGAAGCTCAAAGGACAAGACGGGATTAAACCTTTTATCCAGGCGGAATTCGGCATTCGTTAAATTCGCACAGCTTTGGAACGTATCCTACTTGCCGCCGCTCATTAGGCTCTTCCAGCGGACCCAGGCTTCCGCGCGCGCCTTCTTATCGGCATCTTTAGCATCGGGGGCTTCGCCGGAGCGCATGAAGCCGTGTCCCGCGCCTTCGTAGGTCACCAGGTCATACGCTTTGCCGGCGGCTTTCATTTGCGCGACGGTATCCGGAACCGTAGCGCCGATGCGCGCGTCGTTTCCCGCATAGAAGCCGTAGACCGGAGCTTTGATTTGCGCCATGGCGTCCTTATCCGGGGGCCCGCCATAGAAAACGAAAACCGCTGCAAGGTCGGCGCGGCTGGTGGCAAAGCGAAAGGTCTGGCTGCCTCCCCAGCAAAAGCCGCCAACGAAGAGCTTGCCGTTCGAGGCAGGAATCTTCACCGCGTACTCCGCCGCGGCACTCAAATCCGCGGTCACCTGGTCCGGATTCAGATGGCTTACGGCTTCCATTGTTTTGCCTTCAGCAAAATCGCTGCTGCGGCCGCCGTTCGGGCCCATGCCGGAGAGGAGATCGGGCGCAACCGCAATGTATCCCGCCGCGGCGACCTGGTCGGCCAAGTCCTGGACCCAGTCCGTCATGCCAAAGATTTCGTGGATGATCACAACGACCGGCGTCTTGCTCTTCGATTCGGGATAGACGACGAAGGTCTCGAGCGAGCGTCCATCATGCTTGATGGTGACCCACTCGCGATGGCGCGGAGATTTTTCCAGTGTGGCCTTGGCCCAATCCTGTGCCAAAGCGATTTGGGCCCCGCAAAGTAACAGCAAGGCAATCAAAGTGCTGCGTTTCATATTGTGGATTCTCCCTCAGAGCCTCGGTGGCCGGATACATACGAGAAACTGTGTGTGCAGAGCGAGTGGCATTGTAATGCCTCGACCCCAAGGCCTGCAATAAGGAGTCCATCCATTTCCAGCGCCCGCGTTGACACGCTTGCAGGCGTCCGATACGCTTTTAAGTTTGCTCAGCTCGAATTATCGCTTCTGAGAGGAACGGACAAACCGCCGCATGGCCGAAGAGAAGCTTCCTACCCGCGCACAAGATTTTTCCGAGTGGTACAACCAACTGGTGCTGAAGGCGCAGCTGGCCGATTACGCGCCGGTGCGTGGCTGCATGGTCGTGCGGCCGTACGGATGGGCGCTGTGGGAAAACATCCAGCAAGCGCTCGATCGCCGGTTTAAAGCGACAGGCCATCAAAATGTCGCGTTTCCCCTGCTCATTCCACGAAGCTTCATCGACAAGGAAAAGCATCACGTCGAGGGGTTTTCGCCCGAGCTTGCGGTCGTCACCATTGGCGGCGGGGAAGAGCTCGCTGAGCCTCTCGTTCTACGCCCAACATCAGAAACCATCATCGGCCACATGTGGTCCAAGTGGATTCAGTCCTACCGCGACCTGCCGGTGTTGATGAACCAATGGAACAGCGTGGTGCGCTGGGAATTGCGCACGAAACTCTTCTTGAGAACGCTCGAATTTTACTGGCAGGAAGGCCATACGGCGCACGCCACGCGCAAAGAGGCCGAAGCCGAAACGCTCCAAATGTTGAATATCTACGCAGACTTCGCCATAAACGACGCGGCGATTCCAGTGATTCCTGGCAAGAAGTCCGATGCCGAAAAATTTGCAGGAGCAGATACGACCTATTCCCTCGAAGCCATGATGGGGGACTGCAAGGCATTGCAATTCTGCACGTCACACTTCCTCGGACAGAATTTCGCCCAGGCTTTCGAGGTCAAGTACCTCGATCAGAACGGCCAGCTGCAGCATTGTTGGACGACGTCCTGGGGTCTCTCGACGCGCGTCATTGGCGCGATCATCATGGTCCACGGCGACGATCAAGGGCTGGTCCTGCCGCCGAAGCTTGCTCCTTATCAGGTCGTCATTGTCCCCATCTTCAAAACCGATGAAGAAAAGGCCTCCGTCTTCGATGCCGCGCGCAAATTGAAGGCCGAGTTGGTCAAAGCCGGCATCCGCATCACTCTCGATGAGCGCGAAGGCCAAAGTCCCGGCTGGAAATTCAACGATTGGGAGATGCGCGGAGTCCCGTTGCGCGTGGAACTCGGTCCCAAGGACGTCGCAAAGCAGGCCGCAATGCTCGCGCGCCGCGATCGGCCAGGCAGGGAAGGGAAGATCAGCGCTTCGCTAAGCGGTCTGCCCACAACCATCGAGAAGTTGCTGGCGGAAATCCAGCAATCGCTCCACGACAAGGCTTTAGGGTTCCGCAAGAGCAACACCCACGATGCGAAAACGTACGACGACCTGAAAAAGGCCGTCGAGAGTGGCTTCGCCTTTTCCTTCTGGTGCGGAAGCGCCGAGTGCGAAGCCAAAATCAAGGAAGAAACTCGCGCCACCATGCGCTGCATCCCCCTGGAGCAGCCTGGCGGATCCGGGCCCTGTGTGTGTTGCGGCCAGCCTGCCACGGAACGCGCGATCTTCGCCCGAGCCTACTAGGCCCGTTTCTTTTCGGGAACATCCTCCGCGCCAATTTCTCGACACCCGTTCGCGCGAATGCTAACTTTAGTAAAGCCAACGAATCATGCATCGCCGTTCCCGTCCGCGGACAATCTGCGGCACAAACGGCCTAGGGGAGATGAATCTAGTGCATCTTGAAGGCATCCGAGATCGCCGTGCAGCGGCGCGCCGCCGCCCCGAACGGGGCGAGGGCAAGGCCAAGGCCATCATCGTCACTGCGATCATCCTGTTTGTGATCTACGCCGCTATCAAAATCGTGCCTGCTTACGTTAAGGAATACGAGCTACAGGATAAGATGCAGGAGCAAGCGCGCTTCGCGGTCGTGAATCGCTACCCCGAAGAGAAGGTTCGCGAAATCATTTTCAAAGAGGTGCAGGATCTGGAACTCCCCGTCAAGCGTGAGGAAATCAAGATTGTCGCCAACGCCGGGGTGGTGCGGATTGCGATGGACTATACGGTCCCGGTTGATTTGATAGTTTACCGCTTCGATCTGCACTTCACGCCATCCAGCGAGAATAAGGCCCTCTTCTGAGTCAGGAGGGAGCTGCAGCTCGTCGATTTACGATTTTTCGTTGGCAACCCGGCTTCGAAGAACTCCGTCTTTCCCAGAGTACGGTATTGCGAGACAATAGAAGTCCAGCCCCGGGAGCTAACGCTTGTTGCGCATCCGCGTTCAAAAGGGATTTTTTACCTCACGTATCGGCTTGACGATTCTGGGTACTCTCTTTGCCCTCTTTCTGATTGCCGGCGGCGTTTTCACCTACTACTACGTCAAGTACTCGCGCATGATTGATGCGCGGCTCTCCGGCAACGTCCTACAGAACACCACACAAATCTTTTCGGCGCCGGAACATATCTCCACGGGCCAGGCCTGGGGACCGGAGGATCTGACCGCCTATCTCACCCGCGTGGGGTATCGCCCGCTGCAGGATGACAATGCCATCGGCCAATTCACAGTGCAGCAGAACACCGTCGATATCCGGCCTTCCAAGCTTTCCTATTTTGGCGGGAGCAATGCTCTTGCGGTGCAATTCCGCGGGAAGACTATTCGTTCCATCAAGCCGCTTGCCGGCGGCACGGAACTGGATTCCGCGGAAATCGAGCCGGAACTCATTACCAATCTTTTCGACAGCGCGCGTGAGAAACGTCGGCCTGTGCGTTACGAAGATTTGCCCATAATGCTGGTGGACGCCATTCTTTCCGCCGAGGACAAGCGCTTCTTCGAGCATGGTGGCTTTGACTTCATCCGCATCGTGGGAGCAGCATGGGCCGACCTGCGGCACACCAGCCAGCACTATCAGGGCGCCAGCACCATCACCATGCAGGTGGCGCGCACGTTCTTTCTATCCACGGATCGCAACTGGCGACGAAAGCTATCCGAAGCCATGATTTCCGTCGAGCTCGAGCAACGCTTCAACAAGCAGCAGATCTTCGAGCTGTATGCCAATGAAGTTTACCTGGGCAACCGCGGGAGCTTTGGCATCCGCGGATTCTCACAGGCCAGCGTCGCTTACTTCGGAAAAGATTTGAGGCAACTGACGCTCCCGGAATGCGCGTATCTTGCTGGGATCATTCGGGCCCCCAATTACTATTCGTCGGCCGACCGTCACCCGGAGCGCGGAGTGCAGTCGCGCGATCGCGTGCTGACGCAGATGCTGGACAACAAGTACATCACTGAAGAAGACCTTCAGGAAGCGAAGCACGCCCCGCTGAAGATTATCCGCACGTCGATTTCGGGAAGCGAGGCTCCCTATTTCGTCGACATGGTGAAAGACCACCTGCTCGACAAGTATTCCGAAAACGAACTGCTGAGCGAGAATTTCCGCGTTTACACCACGCTTGATCCTGCTTTGCAGCGTGCCGCCGCCGCTGCTATCGACGCCGGGATGAAGAATGTGGACCTGCTCCTGGCAAAGAAGTACGAAAAGTGGCGCAAGGAACAGGCCAAGAAGGGGAATAACGAGCCGATTCCGCAGGCGCAGGTCGCGCTGGTGGCGCTGGACCCGCGCACGGGGGAGATCAAGGCCGTCATTGGCGGGCGCGATTACGGGCAGAGCCAGCTTAATCACGCTCTGGCGCGCCGCCAGCCTGGCTCGGTGTTCAAACCATTTGTTTATGCCGCGGCTTTTGACAATGCCGTGGACGGCGTGCAGCCCGTGATTACGCCTGCGACGACAATCGATGATGAGCCGACGACATTTGAATTCGATGGCAAGGAATACACCCCGAACAACTATGGCGAAAGATTTATGGGGCGCGTGACGGTCCGCGATGCGCTCACGAATTCTCTCAACGTTGCCACTGTCAAAGTCGCGGAACTCATCGGCTACGGCCGGGTTGTGCAAGTCGCGCGCAAAATGGGCCTGGGCACGAATATTCAGCCGACGCCAGCCGTCGCTCTCGGCGCTTACGAAATGACGCCGGTCGATGTCGCCGCGGGGTACACAACTTTTGCCACCATGGGGACGCGCGCGGAGCCGCAATTCCTTCGCGTCGTCGTCAATGCTGATGGCACGCCGTTGGAAAAATTCTCGCCGCAAACGCACCAGGCGCTGGATCCAAGAGTGGCGTTTCTCGTCGACAGCCTGCTGAAAGACGTCATGAACCGTGGCACCGCCGCGGGAGTCCGCGCGCGTGGCTTCACCCTGCCGGCGGCCGGAAAGACCGGGACTTCCCGCGATGGGTGGTTTGCAGGATTCACGTCAAATCTCCTTTGCGTGATCTGGATCGGTTTCGATGACAACCGCGACATTGGGCTGACTGGCGGAGTAGTGGCGGCACCAATCTGGGCAGACTTCATGATTCGCGCCACATCGCTCCCACCATATCGGGACGTAAAGGATTTTGCGATGCCGGACGGCGTCCAATCCGTGCTCATCGATCCGGATACTCTTCAGCTTGCAACGCCCAATTGCCCCACGACCCGGGAGGAAGTCTATGTTGCCGGCTCGGCGCCGACGGTTTATTGCGAAGTCCATGGAGGCCGCAACCTTTTCAGTTCCGCGGGCTCAGTCCTGTCCCGAGTCTTTGGTGGAGGCGAGCCCAAAGCGCCGCAAGTGGATGCGAATGGAAAGCCGGTCACATCGTATGATCCCAACCGGCCGCCCGGTGCGACGGGCCAAGGTCCGGCCGATCCTTCCGCGGAATCCGGCGAAAAGAAAAAGAATCCTTTATCGAAGATTTTTGGTATCTTTGGGGGTAAGAAGAAGGAACCCGACAAGGCCAAGCCTAAGCCGGAGAAGGGAGATTCGCCATGAGCAGAATCAAAATGGCGTTTCCTGCGGTTGTTCTCCTCCTCGCCCTTTCAGTACCCTCCCAAGGACAGACTTTCGTTGAGACTCCGGGTGCGCCCGTGGTGCCTCGGGCGGTTCAGTCGCCGGCGCAAACGCCGGCGCAGTCACCGGCGGACTCTTCCGTCATTGTCGTGAAGCCCGGTCTGACCGAAGAGCAGCTTGCTGACCTTTATATGGCGCGCAAGGAATACCGGGAGGCGGCAAGTTCCTATAAGCGGCTTGCCGATCAGAACCCTCGGAATCCGGTGTATCTCAATAAACTGGGGATTGCGCTGCATCAGCAGGCCGCTTTGGGGGCGGCCCTGAAGTATTACGAACGCGCGTCTAAAGTTGATCCAACCTACGCCGATGCGCAGAACAACATCGGGACAATCTGGTATCAGCGCAAGAAATTCGGCCGGGCCATCAAGGCATATCAGAAAGCGATCAACATTCGTGGTGACATGGCCGTCCTCCACAGCAACCTTGGCTATGCCTACTTTGGCGACAAAAAATACCAGGAGGCCATTTCCTCGTTCCGGCAGGCGCTGGCTTTGGACCCGCAGCTCTTCGACCACAGCAGCTCAAGAAGCGGGTCGATCCTTCAGGATCGCTCGGTGGGCGACCGGGGGCGGTTCTATTTCCTGCTCGCAAAGTCGTTCGCGGAAGCAGGCAACCTGGAGCGCTGCGTGATTTATCTGCGCAAGGCCAAAGACGAGGGCTACAAAGATCTGTCAGCGGTCAAATCCGATCCCTCCTTCGCCGCGGTCTTGAAGGACCCCGCGATACAAGAGGTTATTGCCACCAAGCCTCCGGACAGCACGCAGCCCTGATCTGATTTCGATCGCCGGCTTCACCCTCGATCCTCACGTCTGCGGCAAAACGAGCGCCTGCGTCTGTTACAATGCAACAGACATGGGGCGCCCTTTCTTCAGCGCGCGTTATTTAGTTCTGCTCTCCGTCGTTCTCATTTTTGGGACTTCCGTTGGCGCGCAACAACCCGCTGCCACCCCGCAAGCTGCATCCGCCGCTTACCAGCCGGGAATCTATCTCGTTTTTCCGTTTGAAAATGCGGGCGCACCTCCGCGGTTGGAATGGCTCGGTGAGGGCCTGGAAGAGCTGACCATCCAGCGGCTTACGGGAGCCGGTGCACAAGTCTATTCGCACGCCGGGCGCCTGGTCGAACTGGAACGGAGCGGCTTGTCACGCTCTTCAAGACTCAGCCACGCGACCATGCTTCATGTCGCGGAAGATCTCGACGCGGACTTCGTGGTTTTTGGCAGATTCATGGCGAAAGGGACTACGCTTACGATTGAAGCGCGGGTCTTAAAGGTGAATCCGGCGCGGCTGCTCCCGCCGTTGCGGGAAACCGGCTCGTTGGATTCGCTGATGGACCTGCACTCCCGCTTGGCTTGGCGGATGCTCTCCGCCAGTGATCGCAAGTATGCGCTGAGCCTTGCCGAGTTCACCAAACGTCAGCGTCCCCTGCGGCTTGATGCCTTTGAACATTACATTCGGGGATTGTCAGCGAGCGAAGATGATGCCCGTTTGCGCGAACTGCGCGAGGCGGCGCGCCTCGAACCAGATTGGCCCGAACCCGCTTTCGCGCTGGGCGATGTCTATTTCGCTCGGCTCGACTGCGATTCCGCGCTTTCCTGGTACGCTCGCGTTCCCAAAACGCACCGCCGCTATGTGGAAGCAGTCTTTGCCACTGGTGTTTGCCGGCTCCTGCTCGGTCAGCCAGACCTTGCCGAGGAAGTGTTCATTTCGTTGCAGGAGGCTTTGAAGAACAACATGGTCTCCGGGGCGGACCTGCCGGAAATTCTGAACGATCTGGCGATTGCGCGGGCACGGCAAGGCAAGACGGCTGCGGCGCAAACCGATCTCCGCCGGGCTGCTGAGTTGGACCCGGCAGAAGACGACTATCCGTTCAATCTTGGCCTGCTTGCGCTCCAGACCAATAATGCCGCCGCAGCGGCGGATTATTTCGGTGATGCTGCGGATCGAGAGCCCGATAATCCCGAGGACCGGGCGCTTTTGATCGTGTCCCTGGAAAAGGCCGATAAGAAGACCGAGGCCGACCAGGAACGTGAGACAGCTAAAGAAACGTTTGGCCCCAACGGCCTCCCTGAGATTCGTCTGGACGGGAAGGACGAAACCCTGGCCCGCCTAAGTCGCCTCAAGACGGAGCTCGATGTAACAGCTCTTCGCGGAGAGATTGAATCGCTCCAGCCATCCGCGAGCGAGGCGACCTCCGATTCCTCGGTTGACGCCTTCGTGTCACGGCTTCGGCGCGGCCGGCAAGAGCTCTCTGCGGGAAACCCGGACTCTGCGGAAAAGGAATTTCGTGCTGTACTTGTCGAGGATCCGAGCAGCCCAGCGGCGCACCGCGGTCTCGCTGAAATTGACCGCCGCCGCGGCAAAATGGATGATGCCGTGAAGGAATTACAAGCTTCGCTGGAAGCGAGGGATTCCGCAGTGGTTCGAACGATGCTGGCGAAAATCTACCTTGAGCAGAAAAAGCCTGATCTCGCGCGAGCGGAAGCCCAAAAAGCTCTGAAGCTGGCGCCAAACTATGCTGAAGCCAAGCAACTGCTCGAACATTTGCAGAATTCCAAGCCCCCTGAGAAAAAACCAAAAGGAGGTGCGCCATGAGCGATTGGTTCCCTGAAAGGAAGCGCTCCTTTTGCCTCAAACGGTCCGAATTGGTAGCGATCTTCTTCCTTCTGTGCGGCGTATGTGCCTGCGCGATTCTCTACCTGCTGCCTGCAATCGCGGCGGACCAGCGCTCCTCCGGTCCTCTCGTTCTTGAACTGCGGCTCGAGGGCGTGGTCGATCCCATCCTGGCCACCTACATCGATGAAGGTCTTGCCGACGCCGCGAACCGCCACGCCGCTCTTGTTCTGATCACCATGGACACACCGGGTGGGCTAAGTATTTCGATGGAAGACATCATCCAGCACATCCTGGCGTCACCGGTACCCGTCGCTGTGTACGTTTCGCCGACGGGTGGGCGCGGAGCCTCCGCGGGCTTCTACATTCTTCTTTCGGCAGACATCGCTGCAATGGCGCCTGGTACGCATACTGGTTCGGCCACGCCGGTCATGGCCATTGGCGGCTTTCTGCCCATGCAGATCGATGAGGCGTTTCGAAAGAAAATCAACGCCGATGCCACCGCGTTTCTGCGGAGTTTCACGGAGAGGCGCGGGCGCAACCCGGCGGTAGCGGAGAAGGCCATCACGGAAGGCAGCGCTTTCACGGAGAAGGAAGCGCTCGACGCGAAAATGATCGATCTGATCGTGAGTTCGCCCAATGATCTGGTGCGGCAACTGGATGGCCGGGCGATCAAACGCTTCGACGGTGCCCAGACGACGCTTTCTCTGAAGAGCGCGGCGATTACGCCTTTCGAACTTTCGGCCCGCCAGAAATTCCTCGCGCGCATTGTTCAGCCCGATGTTTTCTTTGTGCTGCTGATTCTTGGCGTTCTTGGCGTCTACACGGAGTTCACGCATCCCGGAGCGATCGCTCCCGGAGTCATTGGCGGTATCTGCCTGATTCTCGCGCTTTACGCCATGAACTTTCTGCCCATCAATCTTGCGGGCGTATTCCTGATTATTTTGGCCCTGGCGTTTTTCATACTCGAAGCGAAAGCTCCGAGCCATGGTGTGCTGGCCCTCGGCGGAGTTGTATCGATGTTTCTGGGCGCGATCTTCCTGATTCGTTCGCCGCTCACGCCCGGGGGAGTGAGTGTGGGCGTGGCGCTGGCGGGGACGATTCCGTTCGCGATACTTGCAGTGGTTCTGATGCGGCTGGTGTTGCGGTCGCGTCGATGGAAGACGGCGACCGGGAAGGAAGAGCTGATCGGATCTCAAGGCGTCGCGATAGGGCAACTGGCAGCGGGCGCTGAGGGCATGGTTCGCGTGCACGGTGAGCTGTGGAAGGCTGAATCATCCAAGCCTGTGCAGGAAGGCGAGACCGTACGAATCTTACGTGTTGAAGGACTGAAGCTTTACGTTGAGCCGGCCGAAGTGGCTGTTTCAGCGACGAAATAAGAATTCTCACGTTTAGGAGGAAACATGGAAGTCCCCTTTGTCGCAATAGCGCTGGGCCTTGGCCTCTTGCTCATTTGGTTCTGGAATTCGATTTACATCATTAAAGAATGGGAACGCGGTGTCGTCCTTCGGCTCGGGCGCTTGATACCGGTAGCAAAGACCGCCGGCATAAACCTGGTTCTCTGGCCAATTGAAACGCTCTACCGTATCAATCTGCGTATCGAGACGCTTGACGTTCCGCCGCAGGACATCATCACGCGTGACAATGTGTCCGTGAAGGTCAACGCTGTTTGCTACTTCCGCGTAGTCGACGCCAATCTGGCCCTTTCCCAGGTGCAGAACTACACCTACGCGACGTCGCAGCTCGCGCAGACCACCATTCGCAGCGTCGTCGGACAATTCGAACTCGATGAAATTCTCTCGCAGCGCGATAAAGTCAACGCCAAGCTTCAGATCATACTCGACACCGACACCGAACCTTGGGGCATTAAGGTTTCCAAAGTCGAGGTGAAACAGGTCGACATCCCCGAGCAGATGCAGCGCGCCATCGCCAAGCAAGCCGAAGCCGAGCGCGAACGCCGTGCAAAAATCATTCACGCGGAAGGAGAGTTTGAAGCTTCGCAAAAACTCGCCGACGCCGCCAAAGTTCTGGAAACACAACCCTCCGCGATCCAGCTCCGCTACCTGCAAACTCTGACGGAGATAGGTGTCGAGAAGAACACAACGATTGTGTTTCCGCTGCCTATCGATATCATTAATCAGTGGACTAAGGATTTAGGGGGGCGGCAAAGATAAGGATGGCTTCTGGCGGAAAACGGGGAGGCGTAGGCGAGCGTGTGCTTGAAAGCCGGCACGTCATCGGCTTGTTCATGCTGATGCTGCTGTTTTCGGGCGTATTTTTCACCCTCGGTTACGTCATGGGGCGCAACCAGATTGACAGCCCCGTGCGCGCCGCAACCGATTTCTTTGGGAAGCCCGCGAGTTCCGTCTCTCCCAAGCCGGAACCAAATTCGAAGCGTACGAATAAGCCCGCTCCCGCCACCGCGCCGACGAACTCGGCTGCGCCGCCGAATTCCGAGTGGGAGTTTTATCACGCGGGCGACAATAAGAAACCTGAAGACCATTTGAAGTCCGTCTCATCCGCCCCTCCGCCAGCGCCGGGGCGAAAAACCTCCCCAGTCCTTGTGAAAACGGCTGCGCCACCCAGAACCGCCGCCGCTTCATCGAAGGCTCCGAGCACTCCGGCCGTTCCAGGCGGCGCTTACACTCTGCAAGTTTCGGCGCTTAGGAGAGAATCGGATGCGCTGGAACTCGCCACGCGTTTGCAAAAGAAAAAGTTTCCCGCGTTCGTTGTTTCTCCGCAAACGGACAAGTATTACCGCGTGCAAGTCGGCCCGTACGCTGACCTAAAAGCCGCCGACGTGGCCAGGAAGGGCCTCGAGGACGCAGGCTTTAAACCCATCGTGAAACACTGATGCCTCGGGGCGGTTGGCTCACCTCTCTCCGTCCGCACGCTGGCGCGGAAATACCTGCTGGCGTGCGTCTCATCCTTGGCGCGGCCTCCGGTGCCGCGCTTTCACTTTCCTACACTGGTCTATCTCTCAGTGTCTATTCCTTGATTTGCGTTGGTATTCTCCTTTCTTTTCTGTTCGGCGCACGGCCTCGCGTGGCTTTCGGGTGTGGATTTCTTCACGGACTTCTCTTCGTCCTGACGTCCGTGCCATGGATTGCGACAGTTCTCACCGTTCACGGCGGCCTCCCGGTGGCGGGTGGATGGGGTGTCCTGCTTTTGATCGCCATGGCTTGGGGAATTCTTATCGGCTCATTTGCCTGGGCCGTCCACCGGTTGTCCCGTCAAAACATCGAGCTTGCATGTATCGGCGCGCCGTTTCTCTGGGTGACTTTCGAGTTTGTACGCGCCCATCTGCCGGAAATTAGTTTTCCTTGGAATTTGCTTGGCTATCCCGCCGCAGCGAACCTGGGTTTGGTCCAACTCACAACTATCACGGGAATCTACGGATTATCTTTTCTAGTCGCGGGTTTCAACGCACTGCTCGCATGGGCGAGCGCGTCAAACACGTTGGGGCTTCGCGGCCGCATCGCTCGCGCTGCCGCTGCGACAGCAATTCTCCTGATCGTTTCATGGACTGCACCTCGCTTCGTGCCCCAGCAGCAAGCGCATCATTTCGCTCGCGCGGTGCAGCTGAATTTCCCGGAAGTGGAGTCGTATCCCGCGGATTGGTTCCAAGTGCACGCAGCGGACCTCGAGGAGATCACACGAATCAGCCTCGCCCCTTCCGTCGAAAAACCGGACCTCTTCGTCTGGCCTGAAGCGCCGGCTCCATTCTCGTTTCAGGATGCGCAATTCGCAAAGGTAGCCTCGACGCTGGCAATCCGTTTCGGCCATCCATTCCTTGCAGGGGCTATCGAGTGGAAACCATCCGTGGATCCGTCGGATGTAGCGCCCCCCGGCACTCTTCTGCCTTACAACAGCGCGCTGCTTTTTGACGCGCAAGGCCAGCGCGTATTCGTCTACGACAAAGTCCACCTCGTTCCGTTCGGCGAGTACGAGCCGTTTCCTTTGATCCATCGCGTGGTTAGGAGCGTCTCCAGCGACGTCGGCGGTTTCCACAAGGGAAACAAATACGTCGTGGGACAGCTTCCCGGCGGGAATACTTTCGGCGTATTCATCTGTTATGAAGCGATCTATCCCGGCGAAGTGCGCCGCTTTGCAGCAGGTGGCGCTCAACTCCTGATCAACATTTCGAATGATGGATGGTTCGGCCGCTCTGCCGCCGCCGAACAACATTTGCGGATGGCCCGCGTGCGCGCCGTGGAAAACCGCCGCTGGATTGTGCGCTCGACGAATAACGGCTTTACTGTTTCCATCGATCCCTATGGCCGCATCTTTCAGCCAATTCCGCCGGATGTCCGCGCCGCCGCCGATCTTCCTTACGATTTTCGAACGGACCAGACGATTTACACTCGCTTCGGAGACTGGTTCGCTTGGCTCTGCGTCCTCGTTTCCGTTATTCTAGTAGGCACAACTTTTCGAAAGGCAAAGTGACGTTCGTCGCTGACGGACGTCGTACCCAAAAAGCATGATTCTCGAAGATCTCCAGCATCGCTACGAAGGGCTCAAGCAGCGCATTACGCTCGTACGGAGCTATCTTTGACGCCCCGCAGTACCGCGAGCGCCTGAAGGCCCTCGAAGCCCGCGTCGCCGACCCCAATTTCTGGAACAATCAGGAAGCTGCACAGACCGTTCTCCGTGACCGTAAGCGCGCCGAAGAACAGATTGCCGCCGACGAAAAACTCACTTCCATGTCAAGCGACATTGAGACGTACATTCATCTCGCGCAGGAAGAAACCAACGTCGAGCAAAAAAATGACTTGATCAAAGAACTCGACCGCGAGCTCAACGCCGCCGATACTTACATCTCCGAACTGGAAACCAGGACGCTTCTCTCGGGAGAGACCGATCACCTCAACGCCATCATGACCATCAAGCCCGGCGCTGGTGGAACCGAATCGCAGGATTGGGCATCCATTCTTCTCCGCATGTACCTGCGCTGGGCGGAACGCAAGGGCATGGCCGCCGAGGTCCTCGATGAGACGCCGGGAGAAGAAGCGGGCCTCAAGTCGGCCACCGTTCAATTCTCCGGCGAAAATGCTTACGGCCTGCTGGCCGGCGAAACCGGGGTTCACCGCCTCGTCCGAATTTCTCCGTTTGATCAGGCCGCGCGGCGTCATACTTCATTCGCATCTGTCTTCGTAATTCCCGAAATTGACGACCGCATCGAGATCAACATCCGTCCCGAAGACCTGCGCGTGGACACTTTCCGTTCTGGCGGCAAAGGTGGGCAAAACGTCAACAAAGTGGAAACCGCTGTCCGCATCACCCATCTTCCAACCAATATTGTGGTGGCCTGCCAGGCCCAGCGCAGCCAGGGCAAGAATCGCGAGATGGCCATGAAGATGCTCCGCTCGCGCTTGTATGATGAAGAAATTAAAAAGCGCCAGGCGCACACCGACAAACTCGACGAAAGCAAGCTGGATATTTCCTTCGGCAGTCAAATCCGGTCCTACGTCATGCAGCCTTACCGTCTCATCAAGGACCATCGCACAAAATTCGAAGTCGGCGATGTGGACCGCGTGATGGACGGCGACCTGGATCCCTTTATCCGCTCCTATCTCATGGCCAAAAAAACGAGAGGCAAACTCGACATCCAGCCGGACGACGAGACCGACGCGGCTTAGCCGGTCTTCCAATCAATGCTGGAAATTGCCGTTCGAGTCCCATTTTCGACCGTTCGCTGCACGTATAAGCTGCTTGAAATCAATGCGTTGATTCTTCCTCGCGCAGATGGTAATTTTGTAAGGTTTAGCAGAGCGCTGAACCGACCGGTGTGTTTGGGGCACCGTTCCCCCACAAGTCACGAAGGAGAATCAGTTTGAGCGAAGACTTACGCAACTTTTTGTTTACATCAGAGTCCGTCACCGAAGGCCATCCGGACAAAATCGCCGACCAGATTTCTGATGCCGTCCTTGACGAGGTCATGAAGCAAGACCCCAAAGGCCGTGTCGCCTGCGAAACGCTCGTCACCACGGGCTTGGCAGTCGTCGCCGGCGAAATCACCACTAGCGCGCATGTGGACTACGACGAGCTTGTACGCGAAACGATTCGCAATGTCGGTTATAACGACGCGACGTACGGTTACGACGGCTGCACTTGCGCCGTCATGTGCACCGTCAAGCGCCAGTCGCCCGACATCGCCATGGGCGTGGATACCGGTGGAGCGGGCGACCAGGGCTTGATGTTTGGTTTCGCTTGCGATGAAACCGAAGAATTGATGCCCATGCCCATCCAGCTCGCCCACCGCCTCACGCAGCGCCTCGCCGACATTCGCAAAGCCAACAAAGTTGATTTTCTCCGGCCTGATGGAAAGTCGCAGGTCACCGTCGAATATCGCGACGGTCGCCCGGCGCGCGTGTCTTGCGTGGTGATCTCCACGCAGCACAGCGAAAAGGTTTCCAACACCGACCTTCGCGACGCCGTCACCGAGCACGTCATCAAGCCGATCATTCCCCCCTCGATGTTGGACGCCAAAACGAAATATCACATCAATCCGACTGGACGCTTCGTTATCGGCGGTCCCATGGGCGACGCGGGTTTGACTGGCCGCAAGATTATCGTCGACACCTACGGCGGTTACAGCCGCCACGGCGGCGGCGCGTTCTCCGGCAAGGATCCTTCCAAGGTGGATCGTTCGGCTTGCTACATGGCCCGCTACATCGCCAAGAACATCGTGGCTGCAGGCCTCGCACGGAAAACAGAAGTCCAATTGGCTTACGCCATCGGTGTTGCCGAGCCCGTCTCCGTCATGGCGGAGACGTTCGGCACCGCCGAGATATCGGAAGAAAAAATTACTGCACTTATCCGTGAATATTTTGCGCTGACTCCCAAAGCCATCATCGAGACTCTGGACCTGCGCCGCCCCATTTATAAAGCCACCGCCGCTTATGGTCACTTTGGCCGTAGCGGTCCTGGGTTCACTTGGGAGCGCACGGACCGCGCGGATGCTCTTCGAAAGGCTGCCGGCCTCGGTGCCGCCGCGACTGCGGAAGTTGGAGCGCGGCGCTAGCTCTCGAAGGCTGATTTGCACCGGCCCGCTTTCCTAGGCCACTTGCGGAGTGCACCTTTCCACTCCGTTCACGAACGAAATCCGAATTGAGGAGCAAGCCTTTGGCAACCGCTGAAATGAAAAAAGGGGATGTAAAGGACATTGGGCTGGCCGATGCTGGCAAGCGCAAGATCGAATGGGCCGCACAGCAGATGCCCGTGCTCGAATCGATCCGCAAGCGTTTTGCCAAGGAACAGCCGCTGAAGGGCCTGCGCGTTTCCGCTTGTCTGCACGTGACCAGCGAGACCGCGAACCTGATGATTGCGCTACGCGACGGCGGCGCCGATGCCGTGCTTTGCGCTTCTAATCCACTATCCACGCAGGACGAAGTCGCCGCCTCGCTGAATCGTGACTACAACATTCCTACTTTCGCCATCAAGGGCGAAGACAACGACACCTACTATTCGCACTTGAGCGCGGCGCTGGAACACAAGCCGCAGTTCACCATGGATGATGGCGCGGACTTGGTCACCATGCTTTTGACCAAGCGCACTGACTTGGTTCCGAATGTGATCGCTGGAACTGAAGAAACCACCACTGGCGTGATCCGCCTTCGCGCCATGGCCAAGGACGGCACGCTGAAGTATCCGATCATCGCCGTGAACGATGCGATGACCAAGCATTTCTTCGACAATCGCTACGGCACAGGCCAGTCCACGATTGACGGCGTCATTCGCGCCACCAACGTGCTACTTGCCGGTCTTAAAGTCGTCATTGCCGGTTATGGCTGGTGTGGTCGTGGCGTCGCCATGCGCGCCAAGGGCCTCGGTGCAGACGTGATTGTCACGGAAATCGACCCCGTCAAGGGTATCGAAGCTGCGATGGACGGCTTCCGCGTGATGCCCATGGCCGAAGCCGTGAAGGAAGGCGACGTTTATATCACCGTGACCGGAAACAAGAATGTCATCCGCGGCGAGCATTTCGAAAAAATGAAGGGCGGAGCGATTGTCTGCAACTCCGGCCACTTCAACGTGGAGATTGACATTCCCGCGCTCGAGAAGTTGTCCAGCGGTAAGCGCGAAGTCCGCCCGATGGTGGACGAATATCAGATGAAAGATGGCCGTAAGGTCTACCTGCTCGCCGAGGGACGCCTCGTCAATCTTTCCACCGCCGAAGGTCACCCCGCCTCCGTAATGGACATGAGCTTTGCCAACCAGTCTCTCTCGGCCGAATACCTCCGCGCGAATTACAAGAACCTCAAGCCGCAGGTCTACGTCGTGCCCGAGCACCTCGACAAGGAAATCGCCCGCCTCAAGCTCGACTCCATGGGCCATCGCTTGGACAAGCTAACCCCCGAGCAAGAGCGCTACCTGGCCTCCTGGAACGAAGGCACGTAATTTGGAGTGCGGCGGCTTGCCGCCGCTTTTCCTACAGTTGAGGCACATTCCGACAGAGAGTCGCAACAATAGCTGCGTCCAGACGTATTTTCTGATACTTTTTTCACTCTGAAAAACAACCATGTGGGATCTCTGCACCAACGCCCTTGATACCGCCAAGCTGCGCGGCGCCTCTTATGGCGACGTCCGCGTCATGCATCTCCGCCAGCGCGACCTCACCACCAAAAACGGCCAGGTCGGCACCCTTTCTCAAAGCGAATCCATCGGCCTCGGCATTCGTGTTTTGGCAAACGGCGCCTGGGGCTTTGCCTCCACCGATCGCTTAACGCGCGAAGGCGTCGCCGCCTGTGCCGCCCAAGCCGTTTCCATCGCCAAAGCCTCTGCCCTTGCCAAACGCGAAGAAGTTATTCTCGCTCCCGAACAATCTTACGTGGACAGTTGGCAAAGCCCCTTCCGCAAAGACCCCTTTGAGATTCCCCTCGAAACGCAGCTTGCCTTGTTGCTTGCAGCGGATGCCGAGATGCGCCGCATCAAAGGCGTCACGCTTACCGAAACCGACATGCAATTCCGCAAGATCGATTCCTGGTTTGCCTCCAGCATCGGTTCTCGCATCCACCAGCGCAAAGTGATTTCCGGCTGCGGCATCGCCGCCACGTCGTTCCAAGGGGAAGAAATTCAGAAGCGTTCCTATCCCAATAGTTTTGGCGGGCAACATGCCTTGCAAGGTTACGAGCTCGTTCAATCCCTCGATCTAATGAAAAACGCTCCAATCGTCGCCGAAGAAGCCGCTGCCCTCCATTCTGCCTCCCAATGCCCCGAAAAGATCGGCACGTTAATCCTGGGCGCCAGCCAGCTTGGTCTTCAAATCCACGAATCCATTGGCCATCCCATTGAGTTGGATCGCGTCCTCGGCCAGGAAGCGAATTTTGCCGGCACCAGTTTTCTTACGCTCGATCAATTGAACCAGCTGAAATATGCCTCGAGCATCGTGAACGTAGTCGCCGATGCGCGCCTCGACCACGGCCAGGGACTCGGCACCTTTGCTTACGACGATGAAGGCGTCCCCGCGCAGTGCACTGACATCATCAAGGACGGCCAATTCCGCGGCTATCTTTCAAACCGCGAAACCGCACATCTGGTCGGCCTCGACCGCTCTTCCGGAACGATGCGCACCGAAAGCTGGAATCGCCTGCCGATTATTCGCATGACCAACGTCAGCTTGCTCCCCGGCACGTGGGACTATGACGATCTCATCGCCGATACTCACGACGGCATCCTGATGGAGACCAATCGCTCGTGGTCCATCGACGATCGCCGCTACCAATTCCAGTTTTCCACCGAAATCGGCTGGGAAGTCAAAGGCGGAAAAAAAGTCCGCATGCTCAAGAATCCCAGCTACAGCGGCATCACCACCGAGTTCTGGAATTCCTGTGACGCTATCTGCAAATTCGACCACTGGACCCTGTGGGGCACTCCCAATTGCGGAAAAGGCCAGCCCATGCAGACCATGGGCACCGGCCATGGCGCTTCGCCATCCCGTTTCCGCAACGTCCGCATCGGGACGGCCTTCTCCAACCAATGAAGCCTACTGCCAAGTCGAAAGTGGCAGCGGCCTCGGCCAGTGCGAGCTCCCCGGAGCTGCTCCGTGAGCGCGAGCTTCGCCGCATTATCGGCTCAGTTCTTCGTCTAGCCAAATCCACCGGAGCGGAAGAGACCGAAGTCCACGTCGACGCAGTCGCCGACGCCTTGAGCCGTTTCGCCAACAATGCCATTCACCAGAACGTTGCCGAGCATGGTCTGACCGTTTCGATTCGCACCGTCGCCGATGGCCGCACCGCCCGCGCCACCACCAACCGCATTGACGAAGACTCCCTCCGTGCGACGATCGAAGCTTCTCTCTCCCTGGCCCGCAGCCAGCCGAAGAATCCGCGTCTCCTGCCCGTGCCCGCTAAGCAGCACTATAGCCGCGTAAACCGTTTCATCAAACCAACCGCTGCTCTCTCCGCGGAAGAGCGAGCCCGCGCGGTCCGTCGCGCTTGCGATTTGGCTGTCAAGAACGGTCAGGTCGCCGCCGGAATCTACTCGAACGGCCAGAGCCAGTCCGCTTTGGGAAATTCGCGCGGCCTCTTTGCCGCTTATCGCGAAACGCACTCCGAGTTTTCCATCACCGTTCAGGAGGGCCCCGCCGCAAGCTGGGCCAAAGCCAACTCCGCCGACGTCCGCGCCTTCGACCCGCAGAAACTCGCAGCGCGCGCCTGCGAGAAAGCCCATCTTGCGGTCAACGCCCGCGAACTCGCCCCTGGCCGCTACACAGTAATCCTCGAACCCTCCGCCGTCCTCGATCTCGTCGGCTTCCTCTTTTACGATTTCGCCGCCACCGCCCTCGAAGACAAGCGCTCCTGCCTGATCGACCGCATGGGCAGGCAGCTCTTCGGACAAAACATCACCATCACCGACGACGCCTACCATCCGCTACAACAGGGCGCCCCATTTGACGGTGAAGGCTTGCGCCGCCAAAGGGTTCTGTTAGTCGATCGTGGCATCCCCAAAAATCTTGTCTATTCCCGCGCCGCCGCCAAAGCCGCCGGAAAGCAACCTACAGGCCACGGCTTTGCGCTCCCCAACGAATACGGCGAAGCTCCTATGAATCTCGTCTTCACCGGCGGCGATTCCTCCGTCGAAAAAATGGTCGCCTCCGCTGAGCGCGGCCTGCTCGTTACCCGGCTCTGGTACATCCGCGAAGTCGACCCCTACGAAAAGGTCATGACTGGCATGACCCGCGATGGCCTGTTTCTTGTTGAAAATGGTAAGGTTACGGGCGCCGTCCGCAATTTCCGCTTCAACCAGTCGCTCATCGAAATGCTCAAGAACGTCGAACTCCTCGGTCCCGCCGTCCGCGCCACCGGCGAAGAAGCCTTCGAAATGGTCGTCCCAGCCATGAAAGTCCACAATTTCCACTTCTCCGAAGTCACTAAGTTCTAGCCCGGTTTCTCACGCGCGAGCGGACCAATGGAATTGCCACCGCATCCACTAGTGGCAGTAGGTCGTTTTCCAATAATCCAACTAACCAGGCACTTGGCTCAACTCGTGATAAGCTCAGTTTCACAATGCTCAGATTTAGAGACGAGCGCTGGACAGAACTCAAGGGGTGATGAGGGCCACCCTTAGCTCGGAAGTTGCATCCAGTAATCCAAGCGAAGCTCTAGGGCAAACATGCCAATTCAACAATCGCGAAGGCTCCTCTGGGTGGTGTTTGGAATTGTCGGCTGCGTTCGGGCGACCTTGATGCAGGCACAGGAGCCAAGCCCCAAGCAAGAAGCAACCAACCTACTCCGACAGGCCGGCCAGCTGGTCAATCAAATCCCGGAACCGCAACGCATGAGCGCGGCGGCGAATATCGGCGGACAGTTGGCCGCAGCAGGCGATTTTTCCGGTGCGTTGGCAATGGCGCGTTCGTTGACGAGGCCGAAAGACCGAGGAGCCGCCCTCGGTTCCATCGCCTATTCGTTAGATTATCAAGGACGGCAGGAAGAAGCTCTGCAACTGCTGACCGAAGTAAGCTCGGAGCAGGCTGGCACCAGCTATTCCATTCTGGCGAAATCCCACGCAGACAAAAAAGATTTTGGAGTGGCCTTACAACTGGCGCACCGAATTGAGTACGACGAGCCAGCGCGACGCGAAGAAGCATTGTTGGCCATTGCAAAATCACAGTGGGAGGCTGGCAAGCGTGATGGCGCCTTGTCCACAATGCGAGAGGCACTGGAAGTCGCTGAACAGGCGCGGGAGAAGGAGCCCCAGATGAGCATTCTGCTGCTGGGAATCGCGCGAACACAGAAGGAAATAGGCATGAGTTCCGAGACACAAGCAACGCTGACAGAATATTCCGAGTTTGTACGCGAGAGGAAAGACGAGGGAGGCCTTTCCTGCCTGGCTGTGACGCTGGCGGACATGGGCGACATTCGAGGCGCCATGGAAATCATCGGAGAATTGCCCAAGGGCTTTAATCGTGATTCGGCGTTAGGGGTCACGGCAACAAACATGGCAAAGGCGGGGGACCTAAGGGAGGCACTGGAGACGGTCTCAAAAGTCTCTCACCAGAACACCCGGGATATTTTCTTGCGCACGATTGCGGTGCAAGAAGGCCGAGACGGGCATGCGCTAAGTGCGTTGGAAAGCGTGCAGGTAGTTCCCTCAATCGCAGACCGGGCAGACGCGCTGGCCACTCTAGCTGCGGAGCAGGCGGATAAGAGTGACCCCGCCGCTCGCGAGACAATCGAATTAGCTTGGGAGATGGCCAACCAACCGGGGGTGGATGTGCCCGAGCATGTGTTTGGTTACATCGCGACAATCCGCGTCGAACTTGGAGATATGACGGAGGCGAGGAAGGTATTGCAGCGGCTCAGCGCAGACGGCAGAACGTGGCCGCTCTGGAACATTACAGCGAGTCTGGCTGAGTCCGGCGATAAGGCAGGCGCGTTGAGTCTGGCGAATGAAGAGGCAGAGGCTCAGCCAAAGGCGTACGCCCTTCTGGGAACGGCAACGGGAATACTCCATCGCCTGAAGGCAGAAAAAGAAACCAAGAAACAGTGAGAAGAAAGTAGAACTGTTGGGGCGACCCACGCAGCGGACTCGCCCAAAATGTAGTGCGTAGCAGTATCGGAAACTGACCCGCTGCCAGTAGGGGCGCCCGCCGTGCCGGGCTGCGCCCAGCTTGGCACTACTGTCCCCCTCGGGCGTCTTCCCGCGCTCAAGGCCTAATTCCAAACACAAGAACGGACCCCAATTTCCCTGCCCAAACCCTCCTTATCAAGAATTCAATTCAGTGAATCAAAATTCTGCGTTGTACAACCACCCCCCGCCCGTTCGATAAACTGGTATGTACTTCGACGGTCGAGGCCAGAACGGTCTTCACGATGCTCTGTCCCTGTCGCCTCAGGGCCGTCATCCCAACTGGGGCCACCCCGACCACGACGCCTGCGGTACCGGCTTCATCGCCCGCCTCGGTGGCGCCCCCAGCTACGACATCGTCCAGCACGCTCTCACAGCTTTAGAGCGCCTCACCCACCGTGGAGGAGTTGACGCCGACGGCGCCAGCGGCGACGGCGCCGGTTTGCTCACTTCGCTTCCGCAACCATTCTTCCGTGCCCGTGCGCAGGAGCAGGGAATTGAGCTCCCCGAAATGTTCGCGGTGGGCTTCGCCTTTCTTCCTTCCTCCGTGCTCGACGAAGCCCGCGCTGCCATCGAATCCGCTGCGGACACCGAGCGCCTCCGCGTCATTGGCTGGCGCCGCGTTCCGACAAACACGCATTCTTTGGGCCGCCGCGCCCTCGAAACGATGCCAGAGATTTGGCAGTTTTTCGTCGAAGCTTTCCATCCAGCGCGCGCGGCAGCGCGCTTCGAGTTGCGACTGTCTCTCCTCAGAAAGCGCGCGGAATCGCTCTTGCCTCCGCGCTCTTACATCTGCTCGCTTTCCTCGCAGACCATCGCTTACAAGGGCCTGCTCACGCCTTGGCAGTTCCCTCAATTCTACGAAGACCTGTGCGATCCTGGGTTCGCCATCACCTTCGCCGTCTTTCATCAGCGCTATTCAACCAACACGCAGCCTTCCTGGCATCTCGCCCAACCCTTCCGCTACGTCGCACACAACGGCGAGATCAATACCATCGTCTCCAACCGCCGCTGGCTCCGCGCTAAAGCTTCCGAATTCCGCTCGCGCCTTACCGTAGGCTCGTGGTTCCCTCTTCTCGAGGAAAACGTCAGCGATTCCGCCAGTTTCGACAACGCCTTCGAACTTCGTCTCCTCGAAGGCCTCTCCTCGGAAGAAGCCATGCTCGCCATGGTTCCTCCCGCCTTTGAAAAAGATCCGCTGCTTTCGCGCGATGTCCGCAGCGCGCTGACCGCCCTTTCGCAGCAAAGCGAGCCCTGGGACGGCCCCGCCGCCCTCGTCTTTTCCGACGGCCAATTTGTCGGCGCCAAGCTCGATCGCAACGGCCTTCGCCCGCTGCGCTACACCCTCACGCACGACGGCTTGCTCATCGCCGGCTCCGAAACCGGTTTGGTCGATCTGGAAGAATCCCGTATCGCCGAACGCCAGCGCCTCGGTCCCGGGGAAATGATTCTCGCCAATCCCGCCACTGGGCTCTTTTTGCGCTGGCGCGACGTCCTCAAGCGCCTTGCCATTCAGCAGGCGCGCAACGCGATCCCGCAAAGAATGCTCTGCGCGTCAGTCAACTCGCCGTCAGCTCCCGTCTATGAGCCCAAGCGCGTCGCGGGCGCCGCCGGCTGGACCGAAGATCAATTCAAGATTCTCTTCTCACCGCTCACCCAGGGCCACGAAGCCAACTGGAGCATGGGAGATGACGCTCCGCCTGCTTTTCTTTCCGTGCTCCCTAGAACTTTATGGGATTACTGCAAGCAACGCTTCGCGCAGGTTACAAACCCTCCCATCGATCCCCTGCGTGAAACCCACGTCATGTCTCTCGATGTCCACTTGAAAGACGGCATCACGCTCCCGAGTCCGGTGATTTCCGTGGGACAACTTTCGCAAGTTGCTGCGATTTTTGGTCCCGAGCATCTCATCGACGTCACTTTTCCTGCCGCCGCTGGAGTCTCGGGGGCGCGCTGCGCTTTTGCTCAGCTTTCTACTACCCCTCTGAGCAGCGGCGCGCGCCCGGGGCTCCTCCTCCTTTCTGACCGCTCCATCAGCGCCGATCGAGCGCCGCTCCCAGCTCTTCTCGCGACGGCCGCGGTCTGGAAAGCCATGGTTCGCGATGGTCTGTGGGACGTGCCTCTGATTGTCGAATCGGCGCAGGTCTTTGACACGCATCACGTCGCGCTTCTTGTTGCCGCAGGCGCCAGCGCCGTCGTTCCCTATCTCGCGGATGAATTTGCCGAGTCCCTCGAACCGGGTGGCACGGAAAAAGCCCGCGCCGCCGTCAACGCCGGCCTGCGCAAAGTTCTTGCGCGGATGGGCGTCTCCACCGTGGCCAGTTATCGCAACAGCCATCTCTTTGAGATCGTGGGCCTCTCCGAACATCTCTGCGCCGAAGTTTTTGAAGACGCCGCCGACTATCCCGGCCAGAAATCGCTGGACGATCTCTTTTCCGATTATCTGCGCATGCACCAAGCGGCATTCTCCAGTGAATTCGACGAACTCGCTGATTCCGGCCTCTACCGTTTCCGCAAAGGCGCCGAGCTCCACGCCAGTTCGCCCGAAGTTGTTCGCCGTCTTCACGCCTATGTCCGAGCGCCCAGCGCCAAAACTTATTCAGCATTCGAAGAATTAGCCGAGCACCAGGGCCTTGTCTTTTTGCGCGATTTACTCGGCACCGTTCCGGACACGCCTGTCTCACTCGACGAAGTCGAACCACTCGAGTCCATTGTCAAGCGCTTCAGCACTCAGGCGATGTCCCTCGGCTCCCTCAGCCCTGAAGCTCATCGCACTTTGGCGCTCGCAATGAATCAGCTCGGTGGCCGCAGCAACACCGGTGAAGGCGGCGAAGATCCTCATACCTATCGCTTCGAGCCGGCCGCCGCTAACAAGATCAAGCAGGTTGCCTCGGGTCGCTTCGGTGTCACCGCGGACTATCTCGTTCACGCCCAAGAACTCGAAATCAAGATGGCGCAGGGCTCAAAACCCGGTGAAGGCGGCCAACTCCCCGCGAAGAAAGTCAGCGAATACATCGCGCGCATCCGCCACGCCACCCCCGGCACGCCGCTCATTTCGCCTCCGCCGCACCACGACATTTACAGCATCGAAGACCTCGCGCAATTGATTCACGACCTCCGCGCCGTAAATCCCCGCGCTCGCGTCGGCGTAAAACTCGTTTCCGGCGCTGGAGTGGGTATCATCGCCGCAGGCGTCGCTAAAGCGGGCGCCGACGTCATTACCATCAGCGGCCACAATGGCGGCACCGGCTCTTCGCCTTTGACCTCCATCAAGAACACCGGCTTGCCCTGGGAAATTGGTTTGCGCGAGGCGCATGACACGCTCGTTCGCGCGGGCCTCCGTTCACGTCTCTCTCTCCGCGTGGACGGAGGCCTGAAATTCGCCCGCGACATCGTGCTTGCCGCCATCCTCGGCGCGGACGAATTCGGTTTTGGCACCGCTTCTCTCCTCGCCATCGGATGCGTCATGGCGCGCCAGTGCCATCTCAATACCTGCCCTGTTGGAGTCGCCACCCAGGACGAAAAGCTGCGCGCCAGGTTTCAAGGCAAGCCTGAGATGGTCATCACTTACTTCCGTTCTCTGGCTGAGGAAGTCCGCCATCGGCTCGCGCAGTTGGGCGTCCGTTCCCTCAGCGAGCTCACCGGCTGGTACGACCGCCTGAGTGCCCGCTCGGGAGTGGATCCGCTCCTGATCGTGCCCATCTCCGCATCGAATCGCGTTGCGCCCCAGCAAGAGCCTGCCCTCCACGTCGGGGCCCTCGAAGAATCGCTTCATTTCCATACCGCACTCAGGCTCCAGAATGAGTCTCAGCCGATTCAGAACTCTGATCGCAGCGTTGGCACGGGCCTGAGCGGCGAACTCATGCGCAGGCGCAAGAACTGCCTTCCCGGCAATGAAGAGATCCGCCAGAATTTTCATGGCTCTGCGGGCCAGAGTTTCGGCGCTTTTCTTGCCGAGGGCGTAACACTCAAGCTCAAAGGCGAAGCCAACGATTACGTCGGAAAAGGTCTTTCCGGAGGTACCATCGCTATCGCCGCGGGGCTTGCGGCTTCAAGGCGAGGTGACGTTCTTGCCGGCAACACCGTGCTCTACGGCGCCACCTCTGGCCAGCTCTTTATTGCCGGCCGTGCGGGGGAACGCTTCGCTGTCCGCAACAGCGGTGCGCTTGCCGTCGTCGAAGGCGTCGGCCAGCATGGTTGCGAGTACATGACCGGCGGCGTAGCCGTCATTCTCGGACCCCTCGGCCTGAATTTCGGTTCCGGCATGACCGGTGGACTAGCCTATGTTTTGCGCGCCGAAGCCGAGGATGTGCTTCACCGCGATTTCGTCACTCTCGCCGAACTCGATCTTGACGAAGAGAACTGGTTGCGTCTCGCGCTCGAGGAGCACGTTCACTTCACGGCAAGTCCTCGCGCGGCTCGCTTGCTCTCGCGGCGCGGGGCATTGCCGTTGGTCCGCGTCCAGCCGGTTCATTTTCAGGGAACCGTGGAGGCCACCTGGAGCCCCATTCTTGCCCAATTTAAACGTCGTCACACGATTTTGCCGGCGCCCGTCCCCGCGCCGATTTCGCAAGCCGCGATTCACGCATGAGAGAGGTCTGGCAGGATGTTGCATAACCCGTTGTGTTGTCATCCCGAGCGAAGCGAGGGATCTGCTTTTCACACGGCAGACAATCCTTGGTCGCTCGCAGTTCCTCGGGATATCCCAGTGGAGGCTTCTCAGCCTCCTGCTTAGAGAGGAAGGATTTTAACTCCGCATCCGGCCAGTAGAATTGGCTATAATCTTTGCCGGGCATTCTTATTATGGACTTCGACCAGCTCACTACTTTTGTCTTTGTCGCTAAACTTAAGAGTTTCTCGCGCGCGGGCCAGAAAGTCTTCCGTTCGCAATCCGCTGTCAGCGCGCAGATCCGCCAGCTCGAGCAAGCCTACAAGGCCAGGCTTCTCGACCGCTCCGCCAAGTCCGTCGAGTTGACTCCCGCCGGTGAAGTCCTTTTCGAGTACGCCGAAAAGCTCCTTCGCATGCGTGACGAATCCATCCAGGTCGTTGCCGACCGCGGCAACGTGGTCCAAGGCCCGGTCGTCTTCGGCGCCAATGAAGCCACCTGCCTTTACCTGCTCCCCGACATTTTCGCGGAGTTTCAGCGCCGCTATCCGCTGGTGCACATCAGCATCTACCGCAATTTCAGCCACAAGATTCTCCAGCGCGTCGAAGACGGCTCCGTCGACGTTGGTATCGTTACGCTGCCCATCAAGTCCCCTAACTTGAAGATGCACCACATTTATAAAGACCGCCTGCGCTTCATGGTCAGTTCGCGAAATCCCCTCGCTCATCGCTCCAAAATCACGCTCGCCGAACTCGCCGAGCAGCCCCTCATTTTTCCCCGCACCGGCTTCACTCGCCAGGTGCTCGACAAGCTCTTCCGCCCCTATCGCGCGCGCATTCACGTCGCCATGGAATTGCCCAGTATCGGCATGATCAAGCGCTTCGTCGCCGCCGATGCCGGCCTCTCCATCATCAGCGAGAGCTTTGCGAAGGACTACGTCAAAGCCGGCGAAGTGAAGCTGCTCACCGTCGAAGGTGTCGACCTTTGGCGCGAGCTCGGTCTCATCTACCGCCGCGACCGCAGCCTCCCCCGCGCTGCTCAGGCCCTCATCGGCATCATCCGCGATCACCGCAAAGCTGCCGAGCCTGCCGCCGAAGCAGCCGCCGCCAGCTAGCCCCGCCATCAATAAAAACTGTGTTCATGCGGGTCTGGACGCGGTGAGGATGCCCTGGAGGTATCGGCTGCCATCGCGGCGCGTTACTCCAAAAGCACGGCGGGTGCAAATCGCCTAATCAATGTCTATCACATCCGAGATATCATTAACCACGTTTCGCAATTCGTGCCCACGAGACTAAATCGATGCGGGCCGTCGATGGATGATCGAGCGAAAGGAAGTACACGCCATGCGCACGATTTCGTCTATTCGTTTCTTGTTTTTCGCGCTGTTCCTGCTATGTCTTTCTGCGTCATCGCACGCTCAAGTCAGCATCGGCATTTCCGTCGGCTATGCTCCACCTCTGCTGCCCGTCTATGAGCAACCCATCTGCCCGCAGGAGGGCTATATCTGGACTCCTGGCTATTGGGCCTGGGATGGGGATGATTATTTTTGGGTCCCCGGCACTTGGGTGCTGGCTCCGGAACCTGGTTTTTTCTGGACGCCGGCCTACTGGGGTTGGAGCGGAGCTGTCTTTGCTTTCCATGAGGGTTATTGGGGCCCACAGGTTGGCTTTTACGGCGGCATAAATTACGGCTACGGCTATTTCGGCCGCGGTTATGAAGGCGGCCGCTGGGACCACGACCGCTTTTACTACAACCGCTCGGTGAACAACATCAATGTCACGGAAATCCACAATACCTACAACACCACAATCATCAACAACAATACGACCATAAACCGTGTCAGCTATAACGGCGGCAACGGTGGCATTAACGCGCGACCGAGCCGCGAAGAAGAGGGCGCGGGACGCGAGCGACATATCCGGCCTGTCGGGGCGCAAAACCAGCACTTTCAGGAAGCACGCTCCAACCAGGATTTGCGCGCCTCCGTAAACCACGGCAAGCCGCCCGTCGCAGCCACTTCCCGGCCCGGAGCATTCCACGACCGCGGCGCCATAGCGGCACGGGAGGCAGGAGGGCGCTACGAGCCGCCCGCCAATCGCAAAGCGAATGCCGATCGGCCGCCGAATGCGGGTCGTCCAACGCATGCCAACGAACTCTCCCCTCACGAGCGGTTCGCTCCTCCAAACACGGGCAACCCCAAGCGCGATCAGAAGTACCAGCAGCAGCAGGACAGGCTCTACTCCAAACAGGAGCAAGAACATCAGAAACTCCAGCAAAGACAGGAACAAGAACATCAGCGTCTGGCTCAACAAAATTCAAATGAAACCAGGCGACAACAAGTAGAGCAGCGCCACCAGCAACAGACGCAGCATCTCGAGCAACGCCACGAACAACAACGACAGCAGATCCAGCAGAGACAGCAACCACCGCACCAATCCCAGTCTCGGCCCGGCCATCCCTAGTTTCCTTGGAGGCAGACGCTTCCTTACAGGCGCACGTGCGGGCGGGTGGCGCAGACGCGGGTGGGGTGCAGCAGCCTTCAGTTCTAAGCGCGTTTTGACTCTTCCTCGAATCTTTTCTCGCTGTCACCTTTGCCGTCTGGGAACGCCAGCGCTCTTTTGCCGGCTTGTAATGCTGCACCGTTATGGTGCATAATGGTGCCATGAAGTCCGCAAACAAGATCGTGCGTCAAAGCGTCAGCCTTCCGGCAACCACTGCAGCTAAGGTCCGCAGCTTGGCAAAGACTCGCAGGCTTAGTTCCAATCGCATGCTGGTGGAACTCATCGAGAATGGCATCGAGGCAGAGAAACGCAAGCAACAGGAATTCTTCGAACTCGCCGAACGGTTCCGCAGCGCCACCGACCCAAAGGAAGCCAAGCGCCTCGGCGATGAGCTGGGCCGAATGGTTTTTAGCAATTAATGCCAAGGATCGCGCCCTAGGACAATCTGCCGCCAAACGTCCGCCAGCACTTGGTTGATCGCATGCGCGACCGGGCCATCAGTCTCGCCGATCTCAACCAACTGCGTCTCTGGATTGAGTTCCAGCCCGAAGTGCCGGAAGGGAATTGGCATAAGGACTTCGCTTCATTCAAAATCTGCGGCTGCGGCGCCTATCCCAAGACGTTCTTGCTCCCTGGCCAGGTCGCCAAGGGCGAAGCACTCTGAAAAATTTGCCCTCCGGCGGAAGGAACCTTCGGCCAGTATCGGGCAGCCGATGAGTTCCCGTCCCAAACCCGTCCGCCAGAACACTAGCGCCTAGCCGCGCCAGCGCGCATCCTAACCTCCGCTGGCTTGTAGGTGCACGGCATGTCGTGCCCGTCTGTCGGTTCTTCCTCCCATGACAACGCCACCGGGACGCTATGACAAAAGAACCGCGGCGGCTGTGGCCGTCATGCTAACGAGTCCGGAGCGCGCCTTCACCACCGAACTGACCTTAACCGAAAACATCAGCGAGCGTGGGGCCCGCGTGCTGACCAGGAAGGTTTGGTGGGCCAACGAGTCCGTGGTAATTAAGTCCCTGGAGGGAGACCTGCAGTCCGAAGCCCGCGTCGTCTACCGCCAGCCCGTGCGTGAAAATGTCTTTGCCATCGGCCTGGAGCTGCTCGGGCCAAAGGGCCACTGGCGCGCCAAATCCGGTTAGGTTTCACCCTGACAGAAACCCGTTTGCAAGGAATCCGGGGATCGAGGACTGTCCCCACTCTATTCCGGACGGCAGGCCTGAGCTTTTCCGCCGAAGCGAAGCCTCCCCAAGCAATTACGCTTGACGTAACACGTAATTCCTGTCATTTTGAACCAGTGATTGTCAGCTACCGGGACAGTAGGACCAGGGAGTTCGCCGCCGGCAAACGCACCAAGGCTTTCTCTGGCTTTGAGCGTTCCGCGCGCCTGAAGCTCGACCGTCTGGAGGCGGCCACTTCCCTCAGGGATCTGGCCGCTCTGCCTGGCAATCGCTTTGAAGCTCTGATGGGCGACCGCAAGGGCCAATACAGTATTCGCATTAACGATCAATGGCGAATTTGCTTTGAGTGGCCGGGCGGATCCCCCGGACCATCGAGCGTCGAGATTGTTGACTATCACTAGGAGACCCACTATGGCCGTCACTGCAATTCATCCCGGTGAGCATCTCGCCGAAGAACTACAAGCCCTCAATATGAGCGCCGCGGAACTCGCGCGAAAGCTCGGCGTACCCGCCAATCGCGTCACGCAAATCCTTCATGGCACGCGCTCCGTGACGGGCGACACCGCCCTGCGCCTCGCTCATTTCTTCGGCACCAGTCCCCAGTTTTGGCTCAATCTGCAAAATCTCTATGACTTGAGGCTCGCCCAGAAGAAAGCTGGCAAATCCGTCCAAGCCCTGCCCAGGCTGAAACGCCGCGAACTCGTCCACGCCTAGACGCTATGCGGCCGCGACCTCGGCCGCCCCGTCGACCTCACCCAAGCCGCCCACGACTTGCAGCAAAAAGTTTATCGATAGTCCGCTAATTCAAGTTGGTGTGCTTGGGAATGAGCCAAATCACAACTGCTAACACTGTGAGCACCGCCGCGAACCCCAACGTCAATCGGCGGTTCACAGTTCGCGGTTCTGGAGTAGCGAGAGTGAACCACGTGGCGGCGGCAGCAACCAGCAGGAAAACGGCCTCACCTGTAAACTGCCACAACGTCAGTCCTGCCGTGACCACCACTACCTGTCCCAACGCCCCGAGTACCGGGAAGACTCCCGCACCATCCAGGATCGCGATCGGCATCAAATTGAAGGCATTAAACCATGCCGCGGTGTGCGCTAGCGCCGCCCAGAGCTTTCCCCCTGTTTTCCACCACAGCAAGGCGCAAACTATCGCGGAGCACGCGCCCGCCACCGGACCCGCAAGACTTACAGCCGCGCACACTTCGGGTGGAACTCCCTGCGCTTTCCATTTCACATAAGCGCCGAGCCCGGGCAAAAAGATTGGCAGGTCTGCGTGCAATCCCCTCCGCTTTACTTCCAAGTAGTGTCCCATTTCATGGGCCAAGACCAGCATCGCGATTCCAATGCCAAACTCCGCACCAAAAGCCTTCATATAAAAGACCATGAAAGCCGCCAGGCTGAATACGAAGTTGAACTTCAGGAACGCCATTACGGGCTTCAGCTTGGCAAAGAGCACGCCAAGCGAGGCAAGCGGTCCCAATTTCTTGATGAGTTGATCGAGTTTGGTCTCAGGTTTTGGAGTTTCCGCTTCGGCCGCGGACCGTTCCAGGTCAAAAGCATGATTCCGCACCCATTGGGCTTGCGTCGAAGTGGGGGGCAGCATCTCTAGCGCAGCCAGCCACCGTTCCCGTGCTTGCCTCCAATCGCCTTTCTTTTCGAGTGCATTCGCCTCCCCCGATGACCGTTCCAGCTCCTCGCGATACACCAGCGCGTGACACCCCGGGCAAGCCAACGCATCCGCCTCAAGAGGAGCGGAACACCGCAAACAACTTTTTCTCGTCTCAGTGCTCATCATGTCCACTGCCCGAAGCGGGCTTTGGCGGATCTTTTGGGAACGGTCCTAAAATTAATTGAGGCTTGCTGGATATCTGTTTAGCTGCGAGCAGCATGCTGGCTCCGATAATCAATAGTACAAAAGCTCCGTTGTCCTTCCGTTCAAACTGCAAAAATGGGGAAATCAGGGTCAGCGTTCCGCCGGCCACGATACGTTCGCCCCATCCGAGACCGGGGTTCGATTGCAAGATCTCCCTCGCCGCACCAGCAGGAATGGTCCCAATGACGATTGCCAAATATGTCAGTAGGGCCGCCGTCCACCCATAGCGCCCGTCCTCAACGTTGTTTGCTCCTTTTTTGATGCATTGCCCGATCGCATACCCGGTAGCGACCGCAAGGACCGCGATCATCCACCCGGTCAGTGCTGCGACCGCTGCACACGCCGCCATGCCTGCCAGCGCTGCTCCAAACCCATATAAGAGAGCGCGTCCAAAATTCGCCTGACGTCTATTTGGCTCCTCGAATCCCGACTTCATCGCACAGTTGCGGCACGCCATTTGAGAGCCGACCCGGAAGTACTCCTCGGCGATCAATTGGCCACACATTCGGCAGTGGTCACAGGGAACGATGCCAAGATACTCAGCGGTTAGAAACTGCAGAGCGGAACTCGACGAAGGATATTCAAACACGTGCGCAAGATACCATAGCTATCCCGCATGTTGCACACTCTTGACGTAGGTGCTGGTGGCACAGACGCTGGTGGGATGCCGCAGTATTCGGTGGCGTCTGCCCCGATCGAAGATCCCTACCCTGTCGGGGAGGCTGTCGGGTTTTGCCCTTTCTTTCTTTTGCCCGTAGTTTTTGAATTGACCTGCATTACCGTTGTGGTACAATATCCCCGTTGACTACTGCGCCCCGGCTCCAGCCGGGGCGTTTCTGTTTTAGGGCCATGTTCGTAGCGCCGGCATCCTGCCGGCTCTTTTCTCCGCAAATCCCAAAACTCAATCTAAGGAGACTTTTATGTCCTCACTCAGTGCAAAGGACCGCGTGTCCTTGTGTTCGTTTACGTTCGCCGATGGCCGCCAGTGCCGTACTCCTCGCGCCGCCAAACATCCCCGCTTTTGCTTCGACCACGCCCAAAAAGAGGCCCGAGCCCGCGCCGCACAAAAACTCGGCAAAGACCTCACCTACTTCTTCTCCGGCGACTACCTCTCCGCCTGCGATCTCAGCACCGCCCTGGGACGCCTCATCCCCGCCGTGGTCCGCGGCGATGTAAAACCCAGAACCGCCCGCACCGTCGCCTACCTGGCCCAAACTCTCCTGCAGTCCATCCACATCTCCCAGCACGAATATGGTGAGGCCTTCGGCGGCGACGGCTGGCGCAAAGCCATCCGCAACTCCGTCAACCACAACTACGACTACCTCTTCCCGCCCGCCCCAGAATCCCAGCACCGCGAGTCTTCCGCCCCGGCTACCACGACTGCCGCGAACTCGCCCGCCCCCGAACCGCAACAGCCCGCCTCCGCGGCGCCATCGCCCCATCCTCAACACACATCGCCCCCGCCTCGATCAGCCGAACCCCCGGTGAATTGTCATTCCGAGCGCAGCGAGGAATCTGCTTCTTCTTCAAACTCGTCACTCGCCACTCACCACTCGTTTACCCCGAGCGAAGCCGAGGGGCCACTTCCTCAAACCCCATTGCCGCACACTCCTTTACCTCCCACGAGCGCCGAATTCGTCGAGCAGGTATTGGCTCGCTTGAAACCTGCTTCTTCCGCTCCACCCGCCACATCTCCGCAACCCGCCCAGGCCACACAACCCGCCCCAGCCCAGACCCGCTCGCCCATTCCAACTCCAGCCCCCGGAGGTTGTTATTCCGAGCGCAGCGAGGAATCTGCTTTTTCTTGCGACTCGCCACTCGCTACTCATCACTCGCCACTTCCCCAAACCCCCGCCACCCAATCCACTCCACCGCCATCCTCTCAGCCCGACAACCCACCAAGCGCCAAGCCATCCACTCCGCAACGCGGCCCAAACCGGGACGCCCCTTGGTGGAACTTCGGCGACACCCGCAACATTCCACCAGACAGCCATCTCCTTTAGATGCAACACTTACGCACCTCCCGCAAGTGTTGATTCTAAAGCACTTACAGCAACACTAACTCCTTTAGATGCAACACTTGCAAAAAACACGGGGGTAGAGGTCGTTATGGTTAACTAGAAATCCGATAAGAATTCCTATCCTGAGGAGTCCGCCGTGGCGGACGACGAGGGGTCTATAAAATCCTGAACTTCGTCAGTGCGCGCTGAAATCCAGGCTCGCAATCGCGCGCGCAATCACGTTTTCCTGAATCTGGATCAGGTCGCTGTCGGCATAAGTCATGGCCAGCACCGTGAACATGTCCTTGCCGCGCGCAATCACCACCAGTCTTCCCGACCAGTCGTGCTCGTCGGCTTTTCCGCGGTATTTGTACTCCACCGCGGGCATTCCGCCGACCGCCGTTTTACGCTCCGAAAGCCGCTGGTAGTTGGCATAGACCTCATGTAGCCGCTTTTCCACCGCCGCGGCCGCTGCGTCCAGAGGCTCTTTCGTTTTCTCCTCGCCGACTACCATGAGCGCGGATTCGTCAGACGTGCCCATGGCCACGATCGCATTCGGCAGCGCGCCGCGCGCTTCTTCGATCAAGCTCCAGCTCGGCGCTTTGTACATGCGGAAGCCGTGGGTGTAATTCGTGTACAGATTGCCCTGGACCTCTTCGCGGTTTGCGGGGACTTCCGGTTCCTTCGGTGGGGCAGGCGTTGCCGCCGGCGGTGCCGGTCCATTCGCCGTTGCAGCGGGAGATCCATTGGTAACAGGCGCAGTGGGCTTGGCCGTCGCCGTGTTCGCCGAAGCGTCGGGCTTCACCGCCGCGTTCGTCGCTTTTGCTGGCGCTTTCTCGGCTTTCCCTCCAGGGACCGCGCTTACCGACTTTTCGCTGGCGTTCGCTGCCGTGGCCGATGCTTCTGAAGACGATGCGACCGCTGGCTCAGCCTGTGGCTGCGAATCGGCCGCTGGCTTTGTTGGGTGCTGGGTTGCATCTTTCTTCGTCCCCGATGCTGGCTCCGATTTTCCCGCTGGCGCCGATGGAATGATGGACTCGATCTTGTCTTTTTCGACGAGCTCATACCCATAATCGGTCTTGACCTTGAACATGTTGTCTTCATAGGCCACGATCACGCCGTACAGTTTCCTGCCGCCTTTGAGGCGAATCTCGTCCGCCCGCGCCGGGAGCACGGCTGCGCACACCGCCAGAACAAGTAACGCCAAAAATAGGGAGCCGCGCTTTTTGGGGACAGCCATAGTACAAAGTATCCCGCCGCCCAGTGCGGCCTGCAACCTTCACGCGCGCGGTGGTGTCCGGCGTGCTACCTCCGCCAGCAGCGCCCGCAAGCGGCCCGCGAGCCGCTCCACTTCGCCTGCCGCCGCGCTGAGACGCGCTCGCAGTGGTTCCGGCAGTTGTGCGTGCGTTTGCTGCAGCGCCAGCGCTTCGGCAATGACGCGAATTTGTTTGCGGCTAAGGGGATTGAGCCGCTCCCAGAGCCGCCGCTTGCTGCTGCGGTTTCGCCCCAGCCACTCCTCGCCAGTTCCCGCTGGGCGCCCCGTTTCCGGTTCCGCCACCGGCGCTGTATTTTGTTTTCTTGTGCGAATCATGAAGTTCATATCATCACCTTCGTCGCCGACTCTCGGATGGCTTGCCGTTAGAAACTCGAAACTCCTTGCTGCTCGAATTTCGTTTTTCGTCTTTACTTGTTCAGCGCTTCCAGCTTCTCTCCCTTGATCTGCCCATCCGGCTCGACGCGCCCGGTGACGCGCATCGTTCGCGTTTCAAACACCACGCCGCCATAGCGGTCGTACGCATCGGGGAAAAGTACCACTTCATACACGCCGCGCTGGTCCTCCAGCGTGACGAACATCATGTTGCGGTAATTTTTAGTGCCGACATGCCGGTAGGTCACCACCCAGCCGCACAGCGTCACGCGCTTTCCGCGCAAGCCGGGTAGCTCATCGCTCCAGGCTTCGCCGTTGCGCGGAAGAAAATCCAGCGGGTGCCCGCTCACGCAAACTTCCAGAATCTCCCGCTCGTAGCGCAACTTTTGCTCGAGGGTGTATTCCGGCATCTGCATTTCCGCCAGCGCCTCGCTAATCGCATCCGCGGCGGTTACTTCTGCAAATAATGTTTCCATTTTTTCCGCTAAAACGAGTCCTTGTCCCGCCTGCCCCGAGCTTCTCGGGGCGCGGATTCGCGGAGCGCCCGAATGTGAGTTTTTCCCGGCCGCTTGTAGAAAGTTCCAGCGCCACAGCAGTTCCGGGCGCGTCATTTTGTGCGCGTCATCGTTTATTTCATCGCCCATTTCATCAAAGGCCCCGCACTTGATCAGCGATTCGATCTCATCCCGTTCCACAGGCACGCGCTGTAGAAAATCTTCGAGCGATTGAAACTTGCCGCCTTCTCCCCGCGCTCGCAGAATCGCCGTGATCGTTTCTACGCGCAGACCGCGCACTTGCATCAAGCCAACGCGCAGCGCACGTTTTCCATCCCCATCGTCCTCCGCCGTGTATTCCATCCGCGAATGATTCACCGACGGCAGCCGCACCGCGATCCCCCAGCGCTTCGCTTCCTCCACATACGCCGACACGTGATAAAACCCCGCCCCCGCGCTGCACATTGCCGCCAGAAATTCCGCCGGATGGTGCGTCTTCAAATACGCCATGCGGTACGAAATGTCCGCATACGTGGCGGCGTGCGCTTTGCAAAAACCGAAGCCCGCGAATTTTTCTACCATCATCCAGGTTTCCTCGCGCTGCTGGCTGGTCAGGCCCATCATACCCGCGGCTTTCAGAAATTTTCCCCGCAACCGTTCACGGTCGCTCCGTCCGGAGAATTTTGCAGATGCCCGCCGCACAAGATCGGCTTCCGCCAGCGACATGCTCCCGAGCGTTTGTGAAATTTGCATCACTTGCTCCTGGAAAATACAAACGCCCAGCGAGTCACCAAGAATCTTCTTGAGCGCCGGGTGCGCGTATTCGGTTTTTTCCTCTCCGCGCAATCGCTTCACAAATAATTCTTTCGATCCATACTCCGCCGCTCCCGGACGGATCAGCGCCAATGCTTGTGCCACTTCCTCCAATGTTCGCGCTTTCATCATTAGCAGTAGCCCACGCATAGCGGGCGATTCGATCTGAAATACTCCCATTGTTCGCCCCGCTGCAATCACATCGAGCGTTGCCGGATCGTTTTCCGGTATGGCGTCAAAATCAATTTCACGCGCCTTTGGGCACGGCGTCACACCATCCGGCGCGACATTGTTTTTTTCCTTTACCTCCTTTACTTCCTTTGCCTCCCGAACTTCCTTTTTCTCGATATTGTCCAGCGCCAGCGACATGGTTGTGAAGCCGCGCTGGCCTAGCAGATCCATTTTGATTAGTCCGAGCGCTTCGATGTCGTTCATGTCGTACTGCGTGACGACGATGCCTTTTGTGGCGCGCTCCAGTGGCGTCAGCCGCGTTAGTGGCTGAGCAGAAATTACGGTGCCGCAAGGATGAATCCCTAGATGCCGTGGCGCGTCGTCGAGACGCAATGCCACTTGCAAAATTGTTTTCCAGGGCTCGTCGTCGACGGGCAAGTCGCGGCATTCCGGCAGATTGCGAATGGCTTGCAAAATTTCGCGCACCGGGCGATGCGGCAGTCGCTTCGTGAAGCGGTCCACTTCTCCCGGTGGCACGCCAAATACTTTTGCCACTTCGCGCACGGCGAGCCGCGCGTGCATGGTGATGAAACTCGCGATCATTGCAACGCGGGGCTCTTGCCGAGCCCCCGCCACATGTTCCGCGCCCCAATGCTCGTACACGTAATCGAGCAACTCGTCGCGGCGTGCGCCGCAGATATCAATGTCAATGTCCGGGCAATCGCCGCGCTGTTCGTTCAAAAATCTTTCAAAGTACAGTCCCCAACGCAGCGGACACACGCGTGAAATTCCCAGGCAATACGTCACCATCGAACTTGCCGCTGACCCGCGCGCCACCGCGGGAATTCCGCGCCGCCGCGCTTCTTCCACGATGTCCAATACGAGCAGGAAATAAGGCGACAGGTTCCACTTCTTGATGACCGCCAATTCACGCATCAGCCGCGAATGCACTTCTGGTGTTACTGAGGGATAGCGTTTGAGCGCGCCATCGAAACTTACTTTTTCCAAATAGGAATCCGGCGTTTCGCCCTCCGGAACGGCGCATTCTGGAAAGATGAGTTTTCCCAGTTCGAGTTGCAAGTTGCAGCGGTCGGCAATTTCCAGCGTTGCTTGCAGCAATTCCGGATGATCGGGGAAAAGTTTTTGCATTTCCGCCTCTGGCTTGAACCATGCTTCGCCGGTAGTGATTTCGGGTGGCGCCACCGTCGTCAGCAATCCGCCCGTGCGGATCGCGTTTACTGTGCGGTGATGCAGGTGCTCCTCGGGTCGCAGAAAATAAACATTGTTTGTCGCCACCAGTGGCACGCCGAGTTCGCGGCCGAGGCGTTCCGCTTCGCGCAATACGCGCCCGTCTCCCGGTGAAAGGCGCTGCACTTCGATGTACAAGCGGTCGCCAAAGATTTCTTTTAGCTGGGAAAAGTGATTGCTGACTGGTGATTCATGGCTCGTGGCAGGGCATCCTTGCTCGTGGCAATCAGCTTTTGCCTGAGTTGTGTTTGTAGGGGCACGATATATCGTGCCCCTACAGTTGCTCGCGTCACACGGTCTTGCCGGTAAGGGGCACAACGCGATCACGCCGTGATTGTGTTCTGCCAATTCCTGCAAGGTCACTGGGCGACCATCGGTTTCAGCTGAATTCATGTTTTGTGACAATTTTGTTGTGCCTAAATGCTGCAGCGTGACGAGCTGGCAGAGATTGCTGTAGCCTTCCATGTCCGCTGCCAACAGCACCAGCTGCATGCTCGGGAAGTTTTGCATTTTGTGGAAAGAAGTGGCCCCTCGGCTTCGCTCGGGGTAAACGAGTGGCCCCTCTGGGCTCGGGGTAAACGAGTGGCGAGTGGCGAATTCCGGCAAGCGAGAAACGTCCAATGCCACGCCGACAATCGGTTTTACTTTCGCTTCCTGCGCCAACTTGTAAAACTGTACCGCCGCATACAAGCCATTCGTATCCGTCAGCGCCACGGCGGGCATTTTCTGCTCCACCGCAGCCGCGATGATTTCTTCCGGCGACGCCACGCCTCGCAGAAACGAATAGTGGCTATGACAATGCAAATGTACGAACACGGGCTCCCCGAGTAACTGCGCACTTCAGCGGTAGGAGGCGGCGGGAAGGGAAAAGCTAAATCAACTGCGGTCAGGCTAAAACCGGCAAAGGCTTGCCAATACCTATGACGTGCTCGATTTCTCGAGCATGTTTCATTTCGACGTTCCTAGTTTTTACGATCGCATCGTTGCGTCCTAGCAAACAATGGCAGCCATCGAACTTCATACCCAGCGCTTTCCAAAGCGCGCGGTCTTCTTTGCAGAGCGCTGGCTTAATAGTGCTCTTCAGATGATCCACAGCAAATCGAAACAGTTCCACTTGAGTTGCAAAAGGGATTCGATATTTGAACCCGGACGGATCTTTTTCCTCTGTCAAATAATCGAAAATCGTTTCGTCGCGCCCATTAGCCTTCGCGGCATTCCGCAGTCCGTTATAGGAGGTAGCGCGCAGCGCACCCAGCGTGACCATTTCGGGAGAAAGTGCGTTGATTCGCTTGATGGTTTTCGCGTATCCATGCCTCCAATCAGGGTAGGGAACCATGGGATCCAAACGAAACCGGATAGGCCAGCCTGCTTTTTTCATTTTTTCTGCGGCGGCAAAACGTTCGGAGGGCAGCGGCGTGCCGTGCTCCCATTTCGCGCCAATCTCTTCCGCATTAACAGACCAAGAGAAAACAACCTGCGGTGTCGGCGGGAGTTCCAGTGCGTGCTGAATTTGGTCCGACTTCGTCAGAAAAATGAGGCGATGCTTTTTCTGTGCCGCAAACAGGGGAATGATCCGATGTGTGAGGGGCATTCCGCTTGTTTTCTTATAAGCAGAATCAAAAACAAGGCCGTCCTGCAGTTCTCCGGCGATCATCATCTTGGGGATGGGATCATCGAGCCATTCTTTGATTTCCGTGACCATGTCATCCACATTCGTGTAGACCAAACCATAGAGTTCATCCGGCCGGAAGCGGAACCAGGGCACCGTTTGTAGGAAGCAATACGCGCAGCGGTAAGGGCAGCCGCCCGCCACGACAAGCTGCCAAAACTTAAAGCAGACAATCTGCGAATCTTCGCCTGGTCCCCCAAACTGCCGGATGAAATTCGATGTTCTATCACTGAGTTTCATTGTTTTGCCTTCTTAAGTGGTTTTGGCGGTTTAGGTCTGAAATCAATCGTGGGATTCTGTTTGAAAGAGAATCTGCCACTATATTCTTTGCATTCGATTTCGCCATTGTCACGGAGCATTCTAATTACGTCGTGTAAATGCTTTGGACGATAAATTGTTGCAATAAGTTCATTTTCGATTTCTTGGTACTTTACTGCGTAGCCTAGATATTTGTGCCGTAACCAATCAGCTAAGGGCGTCAAATCGGGCTCCGGCTGAATGAGAAATTCTTGTTGCGGATTATCGGCCACACGCGCCGCAAATTCTCCTTCTGGCGCAACGCTCCAAATTGCTTCCTTCATGAGCTCGCGACCTTTAGGATGATGAGTGGCGTGAATCAGCACGTATTTGATGGCACGGTTTTCTCCTAACATTTTTATCCAAGTTACATACCGTGCGCCAAGACCTCTTTGAAAAAGCTGAATTGCGGCTTCACATCGTTCTTGTGGATCTTCAATGTCTCGCAGATTCCGCCATTCCGGGGTGCCGAATAGGCGTTCCATGTTGGCTTCTTAGGTTCGGTTTGCAATCGCCATATCAACATAACGCCACATAAAGTTCACAAACAGTTCGCAGTGCTCAAATGCTTTGAGCTGTGCTAGAAGTGTCATGGATAGGCTAAAACCGTAGGGATCAACAAAGACAAATGCCGGTGCCATTGCTAAATTGTTTGATCTGAGGTGGTCGATTATTCCTTGAATGACTGTTTCATAGTTTTCGCAAACGACTTCAACCTTTATCTTCTCGGGCAACGGATTTTCTTTGAGATGAGCTTCAAGCTCGGCTTTGTTTTCCTGGTCAGCTTCGATGTAGAGAAAACGCACCTCAGCATTCTGAAGGATGTTGGGCAGATGGTGATGCTTAATTAGAGTTTCCAAGGCAACTAGTGGTGATCCCTTTTGACCACCGGCATGCAATCCGCGTCCCGCATGGCAATCTATATACACGACGCGTCCCCGCCATCTGCTCAAGATAGGGAACCACCCTCCGAGATAACGACGAAGCAGGGCATGCTTTACATGTTGCAGGTTTGTGTATTCCCGCCAGTATTCGGGATGTTCGTTCACAATTTGCGGCATAAAATATAGCCAAATCTAGCATAACTTTATTTAATTAAATACTTTATATACATGAATGTTCACCGGGATAAGCAGGGCGTCGAGAGGACCAGGCCGTTGGGCTTGGTGGCGTAATGTTCGCGGAGCTCGAGGCCTTTGCCGTAGAAGACGGCGTTCCAGCCGTAGCGGCCGCGGACGGAATCGAGGCCGCGGTTCAGATACCAGCGGCGATTGGCGTTGGTGTCAAAGAGTTCGTGCTGGCGTTTGTCGGTTTCGAGGTTGTGCACGCTGACGCCGGCGAGGCGGACGGCCACGCGGCGCGTGAATAGTTTGGCAAACAGGTCTTTTGCGACGGCGAGCAGTTCGCGCTCGTCATTGGTGGGTTTGGTGAGGCGCACGGTCTGGTGCGCCGAAAAATGGTCGACATAACGGATGCGCAGGCCGATGGTGCGCGCCTGCTTGCCGTATTCGCGCAGGGTCGAGCCGATGCGCTCGCTGAGATATTCGATCAGGCCGCCGAGAAATTCCGTGTCGATGGTGCCGCCTTCGATGGTGGTTTCGCGGGAAACGGATTTCGGCGTGGAGGGCAGCAGCACTTCGCGGCCGTCGAGGCCGCGGGCGCGCTCCCAGATTTGCTGGCCGATGACTTCGCCGAAAGCGGCTTGCAGCGCGGGCTTGGGCACCTGGCGGAGTTGGCCGATGGTGGCGATGCCGCGCTCGGCGAGCGCTCCGGCGTGGACGTGGCCGATGCCGTGGAGTTTTTCCACGGGCAGCGGCGTCAGGAAAGTTTCTTCTTCGCCGGGCGCGATCATGCGAAAGCCGCGGGGACGCTCCAGGCGCGAAGCGATGGAAGCGACCACTTTGGTGCGCGCCGCGCCGACGGAAACGCTCAAGCCGGTGCGGGCGCGGATCTCCGCCTGCAAACGCCGCAGCGTGGCTTCGTAATCGGGATAGAGGCGTTCGGTGCCGGCAAAGTCGAGGTAAAAATCGTCCAGCGCAGCGGTTTCGACTGCGGGCGTGTAGGTTTCAAGGGTGCGCCGCACACGCTCGGCAAAATCGGCGTAGTGCTCGTACTGCCCGGGAACGACGATAGCTTGCGGGCAGATGCGCAGCGCTTCGCGGAAGCCCATCGCCGTTTTCACGCCGAGGAACTTCGCTTCGTAACTCGCCGAAGCCACACAGCCGCGCCCCACCAGCACGGGCTTGCCGCGCAGCTTGGGATTGAGCACTTGCTCGACGGAGGCGAAAAACGCGTCCACGTCCACGTGAACAATGTTGGGGATGGTTTTGGGCATTTTGCGGCTGGAAGTTTTGCACAGTCCCAGCCAGGCCCAGGCGGACCACGGGTTTTTCTCCGCTGCTGGTTCCGTTTGCGGCGGTTCAGAAGAATCTGCAGGGCTAAAGCCCTGCGCTACGGTTTCTTGCTCCGCGTCCGACTCTTGATGCCCATGATGCGGGTCGGAAGATGCCGCGCGATCGTTTTCCTCGGCGGTTGCTTGAATCACGTTGATGGCTTCAATGGGGGGAGTGATGAATGCGTTTTCGACACAGACGTCCATGGCGGCGGCTCCTATTAACCGTGACCGCACAGCGGTCAACACAGGGAAGCGGGACGCCTATACTGTCACCGAGCGAAGGAGCCGATTCGTCGGCTTCCGGAGTCGAGGGATCGTCTTGCAAGTCGACCCCTCACCACCCCGCTTACGGCTCGGAACTTTCAACGGGCGGCGGCCGACTCGTGAGAGCCTGATCGGCAATGGAGGCGGCGCGCCACCCGTTTCCCGTTTCCTCTACCGCCCCGCACTATAGGCGAATAAAAAGCGAAAGTCAAGGATTTTTCGGAGCCGGTCGCGGGCCAATTTTTGGGTAATGCAGGCTTACCGGGAGTTAACCGGATATTCGAGGTAGACATGGACTAGGCCGATGTTCTCGGCTCTAATTGCATAGACTAGAGGCTCCTGCTGTCGTCGGACGCCCGTCGATCCAAAGGTAGGAGAATTTGTCTTGAACCAGCCCCAAATTTACCGCGCATCAGGATACTGGCGCACAAATATTTCAGGAGCAGTCCTAGGAGGGATCGGCTCCGCAATCCTGTTACTAACAGTTTTCACAATTGTGCTTTGGGGGTCCGATTTCTCTAGACAGGCTGTGATTTGGTTTGTCGTGATCTGCTTGAACCTACTAGGGACGGCCCTTGGATTCTATCCCGGCAACTGGGTCGTGGCCTATCCACTCGCTGTGGAAGTCGAGCCCACCAAGCACATTGTCCTAATCGCACCCTGGAAGAGACTCATCATTCCAGTGGAAGAAATTCGTGATATACGTAACTCACCCCTCCATCAAGGTTATGTAGTTCGATTCCACCACCGACACGGTCTTTTGAAGTCCTTCACCATCCACTGGTTTTTTGGTTCGGAGGGAGCGGCGCTTGCTGAGGCAATCGAAAACATTGTCAGTCGCAATGCGCTAATCGGAAACTGACCTACGGCCCAAAACTTTTGCTTGTTGTCTTAGACGCAAGTCGCGTGGCTACTCGCGGAAAAAAGTAGGCGCGGTTGCTGCCGTCGTACCTGCCGGTGCACAGGCAGCAACGCTTGAAAGCAGCGGCCGGAGCCACAGGGGCACAGGTCGTTGCGGCCGAGTTTTTCGACGAGTTCTTTCTCGCCGTGAACCACTCGCGCGCCGCGCTTCACTTTGGTTTCGGACGGATAGCCCTTGCGGCGCTTACTGCTGCGCTCGAAAGCAGTGTTGTTCGTTGATGTGTTCGTTTCGCATGACAAGCCTCCCGTGAAAATCTGAAAATTCGGTACACAGAAAGCCGCACCCTCTGTTCGGAGGGCGCGCCCTCTGTTTACTCTTGCATCTTTGGTTCAACTGAAGCTGCGGGGATGATTTCCGCATCATCCCCTTCGATCTCCAGGAACCGCTTGGCCGTGACGAAGCCGATAGTGCGGCCCGCCTTTTTGGTCAAGAGAATCCAGGCGATCTGCTCCATATCGCGCTTGCTTGGAATTCGCCGGTCATCGAAAGAATTGCACTGGCTCACGGGAAATTGCACTGGGCGATCGTCCGTGAGATACCTGCAGAAAATCTCTTTTTCCGACACGCGAAACCCTTTCACGATATGGGCCCAGCGACAAGTCGCGCACAAGGTTTCGGCGCCCTGCGGGGTGCCGTCCTTGACTTTGATGCTGACCATACTTTTCTCTTTTCTAAGAAGCGTTTCAGCGCCTCGGGCTGGCTCCTGGTGTGCAAACACATCGTGGAAGCACACAAGAAGCGGTGATTCGCGCGAAATGAAAATTCGCGCGACAATGCGGCACACACTTGGCCGCTCAATGCCGAATAATTTAATGTCGCCGGAAGAGAAGTGGGCTAGCTGAAGAGAGCAGACGACGCCCATTCGCTGCCGCGACTAGGTCGCTCCGGCAACGCCGCAAAACGGCAATGAATCAACCGTTGCATGGGTCGTAGTCCTCCTTAGGACAGCTGCCAAGATGCCATAGAAAGCATGGAAGGAAAAATAGAAAAAATTAATCACAACTAGGAAAGGTATAAGCGCAGAAATTTCGCCCTGAACAGTAGGGGATCTCGCGCAAATGAGAATTGTAGTATCGCCCGCAGTATGATATCATCAGCGATGTGAAGGCGGTCTTGGATACAGACGTGATCGTGGCGGGAATGCGAAGTCCTGGTGGTGCGTCCGCAGCAATTTTGCGCAAAGCACGGCAAGGCAGGGTCACGCTCCTGGTGAGCGTTCCGCTGGCTATAGAGTATGAGGCCATTTGTTCGGAGGCAGAGCATCGGCTGGCGGCCGGGCTGAGTGAGCGCGAAGTGGAGATATTCCTGGATGCTGTCGTGGCGATGGCAGAGCCGGTGGAGACACATTTTCTATGGCGGCCGCAGTTGCGCGACCCTGGCGATGAGATGGTCCTGGAAGCGGCAGTAAACGGACGAGCCGATCTTCTGGTCACATTTAACGTGCGGGATTTTGGAGATGTGCCGTCGCGCTTTGGGATTGAACTGATGATGCCACGTGATGCGCTGGAAAGGATACGACAATGAGCGAAACGAAGACTTACCCGCTGCGCTTGCCGCGTTCGCTAAAAAAGGCAGTGGAGCAGCAGAGCCGGGAAGATGGGACGAGCATCAACCAGTTTGTTGCCACAGCTGTGGCGGAAAAGCTCTCCGCGTTGCAGACGGCGGAGTTCTTCACCAGCCGAAAAGCCCGCGCTGACTTCAAGGCGTTTGACAAGCTCATGAGACGCCGCGGCGGCAAGCGGCCGCGTGCCGGCGATGAACTGCCACCCCGGTAGAGGTTTGCGCCAATTTGGCTCATCCGCTCAAGCCCTGCTCATTCTCAAAAAACTCTACCCAGTTGGAAAAACCATTTGCGATGGCCGGAGTCGCCGACGCTGCCGCCGATGAAGAAGGGGCCGAGGGCCGTCTCGGCCAGGAAGCCTGCGGCAACGTCGTCGGGGAGATCGGTGCCGGCGGCGCCGTACATTTTTCCGATTTCGTAGGCTCCGACGGCATAAACCTTCTTGCCCAAAAAGGGAGGAAGGATCAGCAAGTCACGCAAAAATCCCCCGCGAAATAAATAATACTGATTGCCCTGAAACTCGTTCTGGCCGTAGGCGCCGAGGCGCACCGGCCCGCCGAGGAAGAATTGAGGAACTCCCGTGCTGGAGCTGCCGAAGGTGGTGCCGCCTTCGCTCTCCAGGAAAAACGACGCGGAGTGCGCAATGGGCTGAAAATATCCCAATTTCAGGTCCATCGAAGGAAAGCCGCCCTTGGCGGCCGGGCTTTGGTCGAACCAGCGAAAATTCGTTTCCGCGCTGAAACCGCTGCGAGGAATCACGGGATCGTCGGTGTGGTCCAGCAGGTAGCGCAGGCGCGTTTGCCCCACGCGGCCCGCCACGGCGGGAATTTGGGGCGTGCCGAGGCGCAGCTTGGTATTCAGCGAGCCAACCTGGTAGCCAACGCGCAATTCGCTGAAACGCCCGAAGCTGTAACCGATATCGCCGCCGACATTGGTGCGATAGATGCGGTAGTCCGCCAGCGGATCGTTCTTGGCATAAATGGGAAAGGCGGTGTCGCTGGCGTCTGCGTGCGGCGCGAAAAACCAGCGGCTCTCGGCGCGAAACGGACGGAACAATTCCGTCTGGAGGCCGTAGGTATTGCCGAGCAGCACATCGGTCCGCCATTCGGAGCGGAAACCGGCCACATCCATGAAAGTGAAGCGCGTGCCCATGGTGAAATCGACGTTGCCGCTTTGCGAGCCGTCGACTTCAAAGGCCGTCTGGAACATCGGCGGCGCATAATTTTTCTCGACGACATCAATGAGCAGGCCGGTCTGGCCGTTTTTCTCGATGAGGCGGTAGCCCGCGGAGTCGTAGCGCCCGACTCCGGTGAGACGGGTCAGCACTTCGTCAAGTTTCGTTGGATTGACCGGCTTGCCCTGGAAGCGTTTTACATAGCGCGTGACGTCAATCGCTTCGTGCGCGTTTGTGCCTGCAACCTCGATGAACTGCGGCGTGGGAACGTCGCTGCGCTTCCGCGCTTCGCGCACTTGCTGTTGCGCTTGCCAATCGGTGTCGTTAAGAGCAAAAGCTTCTAGCAAACGCGCTCGTGAATTGGCGGCTTCGTAACCGCGCTGGATGATCTGTGCGCTCTTGGCGTAATCGCGCGACCGGAATTCGGCCAGCGGAACGGAAATGACCGCGTCGGCCCGCTCCAGGCCGCGCAATTCGTTTTCTTGCAAAACCGCGCTTACGGAATGATTCAGAACGGCGAAGACGGACTGGATGTCCTTCGCTTCGACGGGCCCGCGCTCCAGGTGCACGGCAATGACGATCTCCGCGCCCATCTGACGCACGACGTCGGTCGGCAGATTGTCCAGAAGTCCGCCATCCACGAAGACAGCCTTTCCATCGTGAACCGGCGAAAAAGCTCCGGGAATAGACATGGTTGAGCGCAGCGCCACGGCCAGCGAGCCGTCTTTGAAAACATAGGATTTGCCGCTGACGAGATCCGTGGCGACGCAGCGGAAGGGGATGGGAAGGGCATCGAAGGATGGAACTTCGCCATACGGCAGCGTCATGCGGTCGATAATCAAACCGATCTCGTGCCCGGCGTTCAGTCCCGCGGGTAACGACAAGCCTTCGCGCAAACCAAAAATGAGCGAGTTGGGATACGCGCGCTGATCCTCTTTCCTGCGGAATGCAAGGTCTTCATAGGGAGTGCGGTCGCTCAGAATTTTCCGCCAGTCCATGCCATCAATGAGAGCTTTCAATTCGTCGGGGCTCATTCCCGTGGCGTAAAATCCGCCGACGAGGCCGCCCATGCTGGTTCCGGCAACGTAATCCACGGGGATGTGGTGCTCCTCGAACCATTTCAAGACACCGATGTGTGCGAGGCCCAAGGCGCCGCCGCCCTCGAGCGCCACGCCGATTTTGGGGCGCGGCCGCGTCGGCGCGGAATTCTGCTGTCCGCGCAAAGGCCACGGCAGCAGAAGCAACAGGAAACTGAAAACAATGTGGCGCATGCAAGCCTCCTCAGTGATTCGGCAAAAATTGCTCAATTCGCCAGTGAATTACGAGTTTGGCGCGGGGTGGAGATTCCAGCAAGCGGGAAAGGAAGTTTCAGGAACCTTTGTTTTCCTGCAGGATATTGCCGCCGTCGACAACCAGGACCTGGCCGGTGATGTAGGAAGCTTCCGGCGAGGCGAGGAAGCAAACGGCGGCGGCTACTTCGTCGGGCGTGCCGGCGCGGCCAAGCGGTGTATGCAGCGCGGCGATTCTTTCGGAGTCCGTTGAGGAGGCTGTGGCGATCCAGCCGGGAGCGACGCCATTGATGGTGATGCCATCGCCGGCGGTCTCGATGGCGACGGCGCGCATCATGCCGTCCATCGCGGCCTTGGCCGCGCCATAGGCCGCGGAGCCTCGGTTGCTGACCAGCGGCCCAGTGACCGAGGTGACATTCACGATGCGGCCGTACTTTTGCTGCGTCATGCTGGGCAGGACAGCGCGGGTCATGCGGAAGGCGGTGTGTAAAGTAATCGAAATCTGGTTTTGCCACTCGGCGAAGGAAGTCTCGATCAGCGGCTTACTATCCGTTGGCCGACCGGTTTGCGTCATGCCCGCGTTGTTCACCAGAATGTCGATGCGGCCCGCGCGCGAGAGCACGGAATCGACAAATCTTTGCACGTCGGTCTCGACGGTGAGATCGGCAATGAAGGAAAGGACTTGTTCACCGCCGGCGTCGAGTTCACGGGCGCGAGCGTGAATGCGATCAGTGGTTGAAGTAATCACCACGCGCACGCCCGCGGCATGGAGCCGCCGCGCAACCGCAAAACCGATGCCTTCGGCGCTTCCCGCGCCGGTAATCACCGCTGTCTGCTTGTTCAATGGCAGGGTCATGGAGATGCCCGGAGAAGGCATCATACATCGGCCGGGATGAGGCGGATCCTATACCTATTTGTTTTCCAGGTGCACGGTTGGCTTGATCGTTCCTTTTTCGCGCGCCACTTTCAAAAGCTCGGGATAAAACTGGACGAACGAATGTTCGACGGCGGCGTTTTGGTCATGGCACTTCCAGCAATCATTCTTGCTTGGAGAGGTCGCACTGGCAGCTTTTTCCGCAGCATCGAAACCGAAATAAGCCCACTTGTCCGCGAAGCGTTTCTCATCTTTGACTTCCACGTCGAGGCCCATGAAGTCGCTTTGATAACTGCCGTGCTTGTTGATCGAACCCTGCGAAGTCGAACCGTACAGCTCCAGGACGAACAAGGTTTTGTCCGGCCAGTTGCCATGGGCGAGATAGTAGTCGTAGGAGGAAGGATTGACGAAGACGTTTGTGAACATCACCATGCTGTCGTCGGCCTTCTGCGAGTAGCTCATGCCATAGCCGGAGGAGACATACACCCATCGGCGATAACCCTCCGGCCGCACCAGCTTGCCATCCGCCGTGAATTGCGGGCTCGCGGGCTGGACCGCCGACATCTGGCTATTTCCCGGCCGCAGAGCCAGCGCTCCCGCTAACAGAACGCTGAATGAAATCACTAAGCTTTTTCGCATGCTAGCTCCCCCTCGTACTTTGGGCCTCTGAACTTGCTTCACCCTGTAGACGCGGCAGGCGGAGCAATGTTTGGGGACAAGCGATGGGCGAAGCGGCGAAAGATAAAGAGCTGGGAATGGGCAGCGAGATCACGCGCCGGGATTTTCTGAACGACGTGGCCATCGGCGCTGGCGCAACACTTCTCGGTGGAACAGTTGGAGCGGATACTCTGCTTGCCGCGGCCGTGCTTGATGAATTCGCCCCGGAAAAAGCGCCGGATTATTACCCGCCTGCCCGCATGGGAATACGCGGCAATCACGACGGAACATTCACCTTTGCGCATCGCCTGCGAGATGGCGAAGGCGCGGATTCCTTTGGAGAGCCGGTAAATACTGGCGAGAGCTATGACCTCGTAGTCGTCGGCGGAGGCATCAGCGGATTGGCAGCGGCCTATTTCTTCCGCAAGGGCGAAGGGAAAAACGCGCGCATTCTGATTCTGGACAATCACGACGACTTTGGCGGACATGCCAAGCGCAACGAATTTGGCGCCGGCGGACGCATGGTGCTGAGCTACGGAGGGACGCAGTCGATCGAGAGTCCGGGAAAGTACAGCGATGTTGCAAAGGCGCTGATCACCGAAATCGGCGTAAAGACGGAAAAGTTCTACAAGGCCTACGATCAGAAACTCTATTCGAAAATGGGGACCGCAGCGTTCTTCGACAAGGAAACATTCGGCGAAGACCGCCTGGTCACCGGCATGAATACCACGCCGTGGCCGGAATTCCTCGCTAAGGCGCCACTCTCCGATGCGGTGCGAAAAGAAATCGCCTGCGTTTACACGGAGAAGAAAGATTATCTGGCGGGAATGTCCGTGGAAGCGAAAATCGCCCTGCTGAGCAAAATGAGCTACGCGGAATATTTGACGAAGCATTGCAAGCTGATTCCCGAGGCGCTGCCGTTCTTCCAGACATTCACGCACGATCTCTTTTGTATAGGCATTGAATCCGTTCCGGCGATGGCTTGCTATGTAGCTGGAGACGATTACGGCTCGTTCACGTACGCCGGCTTTCAGGGCCTGGGATTGCCGAAGGGCGCCAAGGAAGAACCCTACATTTTTCATTTCCCGGACGGGAACGCATCAATCGCGCGGCTGCTGGTGAGATCCTTGATCCCGGAGGCCATTCCGGGTTCCACGATGGAGGACGTCGTCACGGCAAAGGCCGATTACAGCAAGCTGGACGAAGCAAGCAGCGCAGTGCGCATCCGCTTGAACAGCACGGTTGTGCGCGTGCAGCACACAAACGAAGCGAAACAAGTCCAGGTTGCCTACGTGCGGGGCGGAAAGGTGCAAACGGTTACGGCGAAAAACTGCGTGTTGGCGTGCTACAACGTCATGATTCCTTATATTTGCCCCGAGCTTCCAGAGAAGCAAAAGGAAGCGCTGTCCTATCTTGTGAAAATGCCGCTGGTGTACACCCACGTGGCGCTGCGGAACTGGAGCTCGTTTGCAAAGCTGAATGTACATCACATCGTCGCGCCTGGCGGCTATCACACGTACACGGCGCTGGATTTTCCCGTGAGCCTCGGCCAATACCGGTTTCCGGGCAGCCCGGAAGAGCCGGCGGTCTTGTTTATGCTGCGGACTCCGTGCAAGCCCGGGCTTCCCCAGCGGGACCAGAATCGCGCCGGGCGCGCGGAACTGCTGCAGACGCCTTTCTCGAAATTCGAGCGCAACATCCGCGACCAGTTGGGCCGCATGCTCGGTGGAGCAGGTTTCGACCCGGCGAAAGACATCGAAGGCATCACCGTCAATCGCTGGGCGCACGGCTATGCTTTCGCGCCGAATCCACTGTTCGATCCCGACTGGAAAGAAGAAGAGAAACCCTGGGTGATTGGCCGGAAGCGGTTCGGCAAGATAGCCATCGCCAACTCGGACGCCGACGCAAGCGCCTACACGGACGCGGCGATAGACCAGGCTTGGCGCGCCGTCAGCGAACTCCTGCACAGCTAATCAAATCGGCGGGTCCAAAGCCGTGCCCAAAATGAGCATGCGGCCATTTGTGGAGAAGTATGTTACTGTCCTTAAGTAGACTCCCGAAGTAGAAGTTGTCTGGATTTGGTGAAGGGTGTGTTTTGAGGTTCTCCCTCTACTGATTTCAGCCAATTTCAGGCTAACGTCTCGTAGCGTCTGGGAAGCGGCCCTTCACCAAGATCCTGCGCTCGTGGTGCTTCGAAGAGTACAGGGAGAATCAAGATGAAGAGTTTATTTGTGGGCAACATGAACTTCCAGACTTCGGAAGCCGAATTGCGCGAACTGTTTGCCCCCTTCGGCCAGGTATCACGCGTTCACATGGCCATGGACAGGGAGACTGGGCGCGCGCGGGGGTTTGCATTCGTGGAAATGCCCAACGACGCGGAAGCGGCTGCGGCCATGACTGCCCTTGACGGAAAAGAAGTTGGCGGGCGCAACTTGAAAGTGAATGAAGCGCGGCCGAAGGGCGAAGGCGGCCCGCCGCGCGGTCCACGGAATTTTGGCGGGCCGGGCGGAGGAGGCGGCGGACGCGGCAAAGGCGGCGGACGCGACCGCTTCTCGAACGAAGATTACCGCGAGTCCGCGCGACAGCCGCGCGAGCCGCGCTGGTAGTTTCCGTTTCTATGGATAGGCTGGACGGCAGGGGCCAGGGCCCTCGCCGCACTCTGCTGTGAGGAGAGGCTTATGACCACAACATTTCAGAAACGCCAGAAAGAAATGAAGCGCATCGAGAAGCGCAAGATGAAAGAAGAAAAGCGCGCGCAGCGCAAGCTCGATAAGACCACCACCACCGAAGTTGCCTACGATCCCGCGTCCGATCCGACCATTGATTGGAATCACAGCAACGAGATCAGCTCGCAGGAGTAAATTTCGACTAGCCGTAGCTGCAATCTTGCCAGCGGATTCTCTTCGCTTCTTCGCAGGCCGCCGGGACAGCTCTGTTTGCGCAATGGCTCTCGAATGATTTAGCAATCCTCCCAGGCTTCTGTATAATTTTCTTCGAGCAATGAAAGGTCAGCTTTCACGGAGCCTTTCGCCAAAATCGGCGAAGAGGAAAGTTATGCAGCCAGGTCATCGCAGTTTTCGTGCGTTAGTTCTGTTCGCTGTGGCCTTGCCGTTCCTGGCCGTCGCGCCAGCTGCTGCGCATGCGATTCTTCTGGAATCAAGCCCGGCCCTGAAAAGCGCGGTAACTGGGCCGGACGTTCCCATCAAGCTGCGATTCAACGTACGCATCGACGCGCTTCGCTCGCGGCTGACACTGATCCATCCGGATGGCTCCTCGCAAGCGCTCCAAATCAGCAAGCAGACTCCTGCGGACACGCTCTCCGCCGAGGCTACCGGCTTGTCCGCGGGAACTTACCGCCTCCGCTGGCAAGTGCTGGCGTCCGACGGCCACATCACCCGCGGTGAAATCCCTTTCACTGTCACGCCGTCCTGACCGGGATTCATGGCTCGCCTACTTCAAGTCTTCGGTTTCCTCTCGGTCTTGTTTCGTGGCGCCACACTCACGTTTCAGTCCCTCGCCGTTGGAGGCATCGTTTTTTTGATTTTTGTCGTTCGCCGCGGGAATGAAGATTCGTCAGCGTTTCAGCAGGTCTGTCTCCGCTGGATTCGACGGTCGGCCATCGCGCTGGCCGCGATGCAGATTTCCTATGTCGTCGCAAATTCGTTGATCCTGCGGCAGTCCGCGGACATGTCTTTTCGCGAAGTTCTTGGCGCGAATTTCGTTCTCGCCGGTCTGATTGGTCTCGCGGCGGCTTGCACCGTCATCGTTCTGACTGCTCCAGCGCCCTCAACCGGCTACTTCGTCCTGCTTGTTCCCGCAGCCGCCATCATCGCCTCCTCAGTCATGACCAGCCATTCCATGGCTCGCCTGGACTATCGCGCGCCGCTGATAGCCTTCACCGCGCTGCATCAAGCGGCCACCGCCGCTTGGCTTGGCGGTCTGCCGTACCTGCTGATCGCCATCCGGCGAGCACCTACTCCGGAGTTTGCCCGCCAGCTCAGCGCGAGGTTTTCGCGACTCGCGCTGGTAAGCGTTGCCGTGCTCGCTTCCGCCGGTTTCGTGCTAAGTGTTGCCTACGTTGGTTCATTCCAGGCCGTCTATGGAACATCCTACGGCGCGATGGTCGCTACGAAAGCGCTACTCTTCGGCATTCTGCTGTTTCTCGGCGCGCTCAATTTTCAACTCGTGCGCCGCGGACCGGCCAGCTCCATCCTTGCTAGTTTGAAGCGCTTCGGCGAAGCGGAAATCGGCATCGGCATCACCGTGATTTTCACCGCTGCATCACTCACATCGCTTCCGCCGGCCGCGGATCTCGCCAGCGACCGGGTCAGCGGCACCGAAATCATTGCCCGTATGTCTCCGCGCCCCCCAAGATTCGTTAGTCCGTCTGTTCGAGAACTCCCCGAAGACGCTTATGCCGCGCAAAAAAAAGCCTTCGAGGTTGGTCCGCTCTCCACCGAATCCTACGTTCCCGGGCAAACCGGAACACGCCCGAATACTCCCGCGGAAAAAGCCTGGTCCGAGTACAACCACCACTGGGCGGGCATCTGCGTTCTCTCGATGGGACTGCTGGCGCTCGCGGCGCAGGCGGGAAAAGTTTCCTGGGCGCGCAATTGGCCGTTTGCCTTCTTCGGGCTCTCCGCGTTTCTTTTTCTTCGAAGCGATCCCGAAACTTGGCCGCTTGGCCCCGTTGGGTTCTGGGCGACTCTTGCGGATCCTGAAGTGCTACTGCATCGTTTTTTCGTAGTGCTCGTTATTGCGTTAGCGATATTTGAATGGCGCGTGCAGACGGGCCGCGTCGCCTCCGGCCGCGCGCGGCTGGCCTTTCCTGTCCTTATCGCCGTTTCCGGCGCTTTGCTTCTCACCCATTCTCATAGCCTCGGAAACTTGAAAGAAGAGGTCCTCGCTGAGCTAAGCCACATCCCCCTAGCGATTCTGGCGGTAGCTGCGGGCTGGTCGCGCTGGCTGGAACTGCGCCTTCCTTCTGAAAATCAAATGCGCGGCGTAATGGCGCGCGTTTGGCCGCTTTGTATCGCTTTGATCGGTGTGGTGCTACTGAACTATCGCGAAATGTGATTGCAGAATTTCAATCTGAAGCAGGGAATCGAAGAGAAAGGCAAATTCTGGTTCCGGGACGTGGACTCGAACCACGATACTCAGCTCCAAAGGCTGATGTCCTACCGATTAGACGATCCCGGAACCGGCCCAAATAGTGTAGCAGACGCCCGCAAGCGCCCCCAACACCGCGAAATCCACGTGCTTCCGGCCCCTCAATTTCCACGCCATTCCCGGACGGCCAGGGATAGTGATAAAGTTTCCTGAGCGGCACTGCCGACAGCCGAGGCTCGGCTTCGCGTCTGGAAACTTTTCAATCATTTGCGCGTAGAATGGACAGGGGAAACGCACGCATGAAGCGCCGGGTTTTGCTCCGAGAGCCAATCGGTGTGGCCCTCGAGACCCTGCGCGCTCACAAAATGCGTTCATTTTTGATGCTCCTGGGCATCATCCTGTCGGTTTCCACCCTGATCGTTGTCATCGCCCTGATCTCCGGCGTAAACCGCTACATCGCCGACCGCGTCGCCAATATGGGCTCGAACGTCTTTCTCCTGACCCGCTTTCCCGTCATTACGGATGTGGAAGAGTACGTGAAGGCTAACCGCCGCAACAAGAAGGTCACTTGGGACGACTTTGAAGCTCTGCGCGACAATATGAAATTGCCGCTCCGTGTAGGCGTCGAACTGCGTATTGATTCAAAAGTTCGCGCCGGGTCGCACAGCCTCAACGACACCAATATCCGTGGCGTCACCGCCAACATGGCGGATATCGACCCCATCGTGCCGCGAGACGGGCGCTACATCTCCGAGGGTGACGACCAGAGTCGCGCCCAGGTCACCATGATCGGCAACGACCTCGCCATGCAGCTTTTTCCCGGGGTTGATCCCATCGGCCACGAACTGCTGATCGAAGGTCGGCCCTTTCTGGTTGTCGGTGTCGCGAAGACCGTTGGAACAGCCTTTGGCCAATCGCAGGATAATTTTGCATATATCCCGATCCAGACGTATTTCAAGATGTACGGAACCAATGACACCATTTGGCTCAACATTCAAGCGCGCGGGGCGGAGTGGATGGAGCAAACTCAGGAGGAGGCACGGGTGATGATGCGCGCGCGGCGCCACCTCTCCCCTAACGAAAAAGATAACTTTGGCATTTTCGACCAGGCGACACTCATGGAATTGTGGAAAAACTTGACTGGCGTAATCGCTACGGCCATGGTCGGCGTCGTCTCCGTATTCCTGGTCATCGGCGGCGTGGTCATCATGAACGTGATGCTTGCCACCGTTACAGAGCGCACGCGCGAAATCGGCATCCGTAAGGCTCTCGGCGCCCGGCACAACGACATTCTGCTGCAATTCCTGATCGAAGCCACGGTCATGGCTGCGGTGGGTGGCGCCATTGGCGTCGGCTTTGCGTACGGAATTGCGGCTCTCGCCACCGCAACGATGTCTATTCCCATGAACGTTCCCCTTTCCGCAGTTCTACTCGCGGAAGTGATCTCCGCTGCCGTTGGTGTATTCTTCGGTGTCTATCCGGCGCGCCGGGCCGCGGCTCTGCAGCCCATCGAGGCCTTGCGCCAGGAGGTGTGAGAGCCATGCATATTCCCGTGCGCATGAACATCGGCGAGAACGCTCAAATGGCGCTCACCACGCTGCGTGAGAATAAGATGCGCTCCTTTCTCACCGTTCTCGGGGTGGTCATCGGCATCACCGCTGTTCTCTCCGTGGTCTCCATCCTCGTCGGGGTCTACGGTGATGTGAACGCCTATTTGTCCGACTATGGCTCCGAAACCCTCTTCATCTTCCGCTTCGATCCCGGCATCCACGCCGGGAGACTTAGTCCGGATGAACGCGCGCGCAAACCTCTCTCGCTCGAAGACGCCGAGGCCATCGGACAATTGTGTCCCGCGGTGAAGGCAGTCACCGCCAGCGTGTATCCACGATGGACAGATGAAGGCCCCGGCACCGGGCCGGTCACCGCCCGTTATCTCAGCAAAGAAGTCTCGGGAATCGATTACAACGGGACGCTTCCCTCCAACGAAGAAGTTTTCAATTCCAGGCCGAAAATCGGGCGGTTCTTCAGCGATGCAGAAAACATGCATCGCGCCGACGTCGCAGTGATCGGACCCGATATCGCCAAGACCTTGTACCCGGATATGGACCCCCTCGGAAAACCCATCCTGATCAACGGTGTTTCGTACGAAGTCATTGGCGTTCTCGAACCACGCAAGGGCCAGCTGGTCAAGGATCAATCCGCGGACAAAGCCGTGATGGTCCCCTATCGCACCTATCACAAGCACATACCGCAGGACGACGAAAACATGATTGGCGCCGTCGCTTACCCGGGCCGCATGTCGGAAGCGGAAGACCAAATCCGCGGCGTGTTGCGGCGCCGCAGAAACGTACCGTATAGCAAGCCCGATAACTTTGGAATTTCCAGCGCCCAGCAGATTGCTGATCAATTTCGTCAAATCACGGCGTCCGTTGCGGGCCTCATATTCGCCATAAGTTCCATCGGACTTCTCGTGGGCGGCGTCGGGGTGATGAACATTATGCTGATGTCCGTCACTCAGCGCACGCGCGAGATCGGCGTTCGAAAGGCTATCGGCGCGCGACGTCGCGACGTTATCTGGCAATTCCTCACCGAAGCCATGGTGCTTACCGGCGCGGGAGGTGTCATTGGCGTGTTGTTCGGCGGAGGCATAAGCCTGCTGATCAATCTGGCAGTGCCCACTCTGCCGTCGTCCATTCCGCTCTGGGCCATCTTGCTCGCCGTGGGCGTCTCCATGGGCGTTGGCCTCGTCTTCGGCATGTATCCCGCCATTAAAGCCGCCCGCCTCGACCCCGTCGAAGCCCTTCGCTACGAGTAATCCGCCTGCCTCAGTAGCCCTCCGAATGAATCCCCAGAAGGGAAGGGCCGCCTCCGGCAAGAAACGCGGTCAACGCCTCGCGATGCAACTGGTGAGCTTTGTTCAAAAGCGCAGTGAATTCAGTCCGGCTTCGCAGCGAATCGAGCCACGGGTCGCGCAACATGGCCTGATGACAGAAAAAACCGTTATCGATGGCGCGGGACAGGATCTCCAGTGCTTGAGCTTCGCAACGCGAGTAAGCGAGTTGCCGCCCCAGATAATACATCCCTTCCGGATCACGGAACGTGGCCTGCATCAGCTCTTCGCTCGCCGCCAGGCTTTCGTTGCGCTTGCCTTCCAGCAGCGTGCGCAAGGAAGTTAGGAACAGTTTTCCGAGGCGCCAAGGCTTGGCCAGTTCTCTTTGCCGCAGCATGGACAGAGCTTCCTCAACTCGTCCGGTCATGGCCAAAACCAATGCTGTTCCGTACCCAAAGTCGCCCCCGGAATTCTCCAGCGCGCGCTCATAATCTCCCAGCATGAAGTACGTGTGCATTACGGTCGTCACAATCAAAGGATCCAGGCGCCGTGCTTCTTGATGAGCTACCAGCGCAGGCCGCAACAGCCCGCAGTAGCGGCACACGTGTCCCAGCCCCGCGAAAAGCTCCGCATCGGTTCTTCGTTGGTGGGCTCGGCCAAGGAGCCGCTTCATGGCATCGAGCGAGCGGCCCTGGTCTACTTGCACGTGGGTATACAAATTGTGAGCGAGGGTGAGATTGGGATTCAGGCGCAGGGACATCTGAAACGCTTCATCGGCCGCGCCCAACCCCTCGAGCGAGCCCACGTTGTACTTATCGCAAAGCCAGCGGGCGCGGCCTAGCCTCGCCCAAGCCGGCGCGTACGTTGGGTCCAGGCTGACGCAACGTTCATACATCTTGATCGCGCCGGGAAGATTTTCCCATTGCCGGCTGAACTCGTTCGCCTGCAAGTAAAGCTGATACACCGTAGGGCTGGCGGGGCGGTCCTGTTGCAGCGACTGATGCTCCTGTGCCGTCAGCGAGGGCAGGATGGACTCGACAACGCGGCCCACCAGCTCGTCATGGAGTTCGAGGAGTTCGCGATTGGTCGCCTGCGAAGAGTGTGACCAGAGAAGCGTTCCGTTGGGGACCTCGATGAGCTGGGTCGTGATCCGCAGCCGCTCGCCCACACTCAGCAGCGCTCCCGTCAGCACCACATCGACCTCCGCTTCCTTGGCAATTTTCTGAAGATCGGGGGCGTCCGGCGAATACCGCGAAGCCACAACCGAGGAACGCACCACCAGGTTTTCCAGGCCGCCTAGCGAAACAGTGATGGCTTCCGGCAGGCTGTAAGCCAAAAATTGGATGTCTTCGCTTGGGCGCAACATTCGAAAAGGCAGCACGATAATCCGCCGCAGCGGCTGTGCTCGTGCCTTCTCCTGGATTCCATCCATCTGCAGCGTGGCACGCAAATCGGCGGCCATCGCTTCAGCGCTCGCGTACCTGTCCTGCGGCTCGCGCGACAGCGCGCGATGCACGATCCGTCCCATCGCTGCAATCGCAGGCGATCCGCTTAACGCCGGCGGTGATCCCTGTAACACCGCATGCGCCACTTCTCCGAAGGTTTCGCCCGGGAACGGGGGCTTGCCGGTCAGCATCTCGTACAAAATCACGCCCATCGAAAAGAGATCCGATCGCGCGTCCACAGGCCGGTTGCGGAACTGTTCGGGTGAAGCGTACCTGGGCGTCCCAAGAAAAATGCCGGGTGCCGTCGCGTCGCCGAGAGTCGCCCCGGTTTCCTCATTCGAATTGAGGGAAACGTGCTTGGCAATTCCGAAGTCCAGCAGCTTTGTCCCTCCGTTCGAAAGCACGATGTTGCTGGGCTTCAGATCCCGGTGAACGATTCCAATTTTGTGAAAGGCTTCCAGCGCGGAGAGCAGCGCCAGTGTGATCTGTCCCGCCTCCTGAGCGGGCAGGGAACCGCGCTCAAGGCGTCGCGCCAGGGATTCTCCCTCAATAAATTCCATCACCAGGACTAGGCGGTCGCATTCTTCCGTTATGTCGTAAATCCGGCAAGCATTCGGATGAGCCACCTGCGCTGCCGCCCGCGCCTCTTGCCAGAAACGGCGCTTCCGCGATGCGTCTCCTTCGAACTCGCGAATCACCTTGAGCGCCACGACGCGCTCCAGCCGCTGGTCCTCCGCTTTGTACACCACTCCCATGCCGCCTTCGCCGACCACGGAGAGAACGCGGTAAGGACCGATGCGCTCGGGGATTTCAGCCATTGAACTTCTTCGCCACGCCGGGCCTAGCATACCCAAGTCCATGGCATCACGCTATCGTGCATTTCCCCCCAATCCTGCGCCTCGCGGCCTCCGCGGGACGCTTCTGCATGACCGCGCCGTTCGCTGCGGACCGCCTTGCTTCCCGCAGTCGGCGGCCATCTCCGAACGCCTCTTCTCACTCAAACACTTCAACTCCCCCACGGGGATACGATGTGAGCAGGCTTTTCCACACCGCACCGCAATGTGCGCGAAGCAGAGGTTTCTGCTAAATTGGTAAGGTTGCTCGCAGCGCCGGAGAGGTGGCCGAGCGGTTTAAGGCGCACGCTTGGAAAGCGTGTGTAGGTTAACCCCTACCGTGGGTTCGAATCCCACCCTCTCCGCCAGAAGCCCCTTCCCCAGGTTTCATGATTTCCGCGCCGTTGAGCAGGTCCGCCAACTAACATTCCCGAGCCTAGCTGCGGAGTGCTTGCTCCGCCTGCCACAAGTGGCGTCGGTTGTGCGCTGCGATGAGCACGAAAGCGGAGTAAGCGTTATACTTCATCTTTTCCGCGAAAGGCGAAACGAGCTTTACTCGATCGAGCGCAAGCCCGTGGGCAGAATTCAGTTTCTCTTCGAGTGCCTTACCGATGGCTTGGAATTCTTCCAAGGCCTCGGCAGGATCCCTCACTGCTATCGGTTGAAAGGGAGGGCTAGTGGGTAGCCGTAGCCGCGAAGGTGGCTCCAGCCAGTATTTCAAGAGTCGCGCATTCAGGTTCAAATGGAGAGCGCCGCCTCCCAAAACTTTTTTCTCGCGCAATTGTTCGATGGCGGAATCAAGGAGCGGAAGATAAGCACGGTTGCTCAGGTTCAAGTGTGCAAGGCACTCCGCCGCTGACCAGCGCCCTCGCGCGGGATGATGTTGCAGTTGTCCAGTCGTATGAGAGTTGAAAATCGAGTGAGCCTGCCGCGAATTCTCGCGCAATTGATCGAGAAGCGAATCGAGCTGGTCAGTGCTAGTGGGCATGGAGATTTGACGCGTATCCAAGTTTAACAGGTTGCGGCCGCGCCTTCCGTGTCGACGCGGCGATAAATTGTTTTTCTGGAGGACATTTTGTCACATCGAGAAAAACCATCCATGTCGGGCAACTGGTTTGGCAAATGGGCGCTGATCACCGGAGCCAGCGCGGGCATCGGCGTGGCGCTCGCCAAAGAGTTAGCCATTGGCGGAACGAAGCTGGTCCTGACGGCGCGGCGCAAGGACCGGCTCGAAGAATTGGCGCGCACGCTTACCGCGACCTACAAGATCAGCACTGAAGTTTTCCCCGCGGACCTGGCTGATTCGAACGCCCCGGAAGAAATTTTCGCTTTTACCAAAGAAAAAGGCATCGAGATCGACCTGCTCATCAATAACGCCGGTTTCGGGAAATACGGCGAATTTCATTCCATTGAAAAGCAGCGTCTGCTCGACATGGTGCAGGTGAATTGTCACGCGGTGGTTCACCTGACCCGGCTTTATTTGCCGGAAATGGTCGCGCGCCGCCGCGGCGACATTCTCATTCTCGCCTCGACTGCTTCGTTCCAGGCCGTTCCTTATATTTCGACTTACGCTGCCACGAAAGCTTTCGATCTGCTTTTCGCCGAAGGCCTCGCCGAAGAAATGAAACCTTACGGAATCCGCGTGTGTGCCCTTTGCCCAGGCTCAACGGAATCCGAATTCGCCGCCGTTGCCGGCCAGGAAAAATTCAAACGCCATGCCGAAACCGCCGAAAAAGTCGCCCGCACCGGGCTAAAAGCCCTGGCCGCGGGCAAAAGCTACGTTATTTCCGGCCTCGGAAACTATCTCGGCGCTCACGGCGAGCGCCTAGTCCCTCGCCGCTTCGTAACAAAAATTGCCGCTGGCATGTTCAAGCCGAACAAGGAATAAACGACGTTATCTGACCGCACTTTCTAATGATCGTGAACGCGTGCTGTTGCAATTCCTCCTTTCTGAGGACGCTTTCTCGACACTGGGAAGCCTTCGCCCGCGTCTAACCCATTGTGAAAACAAGGACTTTCAAGCCCTGTATCCCGGCGACTCCTGCGAACGGGAACTTTTCCGCGCCCCATCGGGAATTGATAGATGCGAGCGGGCAGAACGTCTTATCAGGGGAGATGAGGATCGCCGAGCAAGCGAGAGACGACGTTCTGTTGCGGCGGGCCGCCAAGGGCGATGAGGAGGCTTTCACCCTTATCTACCGGCGGCACCAGGCGGCGATGTATCGCTTTGCGCTGCGCATGACGGGAAATACTTGGGCTGCGGAAGAAATTGTGCAGGACGTATTCATGACTCTGATGCGCGATCCGAAAAAATATGACGCCACGCGCGGAGCGCTCGGCGCATTTCTTTATGGGGTGGCGCGCAACCGTGTGATGAAACACCTGGAACGATTGCCGCGGGAAATCTCGCTGGAAGAAAAGAACGAGGACGGCACGGGCTCCGGAATTGTTTTGCGGGATTCGGCAACGCCGGCGACGTGGGCGGAAAAGCGCGAGCGCATGCAGCAGGTAAGGGCGGCGGTGCTGGAATTGCCCGCGGAGTTTCGCGAAGCCGTGGTGTTGTGCGAGCTGGAAGAGATGAGTTACGAGGAAGCCGCGCAGATGGCGGGATGCCCGATCGGGACGATTCGTTCGCGGCTGCATCGCGGCCGGGCTTTGCTGATGGCCAAACTGGAAATGCTTCGCGGAGTGCCGCGGCGCGCGAGTGCGGCACGGTAAAGGATTTTGAGTAGTGCGGAGGAAACAGGAAATGAAGTGCGAAGAATTTGAAGCCATTGGATTGGACGCCGAGCGCGACACATCGTTGAGCGAAGTGGAGCGGGCCGCGGCACGTGAACACGCCGGCACCTGTTCGCGCTGTGCGGCGTTGGAGGATTCCTGGCATGCCGCAGGGGTCGAACTGCGCGCGTTCGCGGAGGATACCGCCATGGCGCAGGCGCCCGCGCGCGTGGAGATGCGTTTGCGCCAGGAGTTTCGCACCCAGCACGTGACATTGAAAGTGCGGCGCACGGCCGTGATTGCGGCGTGGGCGCTGGCGGCTGCAGCCGTGTTTGCCGGCGCGTTTAGCTGGATAAACTGGCGCAAGAGCGGGCAAAAGGAAACAGCGAACCAACTGAAATCCGAACCGAACGTAACGAATTCCGCGGGAAACAACGCGAACTCTGTACCCAACCCCGTGGCGCCGGTACAAGGTGCAGGCGCGGTACAACAGCGGGGCCCAGCAGGGGCTGCCGGTTCCCAAACCCTTGTGGCTGAAAATGAACTGAGCGGCTTCACGTTTTTGCCGGGAGCCCTCGTCACGGATACGGATGAAGCCGCGATCCTGCGCGTGCGCCTGCAACGGGGTGCGCTCGGTGCGCTGGGCTTGCCGGTCAACGAAGAGCGAGCCGGTGAATGGATCCAGGTGGATTTGCTCGTCGGCGATGATGGATTGCCGCAAGCGGTGCGGCTGCCGCAATAGTGCCAGCGCGGGCGGCGGACGTCGAATTCGGGAGATAGAGATGGGCGCGACGGCGTTGTGGGAAAGAATAAAGACAGCGATTCGAGATGAGGAAAATGTCCGATGGAATTTTTGGACGATGTTACTGAGGCAGATGAAAGCGGGAATCGCTGAAATCGCGGCGGCAAAGATTTCGCAGCAGTTCGGGAGAGAAGAGGAGAAGGAAAAATGAAACGAGAAGTTGGATGGATGAACGCGGTATTGGCGGTTGGGCTTCTTGCGTGCGCAGGAGCGGCGAAGGCGCAGGAAACACGGGAAGCTCCACCTGCAGGCCCGGTGCTGATCCAGGGAGGCGTGGCGGCCGGGGTTCAGGAAGGCCCAGGCCCGGTAACGATCCAGGAACACGTTGTGGGCGAGGGCGACGCATTCTTTGCGGATCACATCGAACTGCTCGGCTTTGGCGGGTTGCATGGCGGGAAAGTGGTGAAGGGAGCGCCGTTCAGCGCGGTCTCGGTTTCGGAGACGACGCAAACGCTGGCGGACGGCAATCGCATCGTGCGGAAGACGCAAACGAATCTGTATCGGGACAGTGAGGGCCGGATTCGCAAAGAGGTGACGCTTCCGGCGATTGGTCCACTGTCGGCTTCTGGGCAGCTGCACTCTTTCATACACATCAGCGATCCAGTAGCGGGGACGGCCTACGTACTGGAGCCGGACCAGAAAATTGCGCGGCAGATGCCTGACCACATGGGCATGGGAGCGAAAGTGAGAACGAATGGCGGACCAGGCGGGCCCGGCGCTATGCTGTACCGCAAGTTCAAAACTGGATCGCCGAATGCAAATGTGAAAACCGAGTCGCTCGGACCACAAACGATCGAGGGAATGAATACGGAATGGACGTGCACCACGCGAACGATTCCGGCAGGAGAGATCGGGAACGAGAAACCGATCACCATCGTGTCGAACCGGTGGCATTCGGCAGACTTGCAGATGGACGTCAAGAGCACGCATTCGGATCCCCGGTTTGGCAATACGACCTACACGCTGACGAACATTCAGCGGACGGAGCCGGCGGCGTCGCTGTTCGCGGTGCCCTCGGACTACACCATCGAGCAAGGCCATCGAGGAAAATTCCTGACGACTTTGCCTCCTGTGGCTGCTCCGCCTCAGCCGCCGGAAAACTGAGTCTTTGACGTGTAGCGATCTTCTCTCCTGAAGACGGTGCGCCCTTTTCGCAGCAGCCCCCATCGCTGCGGAAAGGGCGCGGCCGTTTTTGAGGCATGGAAGTAAGGACGTAAGGAAGTATGAAAACCGGGACTCCTGACTGGTGATTCGTGATCCGTGACCCGTGGAAGAGGGGGCGGAAGAGGTTGGCAGTCCCGATGCTTTGGCCAGTGAGAGGAAAGAGAGCGGTAGGCATACCCCACCCCGCGTGTTTTTGTGCAAAGAGTGCGGAAGCGCTTGAAAAGAAATGGGTTACGTCTTCGCTCAGTGCAAAAGAGTGCGCAAGTGTATGAAAACAAAGGAAGGCTAAACCCTGTGGAATAAGGAAGATGCACACTCTTTGCAAGTATGGCAAGCAAAGGACTTATGGGCGTCTCTTGTCTGCCACAGAGCAATTTGCGCGAGCACACGGAATTTGAAGGATTTAGAAGGACTGCACGGCCGGTGAGCATGGCTTGCGGAGCACCCTTCCTACAGCGGGCAGGCAGAAGAAGAGTGCCGACTTAACGCCCCGACTATAGCACATCCGTACAGTATGTCAATGATTACTTGTAAGTTGTTTGGATGCTGAGGGATAGCGGGGATGGTTAGAGAGTAGTATCGGGGAAAGCAGCGAAAATCCGCACCCACACACGCTCAAGATGGGTATCGAAGGTCCCTGCAAGACCGGACGCGAGGTTAAGGCCGACGTGTGCCGCTGCCAAGCACAAGGTTGAGGTTTGCAGCGTGGGCGAATGCGCGGAAGTCCCGGTCGCGGGTAATCAGGGGAATGCTTTGGTCGATACAGCTCTGGGCGATTAGCGCATCGCCGAGACGTGCTTTGCGGCGGGTTGCGAGCACCTTAGCGCGCAGCGCGCCAGCCCGCTGCCAATAGCCAGAGGCGACCTCGAGCAGAGGCAAGTCTGAAATTGTTTTGACAACATGCGCCGGAAGGCTCGGGTCACTTAAGAGCTCCGTGAGCACAACGGGAACCATTACCACTTGACGATCATCCAAGGCACGATCGAGCAGCCGTACGTCCTCACCACCGCTCCCTTCGAGAAAGGCAATCCAACTACTTGTGTCAGCAGCGATCACCGGTCGGCCTTGAGCTCTGCCGCGGTGCGCGAGAAGCGCACCTTGCCTCGGAGTTTGCGCAGGCGAGCATAGGTCCGCGAGGCGGCAACGAGTTGCAGCCCGGTACGGACGGTCTGGGTGACACCAGTACCGCTAGCTTGCTGCGCCTTTTC
>WNFO01000085.1_pt1 | contig 78237 bp, 72 predicted proteins | sample 5400251 | NCBI WGS metagenome assembly WNFO01 (sample SAMN13153354, study PRJNA577476) | soil metagenome | isolation source: 100 cm saprolite under Madrone tree | place: USA:California | collected 2016-06-14 | reverse complement strand
AGATAGCGGATAAAGGCGATGGTGGTCAGGATGTCGTGGAACGTCGCGAGCACCGCGGCGAGGCCGAAGCGCCACTCGAAGCGAACCGCGAGGTAGGCGAGCGTGACCAGGAAGGACAGCAGGATCGCCAGGAAGGCCTTGCTCTGGAGCTCGCGGCCGACCTTGGGGCCGACGGCCTCGGTGCGCAGGATCTTGTAGTGCTCCGGCGCCGGCCCCAAGGCCCGCGCGAGCGCCGAATCCACGGCCGCCGCGGTGGTCTCGGTCGAGCCCTCGACGACCGCGTCCGCCCGGCCGATCCGCGCCCGGATCACGTATTCGTTGGCCGCACCGAACTGCTGGATCTCCGCGTCCCGGATGCCGGCGGCGTCGAGCGCGCCGCGGATGCGCTCCGGGCCGACCGGCTCGGGCGTCTGCACCTGGATCAGCGTACCGCCGGTGAACTCGATCGAGTAGTTGAGGCCGCGGATCAGGAACAGGGAAAACCCGGGGATGATGACCGCCGCGGTGATCGCATAGGCCCAGCGGCGCCACTTGATGAAGTCGTCGATGATCAGGGTGATCGCAAAGCCCTGCACCGGGCCGGTCCCGACCAGATACAGAATGAAGGCGGTGAGCGCGGTGCTCACGTTCGAGTCGACGATGGCGCTCATGGCGTGCTTGAAGCCCTCGTCCACGGCGGTGCGTACCAGCTTGCCGTGCTGCAGCTCCTCGCGAATGCGCTCGAAGATCAGCACGTTCGCGTCCACGGCGATGCCCACCGAGAGCGCGAGTCCGGCGAGCCCCGGCAGTGTGAGCGTGAACCCGAAGCCCGCGAGCCCGGCGAGCGTGAAGACGACGTACAGGGCCAGGGCCGCCACGGCCAGCACGCCCGACAGCCGGTAGTAGCCCACCATGATCAGCACGACGAGCGCCACCCCCACGATCCCGGCACGGATGCCATCCTTGATCGAGTCCTGGCCGAGCGATGGCCCGATGGTGCGCTCCTCGATGATGGTGAGCGGCGCGGGGAGCGCCCCCGCCTTGAGCACCAGGGCGAGGTCCTGGGCATCCTGCAGGGGCTTGGCGCCCAGCTCGATCTGCCCGCGCTGGCCGATCTGGCTCTTGATGACCGGCGGCTGCCCCTGGACGCGGCCATCGAGGATGATCGCCATATAGTCGTTCACGTGGCGGCCGGTCTCACGCTCGAAAATGCGCCCGCCCCGCCGCGACAGCACGAAGTTCACCACCGACTGGTTGGTGAGCGGGTCGCGCGTGGCCTTCGCATCCTGGAGGTATTCACCCGTAATGATGGGCCGGTCCTCCCCGGCGTAGAGCGACCGGTAGCTGCGGCCGGCGCGCGACAACACCTCCGTCCCCCACCTGAGCTCGATGCCGCGGGGGATGAGGCGCTGCACGTCGGGACGCGCCAGCAGGCTCTCCGCCACCGGCACCTGCTCTTCAGGCACGAGGTACTCCCCGGGTATCTGCCCCTGGAACAGCAGCGACGAGAGGGCGCCGGGGGCATTCTGGTCGGTCGTGTCCTTGGCCGCCTTGCCCTTCTGCGCCTTGGCCTTGCCCTTCGCTTTCCCGGTGTCGCTTCCGAACAGCTGGGTCACGCTCGTCGCCGCCGCGCCTTGACCCGGCGCGGTGACCCCGGCCCGGCGCAGCGCCTTGTCGATCTCGGGCAGCGCGTCGCGGAACAGGTTCTTCATGTCGGTGATGCGGAACTCGAGGAACGCGGTGCGCTGGATGATGCTCTTGGCGCGAGCCGGATCCTTTTCACCGGCCAGCTCGACGATGAGGCGGCAGCGCCCCTGGATCTGCACGACCGGCTCGCTGGTGCCGAACTCGTCGATCCGCGTCCGCACCACTTTCTCGGCGCGCTGAATGGCGTCGGCGCAGTCGGGCACGGAGCCCTTCGACTGGTCGACTTCGAGCGCCAAGTGAATCCCTCCCTGTAGATCGAGGCCAAGATTGATCGGCACGCGCCGGATCGTGGTGTCCTTCATACGACCGGTCACCGGGTCGCGCACCCGCTGGGTGACGTTGGTGGGGATCAGCTGCCACACCGCCAGCACGAGAAGCGCGCCGATAGTGAGCAGTCGTGTGCGGATCGTGCGCATATTCGAGTCCCTACCCCTTGAGGATCGCCCGCGCCGCGATCGCGTCGCGCTCGATCTGGTCGACCAGCGCCTGACGCGACGGGAAGGTCTGGGTATCCCGCAGCCGGCGCAGCCACTCTACCGTCACCGTCGCCCCGTACAAATCGCCGGTGAAATCGAACAGATGAATCTCGAGGCCGCGGGCGTGCACGCCGAACGTGGGCCGTGAGCCCTGGTTCATCATGCCGCCGTACCGCGTGCCCGCGATCTCGACCCGCACGGCATACACGCCGTCCGGCGGCAGCAGCTTGCGCGGGTCCGGAGAGGTGAGGTTGATCGTCGGCACCCCGATCGTCCGGCCCCGCCCTGCCCCCCGCTCCACCACCGCCTGTAAGCTGTACGGCCGCCCGAGTCCGCGCTCGGCCGATGCCAGGTCGCCGTGCGCCACGGCCGTCCGGATCAGCGACGACGAGATCGGCTGCGCGTCGTCCTTCACGGCGGGGACGACCTCCATGGCGAACCCGTCCTCGCGCGCCAGCCGCCGCACCATCTCCACATCGCCCGAGCGACCGCGCCCGAACCCGTGATCGTACCCCAGCACCAGATGCTGCACCCCGAAGCGCGCCCGCAGGACGTCGCGCACGAACTCCTCGGGACCGAGACGCGCCAGCTCCGGCGTGAACGCCACGACCTCGACCCGCTCGACGCCGAGCGCCGCCGCCCGCGCGCGCTTCTCGTCGGAGAGCGTGAGCAGGCGCGGCGCGGCGCTCGGGTTCACGACCTCGAGCGGGTGCGGGTCGAAGGTCACGAGTAGACTCGTGCGCTTCCCCGCTGCCCCCTCCCCGGCCCGCCGCACCACCTCGCGCAGCACGGCCTGGTGCCCGCGATGGATCCCGTCGAACGTCCCGACGGTCGCGACGGTGCCGCCCCCGCCCCCGCCCCCGCCGCCCGTCACTGCTCCGCCACTACGACACGGGGCTTGAGCACCTCCCCGACGCGCTCCGCCACGGCAATGAGCTGTCCGCCCCAAAACAGCGCCACCTGCCCTGCGTCCAGCGTGCCGACCGCCGTTGGGACCGGACGGCCGTGGACCACCGCGGCCCGTCCGGCGTCGTCCAGCTCGCGCGCCGGCAGGTCGCGGACCAGCTCCGCGGGGTCGCGCAGTGTCTGCGCCGTCACTTCGTCCGGCCCCACGGCATCCTCCAGCTGGAACGGCCCGACCCGTGTCCGCCTGAGCGTCGCGAGATGGGCCCCGCAACCCAGCGCTGCCCCCAGGTCGCGTGCGAGGCTGCGCAGGTACGTCCCGCCGCTGACCGTGGCGCGGAACCCCACGTCGGGAGGCCCGAAGCGTTCGATCTCGAGCTCGGTCACGTCGACCCGGCGCGGTCGCAGCTCGACGCCCTCGCCGCGGCGGGCCCGCCGGTAGGCGCGCTCGCCGGCCACCTTGACCGCCGAATACGCGGGCGGCCGCTGGTCGTAAGTGCCGCGGAACGCGTCCAGCGCCTCCTCCACCCGCGCCCGATCCAGTCCCTGCCACGCCTGCGACGTCGCGACCGTCGCACCGGTCGCATCGTCGGTGTCCGTCGTGGCGCCGAGCCGGATGATGCCGTCGTACGCCTTGGGCCATCCCGCCGCGAACGGCGCCAACCGCGTGGCTCGGCCCACCATGATCACGAGCAAGCCCGACGCGAAGGGATCGAGCGTCCCCAGGTGGCCCACGCGATCGGTCCCCACGGTCCGACGCACCCTGTCGACGACGTCGTGGGACGTGGGTCCGTCGGGGCCTCCCGGCTTCGCGACCAGCGCCACGCCGGAGATCAGCCCGCGCCCTCCTTGAGTTCGCGCAGCATCCGGTCGATCTGCTGGGCGTGCTCCAGCCCGCGGTCCAGCTCGAAGCGGAGCTCCGGCGTCACGCGTAACGGCAGCTCCTTGGCGAGCTGGGCGCGCAAGAAGCGGGCGGCGCTCGTCAGGCCTTCAAGCGACTTGGCTTTGTCCTCGTCGCTACCCATCACGCTCACGCGCACGCGGGCGTGCGTTAGGTCGGCGGACACCTCCACCGCGGTGACCGTGACGAACCCGACGCGCGGGTCGCGCACGCTGCTCGTGAGAAACGCCGCCACGGTCTGGCGGATCGCTTCCGCCACGCGCTCAGGGCGGTGACTGGTCCGTCGCCTCATATCAGAAGAAGCTCGTGCTCGTATCCACGATGCGGGCGCCGTCGGCCGCTTCGATCAGGCGGTCTGCCTCCCGCAACACATTCTCCGCATGGCCGCGATCGGTCGACACCACGCAGACCGTCAACTCGGCGCGCTGCCACAAATCCTGATGCGCCGTCTCCGCCGCGGACACGTTGAAGCGGTTGTGGAGGCGGTCCTTGAGGCTCTTCAGGACGTGGCGTTTGTCCTTGAGAGAGTGGCTCGCCATCAGGTGCAGCTCCCACGTCCTGACCCCCACGATCACGCGGGCGTCAGCGAGCGCGCGACCTCTTCGATCCGGTACGCCTCGATCAGGTCGCCGGTACGCCTCGATCAGGTCGCCGACCTTCAGGTCGTTGAAGTTCTCGACGCCGATCCCGCACTCGAACCCCTCGCGCACCTCGCGCACGTCGTCCTTGAAGCGCTTGAGCGAAGACAGCGTGCCGTCGTACACTTCGACGCCGTCACGGACCACCCGCACCCGCGCCGTGCGCGGGATGACGCCCGAGCGAACGAAGCTCCCGGCGATGGTGCCCACCTTTGCGATCTTGAAGAGCTGGCGGACTTCCGCCTCGCCCAACACGATTTCCTTCTTTTCGGGCGCGAGCAAGCCCGCCATCGCCGCCTTCACCTCTTCGACCGCTTCGTAGATGATGCGGTAGGTGCGGATCTCCACCTTCTCGCGCTCCGCCGAGGCGCGCGCGTTGGAGTCGGGCCGCACGTGGAAGCCGATGATGATGGCGTTCGAGGCCTTGGCGAGCAGCACGTCGGAATCGGTGATCGCCCCCACGCCGCGGTGCACCACCTCGACTTTTACCTCGGGCGTCGAGAGCTGGGCCAGCGCATCCGCCAGGGCCTCCGCCGGGCCGCCCTGATCCGCCTTAATGATGATCCGGAGCGCCGCCGCGCCGCCTTCGGCCCGCTCGGCCATGAAGTCCTCGAGCGTCTTCACGCGACCGGTGCGGCGATGCTGCGCCTCGCGCTCGAGGCGCTGGCGTTTCTGCGCGATGTCGCGCGCCGCCGCGGCGTCCGTCATCACCTGGAAGGTGTCGCCCGCTTCGGGCACGCCTTCGAAGCCCAGCACCTGCACGGGGGTGGACGGACCCGCGGCGTCGACCGTCTGGCCGCGCTCGTCGTACATCGCGCGCACGCGCCCGTAGAACTGCCCGCAGATGAAGTCATCGCCGCCGCGCAGCGTGCCATTCTGGACGAGGATGGTGGCGAGCGGGCCCTTGCCGGGGTCGAGCGTCGCCTCGAGCACCGTGCCCTGGGCCCGGCGATCGGGGTTCGCCTTCAAGTCGAGCAGCTCGGCCTGCAGCAGGATTTGATCGAGCAGCTCCTGCACGTTCTGGCCCGTCTTGGCGGAAATCGGCGTGGCGAGCGTCGTGCCGCCGAACTCCTCCAGCACGACGCCGTGCGTCAGCAGGTCCTGCTTGACCTTTTGCACGTTGGCGGCGGGCAGATCGATCTTGTTGATCGCCACCACCAGGGGAACGCCCGCATTCTTGGCGTGCGAGATCGCTTCGATCGTTTGCGGCATGATCGCGTCGTCCGCGGCGACCACCAAGACGACGATGTCCGTCACTTGCGCGCCGCGGGCACGCATGGCCGTGAAGGCCTCGTGGCCCGGCGTGTCCAGGAACGTGATCGAGCGCCCGTCCTTGAGCGTCACCTGGTAGGCGCCGATGTGCTGCGTGATGCCGCCCGCCTCACCCGCTACGACGTTGGCCTTCCGGACGTAGTCGAGCAGCGAGGTCTTGCCGTGGTCGACGTGGCCCATGACCGTGACCACCGGCGCGCGCGGTTTGAGATCGCCCACCTCCTCCTTGGGCGGCTCTTCGGACGCGGCGAGGGCGTACTCTTCTTCCCGCTGCGCCTGGAAGCCGAAGGCGGAGGCGATCAGCTCGATCATGTCGAAGTCGAGGCGCTGGTTGATCGTCACCATCTGCCCCAGCTCCTTGAAGGCGAAGCCGACGATCTCCTTGGCGGGCACCTTCAGGATGTTCGCGAGCTCGGAGACCGTGATGAACTCGGTCACGCGCACCAGCGTCTTCTCGCGCTCCTTTTCGTCGCGCCGCTTCTGCTCCTCGACTTCGCGGAAGCTCGGCCCCTCCTCGCGCCGGTGCGCTCCCTTCTTCGTCACCGGCCCCTTGATCGACGCCAGCGTGCGGGAGATGTTCTGGGCCACCGCTTCCTGATCCACCAGCGACTTCTTGCCCTTTTTGCGCTTCTTGCCCTTCTCGCGCCGCCGCTCCTCCTGTGGAATCGCGCCCGGCGCGGCCGACGCGACGGGTCGGGGAGGCGCAGGCACGGCGCCGCCGGGTGTGGCACTCGCCACCGGCTTGGGCCGCACGGGGGTCGGAATCATTGGCCGCGCCGAGGCGGGCGGGAGGGGGGACGCGGTAAACGGTGCGGCGGCGTGGGCCGCGGCGGGCGCGGCGCTCGCCGACTCCGCCCCGGCCTCCTCGGCCACCGGGAGCTCCTTGAACAAGGCGGCGGCGCGCTCCTCGAGCGACGGCCTCTGCTCGTCCTCCACCGCTTTGGCGGCCTCGAGCACCTCGCGCGCCTTCAACTCGCGCTCCGCCTCGACCGCCGCCTCGGCCTGGGCCTCCGCCTCGACCGCGGCCATTTCGGCGGCGGTGCGGCGGCGGCGCTTGGGCCGCCCGTCGGGCTCCACCGCCGCTACGGGCTCGGCCGCCTTCACGGCGCGGCGGCGCTTGGGCGCCGCGGGCGCGTCTTTCTGCTTCCGTTTCTCACGCTCCCAGCGCGCCCGCATCAGCGCCACCTGCTCCGGCTTGAGCGGCGAGAGGTGGCTGCGTACGAAGATGTCCTGCTCCTTGAGCATGCCCATGAGCTGCTCCGAGGAGATCCCAAATTCAGCCGCCAGATCGTGAATCCGCGTCGTCGTCACTCACTCCTCCGAAGACCCGACCAACCCACGCGCCAGCGCGGCATCCGCCACGCCGACGGCCTGCACCGGCGGCCGCCCCAGCCCCGCCCCCAGCCGCTCCGCCACCGGCCCCACCAGCACGGGTACGCGTCGCGCCCGCGCCAGACGCTCGACCTTTTCCCGAGTGCGCACGCTCGCGTCCGCCGCGAGCACGACGCACGAGAGCGCGTCCCGCTGCAGCTGCGCCCGCACCCCGCTCACTCCGATCACCACCCGCCCGCCGCCGCCGCGAGCGCCCAGCCCCAGCAGCCGGACCAGCCGCTCGCTCACGCCGCGGGCGCCGGCGCGCCCCCCCCCCCGCCGCCTTCTCCACCTGGACCGGCGTCACTCACCGCACCGGGCGTCGCCTCGTCGTCTCCGCCCTCCTCGGTCATCTCGTTCAAGAACGCCATCAGCTTGTCCGCGATTTCGGGCGTCATGTCCGCGATCTTGTCGACGTCCTCCCGCTCGAGATCGAGAATATCCTGCAGGGTCTTGTGCCCGGCGCGCTCCAGCACGTCCACCAGCTCGACCGGCAGACCCTTCAGCTCGCGCAGCGAAACCTTGGTGGCCGCCTCGTCGTCAGCCGGGGGCAGCGGAGCGAACAGCGGTCCTTCCCCGCCGCGCTCCAGCCACTCACGGCTCGAGTACAGGTCGATCTTCCAGCCGGTGAGCTCGGAGGCGAGCCGCACGTTCTGCCCGTTACGCCCGATGGCGAGCGACAGCTGATCTTCGTCCACGATCGCCTGGATCGTCTTGGTCTCGGGGTCCGAGAACACGCGGGCGACGCGCGCCGGCGCGAGGGCGAGCTTCGCGAACCGCTCGGGATCGGGCGACCACGGGACGATGTCGATGCGCTCGCCGTTCAGCTCGTTCACCACCGCCTGCACGCGCGAGCCCTTCATCCCCACGCATGCGCCCACCGGATCGATCGAGTCGTCGCGCGACGAGACGGCGATCTTGGTGCGGCTCCCCGCCTCCCGGGCCGTGGCGCGGATCTCGACGATCTGCTGCTGGATCTCCGGCACCTCGAGCTTGAACAGGGCCTTGACGAATAACGGGTCGGCGCGCGACAGAATGAGCCGCGGGCCCTTGGGCGTCTCCTCGATCCGCTTCAGCACGGCGCGAATCGTGTCTCCCTGGTGGAAATGCTCGCGGTGGTTCTGCTCGCGGTAGGGAATGATCGCTTCGGCCTCGCGGAACTTCGCCAGCATGACGACGATCTTGCCGCGCTCGATCTGCTGCACCTCGCCCGACAACAGCTCGCCCACCTTGTCCGCGAACTCTTCCCGAATGCGGGCCCGCTCGCCCTCGCGCACCCGCTGGATGATGCGCTGCTTCGCGGCCTGGACCGCGGTGCGGCCGAAGGCCTCGAACGGCACGTCCTCTTCGAGCACATCCCCCACCTGAAAGTCGGGATCCTCAACGCGCGCTTCCTCCAGCGCCACCTGCGAGCCCGGGTCCTCCACGGTCTCGACCACGGTGCGGAGCACCGCGATTCGGATCGTGCCCTTCAGCTCGTCGATGCCGATGTCGGCCCGCACGTTGGGACCGTACCGCTTCACCAGGGCGGCGTGCAGCCCGTCCTTGAGCAGGTCGAGCAGCTCCGTCCGCTCGAGCTGCTTGGTGTTCGTCAGCTCGCGGATCGCGGAGACTACATCACTGGTATTCGTCGTCATGGGTTCCTCGTCACCAATCCACCGCCAAACGCGCGTCGCGAATTCCGGCCAGTGGCACCGGCCGCGGCGCTCCCCCCTGGGGCTCGAGCACGACTGTCGCTTCGTCGGGCACCGCCACAATGCGCGCGCGCACCCGCCCGAGCCCCGCCACCGTCGCCTGGACCTCGCGGCCCACGAACCGCACCCAGTGACGGTGCCAGCGCAGCGGCCGCTCGACCCCCGGACTCGACACTTCGAGCATGTAGCGCCGCCCCAGCGGACCGTCCGCGTCGAGCCACGTCTCGAGGACACGGCTCGCCGTGGCGCAATCCGCCACCGTCACCCGGCGCGGCTGGGCGTCTGGTCCCGCCGGCGGCCACTCGATGCGTACTTGAACGAGCGGCCTGGCTTGAGTGCCGCCGATGCGGAGGTCGGCCAGCTCGAGACCGAGTGCTTCCAGTCGGGACCGAAAGGACTCGACGAGGCTGTCGGAGAGCATAAAAAAAAGCGCGGGCCCAACTTCGCCCGCTTCACCGGCAGGAATCTAGCCGCCCGAGGGCGGCTGTCAAGCGAGCGGCAGTCCCGCGTACGCGACCATGCGCCCGTCGCGACCGCCCGAGGCGCGGTGCGAGAAAAAGTGCTCGCGGTCATGCGCGCTGCACCAGGGAGAGAGCGTGATGGCTCCGACCCCCAAGGCCTGCCCCTGTTGCGCCAACGCGGCCCGGAGATCCAGGTGCCCCGGTCCCGTCTCGGCGCGCCCGCTGAACTGGCTCAGCACTTCAGAACCTACTTCATAGCAATCACCACAAATACCTACCCCACAATGCATTACGATATCGCTCGACCGCACGGATCCCAGCCGCTTCACGACTTCCACGCCGCGCTCCAAGATGCCTCCCGCTGTCCCCCGCCATCCGGCGTGGAGCAGCGCGACCACCTGCTTGTGGGGTGCGGCGAGATACACCGGGATGCAATCGGCGACGGTGACCGTGAGTAACAGTCCTCGGGCTCCGGTCGCATGCCCGTCCACGCCGTCGAGGATCAGCCACCCATCGCTGGCCGCGGGATGCCATTGCACTGTGGTGCCGTGCACCTGGTGAGCGAGGATCACGCCGGGAAAGCGCGGACGGACCGCCGCGCTGACGGCGCGCCACCGCGACATCACCTGACCCACATGCTCTTCGCTCCACAAGCCGAGCGAGAAGCCGTGCCCCCGCGTCGTAATGCCGGCGACGATGCCATAGCGGGAGGCCCATTCGACGAGCTCCATGCGAGGTACGGCGGAATCGCCAATGGGTGCCTCACGCAGGGCGGCAAGGGCGCCCGGGGCGGCAGGGGCGGCACGCAGATCGGTCATGCGCCGGCTTCCTTGCCGCCTTTGGCGCCGTCGTCGCTTCGCGCGATCTGCGCGCCCACGGCCCGCAGCCGCTCGTCGATCCGCTCGTAGCCCCGCTCGATCTGGCCGATGTTGTGAATCACGGAGTCGCCCTGGGCGGCGAGGGCCGCGAGCAGCATGGCCATGCCGGCCCGGATGTCGGGACTTTCCACCACGCCCCCGTGGAGCGGCGACGGCCCGGCGATCACGGCACGGTGCGGATCGCACAACACGATGCGCGCACCCATCCCGATCAGCTTGTCCACGAAGAACAGCCGCGACTCGAACAGCTTCTCGAACACCAGCAGGATCCCCTCGCACTGCGACGCGACCACGATCGCAATGGACATCAGGTCGGCCGGGAACGCGGGCCACGGGCCGTCCTCCAGCTTCGGCACGTGGCCCCCCAGGTCGGGGCGAATGCGACGTTCCTGGCCGGCATCCACGATCAGCTGAGTGCCGTCGAGCCGGGGTCGGACGCCCAGGCGTTCGAACCCCAGCAGAATACTGCGGAGATCCTCGCCCCGGACGCCGTCGATCGTGATCGACCCGTTGGTCACCGCGGCGAGCCCGATGAACGAGCCGATCTCGATGTGGTCCGGTCCCACGGAAAAGGGGGCGGCCGCGAGCGGTAAGCCGCCTTCGATCGTGAGCGTATTGGTGCCGACGCCCTGGATGCTCGCGCCCAGGTCCGACAGGAAACGCGCCAGATCCTGGACGTGCGGCTCGCACGCGGCGTTGCGCAACGTGGTCCGGCCGCGGGCGGCGACTGCCGCCATCAACGCGTTCTCGGTGGCCGTGACGCTGGTCTCGTCGAGGAAGATATCTGCCCCGGCGAGGTTCTTGGCTTCGAGCTTGTAAGCGGCCCCCACGGTGATTTCGGCGCCGAGCCGCTCGAGCGCCAGGAAATGAGTATCCACGCGCCGCCGCCCGATCACGTCGCCGCCCGGAGGCGGGAGGCTCACGCGGCCGAAGCGGGCCAGCATGGGGCCCGCCAAGAGAATCGACGCGCGGATGCGCGCGCATAGCGCCGGGTCGAGCTCGCGCGGCTCGGCCCGCGCGGGATTCACCTCGACCGTGTTCGCGCCCAGCCAGCGGACCTCGGCGCCGAGATGCGCCAGCAACGCGAGCATCGTCTCGACGTCGCGGATGTGCGGCACGTTGTCGATCCGACAGGGCCCATCGGCGAGCAGCGTCGCCGCGAGAATGGGAAGGGCAGCATTCTTGTTGCCGGCCGGGCGGATCGTGCCCTTCAAGGCGCGCCCGCCCGTCACCGAAAAGGAGGGTGGCATGGGTCAGCCAAGCTATGCGGCCGCTTGCGCCGGCGTCAAGCGTTCGCGAACGTTCGCGACGTGAACGTGAGTCCGGTTCTCGCGCTCGCGGGACTGGCCGCGATCGGCCTGCTCGTGACCCGGCTGCCGCCGGTCCCGTGGCGCCACGTGACCAGCCTCGACTTGGTCATCGCGGCCGGCGGTCCCCTCGTATTGTTGGGTCTGGTGCTCGGACCGGGGATCGACTTGATCAATCGACCGGTGCTCGGTGCCCTCGCGCCGGTCGCAGCCCTCGCCATCGGTTGGATCGGCGCCGCCTTCGGGGCCCGGTTCGAGTGGCGCTACGCGCGACGCATCGGGCGCATCACTTGGCTCCTGGCCGGTCTGTCCGCCGCAACGGCGTTGGCCGCGGTCACGCTGGGCGCGTGGTGGCTCGGCCGCGTCGTCCCCGCTCTGACGAGCGCATGGACGCCGCGCCTGCCGGCGCTCTTGACCCTGGGTGCGGTAGCCGTCGCGTCGGGGCCGGAGGCGGTTGCCCTGGTCGCGCGAGCCGTGGGAATCCGCAAGAGCGTGGCCCGGGCGTTTTCATTGGCCGCCGCGCTCGAGACCGCGTGCGGCGCGCTCGTCTTCACCCTGCCGCTCGCGCTGCATCGCGCCCACCCGCTCGGCGGCCACGCCGCGTTGGGGTGGCTCGCGTGGCTCGTCCTCGCCGTGGGAAGCGGCGCTCTGGTCGGGACCGTATTTCTCGGGCTCACGCGCCAGCTGGCGGAGCGGGCCAACGTGGGCTTGGTGCTCCTCGCTACGCTGCTGTTCGGCGCCGGCGTCGGTTACGCGGCGGAGCTTTCGCCCTTCCTGGTATGCGCCCTCGCCATGGCCCTGATCGTGAATGCATCCCCCCGGCGGAATACGGTCAGACGGGTGCTCGCGGACTGGGAGCCGCTGATCTACGCGATCTTCCTGGTCACCGTCGGGACATTGCTCACGCTGCCGACGGTGTGGATCCTGGTCGCCGTAGCGGCGTTGGCGGCCGCGCGCGCCGCGGCCAAATGGGCTGCGCTGCGGTACGGCAGCGTCGCGCTCCGCCTGGACGGGTGCGGCCGCAACGCGGGACTCGGCACCGTGGCGCAGGGCGGCGTCGCAATCGCGATGGGGTTGAATTTCGTCATCGTCTATGGGGACGGGGGCGCGGGGTCAGGCGGCGCGCTGTTGACGACCATCGTGCTCGGCGTGGCGGCGGCCCAACTCGCCGCTCCTCCGTTGATGACGCTCGCCCTCCGGACGCCGGCCGCGAGTCGCGCCGCGCCCGCAGCTGCGGCCGCGGCTGCACCGTTGGCACCCGTCGCGGCCTCAGCGGAAGTTAGTGCCAACGCTCCCGCGGACTGGCCGCGATGATCCCAACCTGGGTAGCGGTGGTGACCGCGTTTTCGCTCGCGATTCTGGCCCTGGCGGCGATCGTGATCGCGGCTGCGTCGGTAGTCTCGGCGCTGGGGCTGCGGGCGTTCCTCCGGATGCTGCACGAGCTGGCGGGCCCCGCCGTGGGAGATGTCCGAGCGCTGGTGGCCACGATCCGCTCCGAGGCGGAGGGTTTGGCCGGGACGTCGCGGGAGCTGCGGCAGCGGATCGTCAACGCCGCGGATGCAGCGGAGGCACGGCTCGCCGAGCTGGATGCCGTGTTCGAGGTGGTGCAGGAAGAAGTGGAGGCAACAGTGCTCGACGTGGCGGCGACGATGCGCACGGTGCGCCGCGGCATTTCGCTCCTCGAGTGGGGTCGACGCACGCTCAAGCGGGGGAAGAAGCACTGACGGGAAAGCAACTCTTCGCGGCCGCGGCGGCCGGCGTGGTCGGGGTGGCCCTGTTCCCCGCCGCGGCGCACGCCTGGACCCCCGGCACCCATGTCTACCTGGGCGAGTCGGTCCTCGCGAATCTACACCAGCTGTCGGGGGCCGTGGTCGATCTGCTGCGCGCCTTTCCCTACGATTTCCTCTACGGCAACATCGCCGCCGACACCTCGATGGCCAAGAAGTATGCGCCCGTGGGCCGGCACTGCCACGCGTGGCACGTGGGCCAGGAAATCTTCGACCTGGCCCACACCGATCCGCTACGCGCGTTCGGCCTCGGCTATCTGTCCCACCTGGCCGCGGATGCGGTGGCCCACAACTTCTTCGTGCCGCGCCAACTCGTCCTCACGTCCAGTACGGCGGCGCTGGGCCATAGTTACTGGGAGAGCCGGTTCGAGACCCATCTCGGGCCCGCGTACGCCAGTACGGCGAAAGAGCTCATCCTCCAGGATCACACGCCGAGCGATACGCACCTCGACACGATCATCTCGCCCACACTGTTCAGCGTGGGCACCAGCCGGCGGTTGTTCCGGGGCATGGTGCATCTGACCGAGAGCGAGAGCTGGCGCTGGGCCTTCCAGATGATCCTCGAGAACACGCGGTGGGACTTGCCCGACGCGGACGTGGAGCGCCACATGGCCGTGGCGTTCGAGTACGTGATGGAGATGCTGGGTGAGGAGGACGCGGCGGCGCGGCGGCTCGATCCGGCCGGCGACCAGGCACTCAAGCTCGCGAAGCGAATGCGACGTGAGGCCCTCCACGAGGGCGGCCGCGAGGATCCCGAGCGGATGCTCGAGACGGCGGAGCATCACTTCGGGCTACCGACTCCGGCGCTCGCGTACTGGCGGCAATCACGCGCACAGCGCCCGTGGCGCGACCGCGGGCAAGACGAAGACTAAGAACGAGCGCGCGCGTCCAGCGCGTCGATTCTGCGCAGCTCGTCCGCCGCGAAGCGGCGCCGCATGGCCGGCCGAATCACGAGTGCGATGAGACCCGCGGCCCCGCCAAGCACCATAAGCGGGTACCAGACGTGCCGCGGCTGGGAGGTCGCCGCGGCCGCCGCCCCAACGAGTACCAAGCAGCCGCCCAGCGCGATCATACCGACCAGCAGGGCGAGCACCGTGCGACGGGCTTTGCCCCGACCGCCCAGCACACCGATGAGCGCGCCGAGGACGCCGAGCGAGCTGCCGAGCATAACGCCGAGCAGCACGCCAGCCCGTTCGCTCCACCAGCCCCCATGTGTTGTGCCGGACGTCCCGGTCCGCGGCTGGAGCTGCATCGGCCCGAGCCAGACTGTTCCCCGCCCCGGCAGCACCAGGTTGATCTCCAGCCGGCTCGGGGCCAGTGACGCACCGCTCAAGTCGAAGGGGAGCTCGAACCACCGCCAACTCGACTCCCCGTGCAGTGCTGCAACCGGCCCTCGAGGGGCGAGGGTGCGACTGAAGAACCGCTGGCCGTCTGGAAACACAGTCCACATCTCGAGGTAGCCCTGCCCCTCCACACCCTCGTACCGGACCTGGCCGGCCACGACGTAGCCCGGGCCTGCCACCGGGGGGTGTTCGATGGTGAAGAGATGGAGCGACGTGGGACCCGAGCCCGAGGCACGGAGCTCGAGCGCGGGCGCGCTACCAGGTCCCTCGCCGGCCCGCACCACTCCGCCAGGCACGGCTGTCCGCGACCAATCGATCGTGAGCTCCTGTGCAGCCACTGCACGCGTGGCCACGAGGATCGCAATTCCGGCGCTAGCGAGCACGTGTCTCATGTCGACCCTCCTGCTCCTTACGATGGGCTTCGAGGAGCGCGTGGAACGTCTCGGCGTTGAGCAGGCCGTCCGCGTAGGCGGCACGGAGCCGCAGCTCGAACGGACCAGCGTCCGGCGCAGCATCGAGCAGCTTGACCTTCTCGATCAGCCGATCCAGCCGCAGGCGAACCGTGGGGTAGGAGATCCCGTATTGAGCGGCGAGGTCCTTCAGCGTCCCCCCAGCCAGCAGGAATCGCTTGAGAAAGCCAAGATCCTCCTCGCTCAGGTGCTCCGTCCACGGTCTCGCCACGCGCACACGCCTTTCAGTATATGTAATACGAACTCAATATTATTGAGATTATTATTAAAGTCAAGATAACAAAAATGGAAGGCGTAACTCGTTGCTGTAGCGGGTACCTAGGGGCCTTAGAACGTTAGCTTCTCCTCCAGCACTCGTTGGGCGAGCTTCGGGTCAGCCTTGCCGCGCGAGGCCTTCATCACCTGTCCAAGGAAGAACTGCACCAGCTTCGTTTCACCGGTCTTGTAGCGCGCCACCTCAGCGGGATGAGCGGAAAGCACCTCGCTCACCCACCCTGCCAGTACCCCCGTGTCCCCCACCTGCATGACCCCCAGGGCCTCCGCCACATTGCGCGGCTCGCCGCCCCGCTCGGCAACTTCGGCAAACACGCGCTTCGCCGCCTGGTGGCTCACGGTCCCGCCCCGCACCAACCCGATCAAATTCGCCAGCGCGCCGGGCGGTACGCGCAAGCCATCGCCGTGATCCTTGGCGTCCTCGAGCACTTCCGTCATCACCCAGTTGGCTGCCGTCTTAGGTTCCGCCCCGGCGTGGACCACGGCCTCGTAGTAATCGGCCACGGCGCGATCGGCCGTGAGCACCGCGGCGTCCGTCACGCTGAGGGCGTACTTCTCCACGAAGCGCTCGCGCTTCTTCGCCGGCAGCTCCGGCAGCAGGGTTTGCTGCTCGGCGATGAACTCCTCGCTGAGCACGAGCGACGGCAAGTCGGGGTCGGGGAAATAGCGATAGTCGTGGCTCTCTTCCTTGCTGCGCTGCGGCCGCACGCTGTTGGTCTTCGAGTCGTACAGCATGGTCTGCTGGGCCACGGTGCCCCCGCCCTCCAGCACGGCGATCTGACGATCCCGTTCCACGGTGAGTGCCTTTTCGACGTAGGCGAACGAGTTGATGTTCTTCACCTCGGTTTTGGTGCCGAGCGCGGTCTCGCCGGCGGGGCGCACGGAGACGTTCGCGTCCACGCGCAGGCTGCCCTTTTCCATGTCGCAATCGGAAATCCCCGCGTACTCGAGCACCTGCTTGAGGGTGAGCAGATACGCGCGGGCCTCGTGGGGCGACCGGAAGTCGGGGCCGGTGACGATCTCGATGAGCGGCACGCCGCAGCGGTTCAGGTCGATCGCCGTCTGTTTCGGGAAGCGGTCGTGCAGCGACTTCCCCGCATCCTCCTCGACGTGCAAGCGCTGGATGGCGGCGGTGGCGACCCCGCGCTCCGGCGACAAGTACGACAACGACCCGTTGGTCGCGAGCGGCTGCTCGAACTGCGAGATCTGGTAGCCCTTCGGCAGGTCGGGGTAGAAGTAGTGCTTGCGCGCAAAGATGCTGTGGGGATGAACGCTGCAACCCACGCCCAGCGCCGCGCGGACGGCGAGCTTCAGCGCCTGCTCGTTCGGCACCGGGAGCGCGCCCGGCAGGCCGAGGCACACCGGGCAAACGTTGGTGTTAGGCGGGGCGCCGAACGCGGTCGAGCAGCCGCAGAACATCTTCGACAGGGTCCGCAGCTGGACGTGCGTCTCGAGCCCGATGACCGTCTCCCAGGCGCCCGCCATCACGCCTCCTCGCCGGCCGGGACGGCCCGCTCCAGCGCATAGGCCGCCTCGAGCATCTCGTCCTCGAGGAACGCCTGGCCGATCAGTTGCCCGCCGATGGGCAGGCCTTTGATGCGGCCGATGGGCACGGAGATCGCGGGCAGCCCCGCGAGGTTCGCCGTCACCGTGAAGATGTCGGAGAGGTACATCGCCACCGGGTCGTTGAGCTTCTCGCCCGCCTTGAAGGCCGGGGTCGGCGTGGTCGGCGTGAAGAGCAAGTCTACGCCGCGATCGAACACGTTGCGGAAGTCCTGAGCGATCAGCGCGCGCATCTGCTGGGCTTTCCGATAGTACGCATCGTAGTAGCCCGACGACAACACGTAGGTACCGACCAGTACCCGGCGCCGCACCTCGGGGCCGAACCCTTCGCCGCGCGTGGTGCGGTACAGCGCGCGTACGTCTTCCGATCCATTGAAGCGCGGGCCGTAGCGAGCTCCGTCGTAGCGCGCCAGGTTGGACGACGCCTCGGCCGGTGCGATGACGTAGTAGGTCGGGACGGCGTACGCCGTGTGGGGCAGCGAGACCTCGCGTACCGCCGCGCCCAGCTCGCGCAGCAGGCGGATAGCACGGTCACAGGCGCGGCGCACCGCCGGATCGAGGTCCTGCGGGAGGTATTCCTTCGGAATGCCGATCACGAAGCCCTGGAGCGACTCGGGCACGTTGGGCAGGCGCAGCGAGTCGCGGTCCTCACACGTCGAGTCCCTCGGATCGCGCCCGCTGATCACCGAGAGGACGCGCGCCGCGTCGTGCACGCTCCGCCCCAGCACGCCGATCTGGTCGAGCGACGACCCGAACGCCACGAGACCGGAGCGACTCACGCGCCCGTAGGTGGGCTTGATCCCCACCACGCCGCACAGCGACGCGGGCTGGCGCACCGAGCCGCCGGTCTCAGAGCCGAGCGCGGCGGGCACCGCGCCCGCGGCGACCAGCGCCGCCGAGCCACCGGATGAGCCGCCTGGCACCCGCGTCTTGTCAAACGGGTGGAACGAGCGACCGTATGCCGAGTGCTCCGTAGACGACCCCATGGCGAACTCGTCGCAGTTCGTCTTGCCGGCGATCAGCGCGCCCGCCGCTTTCAGCTTCGCCACCGCGGTCGCTTCGTACGGCGAGCGGTAGCCCTCGAGGATCTTTGAGCCGCAGCTCGTGGTGAACTCGAGCGTGCAAATGTTGTCCTTTATCGCCACCGGCATGCCGTACAAGACGCCCGATGGATGCGCCGCCGACGCCTGCGCGACGAGCGATTTGCGGAGCTCTTTGATTGGAGTGAGGCAGGCATTCAGCCGTTTGACTCTGACGATGCGGTCGGCGGCCGCCTTGGCGCTCGCGAGCGCTTCGCTGGGATCGCTCACGCTCCGGCGTCCTCGAACTGCCCGAGCTTGGGCACCAGGAAGAAGCCGTCTCGGAACGCGGGCGCGAGTTCGGCGGGTCCGAACGCGAGCGGCCAGGGCTTCACTTCGTCGGCGCGGAACCGCACCGCGTCTGGGCCCGGCACGAACGGCTTCACGCCCTCGCTCGCCGGCACGGCGTTGATCTGGGCGACGTATTCGAGAATCCGCGACATCTGCTCGGCGAGCAGCGGCAACGCTTCCTCGCTCACGTCGAGCTCGGCAAGCCGTGCGATCCTCTGGACTTCGTCATGCGTGACGCTCATGCGCTCTCCCACTCGCGCTCAAGCCCGGCGTAGGCCACGAGCAGCTGCTTGGTCCCGATCTCCCGATCGTCGAATTCCACGGTGACCTTGAGCTCGCGGCCGACGCCCGATACCGCGCGCACCACGCCGCCTCCGAACTTGCGGTGGCGCACGCGCTCCCCCGTGGCGTAGCGGGGCGCGTCCTGCGAGGCTTCGACCTCCCAATCGAGCTCCGCCGGCGCCGCGCGCTGGGGCCGCCCGCCGCGCGCCCCGCGGCCGGCGCGCGCGCCGCGGTCCCAGAGCGGCGTGGTGCTCCGCTCTTCCAGCGCCGCCGCCGGCAGCGCCTCCAGGAAGCGTGACGGCTCCGACAGCTCGAGCCGTCCGTTACGGTATCGCGTGCGCGCCCATGAGAGATACAATTTTTCGCGCGCGCGCGTGAGTCCCACGTAGCACAGCCGTCGCTCCTCCTCGAGGCCCCCCGGCTCACCGGCCGAGCGCGCGAGCGGGAACAAACCGTCCTCGAGCCCCGCCACTGTCACGACCGGCCATTCGAGCCCCTTCGCCATGTGCACCGTCATCAAGGTGACCCCCGTCGGGTCCCCCGTCCCCTGGTCGGCCGAGCCGACGAGCGCCGCCTGGGTGAGGTACCGCTCGATCAGGGTAGCTCCCTTCTCCCCTTCCCCGACCTCGTCCCCGTCGTCGGCGGCGGTCTCCGCCCACTCCGCCGCCCCGGCGATCAGCTCCTGCACGTTCTCCAGGCGCTCGACGCCTTCGGCGCCCTCGTCGGCCAGGTATTGGGCGTAGCCCACCGCCGCTACCGCGTGCTCCAACGCCGTGGCGGGATCGGCCTCGCCATGCCGCACGCGCAGGTCGTCGATCAGGGCGGCCACCCCGGCGAACGCCGCGCGCACGTTGGGTCGTAGGTCGGGGATCCGGTCGGCCGCCCGAGCGGCGGCGAGCAGCGGCTGCCCCCATTGGGTCGCCGTGCGCACCAGCTGGGCGAACGAGGCGTCCCCGATCCCGCGCCGGGGCACGTTCACGATACGGGCAAACGCCTCGTCGTCTGCGGGATTGGCGATGAGCCGGAGGTAAGCGAGCACGTCCTTCACCTCGCGGCGCTCGTAAAAGCTCACGGCGCCTACCAGCCGGTACGGAATGCCCCGGAAGCGGAACGCCTCTTCGAACGGCCGCGACTGCGCGTTGGTGCGGTACAGCACGGCCATGCCCTCATACGCCACGTCGCTATCCGCCGCCCGGCGGCTGAGCTCGCCGGCGATCCACTCCGCCTCGTCGCGCTCGTCCGCGGCGGTGAGCAGCGTGACGGGCTCCCCGCCCTGCTTGGCGGTGAACAGCGTCTTGCCCAACCGGCGGGCGTTTTCGGCGATGACGCCGTTCGCCGCGTCGAGGATCACCTGGGTGGACCGATAGTTCTGCTCGAGCTTGATGAGGGTCGTGCCGGGGAAGTCCTCCTGGAACGACAGCATGTGGCGCACATCGGCTCCGCGCCAGCCGTAGATCGCCTGGTCGTCGTCGCCCACCACGCAGAGATTGCGATGCTCGCTGGCGAGCCGCTTCACGAGCCGATACTGGGCGGCGTTGGTGTCCTGGAATTCATCCACCAGCACGTGATCGAACCGCCGCTGCCAGTACGCCAGGCGTTCCGGACGCTCGGCGAACAGCGTGAGCGGAAACAGCAGGAGGTCGTCGAAATCCATCGCGTTGGCCTGGCGGAGCGCGGGACCGAGCCCCGCGTAGATCTCCGCCGCGACCCGCTCGAGCGGGCCGTCGGCGCTCGCGCCCAGCTCCTCGGGGAGCAGCATCCGGTTCTTCGCGCCCGAGATGATGGCGTGGATGGCGCGCGGGGGATTGGCTTTGGGAGAGTGGCCGCGCTGCTCCAGCAGGCGCTTGATGAAGGACTCCGAGTCGTCCTGATCGTAGATCGTGAAGTTCGGGCCGAAGCCGAGCAGGGCCGCTTCGCGCCGCAGCAGGCGCGCCGACAGCGAGTGGAAGGTGCCGATCCACAGTCCGCGCGGGTCGGCGCCGAGCAGTGCGGCCACCCGCGCGCGCATCTCGCCCGCCGCCTTGTTCGTGAACGTGACGGCGAACACGCGCGAGGGCGCTACGCCCCGTTCCCGGATCAGGTGCGCGATCCGGGCCGTGAGCACGCGCGTCTTGCCCGAGCCCGCGCCGGCGAGCACGAGCAGGGGCCCGCCGGGATGGCGGACAGCGGCGTCCTGCTGCGGGTTCAGCGCGAGGGTCACGTGGTGCTCACGAGTGGGAATTCGAGCACGAACTCGGCCCCTTCCCCGGTCGGGGCCGGCCGGTACGCCAGGCGGCCGCCGTGCTGTTGCTCGACGATGCGCCGGGCCAAAGCCAGTCCGATGCCCCATCCGCCCGGCTTGGTCGATACGCCGGGCTCGAACAGCTGGGCCCGCACTTCCGGTGGCACGCCGGGACCGTCGTCGCGGACGCTCAACCGGGCGGTGCGCGCGGCCGCATCGACCGCCACGTCGATCCGCCCGCCGCGCCCTGAGAGCGCGTCGATCGCGTTTTTGATCACGGCTTCGAGCGCCCATTCGAGCAACACCGGATCCCCCAGTGCGGTGGGACCCGGCCCGGTCGCGCGCAGCGCGAGGGTCACGGGACTCGCGAGCGTCGGGAGCCGCGGGCGGAAGTAGCTCACCACTCGCTCGGCCAGGGCGCCCAGCCCCACCGCTTCCCGGCGGGCCGGCCGGCCGATGCGCTCGAACCGCTTCGCCACCCGCTCGAGGCGCTCCGCATCGGCCTGAAGATGCTCCGCCAGCTCGACCCCGCTGGTACCCGGATTTTCCCGCAGGTAGGCAATCCATCCCGTGAGGCTCATGAGCGGTGTGCCGAGCTGGTGGGCCGATTCCCGCGCCATGGCGACCCACAGGCGGTCACGCGCCGCGGCGACCTGTGAGCGGTACGCCCACCCGGCCAGCAGCGCCAGGCACAGGAGCACCGCGCCTTCCAGGGCGGCGATACTCGCGAACCGCCGCGCCGCGGTTCCCGTGCCGTAGTGGATCGTGCCCACCCCCGGCTGGACGAGCGGCGGGTTCTCGATGTCGAGAGCGGCGATCCAGGCCCGCAGCCGGGCCGTGTCGGCGCCGATCTGCGGAGGCGCGTTATCGAGCGCGGTGATGTGCCCCGCGGTGTCCGTCACGACGATCGCGATGCCGAGCGAGCGCACCTGACGCGCGAGGTCGAGCAGGGCGTCGGTCGCGGCATCGGGTCGGGGATCGTTCAGGCCGGCGAACACCCGGCCGAGCAGGCTGCTCGTCTGGCGCGCGTCATCGCGCAGGTGGCGCGCCACCACCCAGGCGTACCAGATGGTGATCCCCCCGAGCAGCAGCGCCAGCCCGGCCACCACGGGAGGACCCGCGCGGCGCAGCGCGGCGTCGTTACGTGCCACCGGCGGGGGGCGGCACGAGACGCTCCATACCGAGGTACGGCACCAGGGCTGCCGGAACCGTCACGGAGCCGTCGGGCTGCTGCCGCGTCTCGAGCAGCGCCGCGATGGTGCGTGGCAGCGCGACACCAGACGCGTTGAGGGTGTGCACCAGCTCCGGCTTCGCGCCGGCGGAGGGGCGGTGGCGGATGTTGGCACGCCGCGCCTGGAAATCGGTGAAGCTGCTCGAGCTCGAGACCTCGAGCCACTGGCCGACGCCCGGCGCCCAGACCTCGAGGTCGTACGTCTTGGCGCTGGCGAAGCCCAGGTCGCCGGCCGCGAGCAGCACGACTCGGTAGGGGAGCTCGAGGCGCTGCAGCACCGCCTCGGCGTGCGCGGTCATCTGCTCGTGCTCTGCCGGTGAGTCGGCGGGGCGCGCGAAGCGAACCAGCTCTACCTTGTCGAACTGATGCACCCGCAGCAGTCCACGGGTGTCCCGCCCGGCGGCCCCCGCTTCGCGACGGAAGCACGGCGTATAGGCGGTGTAGCCCAACGGCAGCTTTCCGCCGTCCATGATTTCGTCGCGATGCAGGTTCGTGAGCGGCACCTCGGCGGTCGGGACGAGGAAGAGGTCGTCGGGCGCGGTCTTGTAGGCGTCGTCCTCGAACTTGGGGACCTGGCCGGTGCCCTGCATCGTCTCCCGCTTCACGACGAACGGCGGCTCCACCTCGATATAGCCGTGCTCTTGGGTATGCAGATCGAGCATGAAGTTGATCAGGGCGCGGACCAGCTTCGACCCGGCGCCTACGAAGACCGGAAACCCCGACCCCGACACCTTCGCGCCGCGTGCGAGGTCGAGCAACCCGAGGGATTCGCCAAGCTCCCAGTGCGGCTTGCCGCCCTTGGGCGCCGGCTCGCCCTGCGTCCGGACGATCTTGTTATGCGATGCGTCGCCGTCAGGCACGTCCGGCAGCGGGACGTTCGGGACGTAGAGCAGCTTCGATTCGAGCTCGTCCTCGACGGATTTCAGTTTCGCTTCGAGGTCGGCGATTTGTTTCCCGAACTCGCGCCGCTTGGCCGCGGTGGCGGCAGGGAGTCCGCCCTCCGCCTTCACCTGCGCCGCGTCCATCCGCGCTGCTTCGTTTCGTTCGGCCTTGAACTGGTCGAGCTGGCCGGTGAGCGCGCGGCGGCGCATGTCCAACGCCTCGAGCTCGTCGAGCAACCGTGTGACGGTGGGATCGCCCCGCCGGGCGAGCGCGGCGCGCACCTGCTGGGGCGAGGCGCGCAGGAGCTTGAGATCGATCACGACGCTACTGCTTGGGGAGTCCGGGCTCGAGACCGCGGTAGCCGCAGTTCCGGTCGACCAGGATCTCGAAATCCAAGCGGCGGGCCGTCGAGTCAACGCTCAGCACCCGCAGCTTGGCGTACAACGATAGCGTCACACCGAACGAGCATTGCGTGGGTCGTGAACGGACCAGCACGACCGTCCCGGTATCGAGCGCGAGCGGCTTGTCGAAGATGTAGCCCCCGGTCGGCGCAAGCGTGAGGGCGTCGAACGTCGTCGTGGAGGTCTGCACGCCAGACAATTGGCCCAGATTGATCGCTCCCGTGGGAAACAGCGCCGGCGCTCCGAGCGAGTCGAAGTCGAACGCGAAGTCGAGCGCCGTGGTCTGGTCCGTGCGGACGGCTTGCGCGGCATCGAGCGTGTAGGCGGACGGCTGTGTGACCAGCGTCCCGCGCAACGCGTACAGCGACACCGTGTCCACCGTATTGGTGAAGAAGGGCGCGGGCAGGCCAGTCGTATCGCTGCAGGCCGCGCTGAGCAGTACCAGGGCCGTCAGCGCGACGGCGAGTGTGGCAATTCGGCGGTTGGAAAGCATTCGGTGCGGGAAGATACCCCGCGGCGTCCAAGTGGGTCAACCCACGGTGGCTGCTTGACTTCGCTAGTTCCGATTCCTAGCTTGGCCGCCGTATGGCGACAATCCGGGATGTGGTCGAGGCACTCGCCCGCCGCGGCGGCGTGGACGCGGTCGTGGTCGTGGGGCGTGATGGGTTGCCGATCGACGCCCGCGCGGCCGACGGCCTCGACGCCGAGAATGTGGCCGCGCTTCTGCCATCGGTCATCAACGGATTGGCGCAACTGGGTCAGGCCGGGGGCCGCGGAGACTTCGGCACCGGGGTGCTCGAGTTCGGGTCCGGTCTGGCCGTGGTCTCCGTTCTCAACGCCGATGCTTTGCTCGTCGTACTGGTGCGGCCGTCCACCAACGTGGGCGCCCTGCTCTACGACCTGCGGCGCCACCGCTCGGCGATCGCCGGGCTGCTCTGAGCCGGGGTCGCCCGCCTTGTCGCCGGTCCGGCGGCATCTCCTCGTCGTCGACGACGAGCCGCATATCGGGTTGCTGCTGCGCCCGCACCTGGAGCGCCTTGGCTATGCGGTAAGCCTCGCCCGGACGCTCGCCGAGGCGCGCCACACGCTGCGGGGCGGCGCCCCGCCCCTCGACGCCATGCTGCTCGATCTCCATTTGCCTGACGGTTCCGGGCTCGACCTGCTGCGCGAGCTCCGTGCCGCCGCCGCCACTCGCGCGTTTCCCGTCATCGTCCTGACCGCCGAAGGTGAAGACCGCATCCTGGAAGAGGCGGAGAGCCTGGGTGCCGGGTTGCTCACCAAGCCGTTCAGCCCGAGCAAGCTCACGGCGCGTATCGCCGCGCTGTTGGGCGACGCACCTCCTCCGTCGGTTCCCCAAGACCCGCGATGAGCGTCTGGGCCGCCATCCTGGCCGGCGGGGCCGGGACGCGATTCTGGCCGCTCTCGACCCCCGAGCGGCCCAAGCAGCTGTTGCCGCTCGCCGGCGACCGCCCGCTCCTGCTCCAAGCGGTGGAGCGGCTCGACGGGATGGTCCCTCCCGAGCGGATCCTGATCCTTACCGGGCCGTCCTTGGTCGACCAGGTGGCCCGCCTGGCGCCGCAACTCCCGCGAGCGCAGATCTTCGCCGAGCCCCGCGCGGCCTCCACCGCGCCGGCGCTTACGTGGGCGGCGCATTGGATCTCGCAACGGGACCCCGGGGCCCAGATGCTGTCGTTGCACGCCGACTGGGCCGTGAGCGATGATCGCGCCTTCCGCGCGGCCGGGCGGCAGGCACTCGGCGTGGCCGCCGAGTACGACGTGCTCGTTACGGTCGGCGTGAAGCCGACGCGCAACGAAACCGCCTACGGGTACATCATGCCCGCCAAGCCGCTAGGGGGCGCGCGCGCGGTGCGGCGCTTCATCGAGAAGCCATCGGCCGCCCGCGCTGCCCTGCTGCGCCGCCGGGGCGCCCTCTGGAACACCGGGATGTTTGCGTGGGGTGTGGCGCGCTTCCTGGGCGAAGCCGGCGCCTACGCGCGGGAGCTCAAGCCTGGCTGGCACGCCCTCAATGGAGGAGACGTCGCGGGCTTCTTCGCCGCGATCCGGCCGGTCGCGGTGGATGTGGCGGTGCTGGAGCGCACCAAGCGGCTCGCGGTGGTGGCGGGGACCTTCGGCTGGGACGACATCGGATCCTGGGAAGCGCTGCTGCGCATCCGCAAACCCGACGCGCGCGGCAACGTGGTCGTCGGGAAGGCGACCGTGGCAGATGACGTGCGACGTTCGGTGATCTGGTCCGAAAACGATCACGTCGCCGTCGTCGGAGTGGAAGACATGGTGGTCGTGCGGGCGAACGGCCACACGCTGGTGATGCCGACCGGCCGCGCCGACCGCCTGAAGGAGCTGGTGCAGCGGCTGTGACCCACGCCCTCTACCTGCTCGATCCGGATCCCGCGCCGGCGTGGGCGCCGTTCGCGGGCGCGCGCCCGTTGTGCGAGCTGCGGGCGGGTGCGCATCTGATCCGCGAACGGTGGGAGACGTTCGTCGGCGCCGAGACCGCCGCCATCTTTGCCCTGCCCCATCTGGCCGGTTTCCCCGAGGCCGGTGTCCCGACGGTCGTCCCCCGTCGCCCCGTCCCCGGGCCGGCCGTGATTGGATCATCGACCTTCGCGCCGCGCGGGCTCGCTCCCGCGCTCCCGGACGGCGCCTTCCGCCTCACGAGCGGCGGCGTCACGGTGGGATGGGGCGTCGGACGGGGAGCTACGTGGGACGGTCCGCAGCCGCACGCCGCCGCGATCGAGGTGCCGGGCGTCGTGCTTCACGGCGCCTACGACCTGGTCCCCGCCCTCGAGCGGCTGCTCCCCGACGACCTGCACGGCCTGCTCGGCGACAGCGACCCCATCCCCGCCGGAAGCATCGTGCTCGGCGATCCGGCCGCGATCGCTCTGCGCGATGCCGCCGTGGAACCCGGCGTCGTCTTCGATGTACGGAGCGGGCCGGTGGTGCTCGAAAGCGGCGCCGAGGTTCGCGCCGGGAGCCGGCTCGAGGGACCGCTGTGGATCGGCGCGAACGCGCGTGTGCTGGGCGGCCCCGTGCGCACTTCGGCGATCGGCCCGCGCTCGAACGCGCGCGGTGAGCTCTCGAGCTGCGTGTTCCTGGGATACGCGAACAAGGCGCACGACGGCTTCGTCGGCCATTGTGTGATCGGCCGCTGGGCCAACCTCGGCGCGGGGACGATCACGTCGAACCTGAAGAACACGTACGGTCGGGTGCGACTCGAGCTCGCGGGAACGCGACTCGAGACCGGTTTGCAGTTCCTGGGGAGTCTGATCGGCGACCATGCCAAGACGGCGATCGGCACGCTGCTCAGCACGGGGACCGTGATCGGCACCGGCGCGAACGTGTTCGAGGACGTACGACCGCCGAAATACGTCCCGCCCTTCGCCTGGGGCGGCGCGAGCGACCACCGCATGAGCAAGGACGGGTTCCTCAAGATCGCCGAGCGCGTGCTCCCGCGACGCGACGTCGTGGTGGACGACGCCACCCGGGCCCTGCTGGGGCGGATATACGACTGGGCCACGCGCTGACTTTCGTGCTCAGCCGGTTGCTGTCCGGAGGGGGAATGTGCACATTGATCAGTTCCGGTGGACAGACGCGCGATGCCACAAACAGAGCAATACCGACGGGTCGGTAAGTTCGAGCTGCACGAGCTCATCGGCGAAGGGGCGATGGGCGCCGTGTGGAAGGCGTACGACTCCGTCATTCGGCGCTTCGTCGCCCTCAAGCTGCTCCCGCGTGACGGGCGATCGGCCGACGCGCAGGACCGCTTCATGCGGGAAGCGCGCGCCGCCGGCGCCCTGCAACATCCGAACATCGTCACGATCTACGATCTGGGCGAATCGGACTCGCAGCTGTTCATCGCCATGGAGCTGGTCGACGGGCGAGACCTGAGCTCGTTGATCGCGCTGAGCGAGCCGCTTGCGCTCGAGCGCAAGCTCGACATCGCAATCGAGGTGCTGCAGGGCCTGTCCTACGCGCACGAGCGCGGCGTCATCCACCGTGACGTCAAGCCCTCCAACGTGCGGATCGCCTCCGACGGCTCGGTGAAGATCATGGACTTCGGGATCGCACGCCTGCAGTCCGCCGACGTGACCGGCTCGGGCGCGATCGTCGGCACGCCGACCTACATGGCGCCGGAGCAGATTACCAACGGCGCGATCACCCCGGCCACCGATATCTTCGCCGTCGGCTGCCTGCTGTACGAGCTGCTCGCGTACCACAAGCCGTTCGAAGGGGAAACGGTCCACGGCGTGCTGTATCAAGTGCTCACCACCGACCCGAAGCCGCTCCGCACGATGGCGCCGTCGATCCCCGCGGCGCTCGAGCGCGTCGTCGGCAAGGCCATGAACAAGGTGCCGGAGGAGCGCTTCGAGACCGCGCGCCAGATGCAGTCGGCCCTGTTCAGTATCCGCGCCGCCCTCTCGGGGGCGTCCGACACCACCGAGCGGCTGAACCTGCGCTGGACGCCGATCCCCTCGGCGGTGCTCCGTCTGGTCACCCACGCGCCGATCAAGTGGCGGGCGGCGGCGCTGACGGCGCTGATGGTGACGGCGCTGGTGCTGCTCTACGTGTCGCGCTCCCCCTCCCCCTACGCCGCGCCGTTCCCCGACGCCGAGCTCACCGGCGCCACGCTGGACCAGCTGCTGACGTACCCGGTGCCCGCGCCGCTCAACCTCGCGCTGGTCGCGCAGCGCGACTCGGCGCTGGCGGCGCGCGAGCGGGCGCGGGGCACCGGGGCGATGAAGAACAACGTGCCGTCGCTGATCCTCGCCGAGACCGTCGTACAGAACGCCGAGCGCGCGCTCCGCACCGGCGACCTCGCGCGGGCGGCCAGCGGCTACCTCAGCGCGATCCCCCAGTACGCCAAGGCGCAGGCCGAGGGCGCGGCGCTGCGGCGCGAGGCGGACCTGGCGATCGCACGCGCAACGCCCGTGGTGCACGCCCTGGCGACGCGCCCGGAAGCAGGGCGCGCCGCCACCTCGCTCGCACGGGCCGACTCGCTCTACAGGGCGATGGACTACGTGGTGGCCCGCCTGGCGGCACTCGACGCCGAGCAAGTCGGCGTGGCCGCCGGGGTGGCTCCCCCGTCACCCCAGCCTCCTGAGGCCCGCGGGGCGATCGGCGTGCTGCTGCAGGATCTCGAGCGCGCGGTGTCGAGTGAGCGGGTGGGGAATTTGCAGGTGCTGATGCCCGGCATGGCGGAGAAAGATGTGGCGGGATGGGAGGGCTTCTTCCAGCGCTACACCCGACTCACCGTCCGATACACGCTCGACCAGTTGAGCACGCGCGGCGACACGGCGCACGCCACCGTGCGGACCGTCTACCTGTACGTGCCGGCCGGCGGCGGCGCGCAGCGGGAGACGCGCCTGCGCCAGGCGATCCGCTTCACGCGGACAACCAACGGCTGGCGCGTTGCGAACATCCGCGAAGCGCCTTGAGCGCCCGCGTCAGTCCCAGGCGCGCTCGGTGGGAAGCGGCGGGGGTGGGATGGCCACGGAGTCGGCCCGGGCGGGAGCCGGCCCCACACGGCGCAGCGTCACCGCTTTCTCCAGGTCGCCCCCCGAGAGTGTGAGCTTGTCGCTGTCCAGCTTCAAGCCGTAGACCTGCCAGACGCCGTCCCCCAGCGTCAGCCACAAGCTGTCGCCCAGCACCCGCCACCGCGCCACCTGATCGCCGAACTGCGCCGAGCTGTCGCTGCGGACAATGATGTTACGAATCTCGTCTTCGGTCTTGGCCTGCCATTTTCCTTCGAGACGGGCGCGCGGACCCGGGCCCGCGTGGAGCGTCTGAGCGGAGAGCCCGGGAGCGATCCCGACCAGCAGGACGAGGATGCGGGAGAATAGCGGCACCATTGTACAAAGATACGTATCCCGGAAGGGGGGACCGGGAGGGCTGCCTCAGGTCGGCGGCCCGTCTGCCGCCACGGGGATGGGGGCGCGCTCATCGGTCATGACCGCCACCTGTGGCTCCCACTGGCGCATCATCCGCACAAACGCACCCGCCAGCTCGGGGTCGAACTCCGTGCCGGCCCGATCCTCGATGTAGGACAGGGTCTTCGACTGCGGCCACGCCTCGCGGTACGGTCGATGAGTCCGGAGGGCGTCGTACACGTCGCACACATGGACCAGTTTGCTCCCCTCATGGCAGTCGCGGCGGAATTGGAACGTCGGATAGCCGTCGCCGTTCAACATGATGTGGTGCTCGTAGGCGACCACGGCGGCGAGGTCCAGGTCCTCCTCGGCGCGCAGGATGATGCGTGCCCCCTCGGCGGGGTGCCGGTTCATCAAGGCCCGCTCCGTGTCGGTGAACCGTCCCGGCTTGGTGAGCACGTCGAGCGGGATTTTCACTTTCCCGATGTCGTGCAGCAGGCCGGCCACGCCGAACGCCCGCACGTCACGCGGCGAGAGACCGCGCGATTCCGCGAGGGCCATGGCGAGTACCGCGACGTTCATCGAGTGGGTCGTCGTGTACTGATCGAACTCCTTGAGCTGCAGCAGCGGGATCACGATCTGTCGCCCGCCGTGCATGGCGATCGACAGCGAGCGGACCACCGCCTCCGCCTCGGTGAGCGGCAGGGTCCCCCGAGCCTGCACTTCCTCCTGGACCCAGCGCACCGTGTCCACTTCCTCGCTCAACGAATACCTGATCGTCGCGGTCGGGATCGCGCTGTTGACCTGCTCATCCCCGCCGCGCACGCCGACGGCACCGTACCGGATGCTGGAGCGGCGCATCTGGCGCGCCTCCGTCGTGTCGATCGCGGAAAGCGTGAGCCGGGCGAGCACCTCGTCGAGGAACTGCTCGAATTCCTCGCGGCTCACGGGATCGGAGAACTCCAGGCGCTGGATCCCGGCGAGCGCCAGCCGCTGCCCCCAGTCCCACGCCTTGAGCTCGCGGAGCGGCAGCCGCCCGAACACGATCTCATCGCCCAGGAACGTGAACAGCGGCCGCGGCTCGGTCGCTTGCAGGTCGCTCAGCTCCCGATACGCGTCGTCGATCGCGCGCTCGCGGGCGGGATGGCCCGGCCGATAGAGCGTCATCGCCGCGAGCGCGTGCGCGAACGCGTTGAGGAAACCCGCGGGGCTGCTCACGGCCGGCTCGCCTGCGGCTCCGCGGCGCGGCGGATCTCGCCGTCGGCCGACGAGGCCGCGATGACGAGGCGGGCGCGCGCCCGCGGATCCCGGCGCCACCCGGTCGCGAGCGCCGCCAGCGCGACGAGGAGCTCGAGGGATTTGGCAGGCAGCTTTTCGCGGCCGAACAGGGTGCGACCGCCCGCCGTGATCTGCAGCAGCGTCTCGAGCGCGGCCGGCGCCCTGGTGTACCCCAGGCAACGCACGGCGAGCGCGCGCAGGTCGCCGGCGAGCGTGCGGTCCGTGGCGCGATTCACCAACAAGGGCACGGCGGCGTCCGGGCAGGCCTGGAGCGCGACCGCGAGGCTCAGAGCGAGGCGCAGCGTGCGCGGGTCCTGATCGCGCAGGCCGGTGACGAGCGCCTCGTCGCGCTCGTCGGGGCGCTTCAGCTGCAGCTTGACCGCCTGCCAGCGCACCCGCGCGTCGGCGTGGCGCATGTAGGAGGCAGCCGAGAACCCAGCCGGAGGGGGCCCCAGCTCTTCGAGCAGCGCGAGCAGATTGCGAGTCACGTACCAGCGGCTGTCGTCGAGCCGCGCGACCACGACTGGCCCGATCTCGGCCCCCATCTTCGCCAGCTGCGCGAGCAACCCGCGCCGCGCCCCGCGCGACTCTGCCACCGCGAGGGTGTCGAGCAGCGGTGGTGCCGCCGCCGCGCCCACGAGCGGCACGAGCCGCTCGAGCAGCTTGAAGTCGATCGGCTCGCGGGCGACGATCTGCTGCACGGCAGCCGCCGTGGCGATCTGAGCCCGGACCGTCGCGGCGGCGGCGGTGTCCGCCGCCCCGCCCTCGAGGGCATCGAGCAGCTGCGCCAGCCGGCCCTCGGCGACCACCCGGCCGACCGCCGCAGGGAGACGCGGCCCCAGCGTACCGACCTCGAGCGCCATCGCCACGAGACGATCGGGCTCGGTGGCGTAGTGATCCGGGCGCGGCGCCCCGGTCGGCGCGGCCCGCGCCATGCGTTGCAGCGCCGCGCCGTACGCCCCGGGATTGGGATCGGCCAGCGTCCACCCGGCCAGCAGCCGCTGGACCTGCTCCCGCAAGGCCGCGTCCGCCTGGGGTCGGACCGGTGCGGCCCCCGCCTCGGCGTGCGCCGCGAGCTTGGACAGCAGGCGGACGAGCGAGTGGGAGATGGTTTCGTGCGAAGACTCCGCCGCGGCCTTGAGGATATCGAGGACCGCGTCCACGGCCATGCCATCGGCTGCATCGGAGACGAACTGGCGCCGCTGCGCGAAGTCGCCCCCCATCGCCACCAGCCGCTGCAGCGTTTCGGGCTTGAGGGTCCGAATGAGCCGCGACGTCCGCCGCCGCAGCGCCGCAGCCTCGGCGCTGCCCGCCGTCTTGAGCTCGGCGGCGATCTGCAGCAGGTAGCCGACGATCACCTGATCGTACCCCGTGGCTTCGGCCTTCGAATGCTCATTAATGGCCTGCGCGATCACCGCCGGCTCGGTGGGCGTGGGCCGGCTGTCGTCCGGCGCCGTGGCCAGCGCCGCCCGCGCCAAGCCCACCCACAACTGGGCCGCGCGCGCATCCCCTTCCCGGGCCGGGGGACCGTCCTGGTCCGTGAGCTCCAGGCGCTCGTACGTGAGCGGGTGGAGCTGCACGTGCGGCCAGGCCGCCAAGCGGTCTCGATCGCCCAGACCCAGGGGCTGCCCGGTCCGCTCCGCTTCGATGGCGAGCGTCCGGAGCGCATCGGCCACTTCGCCCTGCTCCACGCCGCGCCGAAACGTGATGGCGCCCAGGTGGTGCCGATGCAGCCGGCCCGCGAGCTCCCGCAACACGGGATGCTTGGGATCGGTAGCGACACCCTCGATCACGAGCTGATTGCGGGCCACGCCGAGCGAGACCGTCGCTCGATCCTCCAGCAGCAACCCGGCGCGCCGGGTTACGCCGGACGCCGCCGGAGCGAGCGACGGGTGTCCTTCGGGATACATGGCGTGTTTATGGAGCGCGATCGAGAGCTCGATCAGGAAATCGGCGAGATCGCGCGATAGGGTCGCGCGCTCGCCGGAGGGTGCGGGCATATGGGACGGTAAGATAGCAGGACCAAGCCAGGGCAGACGCACAGAAGCCCAGCGACACAGAGGCGCGGGCGCAACAGGTATGGAATGATCAGGGGCCGGGAGTTTCTCCCGGCCCCCGTTCTCGATTCCTACCTATGCGTCGCTGCGTCGGTGCGTCTACCTGTGCGTACGCGTCTGTGCGTCTAGTTGTCAGTACATATCCACCCAGGCTCGCTGAATGGCCTGCTTGGGATAAGCCGACCCCGAGAGTGCGGACATAACGGCGCAAGATGAGTACTGCAGGGACGTGTTCCCGGTGAGGGTGACGTTGTCGGATACGTCGACGCTCGCGGCCATGACGGCGCCGGTGATCTTGTTTCCGGTCCCGGACATCTTGAGCCCCCCTCGCGCGATGACCACTCCAGTGAACGCGAAGTTGCCGGCCACCGTAACGTTCCCGTCGACCAGCAGCAGGCCCTGACCGCTCCCGGTGGAGACCTTCAGGTCGCCCAGCACGTGAATCGTCGGGAAATAGCTCTCGCACGCCCCCGCCGGGGTCGCGCGGTTCGGGTCTCCCCAGTTGGCCGGGTTCAGGCTGGCCTGGCACACGGCACCGGCCGCGATGGGCCCGACGTTCGTGAGCTGTGTGCCGGCCGGATACGTCAGGTTCGCCGACGCGGCGAGCAACTGGTAATTCGTGTTCCCGTAGTTGAAGTACGTATTACTGTCGGCGGCGGCGGGGGTCACGAGGCTCGGCGGGTTGCCGTTGATGGTGACGCTCCCGGTGACCGTGGCCGTGGTGGTCGGGGATATCGCCGCGCCGGCCACGTTCGGGCCAGTGGGACCGCATGCGGTCCACCCAGCGGGGGTGGCGTCGTTGCCATTCACGCTGACGTTCCCGTTGACCTTAGTATTGCCTTGGGTCGTGATCGCGCCCAAGATGTTCATATCCGGCAGGTCGAGCCGGAACAGCGTGCCATAGCGGCGTCGTCCGGAGGCCTGGCTTCCCATGGCGCCGGCGTACCCTTCGGACACCGCCCAGAAGAATGCCCCGGGGAGTCGCGTGACGATCACCGTGGCGGTGGCGCCGCCCGGCGCGGTGAACGCTTTCTTGAGCGTGTCGCCGGTCCGCAGGCGGGCGTTATCGGCCAGGTTCCACGTCGCCAGGACGCGGTTCAACCCCAGCTCGGCGGCCGCGGCGGCGCGGGTCGAGCGCACTGTGTTGCCGCCGATGCGGTAGTCCTGGGTGGTCACGAACAGGACGCCCCCCATGAGCACGCCGATGATCACGATCGCGCCCAGGGACATTATCAGGGCCATGCCCTTCTCAGACAGCGATGACCTATGCATACCGACCTCGTGAGTGACGGTTACTTCCGGTTGCGCAACCCGACCTCGATGCGCAGCGAGTCGTGGAAGACGGAGGCACCTACCCCGCTCAGATTGACGAGCCCCGCCGACTGCCCACGGACGACGAGACTGATGCGCGCGACCCGAATGGGGTTCGCGGTGACGGCGCCGGTGGAGTCGTAGTAGGCGAACTGCATCCCGCTGGTCGCGTCGTTCGCGTACGGTTGGAACGGGCCGGCGATCGGCTGCGTAGTGTTGCAGACGGGCACGCGTCCGAACAGGCAGTCGAAAAATCCGAGATACCACTGGTTGTCCGCTTCCTGGTAGATGCGGTAGTGCACGCGGCGGAAGAAGCGAATCGACGCGCCCACGGTGATGGTGGCGACGGCCGCGGGTGAGAGGGCGAGCTGGTAGCTCGGATTGTTCACCGAGATGTCCCCTGCCTGCGTCAGCCCGGTGGTGGTCGGGCAGCCGTTGGCGGCGTTTGTGGTTACCGGGGGCATGGCGGTGATCCGGTAGCGTAACCAGCCATCGTCGGCGATGCTGGGGCTCAGTCCGTCGTTGTAGACGGCGATGGAGTCACCAACCACCGGCGGCCTGATCCAGGTGGTCATGTTTGAGCCTCTGGCCAAGACCCGCGGGGCGGTCGAGAGCTGGCCACCGATGTTGGCGCACACCACCGAGCTGCCGAACACGGAGCGGAACTCGAGGGCGGAGTCGGTCATGAAATAGATGTCCCCGCTGATGCTCGAAATTCCGCGGAGATCCGAGGGAAGCATCGCCGCCGCCTGGCGGATCTGCTGTCGTGTCTGGATCAGGTCGTTCGTGCTGTTGTAGAAGCGCTGCTGCCGCAGCAGCAACGATACGATGGCGCTCCCCACCAGGCTCACCAGCACCAGGGCGATGACGAGTTCGATGAGCGTGAAACCGGCCCGGCGCGAGGGGGCTGTGGGCATGGTCAGCATGGCAGAAAGCTCCGGAACGTCTCGGTGCGGGACTGATGGTTGCTCAAGAACGTGACGGCGACGGTCACGTCATCGGCCCGGGCCAGCCGGTCGAGGGTCCACGACTCGGCGATACCCCGGGTGGTGGCCGTGCCGGCCGCCCGCGAGACGCACGCCGTGGCCCGGATCCGTTCGAAGCGCGATTCGGCCACGTTCGTCGCGATCGTGCGCGACTGCGTGCTGGTCAGCGACGTCAGGATCACCGAGCTCGTCCCCGCCAGGGCGAGCAGGCCGACGCTGAAGATCACGACCGCCACCAGGAGCTCGACGATCGTGAAGCCCCGCTCCGAGCGCTGGGACGTGGGGAGTGACACGCGAGAGGTCATGGGCAGCTCCGAGTGGTGATCTTCCCGAGCGTCGTCACGCAGACGGTATCGGTGAGGCCCCCCAGGGCGAGCAAGAATTTGGGCACGGTCGTGACGCCGACGGCGAACCCGCGGGGATCGAACTGTATGGTGTCCTTCGGCGTCGCGGTGAGGTGCGCGCCGTAGCGCTGGAAAAAGTCGATTTGACTGCCGAGCTGCACCGGCGTCCCCGATGAATCGACCATGATCTTTAGGACGTCGCCGCTGCGGACCAACCACGCCGCCCGGCTCTGTTGGATCGCGATCGCGCGTCCCCGGAACAGGTAAGAGACCACGTCGCGGCTGCCGGAGCGGCGCGACGCCGCCACCCAGCTGCCCCGGACGGCCTGGACCATGAACGACAGCATGATCCCCATCACCACGAACACGATGAGCAGCTCGAGCATGGTGAAGCCGGCGACGCGATGCCGCTGTGGATTCGAGGAACTGCGCACGAACGCCTCCAGTGTGACTCGACGTGCCCCTGAGCAAGTGCGAGGCCGCGTTGCTAAGTTATTTATCTGCAATATGTTAGCTAAAGCTTGTTCAACGACTCGGCGGCAAAGGGGTATCGCGATACGCGCGAACGGTCGCACAGCGCGCTGGCGCGTCGCCAGTACAACAACTCTTCGTTGTGTAATATGTAGATGCTATACCACGTGTCGTTGTAACATTCGACCTGACCGAGTGGTGGGGGCACCAGGAGAATCCCTAAAACCCTCAAAATGGCGCCAAAACGAGAACGCCCCGGGAACTCTCCCCGGGGCGCCTCTGTCCGTCTTCGCGTCTGTGCGTCTAGGTGTTAGTACATCCCACCCATGCCGCCGCCACCGGGCATCGGCGGCGCCTTCTCCTTCTCCTTCTTCTCCACCACGACGCACTCGGTCGTGAGCATCAGCGCGGCGATGGACGCGGCATTCTGCAACGCGGTCCGCGTGACCTTGGTCGGGTCGATGACGCCAGCCGCGACCAGATCCTCGAACTCGTCGGTCTGGGCGTTGTAGCCGAAGTTCTTGTCCTTCGACTCCTTCACCTTCCCGACCACGATCGAGGCTTCCGCGCCTGCATTCTGGACGATCATCCGCATCGGCTCCTCCAGCGAGCGGCGGACGATCTCGACGCCGATCTTCTGGTCGTCATCGCTCCCTTTCACCTTCTCGAGCGACTTCTGGCACCACAGGAGGGCCACGCCGCCCCCGGGCACGATGCCTTCCTCGACGGCGGCGCGCGTGGCATGCAGCGCATCCTCCACGCGTGCCTTCTTCTCCTTCATCTCGGTCTCAGTCGCCGCCCCGACGTTGATCACGGCCACGCCGCCCGCGAGCTTCGCGAGCCGCTCTTGCAGCTTCTCCTTGTCGTAGTCCGACGTGGACTTCTCGATCGCGGCCTTGATCTGGGCGATGCGGCCCTGGATCTCGACGTGCTTGCCCTTCCCACCAACGATCGTCGTGTTGTCCTTGTCGATCACGATCCGCTTCGCCTGGCCGAGATCGTTGAGCGTCGCGTTCTCGAGCTTCAGGCCCATCTCCTCCGAGATCACCTGCGGCGCACCGGTGAGCACCGCGATGTCGGTCAGCATCTCCTTGCGGCGGTCGCCGAAGCCCGGCGCTTTGACGGCACACACCTTCAGCGTGCCGCGCAGCTTGTTGACCACCAGGGTGGCCAGCGCCTCACCCTCCGCGTCCTCGGCGACGATGAGCAACGGCCGGCCGGCCTGTGCCACCTTCTCGAGCACAGGGAGGAGGTCCTTCATGGACGAGATTTTCTTGTCGTGGATCAGGATGTAGGCGTCCTCGAGGACCGCCTCCATCTTCTCGGGATCGGTGATGAAGTAGGGCGACAGGTAGCCGCGATCGAACTGCATCCCCTCGACCGTCTCGAGCGTCGTCTCGAGGCCCTTCGCCTCCTCGACCGTGATCACGCCGTCCTTGCCGACCTTCTCCATCGCCTGCGCGATCAGGTCGCCGATCTCCTTGTCGTTGTTCGCGGAGATGGCGCCGACCTGAGCGATCTCCTTTCGGCCGGCGGTGGGCACCGAAATCCTCTTCAGCTCCTCGACGACCACCTCCACCGCCCGATCGATGCCCCGCTTCAATGACATCGGATTCGAGCCGGCGGTGACCGACTTGAGCCCTTCGCGGAATATCGCCTGGGCCAGCACGGTCGCCGTGGTGGTGCCGTCGCCCGCGAGATCCGACGTCTTGGTCGCCACTTCCTTCACCATCTGGGCGCCCATGTTCTCGATCGGATCCTCGAGCTCGATCTCCTTGGCGACGGTGACGCCGTCCTTGGTGACCGTGGGGTTACCGAACTTCTTGTCGATGACGACGTTCCGGCCCTTGGGGCCGAGCGTGACCTTCACCGCCTCGGCCAACTGATCCACGCCGCGCTTCAAGCGGGCGCGAGCCTCAACGTTGAACTCCAGTTGCTTCGCAGCCATGTGTTTCCTCCTAAGAAACCTCAGCCAAGCTTGGCGATGACGTCCGCTTCCTTGATGAGGATGATCTCTTCACCCTCGAGCTCCACCTGGGTACCGCTGTACTTCCCGTACACCACCCGGTCCCCGACCTTCAGCTCCATCGGGACCAGCGCATCCTTCTCCCGACGTCCGGGACCTACTGCGATCACCTCGCCCTGGATCGGCTTTTCCTTGGCCGTGTCGGGGATGTAGAGACCGCCCTTCATGGTCTCCGTCTCCTCCATCGGCCGGATGGCCACCCGATCCGCAAGCGGGAAGATCTTCAGCTTTGTCTTCGCAGCCGTTGCGGTTGCCATGGTGCTCAGTCCTCCACCTCGTTGCCTGGTTCTAAGTGCCTGTGGAACAGTGTCGTTAGCACTCTCGGCTGGAGAGTGCTAATCAACGCCGGGGAATTTCTCCCCGAAGCGGCGGCATGTCAAGGGGGCGTTGTCTGGCGTCCGAGAGCGGGGGAGGCCGCGAGCGAGTCCACGATCGCGCGGGCCCGGTCCAGGGTCGTGGCGCCAAGGGAATCGAGGGGCGCCGAAACGGCGGCCACGACCGTCCCCGTGCGCGTGTCGGCCAAGCGCACGTGGAGCCAGGTCAGAGCCGGCGGCTCCGCCTCCTGGAAAGTGAAGGTCAGCAGGTAGGCGGTAGGCCTGCTCCCGCCCCGCACCTCCCGCCGCACCGTGAACCCCCGATGCCGGAGTTCCTCCGCGACACCCTGGCCCAGGGAATCGCGGCGCGTGATGAGGATCTCGTACCCTCGCAAGGCGGAGGGCTGCTCGTAGCGGGTGGGAGGGGCGCACGATAGGACAAAGGCGTTGCCGACAAAGCCGAGGACGGCAACGGCGTTGCCGAGAAGGGCATTGCCCCCTGCCCCGCTACGCCTCATCCGGGAACGCCTCTTCGGTAACGCTTCACCCGGCAACGTTTCACCTCTCAGGGTATCACCCGCCTCGCGCCCACCCACCGATCCAGCCAGTATGCGCCTTCCGGATCCTGTGGATCCAGGCGCGACAGCTTCACACCCCGGTTGGAGCTGTGGATGAACTTGAGCTCGCCTACGTACATCCCGACGTGCGTCACCCCGGCGCCGGGGCGGGCCGACAAGAGCAGGATGTCACCCGGACGGAGGGCGTCGATGACGGGCGGGACCTCGGCCCCCGCGCGCGCTTGATCGCGGCTCATGCGCGGCAAGCGAATGCCGTGCTGGCCATAAGCGTATTGAATCAACCCCGAGCAATCGAATCCGTTGTCGGCCGTACCGCCCCAGATGTATGGCGTTCCCAACGATTCGAGCGCCGTCTGCACTACTGCGCTTGCGTTGCCCGAGATCATCGCGGGCGGCAGTGGCGGCGGCAGGTCCGGCGGCCCGCCGTTCTCTCCGCCACCCCCACCCCTTCCTCCTCCCCCGCCCCGCCTCCCCAGCCCCAAGGACACGCCGAGCGTCGCACTCACGCCGTCGCGCGCGTCATGACGGGGGTTCCAGAATCCTCGCGGGCCCCGATCCTCGAGGCGATAGCGCAACTCGCTTCCCAGGGCAAACCAGGAGAGGGGCCGCCATTCGAGCCCGCCTCCCACGGTCCACTGTGCGGCGATCTCCTGAGTGGACGTGTCGGTGGAAAGTCCCAGTGCGAGTCCGGCGAGCGCGTACGGCCCAAGCGTGCGCCGCCCTCGTCCGGCCTGGATCTCGTAACCCAAGCCGTAAAAGGCGCGGCGCCGGCCCAGGGCATCGTTGACGAGGATGGAGAGTCCGAACCCGTGAGTAAACGGCCCACCCAGGCGAGTATTCGTGCGGAATTCGTAAACGTCAGCACGATTGCCGTTGTACCAGCGCCCGAGGTGGAGCTCCCATCCGCGGCCCCCACTCTGCGCCCCGAGCGTGGATGGGAGAACGAGGAACGGCGCGAGCCGCCAGGCCTTAGTCAGCCGCGGCAACGGCGCGCTGCTCCTCCGACGTGCGTGGCGCCATATGATGGGACAAGAGGTGGGGGACTCGCCGCATGAAGCGGACCCAGAGAAACAGCGCGGTGAACCCGGCGAGCGTCGCCGCCGCCGCCGCGACGACCAGCATGGTGACGGGGCGTGTGAAACGGGCTGCCACCAGGGCGCCCGCCCACAATCCGACGTACGACGCCGACCACGCCAGGACGGGCGTCAGGAGCCAGCCGACGACTACGAGCAGGTGAGCGAGCCAGCGGGGCACGTCGCCCCTTCCCGCGCCCTAGCCCTTGCGGGCCAGGGCGACGAGGGCGAGCGCCGCGAGTACGAGCGTGAAGGCGGCACCCACGACGACCGGGAAGGCGACGGGGACGCCGGCGAGCCGCACGATGGCCGTCACGATGATGGTTCCGGCGACCGCCGGGAGGGCGCGACGTGCGAGCGTTGCCTCGCCGCTCGCCGCGGTCACAATCCCACCCATCCACGCCAGGAACGTCCCCAGCATCCACCAGATGGGGAGGTACCACCAGGTGCTGCCGCCGCCGATGGCGTCCCACGTCCAGGGATACGCCTTGAAGGGCCGCAACAGGACGATATCGATCGCGCTGAAAACGACGGTGCCGACGAGGCCCACGGCCGCCGCGCCCGCGATGCCCTCGGTGCTCCGCGCAGCGGTCCATTCAGCGGGAAGAAAGGCGGCGGCGAGGCCCGCCGCCAGTATAATGAGAACGAGGACACCACCCCGCAGCCCGCCGGCGATCGGTACGAGCCGCAACGCGGCAAGGAACGCGACGACCGCTATCGCCGTCGCGACGCCGATCTTCGCACCCCCCACCGTGACGGTGCGGAAGTCCGATCGGTCAGAAGCCGCGGGTGCCACAGTGGCCGACATGGGTCGTTTTCTCCTCGTCGATGTGGGTGGGGGCCCGCCGCGGAAATCTAAGCGCGGCCTCTCACCGGGCAAACACCAGCAAGACCACGAGATCAGTGACGGCCCAGGCGACGAGCGCCCGGTACATTCCCCGCTGGTGGCCGCCCGCAGAGAGCATCTCCCGACGCCGATACCAGGGCAGCAGCACCGCCAGCCACGCGACGAACGGCACGGCGAGCAGCCACGCCGGCACGTCGAGCACGGCCGCCGCCCAGCCCAACAGCGCGAAAGCCAACGCGGTGCACGCGATGGCGACCCCGAGGCTGGCCCGCAGCCCCAGGAGCAGGGCAAGGGTCCTGTCACCCCGGCGGCCGTCTTCCTCCATCTGATACAGCTGAGTGAGCGGATAGAGCCCGGCGAACAGCGGGCAGAACGCGAGCAGGACGAGGGCGTGGCCCGCATCGAGCGGCCGCCCCGTGGCGGCCCACCCGGCAAACGGCGTGAGCGTCCCGAAGCCCCACATGTTGATCACCCAATCGACGCCCGCCACCGCCTTGAAGCGGAACGGCGGTACCGAATAGAGAATCGACAGCACGAAGCAGATGGCGTACGCGACTCGGAACGCGGGCGGGAGCGCGAACGCCAGCAGCTGACCTCCGGCGAGCAACGCCACGCTAAAGGCGAGCAGGTGGCGCGGCAGCGGGGGCGGCGCATTCAGGTAGCCGATATCGCCCTCGTCCTTGTCGAACACGGAGTTGATCGCGAGGGTGCCGCCGTTCAGAAAAATCACCCACACCGCGAGCCCCAGCAGGGCCGGCAGCACCCGCTCCCCGTTCCACGCGCCCTTGATACCGACCGCGAGCACGTACCCCAGGATCGTGTGCCCCGCCATGATCGGCCACTCCGCGGGGCGCAGGTGGAGGATATAGGAGAAAACATCGCCGGGCAGCAACCGATAGCCCCAGCGGCGCCAGACGTTCAGCGCCCGGGCGTCGGCTACCACTTCAAGCCCAGCGCCGTGGCAGCGATGCGCAGCCCGGTGAGCGTGAGGTCCGGATGCACCGATTCGATCCCGCGCACCAGCGGCGCAACGAGGCTCGCGAGGCCGCCGGTGGCGATGACCTGCGGCGTCTGGCCGTTGGGCCATTCGGCCTTAATGCGACGCACGATCCCGTCCACGGCGTCCGCGGTGCCCAGCAACACGCCCGAGCGGATCGCCTCCTCGGTCCGCCGCCCGATGGTGCGCGTGGGCGGTGTGAGGTCGGTCGCGGGAAGCTTGGCGGTGCCACGAATGAGCGCGTCGGATGCGGTGCGGATCCCGGGCATGATCACGCCGCCCAGGAAATGGCCGTCCGCGGTAATGCAATCGAAGGTCGTCGCGGTCCCGAAATCGACGACGATCGTGTCGCGCCGAAACAGCTGCGCCGCGGCGAGCGTGTTGAGAATGCGGTCCGCTCCTACCTGCAGCGGCTCGTCCACGTCGAGCTTGATCGGGAGCCGGGAGCTGCCGTCCACCACCACCGGGCGCACCGTGGTTGCCCGCTCGACCGCTTCGCACAATCCCTGGGTCACCGGCGGTACGACGGAGGCCACGACCGCCGCCCGCACCTCCTGGGTGGACCGGCCCTCCTGCGCCAGGTACGACGTCAGCGCGGCCGCCCACTCGTCGGGCGTGCGCGACGGCGCCGTGGTGAGACGCCAGTGGGCCTCGAGGCTGTCGCCCCGAAACAGCCCGACCTTGGTTTCGGTGTTGTTGATGTTGATGGCGAGGAGCATGAGGCAAGAAGATGATAGAAGGCGGTAGGGGACGGTAGAGGACGGCTGAGGGAGCCCTCACCGCCTTCGGGCGCCCAGCGACCCCTCTACTTTACGCGAGCTCGACGTGACCTTCGCGCACTGCAATCGTCGCGGCACCGAGATCGACCAGCAGCGCGCCGTCGGGGCGAAGCCCGCGGGCGCGTCCGGCGGCGGGCGAACGGAGCTGACGCCCCCGCAGCCAGTCGCGCGCGGCGAACGCCGTGCACTCGCGCTCGCTCAAGGCCGGCTCGCCCGACGCGAGACCCGCGAGGGCCGGGACGAGACGATCCAGAAGGTCGAGCCGCTGGACCGCGGGGAGCCATTCATTCAGTGCCACCGCGCGGCGCGCCACCGCCGCCGGAATCGTGTTGCACACATTTACGCCCACCCCCACGGCTAGCCACTGCAGGCTCTCTCCGTGCCAGCGGCCCTCGCACAGGATCCCGGCGAGCTTACGGTCCGCCAGCAGCACATCGTTCGGCCACTTGAGGCGAGTCTCGCCGCGGCCCAACAGGGCGTCCACGGCATCCGCGACGGCGAGCCCGACCCGGACCGAGATGACGCCCAGCTCGGCGCGTGCCGGACGCAGCAGCATGGCGAGCCAGACGCCACCGGCCGGCGAGTGCCACGTGCGGCCGTCGCGTCCTCGCCCCGCCGTTTGGGCTTCGGCAATCACCACCGTTCCGGCCGGGGCGCCCTGGGCGCCGAGGTCGTGAGTGGCCGTGAAGGTCGAGTCGAGCTCGTGGAACAAGCCGCATTGCGGCACGCCCCACCGCCCGGCGAGATCGGCTGCGGCTACACCGTCGAGCGCTAGCCGCGCCACACCGCATACCCGATTGTCAACACGCCGACGATCCAGTTGTAGGGCGCGAACGTGTAAAAGCGGCCGCGCTGCAGCAGCGCCACGAGGAATCGGATGGACCAGATGCCGCTGGCAAACGCGAGCACGAAGCTCACCGCTAGCGGAAGCGCTCCGACTGCCGCGACGTTCACCGCCATGTGCCGCGCCTCGAGGATTGCGGCGCCCGCGATCACCGGGATCGCGAGCAGGAAGCTGAACTCCGCCGCGGCGGCGGGTCCGAGGCCGCCCCACAGGGCAGCGCACACCGTCGACCCGGAGCGGGAGACTCCGCGAAACACGGCCGCTAATGCCTGCGCGAACCCGATTCCCACGGCGACCCCCACCGTAGGCTCGGGGCGGCTGCCCGCGAGCCGCCGCGTGGACCAGTTCATCAGCCCCGTCACGATAAAGCCCGCGCCGACGAGCACCAGCGAGGCAGCGGCCTCAACCTGCTTATGAAACACCACGCCGATGACGCCGGCCGGCAACGTAGCAAGCGCGAGCAGGCCGGCCATGCGCAGCTCCGGCGGGTGCCGCCCCACGACGCCGCGCACGATCGCCCAGAGCCGCGGCCCATATACGACCAGCACAGAACCGAGCGTCGCCACGTGCAGCGTCACCTCGACGAAGACGCCCGGCGTGTGCACGCCCGTGACGACCTCGAGCACCCGCAGGTGCCCCGAGCTGGACACCGGCAGGAATTCCGTGAGCCCCTGCACCAACCCCAACACGATCCCCTGCCAGAGCGTCATGCGACCCGCCCGGCCACGAGTGCGACGATTCCCAAGAGCATTGCTCCTTTGAGGAGGCGACTGTTTCGCTGTGTGCGACCCGTGAACAACCGGCTCGCCACCGCCAGCACGACCAGCTGCGCGAACAGAGCGATGAGATAGTACGAGCCGTGGTAATGGGCCTGCGCGGGTAACACGAGCGACAGCGGCACGAAGGCCGCGGCGAGCCCCGCCGCCACCACGCTCGCGCGCCGCGTCCCGAGCACGAGCGGCAAGGTGCGGCGGCCCAGCGTTCGGTCCCCCGCCTGGTCGTCGATGTCCTTCACGATCTCGCGGACCAGGTGGATCCACGCTGCGAGGATCCACGGGACGAGTCCCGCCGCGGGGTGTCCGACCGCGATGGCGCCGTACATGAGCGGCAGGCCGGCCACGAGCGCCACGGCCACGTTTCCCAGCACGCCGCGGCGCTTGAGCACCGGCGAATACAGCACGAGCACGGCGAAGGCCGCGAGTCCCACCAGGACGGCGGCCCCGTTGACGAGGGCGGCGGCGCCGAGCCCGACCACCGCGCCGGCGGCGACGCACAGGTCGGCGGTGCCGCGGCTCACGCGGCCGGCGGCGAGCGGGCGCTCCCCACCGGGCCGGTTCAGCCGGTCGGCAGCCTGGTCCCAGATGTCGTTGAGGACGTTGCCCGCCATCCCGAACCCGATCGCCGCCACCGCCGCGAGGGCCAACACGTTGGGCGTCCGGAGCGCTCCCAGCGCGATCCAGCCACCGGCCAGCACGCCGACCGCGGCGAGCAACAGGTTCTGGATCCGGACCAGGCGCAGCAAATCAATCACGCAGCACGTCCTCGTACAGCCGCTCGTAGCGCGGCACGACGCGGTCGGCCGCGAACTCCAGCGCCCGGCGCGCGGCGGCGTCGCGCATCCGCGCCTGGAGCGCAGCGTCGCCCAGCAAGCGGAGGCTGTGGGCGATCATGGCGTCGACGTCCCCCTTGGGCGTGAGGAACCCGGTCTCCCCGTGGACCACCACCTCCGGGACGCCCCCCACGGCGGTCGCGACGACCGGCACGGCACATGCCATCGCTTCGAGCGCCGCCAGGCCGAACGACTCCGTCTCGGACGGCAGCAGAAACAAGTCGCTGCCTCGCAGGATGTCGGCGACGTTGTCCACCTTGCCGAGGAAGCGGACGTCGCGCCCGAGCTTGAGGCGATCGACTTCCTGCTCCGCCGCGTCGCGGTCCGGGCCGTCTCCCACCAGTACCAGCGCGGCCGGGAGCTCGCGACGCACTCCGGCGAACACGCGCACGACGTCGGTCACCCGTTTCACAGGCCGGAAGTTCGAGACGTGCACCAGCACCTTGTGATCGGCGGGAGCGAGCGAGCGGCGACAGGTCGCGTCCGTCGGGGGGTGATACTCCGCCGTCGAGACGAAGTTGGGGATCACGATCACGTCGCACCCATCGCATCCGAACGCGCGGTAAGTCTCGTTCCGCAGGAACTGCGACACCGCTGTGACGCGATCCGACTGCTCGATCGAGAACTTGGTGAGCGTGAAGTACGACGGGTCCTGCCCCACCAGTGTGATATCGGTGCCGTGCAGCGTGGTCACGATTTTCAGGTCCTGCTGCCCTTTGAGCATCTGCTTCGCGAGCCACGCCGTCGCGGCGTGCGGAATGGCGTAATGCACGTGCATGATGTCGAGCTTTTCGCGCATCGCCACTTCGTGCTGCTTCACGGCTAACGCCAGCGCGTAGGGCGACGACTGCTCGAACAGGGGATACTCGGTCTGCGTGACCTCATGGAAGGTCACCCGCTCGACATAGCCGCGTAGGCGAAACGGGCTCGCGTAGGACACGAAATGCACCTCGTGACCGCGGCGGGCGAGCTCGAGGCCCAGCTCCGTAGCCACGGCACCGGAGCCGCCGTACGTGGGATAGCACGTGATGCCGATTCTCATGGTCGCTGAGACGGGACGGGGGTACCGGGGAAGGTCAGCTGCCGCCAGCGCTCGAGAATGCGGGCGGCGAGCGCATCAGGAGCCGCGGTGGCATCGAGGGTCCACACGTTTCCGGTGTCCCGCAGCTGGTGTCTGAACCAGGTCTCCTGCCGCTTCGCATAGCGCCGCGTCGCCACCACGATCGCCTCCCGCAGCTCCCGCTCGGGAAGCCGCCCCGCGAGCATGGCGGCCACCTCGCGATACCCCACCCCGTCTAGGCCCGGCGCATGCGGCGCCACCCCCGCCGCGAGCACCCGCCGTACCTCGTCCACCAGTCCCGCGGCGAGCATCTCGTCCACCCGCTGGGCGATGCGACGGTGCAGCGCGTCCCGGGGGATCGTGAGTTGAATGTACCACGGCCGCATCGCCCCGGTCGCGCGCGCGTGCTCTTGCCACCAGCTGAGGCCTCGCCCTGTGAGCAGCGCGACCTCGACGGCCCGGCCGGCCCGCTGCCGCCCGCCGCCGGCGAACCGGCGGTCGAGTCGCGCTGCCCAGTGCGCGAGGCGGGCCGGCGTCAGGTTCGCGGCCCAGGCGCGCAACCGCTCGCGCCGCGCCGGGTCGAGCGGCGGCTCGTGGAACAGCCCTTCCGCCAGGGCGCGCACGTACAGCCCGGTCCCGCCCACGACCACCGGTTGACGGCCCGCGTCGCGGATCTCGCCGAGCCATTGCGCCGCCTCGCGCGCGAAACGGCCGGCGCTGTAGCGCTCCCCGGGCTCGACCACGTCGAGACCCAGGTGCGGCACTCGCCCCAGCAGCGCCCCCGAGGGCTTCGCGGTGCCGATATCGAGGCCCCGATATACCTGCCGGGCATCGGCGGAAACGACGGTGATCGGCTCGGAGTCAGCCCAGGCGGCCACGACCGCCGTCTTGCCGACCGCGGTGGGGCCGACGAGGACCGGAGTTAAGGGAAGCGATGTCACCCGCAAGAGGATTCAGGTTCTCCCGAATCTGCGCTCGAGCTCGTCTTTAGGGAGTTGCACGACCGTCGGTCGCCCGTGGACGTCGTGCGCCGGGAGCGTGGCCGTCAGGAGCCGGGTCACGAGCTCGCGCATCTCGTCGGGCTCGAGCCGCTGGCCGGCCTTGATGGCGGCGCGGCAGGCGTACGTCGCGGCGAAGCGCTCCAGCCGGTTGGCGAGCGCGCCGAACCGCCCGCCCGCGAGATCGGCGACCAGCTCGCCGAAGCAGCGCGCGGCATCGAAGCGCGGATGCGGATTCGGTGCCGTCTGCACTACCACCGCGCGTCCCGAGAACGGCTCAACTTCGTAGCCGACGCGGCGCAGCAGCTCGCGGTGAGCGTCGATCGCCTCGAGCTCGGGTGCGGTGAACTCGAGCGTCAGTGGCAGCAGGAGCCGTTGGGCGGACGAGCCATCGCCGGTGAGCTGGCGCATGGCCCGCTCGTACAGCACCCGTTCGTGCGCGGAGTGCTGGTCCACGATCGCAACCCCCGAGTCGGTCTGGAACACGATGTAGGTATCGAAGACCTGAAGCAGAGGTGGGGCTTGGGACTCGGGGCTCGGGGCTCGGGAATCCCTTGGAAACAAATCGAGGGGCACCGGAGCGCCGTCCCAGGTCACCCCAGCCCCGAGCCCCGAGTCCCCAGCCCCCAGCGGCGCCGCCGCCGCGAGGGGGCCCAGCGCCGCCCGCACGGCCTGCTCCACCACCTTCTCGACGAAGAACTTGTCGCGGAAGCGCACCTCGAGCTTCGACGGGTGGACGTTCACGTCGATGGCGTCACCCGGCAGCTCGAGAAACAGGATGAGCGACGGACGGTCGCCCGGCGCGATGGTAGAGCGATAACCGGCTTCCGCGGCGCGCAGGATGAACGGGTCGCGGATCGGGCGGCCGCGCACGAACACATAGCCCTTCCGCCCCGCTGGCTTCGCCTGCGCCGGGCGCTGCGCGAAGCCCCGCACCTCGAGCGGCCCTTCGCGGTAGGCGATCGGCAGCAGCGTATCGGCGAGCTGGCGGCCCCACAGCGCGTGGACCCGGTCGAACGGACGGGTGGTGGGCCGCACGTCGATCAGGGGACGTTCGTCGCTCGTGAGCGTGAAGGCCACGTCGGGCCGCGTCAGCGCGAGGAGCGTGACCGCCTCGACCGCCGCACGCGTCTCCGTGGCTTGCGCCCGCAGGAACTTGCGCCGGGCGGGCGTATTGAAGAACAACCCGCGCACCGTGACGGTCGTCCCGCGCTGCCGCGCGGCGGCGTCCACACCGTCGCGCTTACCGCCGCTGACGCGCAGACGGGTGGCGACGGCGCCGTCGTCAGATGTCTCGAGCTCGAACCGGGACACCGACGCGATAGCGGGCAGCGCTTCGCCGCGGAACCCGAACGTCGCGACGCCGATCAGGTCCGCGGCCTCTCGAATCTTGCTGGTGGCGTGGCGCGACAGCGCGAGGTCGGCATCGGAGCGGCTCATACCCGAGCCGTCGTCGCTCACCCGGATCAGACTCTTCCCGCCATCCTCGATGTCGACGCGGATCGCGCTGGCACCGGCATCGAGTGCGTTCTCGATCAGCTCCTTCACGACCGACGCGGGCCGCTCGACCACCTCGCCCGCGGCGATCTGGTCGGCGACCCGGGGCGGCAGGATGGCGATCGTGGCCGTCACGGCCGCGACACTTCGGCGGCGAGCACCCAGCCGCGGACACCGTCCTGGCGACGCACCTCGAGCCAGGCGCCGTAACGCCGCTCGACCAGCAGGGCGGCCCCGGCCTCGACCATCGAGGCGGGGCTCGCCCCTCCGTACGGCGCGACCCGGACTGGCGTAGCGGCGTTGAGCACGATCGCCAGCGGTTGTGCGCGGCGCATTCCCTCGCGCGCCGCGAGCCCCGCCGCGGCGACGCTGACGAACGCGAGCGCCAGGACGAGCGAGCGGCGGCGGCGCGCGGCCACGGCGATCCACAGGGCGATCCAGCAGAGCCCGGCGGCGAGCGCCCATTCCCCCGCCGTAGCGACGCCCATGGTCAGGAGCGCCTCGCTTGCGGCGTCGGGTGGCGGGAGCAACTCGCGCGCGCGTCGTACCAAAGGATCACGCGGCGCCAACCGGGCGGCCTTGGTCCACGCAGCCATCGCCTTACCGTCAGCGCCGGCGCGGTACAACGTGGCGCCGAGGTTGTACCAATGCGCCGGCACACGCGGCGCGGCCGTGGCGCGCGCCGCGAACGAGTCGGCCGCGGCCCGGAGCGCGCCCGCGTCGTACAACGCCTCCGCACTCATCGTCTGAGCCGCGGCGGGCCGCGCCAGCCCGACCAGCGCCATGAGCGCGATTGCCGCCACCACCCGGCGCCCTTTCCCGCCCGGCTCCGCCCCCAACACCTGCAGCACCTGTTCGAGCTCGGCCGCGAGTTCGACCGCGTCCCCCAAGCCCCGGGGACCGTAGCGCGATGCGCGGAGGCGGTCCCGCAGGCGTTTCACGTGCTCGGCGACCGCGCTTTCCACTCCGGCCGCGCGCAGCGCGCGGGCGAGCCCATCGCCGTCCCGGGCCGGCTGGTCCGGCACGTGATTCGCCAGCACCGCTTGAAACTGGCGCTCCAGCTGGCCGAGCCGGGTGAGTGGCGCCGCAGTCGCGGGCGGCGCGCTTCCGACGGCGTCCGTGGCGGTTTCGCGGCGACGCCGCAGCCAGACCAGAAGCGGTGGACCGAGCAGCAACAGGAGCCATCCCCAGGGCACGAGGCCGCGCGCCAGATCGTCCGCCCACGCGGGGGCGCCCCCGCGCGCGAGCGGCGGCAGGGCGCGCGCCGCGTGCGGCTCGATTCCCGGGGCGACCGCTAGCGCGCGCGGCGCGATGGTGGCCGCGCGATAGTCCCCCGCCGCGAGATCGTAGTAGGGGTACCGCACTTCGGGCAGGATGAACGACCCCGCCGAGTCGGGCATCACGAGATAGTGGAACACCTTCGTGCCCGCGATCCGTCCGTCGCGCGGCGCGATCCGCATGGCCGTTTCTCCGGCATACGGGCGGAACCCGGCCGGCCAGCGGATCGTCGGCTCCGGCCAAAGCGCCACGTTGCCCGTCCCGGACACGGTCGCGCTCATCGCGATCGGCTCGCCGACGCGCCCGTTCGGCGGGTCCAGCGTCAGCTCGAGCGCCAGCCCCTGTCCGGCGACCGGCTGCTCCCCCGGCCGACGCCCTGCGGGCAGGGGCAGCACGGTGACGGGAACCGTGTCGCTGCGCAGCGAGTACCGCTCCTCCCGCTTGAAAAGCGAGAACCCGACGGGCACCGCGTACGCCACTGTGGCCGGCGGAATGACGATCCGCCCGGATGCGAGCGGGAACAGCGCCTGGTGGGCGACGAACAGATCCATCCAACCGCCTCGCACCAGGCGCGACGCCGCGACCTCGGTCGGTACGGCGCCCGGGTACGACCACGCGCCCTCGGCCGTTTGGATCGACAGGATCGGCGGGTAGGTCAACCGGGCGCGCAGCTCGCGCGGAAACCACGCGGCGGCAATCACGTCGAGCTGCTGGCCCACGAGCACCGAATCCCCGGGGAGGATCAGGCTGAGCGCGACCCGGTCGTTGTGCGCCGGCGCGGGAGCGGCGTTGATCAGCCGGCGGGCGATCGGCGATACGGCCGTCGCGAGCCCTGTGACCGCGCTGTCCACCGTCACGGTAAGGGGCGGGGTCGCGTTTTCGAGAGCGCCCTGCCGCACGCGTACCGGCCCGATCAAGAGGGTGCCGGGACGTTGGGTCTTGAGCCGCAGCTCGCGCGTCATGGTGCGGACCGGTCCCCCCACTCCTTCGAGGGCCACCTCCGTCACGTCACGAGAGCCGACGATGATGAAGCCCGAGAGGCCGGGGAGGGCTACAGCGACCGGCTCCGCTGAGCGGGAGCGCGCTCGGATGGTGAGTGTCAGCTCTTCACCCGCCGGCACACGCGCGCGATCAACCTGAGCCGTCACATCGGGCGGCGATGCGCTCTGCAAAGCGACCAGCAGCCACAGCGCGGCAGTCACCAGTCCTTCACGCCCGGCTCCGCCGGGTGCCGCATCAGGCCTGTTCGATCACGGCGCGTCCGTAGCTCTTCGTGGCCGATGGAGCGCAACAGCTGCTCGGCCTGGGTCGGGCTCAGGCCGCCCTCGGCCCCACCCGCGTTTCGGGTACCCCCGCCCGATGGTCCGCTCCCCCCTCCGCCGCTGGGAGGCGCCTTGTTCTGGCTGCCGCCGCGGTGCCGGACGGCGAGCTCGAGGTTCCACTTCGCGGGACGGTCGTGCGGCCGCAGCAGCAGGGCTTCGCGGTAGGCGCGCTCGGCGTCGGCCAGATGCCCGTCACGGCCCGCGCTGTCGTCATCGGCCTGGCGCAGCGCGAGCAAGCCGAGGTTGTACAGCGCGCGGAACCGGATGTCGGGGTCGAGCGATGCGGCGGCGTGCGCGAGGCTCGCCTGGGCGGTCTCGGCATCCGAGTCGGCTAGTGCCGCGGTGCCCGCGTTGTACCAGGCGGCGTCCTCTTTCCGCCGGGCGGCGAGCTCCGACAGGTACGCCACGCGCGCCCGGCGGAGGTCATGACGGTCCCACGCCTTCTCCGCGGGGCTCCGGGGGAGCCGCGGCTGCTGCGCCGCGCCCGCCGACGGGAGCGTCGCAACGCACACAAAGGCGATCCCGACGAGCGCGGCGGTGCGTCGTGAGGCGGCCTGCACGACCAGCAGCATCACGGCGAGCATCAGCGGCATCCAGGCCCGGGGCCGGCTCTGCTCGGTGTGCGTCTCACTCGCGCGCGCCCGCCGATACGAGGCCACGAGGTCACGCACGGCGCCGGCCTGGTCAGGGAGGTCGGCGGCGACGAGCGTCCCTTGCGCCGCGTCGGCCGCAGCGCCGAGCATATCATCCCGTCGCGTGGTCTCGATGACACGACCGTCTTCGTCCTTCTGGTAGGCGAGCAGGGTGCCGTGGTCGTCCCGCACCGGAATGCGCGTCGCGGTACGCCCGCCCTCGGCCACGAGGATGAGGCGGATCCCGTCGGACTTGAGGCGCTGCGCTTGCCCGATGATCGGCGGCAGCGAGTCGTGCGCCTCGCCGTCGGTGAACACCACGAGCACGCGGTCGGCCAGGTCCGAGCTGGCCTGCAGCAGCTCCCCCCCTTGGCGCAGCGCCGGAGCGAGTCCGGTGCCTCCCTGCGAGGCCATGTCGGGATCGAGCGCGTCGAGGTAGAGCGTCAACGCGGACCCGTCGATCGAGAGCGGCGACAGGATGTAGCTCGAGCCCGCGAACGCGATGAGTCCGACGCGGTCCCCGTCCAGGTCCTGGACCAGCCGGCGCGCCTCGCGGACCGCGCGCCGCAGCCGGCTGGGCGTCGCGTCCTCCGCCAGCATCGAACGGGAGATGTCCACCGCGATCACCACCGAGAGGCCGCGCGTCTCGGCGACGATCCGCTCTTCGCCCCAGCGCGGGCCGGCGAGCGCGACGACGCCGAGAAAGGCGGCGACCGCGAGCGCGGTGGGCCCGAGCCGCCCGGCGGCGACAGCCTGGCGCACCGTCTCCTGCGACCAGAGCGCCGCCCGCCGGATCCGGGTGCGCCGCGCCCAAGCGGCGGCGAACCAGACGGCGCCGCCGATGAGCGGCGCGATCGCGAGCACGATCGGGGCGTCGAACGTCATCACGGCACTCGCACGGCGAATGTCCCCGCGAGCACGATCTCGAGGGCCAGCGCCACCAGCCCGATCGCGAGTGGCACACGATAGGCCTCGTCGAAACGGCGGTACACGACCTGCTCGACCGGGGTCTTCTCGAGGCGATTGATCTCCTCGAAAATATGGCGCAGCGATTGGCTATCGGTGGCCCGGTAGTAGCGCCCTCCCGTGGTGGACGCGATCTCAGTCAAGAGCGGCTCGTCGATTTCGACCGGACGCATCTCGTAGCGCAACTGGCCGTCTGCCCCGTACTCCGTCGGCATGGGCGCCTGCCCGCGCGTGCCGATGCCGATGGTGTAAATCTTGATGCCCAAAGTCGCCGCCGCCTGCCCGGCGGTGCGCGGATCCACCGTGCCCTTGTTGTTGACACCGTCGGTGAGCAGCACGAGCACCTTGCTCTTGCCCGGCGCGCGTCGCAGCCGGTTGGCCGCCGTGCCGATCGCCGTACCGATCGCCGTACCGTCCTCCAGCATGCCCGGGTGCAGCTCACGCAACGCCTGCTCCAGCACCGCGTAGTCGGTCGTGATGGGCACCTGGGTGAGCGCCTGCCCCGCGAACGCGACGAGCCCGATACGGTCCGACGTGCGGGCCCGCACGAACTCGATGGCGGTCTGCTTCGCGACGTCGATGCGGTTCGCCGGCGCGAAGTCTTCGGCCTGCATGCTGCCCGAGATGTCCACCGCCAGCACGATGGAGATCCCCTCGCTGCGCGCTTCGCTGCGCGCGGCCCCGAGGCGGGGCCCGGCCGCGGCGATGATCCAGGCGCCGAGACAGGCGCTGCGCAGCGTGACCGGGAGACGCGCCACCCAGAGGCGCTCGGCCGCGCCGGCCGCGGGCCGGACGTCGCTCATCCGGGTGCCGGACAGGCGGGCCAGCCGCTTGGCGCGCAGCCACCACCACAGAGGCAACAGGGCGAGCGCGAGCAGCAGCAATGGCCGGGCGAAACTCACGGGGTCAGATCTCGCGCCAGCCGGCGCGCCATGGCGGAGAGCGCGGCGACATCGGTGCCATGGGCGGAGGCGAACGCGACCCGGTCGAGCTGCTCGAGCAGGTCGCGCAGCTCCCGCAGCGGGGCGTTGGGACGCACGCGCTCGACCGTCGTCAGGCACTCCTCCGTGTCGAGCGCGGCGTGCGCCTCGGGTACGGCGCGCTCCAGCGCGGCCCGCAGCCGCCAAATCGCCCGTGCGGCGACGGCTTTCGGCTCCCCGGCCGCTAGCCACCGAGTGTCGGGGATCTCACGTTCCACTGGAACTGGAGGTGGCGGTTCGAGGGCTCGGGGCGCCCGCCGCCGCGCGGCCACGCCCGCGGCGAGGAGCCCGGCGGCCAGCGCCAGTCCAGCGAGCGGCGGCACCGGGTCCCGGTGCGCGGCGCGCAGCGGCGCGAGCAACCCTTGCGGACTAGGGGCTCGCAGCGAATCCGGGATCACGCTCTTCACACTGACGCTGGTCGTGCCCCCGGCTGTCGAGTCTGCCCGCCCGTCGGGACCGAGCAGCCACACGGACGGCAGCGCCAGTTTGTGAATGCCGGGCTTCCAGGCGACGACGGCGTAGCGGACCTCCCAGCCAGCGCCGCTCCGGCGCACCGCGGGATCGGCGAGCGACTCGATCGCTTCCGTCGCGTCGAGCTTGCCGGGCCGGACCTGCCAGCCGTTGGGGACGGTGAGCGTCCGCTCGAGCCAGATGGTGTCGCCCACGGTGGGCGCGGCCGGGGTGGCCGACCACCCTCCGCCCTGCCCCGCCAGACGTCCCGCCGCCACGACGCCGAGCAAGACGAGTCGGACGGTCATCGTTTCAGCCGGCGGGCGCGCTCCGCGAAGGCGCGGCGCAACAGCACGCCGTACGGCACGCTGGTCTGAAGCGCCACGCGGTCCACGCCCGCCTGGGCGAGCTTGCGGCTGCGCTCCTGAAGGTGACGCTCCGCCGCGACCCTCACGCGAGTCCGGGTCGCCCCGTGGCTGGTATCGAGCAGGACCCGCTGGCCGGTCTCGGCGTCCTCCATGTCCACCCAGCCTGCATCGGGGAGCTCGCGCTCGCGCGGGTCGTCGATCGTGATGGCGACCACGTCATGACGGGCGGCGAGCTGCGCCAACGGGACCTCCCAGCCCTCGGCCCGGAAGTCCGACAGCACGGCCACGATCGCGTGGTGCTTCGGCAGCTTCGCCGCGTAGCTCAGCGCCTCTCCCAGGTTCGTGCCGCGTCCGCGGGGCGTGAATGCCACGAGGTCGCGGATCACCCGCAGCGCGTGGGGCCGGCCTTTCGCGGGTCGGACGATCAACTCGACTTTGTCGGCGAACATCAGCGCGCCCACCCGGTCGTTGTGGCGCGCCGCCGCCAGGGCCAGGACGGCAGCGACCTCCACCGCGAGGCCCGCCTTGGTGTAGGGGCGACCGAACTGGCATGAGCCCGACTGATCCACCACGAGCAGCAGAGTGTTTTCGCGCTCCTCGTGGTACGTCTTCACGAACGGGTGGCCCATTCGGGCCGACACGTTCCAGTCGATCGCCCGGAAGTCGTCTCCCTGCTGGTACTCGCGTACCTCCGCGAACTCGATGCCCTGTCCGCGGAACATGGACCGGTATTCGCCGGTGAAGAGAGAGCTGACCAGGGAGCGGGTGCGAAGCTCGATTCCTTTTACCTGACGCAGCACTTCGGGAGTGACGACCCGCCGGCGGGCGCGAAGCGGCGAGCTCTCACGACGTCGACGGTCCGTGCCTTCGTACTTCACGGCACGCCCACCGCCTCGAGGATCTTCCCGATTACGCGGTCCGAGTCCATGTCCTCGGCCTCCGCCTCGAAGGTGAGGAGTACCCGGTGACGCAGCACGTCGAACGCCATGGCCTTCACGTCTTCCGGCACGACGTAGGAGCGGCCGCGCAGGTACGCGTGGGCGCGCGCCGCCTGCGCGAGGTAGATCGACGCGCGCGGACTCGCCCCGAAGGCGATGAGCGGCTTCAGCTCCGGGAGGCCGATCGCCTGCGGTTCGCGGGTCCCCCGAACCACGTCCACGATGTAATCCACCACCTTCTGATCCATGAACAGCTCCGCGATGGCGCTGCGCGCGGCCAGGATGTCGTCCGCCTCCGCCACGCGTGTCACTTCGATCGGCCGGCCCGACGCCATGCGCGCGACGATCTCCTTCTCGGCGTCGCGCGACGGGTAGCCCACGCGCACCTTGAGCATGAAGCGATCGAGCTGCGCTTCGGGAAGCGGATAGGTTCCCTCCTGCTCGATGGGGTTCTGGGTCGCGAGCACGAGAAACGGCTCGCCCAGAAAGAAGGTCTCCCCGCCGATCGTGACCTGCTTCTCCTGCATTGCCTCGAGCAGTGCCGCCTGCACCTTGGCGGGAGCGCGGTTGATTTCGTCCGCCAGCACCAGGTTCGCAAACAGCGGTCCCTTTTTCGGATAGAACTCCTGGGTCTTCTGGTCGAACACCATGGTCCCGATCACGTCGGCGGGCAGCAGATCCGGGGTGAACTGGATCCGCGAGAACGCGATGCGCAGGCATTCGGCCACCGTGCGCACGGCCAGGGTCTTGGCGAGCCCCGGCACGCCTTCCAGCAACACGTGCCCGCCCGTGAGCAGTCCGATGAGCAAGCGCTCGACCATCAGCTCCTGCGCCACGACCCGCTTCGCGACTTCCTGCGCGATCGTCTTGCTCAGCACCGCGTCGCCGGTCTTCGCCGTCCGAGTGGTCATTTCAGCCCCGCCTCCGCCGCTTTGCGCACCGCCGGCTCCTTGTCCTTGGTGTAGAGTTCCAACAGTCCCCGAGCTTCGGGGCGCGCGATGTGCTGCAAAGCCTCCACCGCCGCGGCCCGCACCGTCGTACTCCGCCGGTGCATCATACCCCCCGGCTCCGCGTACCGGGCGAGGATGTCCAGCGCCTCCCGCGCTCCGAGGCGGCCGATCGCCCGCAGCAACTCCGCCTGTACCCCTTCGTCGGGCTCCTGCTCCACCCGCCGAATCAGCACGGTGGAGGACGTCGGGTCGCCCCCTGCGGCGACCGCCCGCACCGCCGCCGCCCGCACCGCGACGCTCTCATCCTTCAGCGCCGGCATCGCCGGCCGTGCGATCTCACGCCCGCCCGCCTCGGCGAGCCCGAGCAGCGCCGCTTCTCGGACAAACTCCGATTGATGGCGCAACAACGGGATGAGCAGCGTCACCGCTTGAGGGCTCCCCGTCAGGCCCACGAACTCCGCCGCCGCCGCGACCACCTGAGCGTCCTTGTCGGCGAGCTTGCCCTGCAGTGGCTCGAGCGCCCGATCCGCCGCCTTGCGCACGGCTCCCCGGTAGGACGCACGCAGGTCCAGCGGCGCCGCCAGGAACGCATCCAGCACGAGCCCCATGGAGAGCGACGCCAGCGCACCCACGGCCGCCACCAATGCCTCCCGCTGCTCGGGCGGCACGCGCGGCTCCCCCAGCCGATGCACCAGGCGCTCCACCAGGCTGCGCTCCGAGAGCGCGAGCGCTGCCTGGTCGATCGCCTCAGTGAGCTTGGGATCCTGTGCCGTCGGCAGCAGGCGGTCGAGCGCCGCGATCGCTTCCGCCACGACGGCGACGTCGTGCAGCCCTAACAGCTGGGGAGCGACCGCCGCGAGCTTGTCGACCGCGGCGGACTGCTCCTCGGGCGTGGTGGCGCTCCCCAGGGCGGCCACGGCCCGCTTCACCTCCACATCTACCGGCAACACGTCGGGCCGGAATGCGGAACTGGCGCGTTTTCCGGCCATCAGGGTGTCCGCGGCCGACGCAGTCGATTGCTCCGTCGTGACGGCGCTCGCCGGACTCGGTGGCGCCGACGCCTCGGGGGTCGCGAGCGCAGGCGACGCCGCCGCATCCGCGGCTGGCGTCGGCAAGCGCAACCGCTCCAGCCGCGCGGACGTGCGGCGTCCCAGGGTCAATGCGATTCGGCCCAGCGTCGCATCATCGGGGGGGACGGCGCCGGTCGCCACTTGAAACACCGCCAGCACGTGCTCCGGGACCATACCGGGATTGAGAGTCACCGCCCGCACGCCACGCGCATACAGTAACCCGGCGAGCTCGGCGATCTGGGCGTTGCGGGGCAGCAGATGCTGTCCGTGCCAATGCAACCCGGTGACGCCCACCTTCCACTCCACGGTGCCCAGCGCGGCGAGCCCGGGAAGCGCCTCGCCGATCTGTCGCAACGATTCGACCACCGCCGGGTGCGTCGGCGGGTAGAGCCGCATCAACCGGAATGTCGTTCCGATGGCGCCGAGGGCGCGCTCGACTCCTGCGGTCTCCGCTGACATTGCTTAGCGCTTGATCCGCTCTCCCCGGTCTTCGAACCGGAATACCCAAGTGGCGAACCGCGCGGGCTCGATCGGGTCGTCCGCGCCGATGGCCATCCAATCCACGTCGCTCCCCGATTCGGCGGCGCGACCGGCCCGATCCGCATCTTGCGCCACCATCTGTTGGGCCCGCTTGATCCAGACGCCGAACTGGTCCGCGCGCAGGTCCACCCAACCCCGGGGCGCGGCGGCGCGGGGATCGGCGCCGTCTCCGGGCACGACCACGAGGCTGCCGCGGTACAGACCCTCGCCGTCCGGCGTGAGGATCGGGATCCCCACCGACAGAATATGGCTCCGTACGCCCGAGTCGCGCTGTACGCGGGCGTATGCCTCCGCCGCCAGCTCTAGCGGCCGTGACTGGGCGAGGGCCCGAACGCTCGGGCGCAGCAGGCCGCACAGGTGCGATTCCCACAGGAGCTTGGTGAGCCGCGGGGGCCCGAGCATCTCGTAGGCGACCGCCCGGCTCTGGGTTTCTTGCTCGAGGGACCGGAGCCGCGCGAGGGCGGAGGCGCGCAGCATCCCCGCGCGGTAGGTCGGGCCGGCGGTGGCCGCGTCGAGCGCCGCCACGACGTCGCGGCCCGTGGGCCGCCCCTCGAGCTCCATGGCGACGTAGTCGGCGACCTCCTCCGGAGTGATGAACTCCATCTGCCCGAGCGCCGTGACTGTCTCGAACTCATCGGGGGCGAAGAGACCGTTCTCCCCCACGTCGATGAACACGCCTTCGAGCGGCTTGCCGAGATCGCACCAGGGAGCGGCGCCGGGGCTGAACGCCTGGGCTAGTTTGACCGGTTTCGGGCAGTCCACCAGCGGGATCAGCTTTCCTTTGCGGCGGATCGGCCCGAAGCCAATCTCTCGCCAGGCGATGGTTGCGGTGGGCTTGATCTCGATGGCCGCGGGAGCGCCCGGTGTGCGACCCAGCAGAAACAGCAGCAGTGATTGCGCACCCCCCACGGCCGACTTGGTGAGGAGGGGCCTGCTGGGACGCTCCTCGGAGTGCGTGTAGGGAATGTTGAACCCCATGCCCCCGGTGCCGCTCGTACCGATCTTCACGTACGCTTTCGTCTCGGCACGCTTGAGCGACTCGACCAGGATCTGAACGTGCCGGATCAGCTGCGGCAACGTGAGCAGCAGCACGTGGCGCTCCACGGCCGCCTCGTCCACCTCGCCTCGACGCGCCAACGCGAGTAGGTCCTGTGCGCTGCGGAGCGCATCCTGGTACGCGAACGCCGTCGCGGTGTTGATGCTGTCCACGACGGCTTCGGGTTTGTACTTCAAAAGCAGCTGGTACAGAAAACTGCGCTGGAGGACGTCGTCGGTGAGCTCGCTCAGCAGGTCCTGGAGCAGCAGCCGGCGGTGCTCGGCGTTCGCCATGACCGACCCGCGCTCCAGCCGGGCGATGCCGGCGGGGAGGAACACGTTGCCCCATTCGACCTCGAGGGCCGCGCGCCCCCGGTAGGGCTCGAGCGCCCGCGCGGTCGCACGCACCTCGGCTTCGAACAGGGCGACGAGCACAATGCACCGCGGCGCGGCGCCCAGCAGCCGGCGCGCCACCGCGTGGCCCACCAGCCCGCTGCCGCCGAGGATCATCACCGTCCGGTCACGCAGGTCCATGCAGTCGCTCGATGGCCTCGACTTCGTTAGCGGCGAGCCGCCGGTATTTCCCCTCGGCGAGCCGCCCGAGCCGCACCGGCCCGTAGGAAACGCGGTGCAGCCACTCGACCTTGAGTCCCAGAGCCTCCGCCAGCCGGCGCACGATGCGCTGGCGGCCTTCCGCGAGCGTGATCTCGAGCTCGATGCTGCGCTCCGCAGGGCGCACCCGGAAGTCCACGACCTGCACCGGACGACCGTCGATTGCCGGGGGGCGTGCGAGGGCGGCGCGAACCTCGGCGGCATCGTGTCCATGGACCCGCAGCCAGTACGTCCGGGGGACGGCGAACCGCGGGTGCATCAATCGATGCGCCGCCGCGCCGTCCGTGGTGAAGAGCAGCAGCCCCGACGTCATGACATCCAATCGGCCGACGTATGTGAGCCCCGGTACGTTGGGGAGGAGACGGTACACGGTCTGTCGCCCCTCCGGGTCGCCGCGAGTCACCACGTAACCGACTGGCTTGTTGAGGGCGAGCCAGGTGACGGGCCCCGCGGCTTTCACGACGCGGCCGTCGACGGTCACGCGCTGCCGCGCCGGATCCACGCTCATGCCGATCGAGGCCACCGCGCCGTCCACGCGCACGCGACCGGCGCGGATCAGGTCCTCGGCCTTGCGGCGGGAGGTCACGCCCGCGCGCGCCAGGGCGCGTTGCAGCCGGAGGGTCCGCTTCGGCTCCGGGGGACGATCCCGACCTTCGTCTCGTTCGGCCACGGGGTGAAGTTGACCTCCAGTATGCGCGTCTCGGGGTCAAAGGTAACGGCCGCGATCAGCGGGCGCAGCGTGGCAGCGCCGAGCAGCGCGGAGTTTCATGGCCGGACGGCAGCAGTGTGCGTCGCGTTTGTATTGACACTGTGCATTTTGTGCAGTACTGTGGCCTGCACAAGCAAGGCGCCATTCCGGCCCTATCGCGAAATTCCGCCCCGCTTGCGGCCCTGCGAGCAAGGAGGGGCGCATGCCGGTTCCCGATTACTTTTGGCACTCAGGTCTGCTGTGGCAGCTCGATTTCAACGCCCCCGCCAGATGCTGGGTAATCACCGCCCCAGGTCACCACGTTGTGTGGTCCGCCACCGAGCGGCCTATCTGGCCCCACGCCCTCCTCGCGAGCGCGCCAGTCGAACAGGCTAAGGGCCACATAGACCAAGCAGGATGTGGTGCTCGCGCGTGCGGCTGCAAAGTGCTGATCTGACAGTTCCGCGTTGAGGGCCCCCGTCATCGAGGGCCCTCGGTGTGACTGTGTGAGTGTGTATGAGCCGTCAGCGCGCCAGGGCGCGTTGCAGGCGCATCAGCGTCATTCGGGCTCGGCGGGCGCGGGCGGCCGGAGCGCCACCGACAGCTCTTCCAGCCGTGGCAGCTCATCCAGGTCCTTGAGGCCGAGGATCTCCAGGAACTGCGGCGTGGTGCCGTACAGCAACGGCCGCCCCAGTCCTTCTCCCCGGGTCACGATCTCCACCAGGCCCCGCTCGCCCAGCTTCTCGATCACGGCGCCCGAATCCACGCCCCGGATCTCGTCCACCTCGAGGCGCCCCACCGGCTGCCGGTAGGCGATGATCGCCAGCGTCTCGAGCGCGGCCGGGCTCAAGCGCCGCGGACGCAGCGTGAATTGCGCGCGATCGATCGCCTCGGCGTACTCCCGCCGCGTCAGGAATTGCCAGCCCTGCGCAATCTCGATCAGCTCGACGCCGTGATCGCCTGTCGCGAACGCATCCCGCAGCTCCGCCAGCGCGCCGCGCACCGCCGCCGCGCCCGCCTGCGGATCGAGGGTCTCGAGCTCCTCGACCGTGAGCGGCCGCGCCGACGCGAACAGCGCCGCCTCAACGAGCTTCGCGAGGGGACTCACGACGGATCTCAATCGGGGCGAACGGCCCCTCCTGGTGAACGTGCAACGAGCCGCGCTTGGCCAGCTCCAGCAGGGCGATGAACGCGGACAGGACATCTACGATGGTGGGCCGCTGCCCCACCACGTCGCCCCAGCCGAACACCGCCCGCTCGGCGAGCAGCGCCTCGATGCGCTCGGTCGCGCCCTCCACGTCGAGCGGCCGCGGTACCACGCGGTGCAGCACCGGCTCGGGAATGAGCGCAATCACCCGCTCCGCCGCCGCGAGCAGATCGTTCAGGTCGATCACGAGCGGCGCGGGCGGCGCCGGGGGTGGCTCGGGCGAGAACCCACGCCCGAACTGCTCCGCCCGGCGCGCCGCCGCCGCCCCCAACCACTCCACCAGCTCGCGGATCTGCTGGTACTCGAGCAGCCGGCGCACCAGCTCGGCGCGTGGATCTTCCCACTCGTCGTCCCCCAAGCGCCGCGGCAGCAGCATCTGCGCCTTGATCCGGAGCAGCCGGGCGGCCATCTCGAGGTAGTCCGCCGCCTGGTTCAATCCCAACTCGCCGATGACGGCGAGGAATTGATCGGCGATCTTCGCGATCGGCAGGTCGGTGATGTCGACCTCGTCCTCGCGGATCAGGTGCAGCAGCAGATCCAACGGGCCCGAGAACTGCTCGAGCTCGACGATGAAGCCGGTTGAGTCCTGAGCCACGGGGTTCGTCGGCGCGCTCACGACGGAAAGGCTCCCGGAGAAACGGCGAACCCGCGCACGAGCAAGAGCCCGACACCCATCAGGTGATACGCAGGCCAAAGCAGCGTCTGGAGCAAACCGGGGAACACCCAGACCAGCAACATCACCGGAATGAATCCGAGGCCCTGGAGTCGCCGGTACTTCAATCCCCAGCCCGGGGGGAGCAGGTGATAAAAAACGTGACTCCCGTCCAATGGTGGGACGGGGATCAGGTTGAAGAAGGCGAGCACGACGTTAAGCCACATCCCCCACCACAACATGCGTTGCACGATTTCGAAAGTCGCGGTGAGTGACGGCATGGCACTCCCGACCACACCGACGAGCGCGAAGAGTATCGCACACGCGACGAACAACCCCAGGTTTACGACGATCCCCGCGAGCGAGACGATGATGTCGCCCTTGCGGTACTCCCGGTATTTGCGAGGGTTGACCGGGACCGGCTTCGCGGCCCCGAAGGGCGGCGCGCCAATTCTCCACAATAGGAACGGGACGATGACGGTCATGAGGGGGTCAATGTGCTTCAGGGGATTCAACGTCAGCCGTCCCAGCATGTAGGCGGTGTCATCGCCCTGCCGGTAGGCGGCTTCGGCGTGGGCGTATTCGTGGGCCACCATGGAGAACAGAAGCACCGGTGCCCAGATGAGGAATTCGAACGAGATAGCTCGACTCGAGGGTCGGTGACGGCCTAAGATAACGATCCGGCGGGGGCGCGGTCAACGGCGTAGCGCCTTGACCGACCTGCACTTACCCCCTATCTTCCGCGCCTCACGAGGAGGCTTTCGAGTGCCGCGAATCAAGTCCGCGAAGAAGGCGATGCGCCAGGGACGCGCGCGCCAGCAGCGCAACCGCGCCCAGAGCTCCGCGCTCCGGACCGCGCTCAAGCGCGTCCGCACCGCTACGACGCCCCAGCAGGCAAGCGAGGCCTATCGCGTGGCCGCCCGGCTACTCGATCGCGCCGCCCGAAAGAATCTGATCCATCACAACAACGCGGCACGACACAAGAGCCGGCTCGCGGCTGTCGTTCGAAAACTCGCCAAATAAATAACGGCGTCAAGCAAAGACGTCGCGCAGAGACGTCCCGCAAGAACGTCCCGCATGAGTGTACGGTGTTGCGAGACGGTTTTGCTTGACGTTTTCGCGCGACGTCCTTGCGTGACGTTTTTTTGGTTTCAGACCGCGTCGAGTTGACCGCCACACTGCCCGCAATACCACTCCGTCGGCAGGTTCATCGTGCCGCACTCCTTGCACCGGAGCGTCCGCGCGGCTTCCTCTTCGCCGGCCGCGGACGGGTCGGGGACGATCGGAGCGGGGACGGGGTTGGCGGCCCGCTGCGACGGCGGCACAGCGGCCCGGGGCGGATCGGACGGGATGAGGGGTTGGAACTGGGCACCGCTGGCGCGCCGAGCCGATGGAGCTGCCCCGGTGTCGTCCTCGGTGACGGACTTGATGAACTCGAGCTCGTCCACCTGGGCCGGCTTTGGCGGCGGCTCTAGGGGTATGAGGGGGAGATCTTGGAGTGCGGGAGCCGCCGGGCGCGCCGGCGGTGCCGCAGAGGGAGCAGCTGCCGGTCTCGGGGCCGGCCGGTTGCGGACCAGCGCGTCGAGCTCCTCGAGCTTCTGGATATCCGCCTCGACCGCCTGCAACCGCTTTTCCTGGATCGCCAGCCGGGCGCTCTCCGCGTGGGCCTTGAGCTCCTCCATCACAGCCACCAGCCGGGCCTCGTAGTCCTCGCGCACGCGCGCCCGCACGTTCCCCGGCGTCGCGTCCGCCGAGCTGTTCAGGCGCGCGATCCAGGCTTCGTATTGGCGCCGCTCCTCCAGCAACCGCTGGATGATGGCCGTGCTCTTCGACATTCCCTTCGCCATTTCACTCCCGTCGGAGGCGGGCCGCCGCCTCAGGACTCAGTTCGCTGACGCGTCCAAGCGTGCGCGCGATCCAGACGATGCGCGCACCGTGTTCGAGACTCTCCATCCGGATCCACGCCGCGTCGAGCGTGGCGCCGACCGTCACCGCCCCATGGTTCGCCAGCAGCCAAGCCACGTGCCCTGCGAGATACGGCTCGAGCCGATCGCCCAACTCCGGCGTCCCAGGCGTCCCATAGGGGACCAGGGGCACATCCCCACACTGCAGGATAAGCTCAGGCAGGACCAATATATGCAAGTCTTGGCCCGCGACGGCCAAACCGGTCGCCACGGGGGGGTGCGCGTGCACGACCGCCCCCACGTCGGGCCGGCGGTTCAGGATCCTGAGATGTAAGTCCAACTCGCTCGTAGGGTTATGGCGCCCGCGCCGCTTGCGGCCGCGCAGGTCCACCTCGACCATATCCGCCGGACCCACCAGCGCCTTGATCACCCCGGCTGGCGTCACGAGCACGCGGTCGGGCCCCAGCCGCACCGCCAGGTTGCCGTCCTGCCCGGCGATGAGCCCGCGCGCCGCAAGCTGCCGGCAACATTGCGCCATGCGGCGGGCCACCGCACGGACCGTCACGTCCCGCCGGGAGCCCCCGCCTGGTGGACCACCTTGCCGTCGACGATCGTGAGCGCGGCCCGGCCGGTGAGCGCCCGGCCCGCAAACGGTGTGTTGCGGCTCTTCGAGAAGAACGCCGCGGGGTCGACGGTCCAACGCCCCGTGATGTCCAGGACCACCACATCGGCGGCTGCTCCGGGTTTGAGCGTCCCGCCGGGGAGTCGGAACGCGGCAGCCGGGGCGGTGCTCATCCGGTGAATCAGCTCGGGGAGGCCGAGGACGCCTCCCGCGACCAGCTCGGTGTAAGCCACCGCGAACGCCGTCTCCAACCCGACGATCCCGAAGGGTGCATCGTCGAAGGCGGCTTCTTTGGCGTCATAGGCGTGTGGCGCGTGGTCGGAGGCGATGCAGTCGATCACCCCCTCCTGCAGCGCCGCGCGCAGCGCCGCCACGTCCGCCGCTTCGCGCAGCGGCGGGTTCATTTTGGCGTGCGTATCGTAACGCTCGCAGTCGCGCTCGGTGAGCGTGAGGTGATGCGGGGTGACTTCGGCGGTGACGCGAACCCCCTGGTCCTTGGCGTTGCGAATCAGCGCGACCGAGCCGCGCGTGGACACGTGGCACAGATGCACGTGCCCGCCGGTGAGGCCGGCCAGCAGCACGTCGCGCCCCACCATGATTTCTTCGGCCGCGGCGGGGATGCCTTTGAGACCCAACCGGGTGGCGACCAGTCCCTCGTGCATCACGCCGCCCGCGGCAAGCGTCGGCTCTTCGCAATGGTCAGCCACCGGGATCTCGAAGGTGCGCGCGTACTCGAGCGCGGTGCGCATGAGGTGGCTCGAGACCACGGGCCTGCCGTCGTCGGAAACCGCCACCGCGCCGGCGCCCACCATCTCACCGAACTCGGAGAGCCGCTCTCCCTTCTGACCGACCGAGATGGCGCCGATCGGATGCACGCGCGCGAGCCCGGCGCGCACCGACTGACGTACGACGAAGCCGACCGCCGCCTGGTTGTCGGTGACGGGATCGGTGTTCGGCATGGCGCACACCGTGGTGAACCCGCCCGCCGCGGCGGCCCGGGCGCCGCTGGCGATCGTCTCGACGTCCTCGTTGCCCGGCTCTCGCAGGTGGACGTGTACGTCCACGAGGCCGGGGGCCACGACGTGGCCCCGCACGTCCCGCACCTCGGCATCGTCGGGAGCGCCGAGCCCCGCCCCGACCGCGGCGATCTTGCCATCCTGGATGAGGACATCGGCGGTCTGGTCGACGCCCCGGCTCGGGTCGATCACGCGGCCACCGCGCAGGACGAGCGGCCGCATCACTCGGGACCTCCGGAGCGCTTGGCTGCGTCGGCCAGCTCGGGCCGCCCGCCGGCCAGCAGGTACAACACCGCCATCCGGACCGCCACACCGTTCGTCACCTGATCGAGGATCACGCTGTGCGGTCCGTCGGCTACGCGCGAGTCGATCTCCACGCCGCGATTCATGGGCCCCGGGTGCATGATGGTCAGGGGGCGCGGCGCCTTCTCGAGCCGCTCAGCCGTGACGCCAAAGACGCGGTAGTACTCCCGCACACTCGGGATGAATCCCATGTCCATTCGTTCGAGCTGGAGCCGCAGCACGTTCAGCACGTCGGCCCACTCGATCGCCTCCTCGATGCGCCGGAACCGGCACACGCCCAGCTCCTCGATGCCGCGCGGGAGGAGCGTGTCGGGACCACACACGCCGACTTCGGCGCCGAGCTTCAGGAGACCCCAGATGTTCGAGCGGGCGACGCGCGAATGCAGCACGTCGCCCACGAGGCACACCTTGATGCCGTCGATCTTCCCGTGTTTGTCGCGGATGGTGAGAAGATCGAGCAGGCCCTGCGTGGGATGCTCGTGTTTGCCGTCGCCCGCGTTGATGACATTCGAACGAATCCGATTGCCCAAGAACTCGGCGGCGCCGGAGGAAGGATGCCGGATGACCACCATGTCGATCCGCATCGCCTCGAGGTTGCGGGCCGTGTCCACCAGGGTCTCGCCCTTCTGCACCGAGCTGCCGCTCGCCGCCACGTTGACGGTGTCGGCGGAGAGGCGTTTTTCCGCGAACTCGAACGAAATACGAGTGCGGGTCGACGCCTCGAAGAACAGGTTGACGATGGTCTTACCGCGGAGCGCGGGGACCTTCTTGATGGGCCGCTCGGAGACTTCCTTGAAGGGCTCCGCGGTGTCGAGAATCAGCCGGATGTGGTCCGCCGAGAGGTCCTCGAGCCCGACCAGGTCTTTGCCGAGGAGGGCGGTCACGCGGCGCCTCCCTGCTGCACCAGGTCGACCTCGTTGCGCCCGTCGAGTTCCTCGACCAGCACGTCCACGCGCTCTCCCCGGCTCACCTTGACCTGCTTGCCGACGATGTCCGGCTGGATCGGCAGCTCGCGGCCTCCGCGATCCACCAGCACGCACAGCGAGATGCGTTTGGGACGGCCGAAGTCAGCGAGCTCGTCCAGCGCGGCGCGGACGGTGCGGCCGGTATAGAGCACGTCGTCCACGATCACGACGTGCTTGCCGGTGAGCTCCCCGGGGATGCGGGTCTCGCCGATGACGGGCTTGGGGCCCACCGTCTCGAGGTCGTCGCGATAGAGGGTGATGTCGAGGGCGCCGCGGGGCACGACGGCGCCCTCGTCCTGCTCGATCAGTTTGGCGATCCGCTCGGCCAGCTCGACGCCGCGCCGCTGGATGCCGATGAGCACGAGACCGTCGGTCCCGTGGGCCAGCTCGAGCACTTCCACGGCCATTCGCTGAAGCGCCCGCGACATCGCGCGGGCGTCCAGGATGATCGTGCGGTCGGGCCGGCTCATCTCAGGCTTGGAAGGTAACGCGCGAACCAGCGGGGTCAACGGCGGGGTTGACGTCGAACGACACGCCGCGTCTCTTCGAGGCCATGCGGCGCTACGTGTGGAGTCTCCTGGGGCTCGCCCTCGCGGCTGCCCCGCTCGCTGGGCAGGGGCTGCGGGACAAGATCTCCCAGCTCTTCATTTTCGCGGACGGCAAAGACCCGCTATTCCTCGGCGGCACCGCCGGCTCCGACTCGGCCACCGCGCTGCACGCCGACCACTTCGTCCCGTCGGCCGTGAGCGACAACGGCACCTTGATCTCGTTCATCGGGACGGCCATCAGCCAAAACGTCGCGAACCTCCCCGTGAGCGCCACCAGCGGTGGCTCCACGTTCCGCTTCGACGGCGGCGTCCCCGTCGCGACGTCGGGCTCCCCGGGCGCGGTGTTCGGCGAGCGTGCCCAGACGCTCGGGCGCGGACGCGTGTTCATCGGGGCCAACATCAACCGGCTGCACTTCGAGAGTCTGCGGGGTGTGAGCCTCAATGGCATCCAGATGACGTTCACCCATCAGAACGTCACCGGCCCGCAATGCGACAGTATCGTGGGCTCCTCGTGTACACCCTACGGCGTCCCGACGCACGAAAACGACGTGATCGCACTACGCCTGGCGCTCGACATCGACATGACCGTGACGTCTTTCTTCATGAGCTTCGGGCTGATGGACCGGGTGGACATCGGCGTCGTGCTTCCGATCGTCTCTACCTCGCTGCGAGGCACGAGCAACGCGCAGATCATTCCTTTCGGCGGCACGACCGCTCAGCATTTCTTCGGCGGTACGCCCGCCAACCCCCAGCTCTCCACGTCTCGGTTGGTGGACGGATCGGCCACCGGCATCGGTGACCTCGCCGCACGGGTCAAGGTCAGCGTCACTCAGACGGAACGCACCACGTTCGCGGTTCTCGGAGATGTCCGGTTCCCCACCGGGAGCGAGGACGACCTCCTCGGCTCCGGGCACGTCGCGGCCCGCGGCCTCGGCATCCTGTCGGCGCGATTCGGGGCGTTCTCGCCTCACGCCAATTTGGGATACCTCTACCGGAGCGGGAGCTCGCAGAATAACGCGGTCCTCGCAACCGTCGGGTTCGATCACGTGATGGCGCCGTGGGCGACGATGGCGGTCGACCTGGTCTCGGAGCTGCAGGTAGGCGAGAGCAAACTCCGGTTGCCGGGGCCGGTGACCTACGACCTGCCCTTCCGGCGGACGATCGACGTCACGAACATCCCGAACGAGCGCGACGACCTGATCAATGGGTCGTTCGGTTTCAAGTTCATGACGCGGTCAGGGATCACGCTCGTCGCGAACACGCTATGGCCGCTGAACCGCGGAGGGCTGCGGCCCAACGTGCTGTGGACCGCAGGGGTCGAGTACAACTTCTAAGAATCCGCTAACGAATCGCGGTGAGCCGCCAGCCGGCGGAGTCCACGACGAGGACCGCGCGGAAGGTCACCGCCCGCCGCTCGCCGCGTCCGGTGGAGCCGTTGTCGTACTCGTAGACCCCGCTCACGATCGCCTCGGCCGCGAGGCCAGAGAGATGCACCGCGCTGACCGTCAGCCCGGCCTTGAGATTGCGGGTCGACTGGAAGAAGTCCTGCCAGCTCTGTTGCTGCGCCGCTGTCAGACCGGGATACGCATGCCGCACTTGATTCACGTCGCGCGATTCCAGCGCGCGTGCGTAGTCGTCGATCACTTTTTGGATGTCCGGCCGCGGGTCCACCGGAGCGGGAGTCACGGCCGGCGCGGCCGGTGGCTCCGCGGCGCGCCGCTGCTGGCTGTCACGCACCACCCGCGCGCGCGACTGGCGCTCGGCGTCCGCCCAGAGCGACGCGGCGGTGGCAAGCTGGACCATTGCTTCAGGGACCCGGTTCTGGGCTGCGAGCGATTCCGCTGCCTTGAACACGGTGTCCCCTCTGGCCAGATCCGCGGGAGTCGCTCCCGCATCGATCGCACGGCTCATTGCGGCGGCGGCTCGAGCACGGAGTGAGCGCAGCAGGCTGTCCTCGCGCTGGGCAACCGCGCTGCGGGTTGCGGATTCCGCCGCAGCAGGGGAAACGGCCGACACGCGCTCACGCCCAGCCCGAGTCGACGGTCGCGCGGGAACCGGCACCGGGACCCGACGCAGGGACACCGTGTCCGGCGGAGCGGCGGGATTGGCCGGGGCCACACGGGTCGTGTCGTGCGGCGGCGGCGCCGTGCTCCGAGAGCTCTGCCACGTGCGCCAGGGAGCCAGCCACCAGAGCGCCGCGGCGATCGCAACACTCCCGAGCCCTCCGAGTCCCCACCAGAATCGCGCGCCAGCACGGGCGCGCGGCAGTGCGACCGTCGGCGCGTGCGACTGTGGTTTCGAGAGCACGAGCGGGCTCGTGGGCGTCGTGATCTGGGCCATCAACGCCGAGCCGGCGCCCGCCTTCGCCAGCGTAATCATTTCGCCACGCACCGGATCGTCGTGCCGTAGCGACGGCCGGCCGCACACCGCCACGACGTCGTCCATGCCGGGCCAGCGCCGAGCGGGATCTTTTTCCAGCATTCGCATGACGCCTGCGCCCAGGTTGGGTGGACAGTCCGGGCGGAGCTCGGACACAGGACGCGGGCGCTGATTGAAGTGCGCGTACATGACGGCCATGGTCGAGTCGCTCTTGAACGGCAGCCGCCCGGTCAGCATTTCATACGCGACCACGCCAAGAGAGTACTGATCGGACGCGCCGGTGACCTCACGGGTCTCGCACTGCTCGGGGCTCATGTATGTCGGCGTGCCGACTGTCACGCCGGTCATCGTGAGCCCAGCAGCCTGTACCACCTTGGCGATCCCGAAATCCGTGACTACCGCCCAGCCGTCCTCGTCCAGCATGATATTCGAAGACTTGATGTCACGATGGATCACACCGTGACGATGGGCATAGCCGAGCGCATCGCCCACCTGGGCGAGGATCGTCTGGGCCATGGGGATGGGAAGCGTCCCGACGTCGCGAATCACCGTATCGAGCGCCCGTCCCTGGACGTACTTCATGACGAAGTACAGGACGTGCTCGCTTTCCTTGACGGCGTAGATGGGAATGATGTGAGGATGGCTCAGCGCCGCCGCGGTGCGCGCCTCCCGCTTGAAGCGCTCCACCATCCCTTCTCCCATGAGCAGCAGGGCGGGCGCCAGAACCTTGATCGCCACTTTGCGATCGAGCGCGAGGTCGTGGGCGAGGAACACCGTGGCCATCCCCCCGCGTCCCAGCTCGGCGAGGATCTCGTACTCGCCCAGCGTGGCCTGCCGCAGGGCGTCGATCTGGGCGTTGTGCTCTATGCGGCGCACCGGCGGCGCGACCGTTGCGCCGGCTCCGCCCGTGGTGACCGGGACGCTGGTACCGCAGCGGAGGCAGAAAAAAGCCCCCGGCGCCAGAGAGGTGCCGCAGCGAGAACAGTAGGATTGGGTCTCGGGAGCCATCGACCGGGGCCTGTCTAACGGTCCCCTAAATAACACATGGGCTCCCGCCGGGCAACTTGTTGTCGCGAGGCGGTTTCCGGTGCTAGCCGAACACGGGCGTCAGCGGCGGGTCGCCTTTCAGGACCGCCTGGACGTTCGCGATCGCCGCGGCGGCCATCCGGCGGCGCGCCTCGTGCGTGGCGCTGCCGATGTGCGGCAACAACACGGTGCGCGGCGCGGCACGCAGCCGGGCGTGAACGGCCGGCTCCTCGAGATAGACGTCGAGGCCTGCCCCACCCAACCGGCCCTCCTCGAGGGCCTGCGCGAGCGCTTCCTCGCGGACCAGATCACCGCGCGCCGTATTGATCAGGATGGCGCCCGGCTTCAACTGCCGCAGCGTGTCGGCGTTGATGATGCCTTTGGTCTCCGGCACCGACGGCGCATGGAGCGACAGCACGTCGCTTTCCTTGAAAAGCGTCGACCGCCCGACCCGCACCGCGCCGGTCTCCCGCTCGAAGTCGGGCCGCGGGTTGCGCGTGGTGTAGAGAATACGCATGCCGAATGGGACCGCGCGGCGCCCCACCGCCTGGCCGATCCGTCCGGCGCCGAACAGGCCGAGGGTGCGGCCCCGCAGCTCGAGCCCGAGCAGCAGCTGCGGATGCCAACCGGTCCACGACCCGCTCGCCACGAGCGCGGCCCCGGGGACGACTTGGCGGGCGCACGCGAGGATCAGCGCCCAAGCGAGGTCGGCGGTGGCGTCGGTGAGGACGTCGGCTGTGTGAGTGACCGTGACGCGGCGCATCTCCGCCGCCACGACGTCCACGTTGTCGTGCCCGGCGGCGCAGTTGGCGACGATCTTCAGATTGGGCAGGCGCTTCAGCTCGGTACCGCCCACCCACCGCGACAACAGCGGCACGAGCGCGACGTAGTCACCCGCAGGGGTGGGCTGATCGGTCGAAAGCCAGGTGACATCCAGGCCGGCGAGCTGCGCCGGCTCGAGCAGCCCCTGCAACTCGGCCGCAATGAGGACGGGGTGCCCCACTACCTCCTCATCTGCGCCCGACGGATCGAATCGTCCACGGCGAGCGCCCGTGCGGGGTTCCACTTGTAGTAGAGCTGGAGACACGACCCCGCCTGCATCTTGCGCTGCCTGGTGCAGGTCGCGACCTCCTGGCGGTGCTGCGACCCGCCATGGCGCCACAGCGAATCTTCCGCGGCGGCAGCCCGGACGTCCGCCCAGCCGTACCCGACCAGGCAGCGCGCCACATCGCCCGAGGGGTCCTTGGCGCACTCGGCCATCTCCTTCTTGTGCCGGGCTGCTTCTGCGCGCCACGTCGAGTCGGCGTGCAGCTGCGCGATCGAGTCCTGCTCCTGCTGATACTTCGTGGCCGCGGCGAGCGCCGCCGGTTGCTTCCAGTTGTGCTGCAGCACTAGACACTGTGCCGCTCCCTGTGCATTCATCGTGATCCTGCTGCACTCCCGCACTTCGGCGGCCTTCTGGGCCGCCGTCTTGAAGCACGCGAGGGCGGATGCGGTAACTGCGGCGGCGAACCATGCCTTCGTCCAGCGCATCAGGGACCTCCAGGTGCCGGCTAGTGGAACGGGCGGGCGCTGTCTCCTTGTGCAACTGCCCCACACTCTAGTGCGGCGCCGGCTCCCGGTGCAAGCGCGAAGGGAGCTCCCGCCGCACGGAGCGAGCCGAAACGCTATCTACCGTACGCCCGGCCGGCCAGCAGATTTGTCTCGGTAGTACCTGCAGAGGAGGTCCACATGCGCGTCAGCCAGCTCATCTTCCGACCTGTCTTGGCCGCAACGTTTGTCGTCAGGGTTCCTGCAGCAGCGCAGCGCCTGGATCCACACCGGCGGAGCCACCGCGCTGGCGGGAGTAGCGAGCGGCGGGTTGGCGATCAAGTCGTACGAGTCTCGGCTGACGCTGCGCTTCGACGCTGAGGACTACGTGTTCAAGCCGGATCTCAGCGCAGAGCCAGGGTGCGACAGGGGCGGCTACACGGGCGTGTGCGGACACATCATGCGTCTGACCGGTTACCGATCGCCGCTCCAAAACGATCTCGTCCTGTCAGCCGGGCTCGCTATCTCACCGGGAGGGCACTGAGCGGCACCGGCCGGTTTCGGAGCTACGGACAGGGTGGGATTCGAACCCACGGTACCCTTGCGGGCACACCGGTTTTCGAGACCGGCCGTTTCAACCGCTCACGCACCTGTCCCTGCGGCGCGACGCTCGAAACGTCGCGACGCCAAGTGGGGGCCTATACCCTCAACCCTCAGATCCACTCAGCGTCTCGGCACCTCAGCGCCTTTGTTAGGCAGCGGATAGGGTGGGATTCGAACCCACGAAACGGTTACCCGTTTACGCGCTCTCCAGGCGCGTGCCTTCAGCCGCTCGGCCACCTATCCCCAACTACTAGACGCGCAGACGCGTAGACGCGTAGACGCACAGACGCGTAGTAAATACATAAGGCCAAGCAGTTTCGCTACGGGCAGCAGTGCTGGTGAACCCTACACCACCCCACGCGCGTATCATGTGGCGTACCCAAGGGAGATTCCGCATGAACACCCTGCCCACGAAAAAGCCAGGTGGCCCCGACGTGAACACGATCCCCACATGGCGCGAGCTCGCCGAGCGCTTCCGCGACCTGATGAAGGACTTCCTCAAGGAAGGCAAAGAGCTGGAACGTGAGCTCGAGCCGAAGCTCCTCCCCGCCCTGAAACGACTCCGGCTCGAGATCGAGAGACTGATCGGAAAACTCGAGGAGCGGGCGGGAACAGGAAAGAAGCCGAGCTAGCCCGGGGGGACCGGTCTTCCTCGCCGGGCGCGCGACGGCAACATTCCCGGCATGGCTCTGACCTACTCCCAGTACCTCAAGCTCGACGAGCTGCTCTCGCTGCAGCGGCCTCTCTCGGCGGGGCCGGAGCATGACGAGACGCTGTTCATCATCATTCACCAGGTTTACGAGCTCTGGTTCAAGGAGCTCGTGCACGAGTTCGACTATTTGCGGCAGCTGCTCCCTCGCCGAGACGCACCCCGAGCGCTGCACACGCTCAAGCGGATTCTCACCGTCCTGAAGGTGGTGGTCGCGCAGATCGACGTGCTCGAGACCATGACGCCGCTCGAGTTCCTCTCGTTCCGCGATCGCCTCCAGTCCGGCAGCGGATTTCAGTCCTACCAGTTCCGGGAGCTCGAGTTCGTGCTGGGCGTGAAGGACGCCCGCGCCCTCGATCGCTATCCCGCCGGCTCCACGGAGCGAAAACGCCTCGAGGCGCGCCACGCCGAGCCCACGCTCTGGGACGCGTTCCTGGGCTACCTGGTGCAAGAGGGGTATCGGGTCCCCGACGATCAGCTCCACCGCGACGTCACGCGGCGAGTGGAGCCGAACCCGCAGATCCAACGCCTGCTGATCGACGTTTACCGCACCAACCCCATGGTGAGTCAGCTGTGCGAACGACTGGTGGACGTCGACGAGGGGGTCCAGGAGTGGCGCTATCGGCACGTGAAAATGGTGCAGCGCACCATCGGGACCAAGCGCGGGACCGGCGGATCGAGCGGTGCCGAGTACCTCATGACCACGCTCAACACGCCCGTTTTTCCCGACCTCTGGGCCATCCGCACCCAGCTGTGACGGCATGATGACCCTAGAGGCAGTGCGGACGAGCCCCAACGCGCTCGCCCGGTACTACGGCCGGTTCCGCGTCGCCGAGCGGCTCCTGCTCACCGGCCACTCCCACCAGGCTTGGCCGGACTGCGGGTTCGAGGGGCAAGCCGAGGCGTGGTTGGACGCCGCTCGTCATGTGGACGAAAAGTGGGAGCACGCGTCCGCCCGCGCGGAGCGCGTGCGTCGCGGATTCAAACGCCTGTTGGATGACGCCGACGGTGACTACGCCCTGGGGGCGAGCACCCATGAGCTGGTCGTGCGGTTCCTCTCAGGATTGCCCCTGCGGACACGCCCACGCATCGTCACGACCGACGGCGAATTTCATACGCTGCGACGCCAGCTCGATCGTCTGGCGGAAGAGCGGATCGAGCTGGTCCGGGTTGCCCACGCCCCCGCGGCCACGGTCGCGGAGCGTCTGGCGGCGAGAGTGGATGATCGTACCGCCGCCGTGCTGGTGTCCGCCGTGTTTTTCAGTAATGGGCACGTCGCGCCACGCCTGGGCCACGTCCACTCGGCCTGCCAGCGCGTCGGCGCCGAGCTGCTGGTGGACGCGTATCACGCGTTGAACGTCCTCCCCGTCTCTCTGCGGCGTGAGGGACTCCAGGGGGCCTTCGTGGTCGGTGGCGGCTACAAGTATTGCCAGTTGGGCGAAGGCAATTGCTTCCTGCGTATCCCTCCTGACTGCGCTCTGCGACCGGTGATCACCGGATGGTTCGCCGAATTCGACACCCTCGCCGACGGCGAGGCGCCCCTTCCCGTCGCCTACGGCCCGGGCGCGGCTCGTTTCGCCGGCGCGACCTATGATCCCACTAGCCACTACCGCGCCGTGCGCGTGTTCGATTTCTTCGAGCAACAGGAGCTGACGCCAGAGTTCTTGCGGGAGGTGAGCCAGCACCAGGTGGGGCTCTTGGAGCGCGCGTTCGACGCGCTCGACGCCGATCCGCGGCTCATTACGCGGGACCGTGCCGTGAGGCTGCCGCAGCTCGGAGGCTTCCTCGCGCTCCAGTCGCCACGGGCGGAGAAGGTGTGTCGCGGCTTGCGAAACCGAGGCGTCCTGACCGATTACCGGGCGGACGTGCTGCGACTGGGCCCGGCGCCGTACCTATCGGATGCCCAGCTCGAGGGGGCAATTCAGGCGCTGGGAAGCGTGATACAGGAGCTCGGGCGCTAGCGTCGGTCGCGGAAGAAATCCTGGAGCAACCGGCCGCACTGCTCCTCTTCCACCCCGCCGATCACCTCCACCCGATGATTCAACCCGGGATGGCGTAGCACGTCCCCAAGACTCCCCGCCATTCCGGCCTTCGGGTCGTACGCGCCGAACACCACACGCCCGACCTTGGCGAGGACCAGCGCTCCCGCGCACTGCGCGCAGGGTTCGAGCGTCACGTACAGTGTGGAATCGTTGAGTCGATCGGTGTGCAGCAAGGCCAGCGCCCGCTGCACGGCCAGCAGCTCGGCGTGAGCCGTCGGATCGCGCCGCGTGACGGTCTCGTTGTGTGCGCGCACGACGATCGTGCCGCCCCGAAACAGCGCGGCGCCCACCGGCACTTCGCCAGTGGACGCCGCCCGGCGGGCTTCCTCGAGTGCCGCCGCCATGCCCGCGATGTCGGACGGAGCAACGGGCGGGGACCGTTTGGTAGTGCTCCCCGCTGCCCGCTCCCCGCGGTTAGGCACGCGCCGGCTCGGCCGCCGCCCCCGCAGGAGTCCGCTCGAACGTCAGATGGTTGCCGTCTTTCGCCCGGTCCACACGCACCGTGTCGCCTTCCGCATACTGCCCTTCGAGCACGGCCATGGCGAGCGGGTTCTGCAACAGGCGCTGGATGGCTCGCTTCAAGGGCCGCGCCCCGTAGACGGGATCGTAGCCCTCGGCCACGATGAGTTGCTTGGCCGCGGGCGTTATCTCGAGACGGAGCTTGCGCTCGGCCACGAGCCGCTCGACCCGCTTGATCTGGAGTTCCACGATCTTCGCGATGTCCTGGCTCGAGAGCGGCCGGAAAATGATCACGTCGTCCACCCGGTTCAGGAACTCGGGCCGGAACGTCTGGCGCAAGAGCTCCAGCACTTTGGTCTCCACCTGCTCCCAGTTCTGCGTGCCCATCTCGAGGATGTACGGCGACCCGATGTTCGAGGTCATGATGAGCACGGTGTTCCGGAAATCGACGGTGCGACCCTGCGAATCGGTGAGCCGTCCATCATCGAGAATCTGGAGCAGCACGTTGAACACATCGGGATGCGCCTTCTCGATCTCGTCGAACAGTACCACCGAGTAAGGGCGCCGCCGGATCGCCTCCGTCAGCTGGCCGCCTTCCTCGTAGCCCACGTATCCGGGAGGCGCGCCGATCATCCGGGCGACGGCGTGCTTCTCCATGTACTCGGACATGTCGAGCCGCACGAGGGCTTTCTCATCGTCGAACAGGAATTCCGCGAGTGCCCGGGCGGTCTCCGTCTTGCCGACGCCCGTGGGGCCGAGGAAGATGAACGACCCGGTCGGCCGGTTGGGATCCTGCAGCCCGGCACGCGCCCGGCGCACGGCATTGGCGACGGCGGCGAGCCCCTCGGGTTGCCCGACCACCCGCCGCTCGAGCTCCGCTTCGAGCCGCGTGAGCCGCTCGCGCTCCGATTCGAGCATTTTCGTGACGGGGATCCCGGTCCACTTGGCGACGATCTCGGCGATGTCCTCCGCGTCGACTTCCTCTTTCAGGTACTTGCCCTTCTTCTGGATCTGGGCCAGACGCTTTTCCGCCTCGGCGATCTCCCGCTCGAGCGCGGGGATCCGGCCGTAGCTGATCTCGGCGGCCTTCTGCAGGTCGCCGCGGCGCGTGGCCTGCTCCGCCTCGGCGCGAAGCTGCTCCATCTGTGCTTTCTTCGCTTGGAGCCCAGTGATCGCGTCCTTCTCCGCCTGCCACTGGGCCTTCATCACCTTGGAGCGCTCGCGCAGCTCGGCGAGCTCCTGCTCGACCTTGGCTCGCCGCTCCTTCGAGGCCTTGTCCTTCTCCTTGGCGAGGGCCGCCAGCTCGATTTCGTGCTGCACGATCTTGCGCTCGACCTCGTCGATCTCCTGGGGCAGCGAGTCGATCTCGATCCGCAGGCGGCTCGCGGCCTCGTCCACCAAGTCGATCGCCTTGTCGGGAAGGAACCGATCTCCGATGTAGCGATGCGACAGCGTCGCCGCGGCCACCAGCGCGTTATCCGTGATGCGGACGCCGTGGTGCACCTCGTAGCGCTCTTTGAGACCGCGCAGAATGGCGATCGTGTCCTCGACCGACGGCTCGCCCACAAAGACGGGTTGGAAACGCCGCTCGAGCGCCGCGTCCTTCTCGATGTGCTTGCGGTATTCGTCGAGCGTGGTAGCACCTACCACATGCAGCTCGCCGCGCGCCAACGCGGGCTTCAGCATGTTGGAGGCATCCATCGCCCCCTCGGCAGCCCCGGCGCCCACCAGCGTGTGCAATTCGTCGATGAAGACGACGTACTTCCCTTCCGCGCTCGTGATTTCTTTGAGCACGGCCTTGAGCCGGTCTTCGAATTCGCCGCGATACTTGGTCCCCGCGATCAAAGAGCCGAGATCGAGAGACACGAGATGCTTGTTGCGCAGCGACTCGGGGACGTCGCCATTCACGATGCGCTGGGCCAGCCCCTCGACGATGGCCGTCTTGCCGACCCCCGGCTCCCCGATCAGGACGGGGTTGTTCTTGGTGCGCCGCGACAGCACCTGCATCACCCGGCGGATCTCCTCGTCCCGCCCGATGACGGGGTCGACCTTGCCCTTGCGGGCCAGCTCGGTGAGGTC
>WNFO01000044.1_pt1 | contig 80522 bp, 72 predicted proteins | sample 5400251 | NCBI WGS metagenome assembly WNFO01 (sample SAMN13153354, study PRJNA577476) | soil metagenome | isolation source: 100 cm saprolite under Madrone tree | place: USA:California | collected 2016-06-14 | reverse complement strand
ACAAGATCGTCGCAAACGTGCAAACTAACACCCAGAATGGTGCGGCCGTCGGCGGCAGCAGCTTCTTTGGTGCCGGTGGTGCCGCTAGCCTCGTGCAGGCGGCCTCTAACTCGGCCACCACCGTGATCGGCTAAGTCACAGCTCGATCGGCTAAGTCACGGATGCCCGCACACTCCTGGGCTGCTCCCCGGGGGTGTGCGGATACAAATTTATGCTTTCAAAAGAGGGACATCTTTCAGATCAAAGTAGCCGGCAGTCGAACGCTCTCCGCCGTTTTCCTTTCGAAACGGATGATGACGTCATTAGTGTTCGCAGCTTGAGCCGACTTTCGGTACCATTCGAAGCTCCTGATAAGGTACTGATTTCATTGGTGGGCCCGGCAGGGCTGACCGATTCCAAAGAAATCAAACACTTAGCGTTTCTTGAGACAGTTGAAATTCCCAATGTTTCTCCATGTTTGTCTCAATGCAATGTCTCGGTCTCTGGCTCAATTGGGGTGCAGCAACCCGAATTCGATCCGTTAGAACATTCGGTATATCTCGGCCGCGAACGCTTAGGCCGATACTCTCGCATCGCGCCAAAACTTTACGCCGCCTTCGATGCTAAAGATCGATTGTTGGGAGAGTTCAAGGGGCGTAAGGACGCTTATGCCGCGGTCTCGATCGCGCGTAACGCCGCGAACCGAAATGCATCGTCTGCGAAGCGAGCCCGCCGATGACCGGGCAGGCGACAGACGAGCAATTGCTAGCGAGCTCTGTATCGCTGGCTTTGTTTGACAGCATCATCGCTTGCCAAAGCCCGGACCAGCTCGACGCTGTGGCACGCCTCATTTGGGAACGGTATGGAGCAGGCGCAGTCAACGATGACGAGGCGTCCTACCTAACGTCCTGCATAGAAAGGCGCAGGCCGTTAAGCAGGCGCACATCAACGGGCAAGTTCGCCACCGTCTCAAAAATGAACGGCCGAATAAGTCGATTCATGCCGCGCCAGCGCCAACGGTCTCCCGATCGAAAGGCATCACGAGACCGCCGCAGGATGTTGGGAGGATCTAGCGCGCTCCCTGACAATCTGCGGCAATACTATACCGAAGGCCAGCGCGCGGTGCTGTGCATCGTTGCAGGTGAGATTAAACGGCATGGCGTGTGCGACCTGCCGATCGACAGGATAGCAGCCCTAGCCGGTGTGTGTCGTACCACGGTGCAGACGGTGATGCATGAGGCGCGTCGTCTGCACCACATCAAGATCACAGAACGCCCGGTGCTTGGCCGCAAAAGCCTACCGAATCTTGTCGAAATTGCCTGGAGCGAGTGGGCGGCATGGATCAAGCGCGGTCCATCAGCCGCGCGCCGCATAGGGTCCAATTCTGTGAAAATGGTGAGCACCACGAAGAGCATAGATTTAAGAAAGAAGGGGCTTGGCGATGAAACGCAATGCGGCTCGGGGAACGGGCCATCTCAACAACCGTGGGATGACAAAGAATCCCGGTTAGCTCTATCTGCCAGACAGGGCTAAACTCAATGATCGAACTTTGCTGCGCTCACTCCTGGAACCCTCCGTTACAGATAACCATAGTGCGCACCCCTCACTACGATTATCCGTAACGCATGTTTGGATTCGCTTGCACGGATTGTGGGAATACGAATCGGATCGACATCGTGAAGGGCCGATGTCAGAGATGCTATGTTCGGCATTTTCGGGCGCGCAACCGTATGAAGTCACTCACTTGCGAAGTCTGCCAATACGGATTTCAGAACGCTAGATCGGACGCTCGCTTTTGCTCGGCCGCATGTCGCCAATGGGCTTACCGAAAGCGCCGGGTTTTCTTGGATGGTTAGCCCTACCTGTCGGCCAGGGCTAAATGAATATCAGATCCGTGCGTTCAGCCGGCCTTCTTCGCTGGTAGTCACAGATCACCTTCAGGTCCTGAAGCATTCGATTGGGTAGGGTGCGTAAAAAGTCTGACTCTGAAGACCTCGGACCGGTAGCTTAGGGAAACACTTTTTGCCGCAAAATATTTCATAACTTTATTTTTTTAAGTATCGCGATCAAGTCTGCCAGCTTCGTCGGGGGTGGGGGTGGCCAAATCCCTGGGGCCCTTTGCCTCCGGACCGGTTGGCTAGCGACACACATTTCGCCGCAAGTTACCGAAATTTTTTTTGGGGCCGCACGTGACCAACGTTGAGAAAAATGCGGCGAAGCGTCAACGGGTGGGGGTGGCCAAATCTCTGGGGCGCTTTGCCTGCGGATCGGCGGGGCTGCTTCATACTCAAAAATCCGAAGTTTTTCAGGCGGAAAAGCCCAGTTGCTGGAAGCCGTCTTCGAGCGGTAAATAGACTTAGCATCGAAGACTGGTCCGGTTCTGAGCCGTGTGGTGGATAGCCGATTAGTGGCGCATTCCATGCTACAAGGGCACAAGGCGCTCAAGGAGAAATCGGTGGGTGCGATATCGGGCGCGTGGCTTCTCCTCCGCAATAGCCTCCTGTATGTATTGTGGACCGACTTGGTGAAGGTGATCGGCTTTCGCATTCCGCTGCTTGGTTTTTTCTGGGTCACGGTTTTTCTCATCGCGATTTGGGCGATCAGTGGTCTTTCGTCGTGGTTAGGGCTTGGCGTCATCGCTCCGGGAGCCGCGCTGATTGAAGTTGTCATTGCACAATCGCCGATTAATGGGGCGGTGCTATCCAAAGCCGAACGGAGCTTTGAAGATGGTGCGCTCTGTCGCCGCTTCGTATCGTCTTGGACGGACGATCCAGGCACCTGGGGTACTACAACCAGTATTCTCGATCCGAAAAACAGCGGCCATACGATAGCGGTGCAGATAGAACGACGGCCGACGAGGGGGAATACAAGAGAGCAGTGCGCCGAGATAGTTCCTGGCTCCACGGCGGGCGAGCTCGCGAGCTGGCGCGCTCTTCTAGGGCGATTTTATAACTGGGCCAGGGACAATGGGCTTGCTGTCGTTCTCATTCAGCGACTGTTGCCCTTCTATCTTCTGCTCGCAGCCGGCACGGTCGTCATTGCAATCTGCAGAGGCGTTTCTGTTGCCCGCAAGGCGGCCCGCATCCCGTATTCGTCGGAGTGGACGGGCGTCGAAAGCAATGGATACCCCATCCTTATTCAAATCTCCGATTTGCATCTCACCCGCCAGCTTCATCCTTATGAGATCGATCAGAATCCGAGCTTGTGGACCGGAGCAATGCCCACGGTGGATCGGTTTCAATCGTTGCTGGCGGAGATTACCGATGAGCCAAGGTTACTGGTTTTGAGCGGCGATTTGACGGATCTCGGGGAGGCAGATGAGTGGGTGGACTTTGGGCGCGTCCTCTCTGGCCACCTTGAGCAATGCGAACAGCGGCCAAACATTTTGTTGATCCCGGGCAACCATGATGTTTCCATCAATATCCATTCTCGACCGGATCCTCTACTGCGCGGACGCAGGGCTCGTGAAGCGGCTTGCTTCGAGATACTCAAGACGTTTGATGACGATCTGTGGCGGCCAAAAGCTCGTCACTGCTCCTCTTTGCGAACAATGTTCCCGCGTCACGCCGTGGTTCCCATCGCGAACCTACCGGTCGCCCAGGTCCGCCTCCTCGCTCTGGATTCTAACCGGTACAGGTCACGGTTCGTCAATTCGGGTGCGGTCGGCATGTTCGGAAGGGACCAACTCGTGCGCTTTGAGCGCCTCCTGTTGAGCGGTTCAGGACCGGTGATTGTCGTCACGCATCACCACATTACGAAGGCGCACGGTACTAGGAACACCCATCGTGCCTCGATGTACGAAGACTGGTTTTTACTCGCAAATGATGCCAGCGATCTTCTCAAAGTGCTTACGGCCTATGCGAGCCAGGGCCAAACTAACACGGTGCTTGTGATCCATGGCCACAAACATCAGGAGCTGTTTGAGGCATACGAAGGCTCGAACGGCGGCCGGATATTCATCTATGGCCATCCTTCTTCAACGATGGGCTTAGCTGATCCTGCAACCGGGTTGGACGGACATTTGCGCTTTACCCGCATTGGTATTTCGAGCACGCTGCAATGGACTGTCGATACCTCCATTTTTCAGGCCCGCGCGACGCTCACGCAAGAGGCGGGCGAAACAGCTATTCGAACATAGACCACCATCGCTGCTAGTGCGGGCGCTCCGCTGAGCGGGCGGCGCGGCTGGTTCGTATGTAGAATCTTCAGTTCTTTTGAAGGAAAAGCTCACCGGAACAAAGTGAGGAGGCATATCCCTTCCGGCAATTTGGCAGTGCATTGTCAGAAAAGATGCGTCTATTTTTTCGGCCGGCGCCGTACAGTTTGTATGAAAGGTGAACGCCGGGTTTCTGAAGCTCGATTGACTCAGTATCCGACCCTATGCAGTGGATAGGGTCAGTGTCGATGCCTCGGCTAAGCTGTTCCGCACCGGCACAGGTTTTAAGCCGCCGGCATCATGGGAATTCGCTCTCGCTGGCGGTTAGGGCGAACGGGACGCCTACTGATACAGGTGGTTCTCAATTGATCACTCGATATGCAATCCCGACCTTCGCAAACGCTTGTCGTGGACGGAGGAAAGCCAGTGATGATAGGTTAGGGGGCAAATCCGAAGCGTCACCCCAGCTGTTGTCTGCCTGACCATTGTTACAGATACCCGTAGTGCGAATCGAGCACTCCATGTATCCGTAACGCATGGCCACGATAATTTGCGCTGATTGCCAGAAGACAAGCTTGATCGACAACGTGAAAGGTCGATGTGGGACCTGTTATTCTCGATACCTTCGTTCGAAAAAGCGGACAAAGTCGCTTGTTTGTGAGGTGTGCAACTTTGGCTTTCAGAGCGCCAGACGTGACGCTCGCTTCTGTTCGGACGCTTGTCGCCAATGGTCCTACCGCGAGCGTCGTCTTTTGCTGGGGGCGGGGGTGGTCAAATCTCTGGCGCGATGAGGGTGCGGACCGGTAGGACTCCTTCGCGCGCAAAAAGCTGGAATTAAATAGAGAAAGCCATCTAAAATTTGGATAGGATTGCACTTGGGATTCCAAACTGGATAGGTTGCTCAAAAAGGCTCATCAGTTGTGAATTGGAACCGGACGCCGCTTCAGGCCATGCTCCACCGTCTGCAGACCCCGGAAGGCAAAAGGCTCTATGGCTTGCGCAAACAGACGCCCGAGCCGGTGTTCGGGATCATCAAATCGGTGATGGGCTTCCGCCAGTTCCTGCTGCGCGGGCTCGACAACGTCCAGGGTGAATGGAGTTTGGTCACCATGGCGTGGAACATGAAGCGAATGTTTGCGCTCAGCACCGCCTGACCTGCCGCCGCGGTGCGTAAACTGAATTGGCAAGCCGCCGCGCGCAAATTATGCTCGCGATCGGCGGATTTTAACAACAACTGCCGACAGAACTGCCGACGCTATCGATACCGATCGCAAGCGGACACCAGAGTCCGACAGGCTGCTAGGTATTTCTTTTCAGCGCGACAAGGAACGGCTTTTGTTTGTCGGCCCGACTGTGGGTTACCAGGGCTCTCGCAAGTGTTTGGGCGCTGTCGTTTCTCACGAGATGAGGAGTTTCCGCTGAAATCAGAGCGATTCCTCCCGAGGCGACTTCCTCCGATCCCTCACCTTCAACCTCGACCACCAGGTTGCCATCAAGCACAAATATAAGTTCCTGAGCGCCGGGATGCATATGCCAGGGGGCGCTGACGGCTGGCGCCATTTCCAGCAGATTGACCAAGGTCTCCTGGACGACTTGGCCTTGGCGCTGCAGATCGGCCTTCAATAGCTGAATAAGCTTTGGGCCTTCTTGCGAAGGCTGCGCGCTGCAGATGCGCGAGACGACGGGCAGAGCGAGCGTGGTACCAGCCAGATTCAGAAAACGGCGGCGAACGAGCATCATGATAGTCTCCTCAACAGGCCAAAGAATTGGGGGTTTGCCGTCTCGTAGCGTTGGCAACGGCAAAGGGTTTGCAAGGTCAGCGCTGCGGAGCTGCCACAGCTCCCGGTGGCAGGATCGGAGCAGCTGCGAACTCGGGAGGCACATCTCCCGTCAGGCCGTTCAGAAAGGAGACGACGTCGTTGATTTCTGGATCGCTGAGTTTCAGTCCGAGTTGCACGCGTGCCATGATCCTCACCGCCTCGGGAAGCGTGGCTACTGATCCATCGTGGAAGTATGGAGCAGTCATCGCGACATTCCGCAAACTCGGGACCCTGAACACGTAGAGATCGGCAAGATTGCCGGTCACATCGGCCCTTCCTTTATCGATGGTTTGGCTGCCCTTTGCGGTCCAATAGTCTTCAATAATCCCGAATTTCTGATACATGCCTCCACCTATGCCGGCCCCATTATGGCAAGTGCTGCAGCCGGACTTGATGAATACTTCCAGACCGGTGCGCGCGGCGCGGGGTAGAGCATCGATATTGCCGGCGAGATAAGCGTCGAAGGGCGCCGGCGTCACCAAGGTTCGCACGTATGCACCGATCGCCTTGGCCATATTCTTGACTGTCATCGAGGGTGTATCGTTTGGGAACGCGGCCTCGAACAATGGCGCGTATGCGCCAATACGCCGAAGCCGATCGATCACGTCACGTTCGTCAAGGCCAGACGTAATCGTTGCGGTAAGCGCCTGTTGTGCTTGGTCCTCGACGCTCTCGCGGTCACCCCGCCAATGGTTAACAAAGGCGAGAGCCGCATTGAGAATGGTGGGAGCGTTGCGTGGATGGGTTCGCTGCTTTACGCCAATCGATGTCGGCCGCCCATCCGTCCCGAATAGCGCCGGTTGGTGGCAGGTCGCGCAGCTGACGTTGCCGTCCACCGTGATTCTCGGATCGACGAAGAGCAGCCGGCCGAGAGAGACCCGCTCTTTGGTTAGCGGAGTTCCGGCGGTACGCATGTCCCTTGGGAGCGGTTGAAAAATTTGCTGTGCTTCTTTGAGAAGGGTGGCGTCCTCGTCGGCCGCTATTGCCGAGCAGATTCCAAATACCGCGATGCTGCCCGCAAGAATAACGCGCGTGCCTACCATGGCTCTCTCCACCTTGGAACGCTTGGCTGCCTTTCGTCTGTCGAGATCCCGCCGGGGCACGTTGCTTCACTGGTACGCATGCGGAGTCCCGGACAGGCCTGCCTTCGACCGTACTCGACACGGCGGTGACGCTGGCCCCCCAAGTTTAAGGTAGTTTTAAGAGAGGCTGCTCCTCGGTCATTTCGGCCTGACGGCGCCGTCATAGTAGTTTCTTGGCCGAGCGGCCAAATGCTGTGGTAAAAATCTCCCTTGCGTCCGTTGCTGGCCCAAGCCTGGAACGGCCGCTCGAGGGGATGAAAGAGTTGCGCGTGTTATTGGTCGAAGATGAAGCTCGCATGAGCAAGTTGGTGTCACGCGCGCTGGTGCGCGCGGGATTCGTCGTTGACGCTTTTGACACCTGTGCTGACGGTCGCGAGGCACTTTCGCTGATCCATTACGATGCGGCGATCCTCGACCTCGGCCTTCCCGATGGGGACGGGCTGACGCTCCTAACCGCTACGCGGTCCAACAGCCGCAACATTCCCATCCTTGTTTTGACCGCCAGGGATACGGTCGAGGATCGGGTATCCGGCTTGGATGCGGGCGCCGACGATTACCTCGTCAAGCCGTTTGCGATGAGCGAATTGATCGCCCGCACGAAGGCGTTGCTCCGCCGCCCGGGTAACGCTCTTGGAACATTGCTGAACGCCGGCAACGTTACTTTTGACTCGATCGGGCGTGATGTGAAAATCGGAGATGTGGCGATCGCCCTGTCACGGCGCGAAATCGCGATCCTCGAGCACCTGATGCGGCGCCTGGGTCGGGTTGTGCCGAAAATCGTGCTTGAGGAGAACCTCTACGGCATCGACGATGAACTGGAATCAAATACCATTCCGGTTCACGTTCATCATCTTCGACGCAGGCTGCTCGATGCCGGCGCCACTGTTCAGATTCACACAGTGCGGGGAGTGGGTTACCTCCTCGTCGAATTGAAAACATGATCCAAAGTTGGCTTCGATCGCTGCAGTTGCGCCTCGCAATGCGCGTGGCGGCGCTGTACATCGTTGCGACCGTGGTTGTCATAGTTGTTCTGATGTCTCGTGCATATGACACCGCGCGTTCGCTCAGCGATCAGGAACTCGTATTTCGTGCGGCCGACCTTGCGAGATATGTGTCAGTCGGTGCGAATGGGCTGCCCCGCTTCGATCTCCCACCAAACCTGACCGCGGTCTATGACACGGCCCCCGGTAGCGATATCTTTGCCATTCGTGATGCAGGGGGACGCGTGATCGCCGCCGCACCACCACAGTTCGGCGATCTTGTTGCCGGGTGGCCACGGGCAACCGTTGAGCCTGCTCATTTTAGTGCCCAATTGGGCACCGAGTCCGGCGGTTATGACGGTCTCGGAATAAGCCTTAACACCGTCGCAGGTCCTGTGTCGGTGCTGGTGGCACGATCCAATACGAATGCGGCTGCTGTATACTCGCTGCTGAGGAAATTCATCCACGATATCATCTGGGCGGTCTCGTTGCTGGTTCTCGCCGCGCTGGTTATTGGTATCCTGAGCATTCGCAGTGGCCTCAAATCGGTTCGCGCCGTTTCGGAGATGGCGGCCGCAATTGGACCGCACACGATGTCGGTGCGGCTTCCGGACAAAGGTCTTCCGAGCGAGATCATGCCTCTTGTAACTGCTGTTAACCGTGCGCTCGACCGCGTGGAGCAGGGTTTCACCATACAGCGGCAATTCACTGCGAATGCCGCTCACGAACTGCGGACGCCGCTGGCCATCATTACCGCCGCACTCGACGAGATGGAGGGGGATGGGGACCTCGTTGAACTCAAAGCCGACGTTGCACGCATGAACCGGTTGGTCGAGCAGTTGCTGCGTGTCGCTCGGTTGGATGCGATCGTATTGGACGCCACTGGGACCCTAGACCTCAACGAGGTAGCCAGCAGCGTTGTCGAGATCATGGTTCCCTGGGCAGTGACGCGAGAGCGAATGATCGCCTTCAAGGGTTCCGGCAGTCCTGTGCATGTCAAAGGAAATGGGCATGAGATCGCCGATGCGATCAGGAATCTGGTGGAAAACGCTGTTGTCCATTCACCTCCTCGGACCGAAGTGTTGGTGAGGACTGATCCAGACGGGCGAGTGAGCGTGGCGGATCGAGGACCTGGGATTCTTTCTGAGGATCGAGAACGAATATTCGATCGGTTTTGGCGCGGAAAGGGTGTGCAGTGCCAGGGTGCCGGCCTTGGGTTGGCGATTGTGAAGCAGATCATGAAAGGACACGGCGGAACGGTTTCGGTTGAGAACCGTCCTCTAGGCGGCGCTATCTTCACATTGCGGTTTACCGCGATGCCCGGCGAAGATGAAAAGTCGTCAACGAGTGTCGAACAAAGCTTTACGGCATCAACTGGCACCGGGTCGTGATGGATGGTCGCTACCAGAACTGCGCAGATGAGCTTTAGGTCCGGGCACACCGCAGGACTCGGCAGTCGCGATTGCCACCTAGACTAGCATGGCGAAAACACCGAGTTTCGCAGGAGTCCGGCCATCAGGTACATACGAAGATTTGGCTCATATCCAGGGTCGATAAACCCTTGGGATGCGCGTTTAGTGGGATGTCACCAACCTTGCCGCGGGTAGGAGGATCAATCACGGCGAGCGCGCCGAGGCGGCATCAACGCGAACCCAGAGGAAAGCCGAACGTCAGCCCTGCGCGCACTTCGTTGACTGGATGACGATTAGTAAGAGCATGACGCAGCCCGACGTCGAAGCTGAGGTTATCGCGGACTCGCCAAATCAGACCGATCAAACCGGATATTGTTTCCGCTTTGCCAAATTCATTCTCGTAGAAGAACTCTGCAACCGGCCGGACCGCCCATTTCGACGGCCCCTCGATGATTCCGCCAACAAAGAGATCGGCATGATGTTCGCGGGTAAGCGCGGTCGCAGCGTTCAAGTGGATCGTTCCCCAGTCCCAACGCTGCGAGACGATACCGGCCAGACTGGCGCCGACTCCCGAACTCCCCGTGCTGTCGGGAAGCAGTACGCCAAATTCCGTCGCAATACTTGGCCCGGTCTTATCCTGCAGACTGCCGGGCTGCAGGACATGTTTGAGGAATGCACCCGCAGACGTCAGGCTGGTGGGGCCTGCAGGTGACAGGGGAATTTGGCCCTGGCCCTGAAGCACGGCTTCCCATCCTTCGCTCAATCCGTAATTAATGACCGTTGCCGGGGCGACCAGACTGGTATTTCCACCTTCATGCAGGCGGCCGGCTGGTTGCAGTTCAATTTCCATCTCTCCCGGCGCGGCGATCGCCGCATCGGTTCCGTCGAATGGGCGATAAGCCCAGGCAGGGCCGGGCGTCGTTGCCAGACAAAAGGCGAGCGCGGGTCCCGACACGCGCCATTTCGGAAGTTTCAATTTCGAACCCTGCCGGCTCGCAAACATGTGTTGGTCCCTCAGTGCCGCGGCGACTGACTCAAGGTATTGGTTGGAACATCCAGATGGCGGCTGCCTCTCCCGAACTCGCACGGACAGCCACAAGCAGACGATCCATCTCGGGTACAAAGAGCGAAGTGCGTGCGCCGGAAACCGTGGGGATACGCGCGATCCGTCGATACGACGCTTCTCTCGCTTCCAAAACATCAAGGAAACCAGCCCCGCAACTGATGTAAACGCGCGCGCGCTTGGCATCAATGAACAGGTCATCGGCATCACCGCAGGTTTCGGCGGTCGCCATCCGCTTGCCGTCCGTCATGGAAAAGACGCCGAGCGCGGCGGGAGCCCGAAAGATCACGAGGACCTGGCGCCGAACGGGGTCCAGGGCCATCGGAAAATTTGCACCCCGATCGGCCAGCGGCCATTCTCCGATTTGCTTTTGCGAGACCCGGTCCACGACCGCGATGCCGCGGGCATCTGGGACGTTGACGAAGATTTGGCTGGTGTCCGGGTCAATCTGGAAGGCTTCGGGATGCGCCTTCAGTGAAATGTCTCCGACCTTGCCGCGGGTTGAAGGATCAATCACGGCAAGCGCTCCGCTGCCATATCCAATTAAGACTCGCTTAGCGGCGGTATCAACACGAATATTGTCGGCATCGCCCCCGAGCTCAATTCGTCCCGCTGTCTTGTAATCGCTCCCTGCAAACAAACGCACCGAGCCGTCACCAGCATTGGCGACATAAAGCATATCGGTCGAGGGCTCGTAGCCGACGCCCTGTGGTTCCTTCAGTCCCGGAATCCTGCTGATCAATTTGCGGTTTGGGAGATCGACAATTCCAACCGAATCATTGCCCAATTCGGCAACGAACAGTCGTTGCCGCTTCAAATCGACCGCCATGTGGTCGATCCGGCCACGGACGTCGCCCAGCGGGATTTTGGTTTCGAGTTGGAGCGGACCTGTATCCGCGGACTGAGCAGAAGCTTGGCCCGCGGTGCCAGCCAGCGCCATGATACCGGCTAACGCCGCAGCGATTATCTTTGGAATTACCATGGCCAAACCATTCCTAAGGGACGCGAACCATCACTCTGTCGACGGGTTGCTTGAGTGCCGGGCGTCCCTAGTCCAAAGGCTGTTGAACAGTTTTTATTTTTTCGCCGTCGAGGAGAGCTATCGAAACGAGGGGGCGCCCATCTTTTAGGCTGGGCACCGCACTAACCACCCGGGCGTTGCCAGACCCCGCGGCCTTGTCGACGGCTTCCTTCAGCGTGGTCTTTGCCTTGGCCATGGCAGTGCTCTGTGATTTGGCCGCAGCGAGGTCGTCTCCCTCGGTGATTGGCTCGGTCTTGGTCACTTTGCCGTCCGTATAGTCGACCAGCACTTCCGAAAACTTGCCATCCTTCGCGGTATAGACCGAAAGCTGGAGCTTGCCTTCGTCGACCTCGAATTTAGCCGAGATCGGCAGGCCCTGCTGTTCGCTGGCCGCCGCGAGACCCTGCTGCAGATTGATCTTCGAAGTGCCCAGTAGTTTAATCAGCGCCTCCTGTCCTTTGTCGTCATCATCGTCCGCAAAGATGGCGTTGTGGTCGGCAAAGCCTATCAAGGCTGCGAGTCCAAGAACCGTCGCGCCGGCAGTCATTAACAGCATCTTTCTTCGAGTCATGTTGACCTCCATCGGTGGGTTGATATCGCCCCATTTCGCCTTTTGATTAGAATTTCGTCATGACCCAAGTGGGTTGCAGCAGCGGAAACGCGATCAAGCCGACGACCGCGGTCGCGGCGATCAGGAGTGGGTTGCTGACTTTCCAGCGAAACAGGATGGCGAGCGAGACCAGCCCGATCAGGGCGGTCAGCCAATCACCGACGGCGATCCGTCCCAGCAAGATGCAGGCGCCCAGGATCGTTCCAATCGCCGCGGCGTAGGCGCCCTTCACAAATCCCTGGACGTTAGGATTACCACGATGGCGCGCCAGCAGTGGTGCAGCGATCAGCACCAACAGAAACGATGGAAGGAAAATACCGATCGTCGAGACGACCGACCCCCAGAATCCGGCGACGAGATAACCGACAAAGGTCGCGGTGATCACAACCGGTCCCGGGCTGATCATGCCGATGGCAACAGCGATCAGGAACTGGCGTTGATCCAGCCAACCGAACTGCTGAACAAGGCCCTGCTCAAGGAACGGCACGATGACGAGACCGCTCCCAAAGGTGAGCGAGCCAGCCTTGAGAAAGAATAGCAAGAGCTTGCCCAGGATCGAGCCCGAGGCGGTGGGCGCGAGCTGCGCCAGAACTGGCACGACGGTTACCGAGAGGGCCGCTGGTGGCGTTCGCTTAAATAGGCTCCCGTAATAGAGGATGCCGACGATGCCTGCGCCAATGAACAGCAGTGCCACTTCAGCCTGAAGGATAACGGTGACGGCGAGGCAGACCGCTGCGATTACCCATTGCAACCAATCTTCCATGCCAAGCTTGGCGAGCCGGTAGCAGGAATGCAGGATCAACGCGATGACAGCGGGACTCACGCCATAGAAGATGGCGGTTACCGGCTGCAGATCGCCGAGATAGACATAGAGGGCGCCCAGTGCGGCGACGATGACGAAGTTCGGAAGGATAAAAGCCCAGCCACCGGCCCAGGCTCCCCAGAAACCGCCACGGAGATATGAAACGTAGATGCCAACCTGGATCGCGAGAGGTCCGGGAAGCGACTGGCAGATCGCGATTGACTCACGCATCTGCTCCTTCGTGAGCCATTTACGCTCATCGACAAGCTCGCGCTCCATCTGTCCTACAAGCGCAACAGGTCCTCCGAAGCCGAGAAATCCGAGGCGCAGGAAGTACCGCACCAACTCGCTGATTCGGCCGCTCGGAATTGTCGTTGCAGTCGTCGTCATGTCATGCCCCGCCCGTTGTGATATCTCGAATCTCGACCCTGCCATTGGATGGTCTCAGAACCGGTTGGCTGATGCTGGTCGGCAGCGGCAGCGGCTTTTCGAGCCGACCAACGAGGGGCAGCACCACCAGGAAATGCAGGAAATAATACGCGGCACCGAATCGGCTTAGAATCAGCCAAGTTCCTTCAGGAGGCTTGCCCCCTGCGAAAACGAGAAGAAGGCAGTCAGCCACCAAGATCCAGAAGAAGACTTTGAAGACCGGCCTGAAGCGGGCCGAGCGGACCGGGCTTGGATCGAGCCACGGCACCACGAAGAGTATCAAAATAGATGCGGCCATGGCGGATACGCCAAGCAGCTTGTTCGGAACGGATTTCAGGATGGCGTAATACGGCAGAAGGTACCATTCGGGCACGATTTCCGCCGGCGTCACGCCCGGGTTAGCCGGGATTGAATTGTCGGGATTAAGCAGTGCGCTTGGCTCATAGAAAGCGAACCATCCAAAAGCGATCAGGAAGAGCGCGAGGCCAAGCAGATCCTTGACGGTGTAGTAGGGATGAAAGGGTAGCGTATCCTCTGATCCCTTGGTATCGATGCCGTCCGGATTGTTAGAGCCGAAACGGTGCAGCGCAACGAGGTGCAGGAGCACGACCGCAACGATCACGAATGGCAGCAGATAGTGTAGGGCGTAGAACCGGTTGAGCGTGGCATCGCCAACCGCAAACCCGCCCAATAACCAGGTGACAATACTGTCACCAACGATCGGGATGGCGGAAAACAAATTCGTAATGACAGTGGCACCCCAGAAGCTCATTTGGCCCCAAGGCAAGGTGTAACCGAAGAAGACCGTCGCCATCATCAGCAGAAGGATGACGACACCCATTATCCAGAGCAGTTCGCGCGGCGCCTTGTACGATCCGTAATAAAGTCCTCGAAAGATGTGGATATACACCGCGGCAAAAAACATCGACGCGCCCGTCGTGTGCAAATATCGGATCAGCCACCCGTAGTTCACATCGCGCATGATGTGCTCGACGGAATTGAAGGCGCCCCCAAAAGTCGGAACATAGTGCATCGCGAGTACGATGCCGGTCCCGATCATGATCACCAGCACGATGCCCGCAAGCGATCCAAAATTCCAAAGATAGTTCAAATTCCTTGGCGTCGGATATTCGTGCAGTTCGTGGTGCAGGAACGTGAAGACCGGCAGCCGATAATCGATCCAGCGGATCACCGGATTCGAAAACTCTGTACTGCTCATCGCGTGATCGTCTGTACTCTGTGTTGACATTTACATTTCTGTTCAGTTTCGATCGGCCGGCGTCTGAAGAACACCTTCAAAGGTCAATCCCAATCCAGAAGGCGTCATCTCGATGCGTTTGCCCGAGAGCGAAACTTCGTAACAACCATCGTCCGATTCCCCGAGATAAAGGCAGAGCTCGTCCTTCTCGATCGCCCATTTGCCAATCTTCTTCGTTCCCATGGAATAGCTTCTCAACCTGCCGTCGCGGTCATACACGTAGCGCCAATGCACCTCGTCCGTGAGCTGCATCCCGGCGAACTTTGCGCGGATTTTGGCGCCGGAAAGTTTTTCCGGAGTTTCAGCGGCAACCGCGCTGACCTCGATCGAGATTAAAGCGAGGGTTGCCGCCGCGACCATCCTCCAAGACTTATCCATGGCAGGGTCCAAGCAGTGCTTCACGATTTCTTCCCGCAGGATTTCATGCACATTTGATATTCCGACTTGCACGTCGGCCCTGCATAGTTCTTCATGCAGGCTCGCTGCTGATCGCTGCACACTTTGCAGCTTGATTGTTGAGCCTGTGCTGCATCATTGGTCCCATAAAGACCAGCGAGCACCAGCAGCGTTATCGCAACGACTCTCATGATCAGAGTTCCTCTCCGAGTGGGTCAATACGTTCTCGTTTCTAACATCAGCTCTTCGTACTCGCGGTCTTGTCGAGTGCGGCGCGCAGTCCACGGGCAAGCTTCAAGGCGTCGTCATTGGCCCAGAAATGAAGGAAGAACAGCCGCGGCTGCTCGTCCAGCATGTGGCTGTGGACCGCGGTCACTTCGATCCCATTCACCCGCAACGCCGTGATCACCGGGTTCACTTCATCGCCCGTAAGCACGAAATCGCCAGTAATTGCGGCCTTGCCGCCGCCGGTCGGCTGGAAGTTGATCGCCGTGGCTACGCCCATCGGACCCACAGGCGCAATTTGCATGCCGCCTTCCATGACCGGGTCGCGGCGTGGCACTCCAAACTGATAAACGCCGCCGTTCGCTTGGCCTTTGGCGCCAATGAGCTGATCAAGCTGCGCAGTGTCGAGGTCGACGGCCGGTGCGGGGCCGGCGGCGGCTGGCCCCGCCAACGGAGTCTTGCTTGTGCCGAGAGCATCACGAATAACGGCCGCCATCTTGGCTGGGTCGCCGTGGCCGCCCACATGCAAGTAGAATGTCGCGGGGCTCGCCCCCAACAGGTGATTGTGCACGGCCGTGATCTCAAGCCCGCCTTCGATCAGCTTGAGCATAACTGGATTGATTTCGCTCTCGAGCAGCACGAGATCGCCCATTGCCATGGCTTCGCCATGCATCGGCTTGAACGCAATCCAGCCGCCAAGTGCCAAAGCCGGCTTGATCGTGACCCCATCGAGCGTCACGGTGAGATCGGTGCGAGGAAAGCCATAGCGGTGCACGTCACCCGACACGGCGGGCTTCCTGCCGAACGCGTCGTCGACCTTTTGCCAGTCGATGTCCGCAGCATGAGCGGAAGTGACGAACGGTTCCTCGAAAACCCGCCAGTCCATTGTCTGCGCGTTCGCGCCAGGGGCAAGCGAAGCCGCGAAGATTGAAATCATAGTCCAAAGCGTCTTACGCATTGTTCGGTCCTCCTTGATTGGCTTGATTGCCGGCTCTTGCTCTTGTCAAACTGAAGTCTGTCATCAGTTCACTCTGTGCTTCTCGACGACCGCGTCGAAAGTCTCCTGATCCTTATTCGCGCGCATCCTTATGTTAGCGCCGGACATCCAAACTTCGTTGCAATCGGCCGACCCCAGATGCGGTTTCGTCATACAGAGTTTGTTGTTCTGGATTTTCCAGATCCCGGTCCATTTCCGACCCATTTCGCTGCTGAGCAGGGCGCCGTCGGGCCGGAGATTACTCACCCAATGAGAGCTATCGGTAATGTCCTTGCCGACGACCCTCGCGCGGATTTCCTTTTCGCCAAGCAATTTGAACCTTTCCTGTGCGTGTGCGATCGATTCAAAAATCGTCGCAGATAAAAGGATGTCAGCGTAAGGACAGGCAGCGTTTGGCAGTTCACGATCGAACTCCATCATAAGCGCGTCGCACTGCGGGCCAATTGATGGCCGCCATAAAGGTGCCAACGTAATCGGCAGCTTTGGCGCCAAAGTCGATGTGATAGGAATGCTCGTACATATCGAGCGCGAGAATCGGCGTGCCGCCAGCCAGCGTATGGCAGTGGTCGGATGCCCATTGATTGACGAGCTTGCGGTCGCGCGGAGACCACGACAGCAGCACCCAACCGGAGCCTCCGCCAAGCGCCTTGCCCATGGCGATGAACTCCGAGCGCCACCGTTCGTATGAGCCGAAATCGCGTGTCAGGGCTTCCTGAAGGGCTGCATCAGGCTCACTAGCCTCACCGAGGCTATCGAAGAAATGCTCATGTAGGATCATGGAGTTCATGGCGACGAGTTCTTCGCGCTTGAGGCCATTGATCAGGAAGCCGGGAGCGTTGGCGCAATCGAGCTCGGCGAGTTTCTCTCCGATGAGATTGAGCCGCTTCACGGCTCCGCCATAGTTGTTTTCGTAGTGGCTGATAATCAGCCGCTCGGACATTCCCTTGATTCGCACCGGATCACATCCCAGCGGCTTCATTTGGTAGGTCATCGGTATCTTTCCTCTACCGCCGGAATAGGGGTGATTGCGATGCTATCGAATCGCGTGACGCTGTCGCCTTCAGTCCAAAGCGCGACGCGGCCCGCCTGGGATAGATTTTTATCGAACGCCGTGAACATCCAAATCCCGTCGAGCGTGACGACGAATTCGTCGTCTTTGGCCCGAACGGCCAGCGTATGCCACGTGTGCGAAGCAATATCCGCATCGACGCCGACGATCTCCTCGGACGCGCCGTTGCTCACACGCGAGAAAAGAACCCTATCTCTCAGCGCGTCCAGTTGAACGAGATAGTAGTTCTGGGGGTTGCTCAGTCGCACGGCGACCCCGCCGCCCTGATCTGACTTGCCCCCGGCTGGCTTGAGGCGAAGGCTGATCTCCGCATCCTTGAGTGATGCAGTCCTGCAGATTGCGAGTGGGTATCGATCATCGTTCGTTTGCACGCCAGACTGTTCGATGGCAAGGCCGCCCGCGGCCGTCGCGTCGCCGACTACCGTCCACTGCCCTTGCAACACGTCAAATGCGGTCGGAATTGCTCCAATCTTGTTCGCTCCGATATCGATATTCGTTGCTGCGTCTTGCCCGCTTACGCCCCATTCAGGGCACGTGACACACGCAATAGCCAAAAGCATGCCAAAAACGCATGCTCGCCTCGACATCGCTTCGCTTCTTACCGGCATCGTCAAGCCCCCACGGCCCGCGCGGGCCAGTTGTGTGTCTCGGCTTGCAGGCTGCGACACCACGTGTAAAGCGCGTCGTACATGACCATGCCGTGCTTCAGCATTTCATGATCATCCGGGAAGTTGGCGGAAAGGCCGAGCGAGATCGCAAACAGTCCGCCGCACTGAGGGCTCAGATCGTGCCGCGAGGTGTCGGCGCCTCGGACGATTGTCGCCAGATGATCTAGCGCCGGATCCTTGATCTCGTAGATGCGCAGGATGGTATCGAAAGAGCAGCGTTCCCCTTCGTGCGTGAATTCTACGCCATCGATGTCGTAGGGAATCCCACCCGTGCGTTCGGCAACGGCAAGGACCTGGTCCTTCGGCACGTAGATGAACTCTGCATTGGGATCGATGAAGCGGCGGATCAGCCAGGGACAGGCGATACGGTCGATCTTTGGGTGTTCGCGTGTCACCCATTTGCTGGGAGTAGCGCCAATATTACGGCGCGTGGGTAATCCCTGCTCAGTCCAATCCGCAAGGCCGCCTTCCAGGAAATTCGCCTCCACGCCCATGAGGCGCAATGCCGCGGCCACGCCTTGGCTGACTTCGCGTCCATGAATGCAGTAGGTGACGATTTGGCGCCCGCTCGGCAAATCGGTTTGCCATTGTTCGACATGATCAGGAGAGCGATGAAACGCATCGGCCACAAGCGTTTCGGCCCCGGCAAAGTCAGCATCGCGCCGCACGTCTACGATAATCGGCGCCGCGTGGGAGCCGAGCCGTGCATAAAGGGCATCTGGTGAAATTGAATATTTACGGTCGTCCATGCGCAAATCTCCTCGACAAGTCGAGTGTTGCGCAGTGCTTGGACCGTGGTCTCAAGGGGAGACTGCATTTTCCCCTTTGGGTTTAATAATTTGGCCGCGAGGCAAAAGCAAGAGGAAGGACTGCCGACCACCGGCTGGGTTCGGTTGCTCCCGGCTATTTTCAGCAACAAACTCGCCCACTCAAAAGACGTTCGAGTGTGAGCATCACAAATTCGTGCGGGAATGAGGCCGGCCCTCTCTGTGGGGGACTGTATGGGGCCTGGAACCTTCGATGGGGCCTGGAACCTTCGCAGCCCCAGGCGACTTAGAGCGGCTTGCTTTGCTCGGAACTCCCCCTTCGTCGAGGGAACAAGCTCATCAGGGGCGTGGCCGGACGGAAGGCAGTCATGAAAACGATCTATGGAATTGTGGCGGACATGCGTTTTTGCCCCTCGGTACTGGCCGCAGCGGTGCTCGCTGTCGTGGTTGGACCCGCCAATGCAGCCGACGATTCGATCGAGGAAAAGGCAGCGCTATGCACACCCTGTCACGGCGAAGCGGGTATATCCGAAACCGAAAACACTCCGTCGCTCGCGGGCCAACCCGATCCCTTCTTGCAGTGGCAATTGGTTTTCTTCCGCAGTGGCTCCCGGAAAAACGATGTGATGCGGCTGATCGCCGAGCAGATCAACAATGAAGACGTCCGCAATCTCGGCGCCCTATTTTGCCTCGCTGACGCCGCCAAAAGCTTCCGCACCCAACGACAATCCCGATTTATCCAGGAAGGGTGCAGAGGCGGCCGCAGGACGGCGTTGTGGGTCATGCCACGGCGATACATTTGCCGGAACGAAAGCGCTTGCGCGTCTCGCCGGCCAACGCGAGGACTACCTGGTGAAGGCGCTGCATGACTACAAGTCAAACTTGCGAGTCGGCGGCGGGGTGGCGGCGATGGCGGATGTCGCCTATCCCCTGAGCGAAGAGGAAATCACCGCGCTCGCGCACTATTTGGCACATCTCTAACCCGCGACGCTTCGGCCGATCCGATCACAGCGGTGCCTGTACCGGCTCCCTTACCGCGAGCATGATGCTCCCGGCCATAGCTGCAAACCCGACGAAGCCGATCGCAACCGCGACAAAAAATCCGATGGCTCCGAGGTCGAGCGAATAGATCGCGAGCAGGGCCCCACCTGTGCTCGCAAGCAGGCGAACGCCGTTGGCTACCACGATCAGCGTCACATTTCCAAATCCCTGCATGGCGGAGTGCAACGCGAGCCCAAAGCCATAAAGACCGTAAACAGGCCCAACGATCTGGAGGTAGCGAGTGCCAACACGGATGACTTCTTCGTCGCTGCTGAACAGACCCAGCCACACTTCCGGAAACAACGCAGCAAGCAGCCCGACCGCAGCGCAGGTTACGGCCACGGTGACGGCTCCGGTCCAGGCGATCTCGCGGGCACGACGGTATTGTTTGGCGCCCCAATTGGTGCCAACCATCGCGACGATCGCGGTTCCGAAACCGAATCCTAGCGGCAGCAGGATGTATTCGAGGCGGGCGCCCATCGCGTAGCCGATGGCGACCTCTTTCCCGAGGCGGCCGGCAACACCCGTCAACAACACGACGGACATGTTCGTTATGACCACATTGATCAATCCCGGCGCGCCTACCTTGAGGATTTCGGCGAATAGCGCCCACTGAAGGGGCACTCCGGTAAATCGCAAGGTGATGAGCGAACGGGATGAGCGCAAATACGCGATCAGCACGAGGCTGCCGACGCCGAACGGTATCGTCAGGCCCCAGCCGGCGCCGGCCGGGCCGAGTGCGGGCACTGGTCCCCAACCGAAGATCAGCAAGGGCGAGATAAGAACGTGGGCCAGCACGCTGCTGGCGATCACGGCAGAAGGCAGGGCCATGTTTCCCGTTCCCCGCACAGCGCCACCGAGCAGATTGAGCATCCAGATCGACACGGCGCCGCCGAACGCGACATTCGAATAAGAGAGGGCGGCCGATAGCATCTCGCCCTGTCCACCCATCAAATGAAACACGTGAGGCGCTGCCAGCAGCATGGTCGTGGAGAAGGACGTCGCCACAGCCAGAGCCAAAAGGAATGTGTGGTGAACCAGCGCGTCAGCCCGATCGCGACGCCCCGAACCTAGCGCCCGCGCAATAGCGGACGACACGCCGCCGCCTACGCCGCCGTTGGCCGCATGCTGAATAACCATCACGAACGGAAACGCGAGTGACGCGCCGGCGAGGACATCCGCACCGAGCCGGCCGAGAAACAGGCCGTCGAAGGTTATCATGCCGGCAATCGCGAGAAGATTCAGAACGTTCGGCGCGGATAGTCGAAGCAGCGTCGACAGCACGGGGCCTTCGAGCAGCAATCTCGTCCGCGCGGCGATGGGCCGGATGGGAACGGGCGCGCTCGCGGCGGCCGGTGAAAATGACGATGAGGAAATGGCAACGCCGGGGTCGGTCATTTATCTGCTCCCCCTTTGAAGGGCTGGAGCAGCACTTGGGACAAAGCGTCCTCAAGAGACCGGGTGGCTGCGTTTAGACCCGATGGCGCTTCGCATCGCGAAGTCTGGCTACGTGTATCTTCGTTGAGATGATCTGCAACGCATGTTTTCTAGGCCGTGCCTTAGAAATTTTCATGAAATGGTCTAGCAGGGCGGGCCCACGAAGACAGATGAACGCCACGATGCCTAAATGGCTTGCGGGCGCTCCAAAGCGCTTCTTCCCGCGAAATTCCGACATCTTTCAGCAGCCGGTCGTCCAGTTGGCTCAGATCCTGCCAGCCCTGTCGTCGAATTAGCCAGGTATTTATGGCTTCAATCCATGTAGAAAGCGGATGTAGTCCGGTCCTCACGTTAGAACGGCGGCGAGGCCGTGTTACGATAAATGATTGGGACATTCCCAAAGCTCCATTTTGACGGCTGGGCGGCGCCGCAGCCAGGGAGCAAAAGGGATAGAACCAGGAATGGCTTGTCAGCAAAGGATCATATCTCTACCTTGCCTTAGTTTTTCTCATGAAAGTGGCCCATGCCCCGCCAATTGCCACCACTGAACGCCCTCAAGGCGTTTGAGGCTGCGGCACGAAGCGAAAGCTTCACGCGAGCGGCTGAAGAGCTTTGTGTCACCCAGGGAGCCGTTAGCCATCAGGTCAAAGCGCTGGAGGCAACGCTTGGAATCAAGCTTTTCAATCGCGAGCGGCAGCGGTTGGCTATCACCGACGCCGGCCGCGAATATCTCAATGTCGTCCGCGATGCGCTCGACCGGATCGCCGCGGGAACCGAGCGCGTCCTACAGCGCCAGAACTCCGGAGTTCTGACCGTGAGTACATCGCCGGATTTTGCTGCCAAATGGCTGGTCAATCGGCTCGGCCGATTTGGCGAGGCCCATCCCGGCATCGACCTGCGCGTCTCCGCGACCATGCATCATATCGATTTCGTTCGGGAGGAGGTCGACGTAGCGGTCAGGCACGGTGATGGCAATTGGAGCGGGCTTGACGCCGTCCGCCTTTGCTCGGAGCAGCTTTTCCCGGTCTGCAGCCCCAAACTGACGGTGGGGCGTAACCGCATCACCAAACCGACGGACCTGCTGAAAACACCTCTGCTGCATCTCGACGACAGCACGGCGTGGTCGCAATGGTTTGATGCTGCCGGGGTCGCCAGTGCCGAGATGTCTCACGGCCTTACGTTGAACCGCGCAAGCATGTTGATCGATGCAGCCGTGGACGGTCAGGGCGTTGCGCTGGCGCGTACCACACTTGCGGCGTGGGACCTGATTAACGGTCGCCTAGCCAGGCCATTCGATCTTTCCTTGAAACTGTCCAAGACCTACTGGATCGTCTGTCCCAAGGCGACTTCGACGAAGCCGAAGATCGTGACATTCCGCGATTGGCTTTTGGCGGAGGCTGCCGATGATGCGCGACGTCTCCGGAAGATGTTTGGTTCGAAATAATAATCTCAAACGCAGGGCGGTCGCACTCCCTTACCGCTCCCGGAAGGTACCGCTGCCATCGACGACAAGCGATACCTCTTTTCCGTCCTTCATCGCCTTCGCGACAATCCCTTCGGCGGTTGATTTGAGGTCTCGCACCTGGGTGTACCCCGCCTTCTCCAGCTTCCAGATTAACTCCTGCTCGGCTGCACTGACTTGCGAGGAGCCAGTGATGCTTTGGTCTGCGGGTGGGCGCGTCGATGGCGATGTGCTTGGCTGCGCCAGCGCCGGTAATGTAATAGCGAGGAAAGAGGAGACCGTACAAGCCGCGAACCGCCAGTTCATGATGCATTCTCCGAGTATGCCAAGGACCTGGATGGCTCCGCGCAATCAACCCCCGCTCGGCAGGGGTGGTTCCAGCGCATGTGGTCGTGCCATTCAGGCTGCCTGCCTTGTCCGCTCCGCGAGCAACGGTCTTAGCCAAGGCGCGCGCGTCCTGACGTCGCATAGGGTCTTTCCACAAAGCACCGGCTGGCTTTGCATTAACTGTAAGACCTATACTGTGCGGCCCGCGCCGTTTACTAGCGGGATTTGGTCGTACCCGTCGTAGAGGCCGGCTTTTCTTCTTGTTCGCGCACGGTCACATCTCCGGAGATTCCGGAGTCCTGGGTCCCACTGCTTGTACCCTGCTTTTGTTGGCTACGTCCTGTCTGCTGCTGGGCCAGTGCTGGCACGGCGATCGTGGTTCCAAAAGCGACAATTATGGCGAGAATTGAGGTTCGCACGAGTGTCCTCCTATCGTTTCCCCCTCCGGACAAACGCACGAAACACTGAAGGTTTCCCCAAAGCGTCCGTTCTATTTCGTCTGAGGAAAGTTATCCCTGAAAAGCAATAGGCAGGCTCAGTGCGGCCTTCGCAGTGAAGTCGATATCCCGCGCCAGCGGCGTTATTGCGAGAATTTTCATGGTCGTTCCTCCAGTCGGTATTGAAATGCGGCGGCCGCCCGATTTTCTATTTCGTTTCGCCGTAAGTGATCTCGTCAAACAGCGTGACGCTGTCGGCCTTCGTCCAAAGCCCTACCATTCCGGCATCGGTGAAAGTGGAATCTTCGACCTCAAATAATTGTTTGCCGTTGAAGGACGCGCCGAAGCGGGCAGCTTTGAACTCAATCCGTAGACTATGCCAGGTGTTGGCCGGCACCGGAACAGCAACCCCGTAGCCTCCTTTCCGGCCAACGATGTCAAGCGCACTGCGGATGCCGTCGACGGTTTTGTAAAGAACGAAATTGTCCTCCAGCGCGTTGGCCCGGACCACGTAGTAATTGTTCGCATCTCTTGCTCGCCAAACAACGCCAGCGGCGCGATCCTGTGACCCGGCGATGGCCTTGAACTTCACCTCAATAAATCCGTCCTTGATATTGGTGTCGTTCTTCAGAAGCAGCGGGTAAGTAGCCCGACCGGACTGCTTAAGCACCTTCTGCTTTGACGGTGCCGTTTCATCTCTTTCGACCGTCCATTTTGGATCCCCTTTCCCGGTGAGGGTGGCTGTCCAGCCTTCAGGCGTAGCGCCAATCTGGGCGTTCTCGAAACTGACCGTATTGTCTGACATGTCATTCGCCTCCAATAATAGCGCGGTTGCGATAGTACCCAGCGGGCGTCCAATAGAGCATTTGCTTAGGCGCCTCTGAGATCGAGAATTCCTTTATGCAACGGAGAAAACACATAAAGCCGATCCGGCTCAACAAGCGCCGTCGTTTTCGCGCCCTTGGCCGTGATGAACTGCGTGGTGGAACCCGTGAGCGGGTCAACGGTCTGGATCAGACCGGGATCCTCGATAGCCACATGCACCAGCCCGCTTGCCGGATTAAAGAAGGTTGCGTCGGGAACACCGGCCAGCGGCCATTCGCGATGCGCTTGTCCGGATCGGACGTCAACTTCGACTAGCGATCCACCGTCACATGCCACATACAGGAGGTTTGCGGTATGGTTGATATCCATTCCGTGGGCGCCGTCGGAGGGAAGCGGCCAGTGCTGGATCGCATTCAGTTCAGGCAGGTTTGCAACGAACACAATGGAAGGATTGCGGATCGCCAGGAATACACGCTCTTCCTTCGCGTCGACCACGCACCAGCGGGGCCGGCCGGGCAGGTCTATGGACCATTTCCGATCATCTTCCAGTCCGAAAACCTGAAGTTGGGGCACGTGGGTGTCGTCCCCGATGCAGGCGACGACCCCGACCTGCAACGACGGAACGAATGCGGCGCCATTTGGTCGCGGCCCGGTATTCAGGACTCTCAGGGTTTTCAGAGTGCGCGCATCGACAAAGGCGAGGCTGGCGCCGCCGCGGTTTGTAACTAGGACGCGACCTTTGCTCGCAACGACGCCGGCTGCTCCCGGAAAACCTTGCAGCGTTGCAAGGTGTCGGTTCGTACCGGCATCGACCACTTCAAGGCAGTCCCGAGCCGTGTGCGCTATGAACACGCGGCGGGTCTCGGGTTCGAAAGCCCCGTGATCGAAGGATGTATCAAGCGAATTCGGGATCTCGATGGTTTCTCTTGGCACTAGCGGCATGGCGAAACCCCGCGGACTAACGGAACACCGCGCTTCGCAGCTCGTACAACAATGTCATGCAGAGAAATCAAGTGAGTACTGTCGTCCATGCGCATATCCCCTCGACATGTCGAGTGCTGCGCAGTTCTTGGACCGAGGCCTCAAGGGGAGACCGCTTTTCCCCTGTGGATTTAATAGTTAGGGCCAATCGCAAAAGCAATAGAGGTATGACGGCAATTTTTTCGCGGCCATCGCGACTGCCTGCCAACAGGATCACGATGACGGGCCCATGAGTGCCGATACCGGCAAACACGGCAGCGCCGCCGCAACCGAGCCCTTAATTTTGGTCGTGAACAATTGATGGTTTATTGTTCCCTTAGGAGGTCTGGCTTACGTATCGGCTCAGACCGTCAACCAGGACTCAACCATGCGCATTCGACACATGGCAGGCGTACTGACATTTTGCGCTCTCGTAGGCTCAGTTCAAGCAGGCGCGCAGGAACCGCTCGCGACCTATAAATCTCTCGCTCCTGGAATTGCATTAGAACTGGCGCAAGCCGCGCTCATGGACTGCCAGAAACGGGGCTATCAAGTGGCGATAGCGGTTGTCGATCGCTTCGGTGTGGTGCAGGTGGTCCTGCGTGATCGCTTCGCGGGACCGCACACGCCCGCGACCGCCTCAGGAAAGGCCTGGACGGCGGCGACCTTTCGCAACAGTACGAGCGGCCTTTTCGCGATCAGTCAGCCCGGCATGATGCAGGCGGGTATTCGTAATCTGCCTGGCGTGGTCATTATTGGTGGAGGACTGATCGTCGAATCAGGCGGGTCGCTGGTTGGCGCAGTCGGCGTGTCGGGAGCGCCGGGAGGCGATGCCGACGAAGCCTGCGCCAAGGCCGGCGTTGAAGCCATTCAAGGCAAACTCGATTTTTAGGGATTTGGACGCGGCAGATCGGCAATTTTACGGCCAACGATGATGCAGATTGTCGATTACGTAAGCATGCGCGTGCCGAGACGGCTCTCCACGAAGATGAGGATGGTCAGAAGGCAATTCCGGATGTTGATGCGGAATCGCACGGGAATCGATCGCCGGCCAAAGCCTCCACGCGATTAACACTCCCGCGAAGGTCAACAAGGCAAGCACCAACGAGGTCGGCACGATTCCCGCAGACGAACCAAGCCATCCCGCAAGCGGATACGTCAGCAACCAGCAGGCATGAGAAAGGGCAAACTGCGCCGCAAACACCGCTGGCCGGTCGGCTGGCTGCGCAGAGCGGCGAAGCAACCGGCCGGAGGGCGTCATGACCGCCGAATAGCCGATGCCAAGCAATGCCCATGCGGGCAACAGCGCCGGCCAGACAAAATTGGAAACAGGCTTGGAAGCAGCTCCGAACATGACGGTCGCAAATCCAAGCAAGATAATCCCGAGTGCCGTCGCCGCCGGCAGCATGACGGTGCGGTCGTTGAATCGATCCAGCAGCGGCGGCAACATCAAGGCCGCGGCCATCGAGCCACCGCCAAAGCAGGCAAGCGCGATGGCGACATCACTGTCCGAGCCACTCAACAGCCCGCGTACAATAATGACGGTGTTGACGATGACCATGGCGCCTGCGGCGGCCACGGACAAATTGAGAGCGAACAGACTCCTCAGACGCGGCGTCGCAAGGTAAATCCGGATGCCGCGCGTAGTGTTCTCGTAAATGCCTCCCTTGCGTTCCGACGACGCCGGTTGGGGAATTCGCACCGAAAGCACCAGTGCCGCCGAACAGAAGAAGCCGACGACGGTCCCGATGAAAAGCCAGTTGAAGCTGATGATGGTCAGCAGCGCCGCGGCCAACATCGGGCTGAGCAGGCTCTCCATATCGTAGGCAAGACGCGACAATGACAATGCGCGGGTGTACTCCTGTTCGTCTGGAAGCACGTCCGGAATGGTAGCTTGAAACGTCGGGGTGAACGCCGCCGACGCCGCCTGCAGGACGAAAATCAGCAGGTAAACCTGCCAGACCTGATCGACGAACGGCAACGCCAGCGCTACGGCCGCTCGCGTGATGTCCATTGAGACCAGGAAAGCGCGCCGCGGCAGAAAGTTCGCAAAACCGCCAACCACGGGCGCGACGCCGACATAGGCAACCATCTTGATGGCGAGCGCAGTGCCGAGTACAGCACCGGCCTTGTCGCCCGCGATCCTATAGGCCAGCAAGCCAAGCGCGACCGTCATCATTCCGGTGCCGATCAGCGCGATGACTTGGGCTGCGAACAAATGGCGATAGGTTCGATTGGCGAGAACTGACAACACGTGACAACCCTTATGGAAGCCTATTCAGCCGCACGGTCCGGAATGAGCGCCTTTTGGTCGCGACCAGATCCTGCCTGCGAACGAATAGGAGAAAAGTACGAATAGAGCGCCGGCAGAACGAGCAAGGTGAGCAGCGTTGCGCTCAGAAGCCCGCCGATCACGACCGTCGCCAAAGGCTTCTGCACTTCGGCACCCGTCCCGGTCGCCAAGGCCATCGGCACAAAGCCCAAGGAGGCGACAAGGGCCGTCATGATCACTGGTCGAAACCGGGTGAGGGCACCTTGGTTGATCGCCGCCTGTGTACTGACGCCGTCTTCGATCAGCTTTCGGATGTGGCTCAACATCACCAGACCGTTCAGCACGGCGACGCCCGACAACGCGATGAACCCGACCGCGGCCGATATCGAAAACGGCATGCCGCGAAGCCAAAGCGCGGCAATACCGCCCGTCAACGCCAGCGGCACCGCGCTGAAGACGAGAAGCGCATCGCGCGGCGAGCCCAACGCGCCAAACAGCAGGAGATAGATCAAGAGGAAACAGCCCGGCACGACGATCACCAGGCGCTGGCGCGCCACGGAGAAGTTCTCGAACTGTCCGCCCCAGGTCAGGAAGCTGCCCGGCGCGAGTTTGACCTGCTCGTCGACCTTGGCCTGGGCCTCCGCGACGACAGAGCCGATATCCCGACCGCGCACTTCGGCGGTCGCTACGACCCGGCGCTTGCCGTTTTCGCGACTGATCTGGTTGGCGCCCTCCGTCTGGTCGAACGAGGCGATCGTCCGCAGCGGGATCGAAGCTCCGGGGGCGTTGGGGTTTTCGTGCGGAAGCGGCACAGGCAGGTTCTCCAGGGCGGAGATATCGTTGCGCAACGCATCGTTGAGGCGAACCACGATCTGAAAGCGTCGGTCTCCCTCGAAGACGAGGCCGGCGGGCCGCCCGCCGATTGCGGTTTCGATCACGTCGTGGACCAAGGCGAGGCTGAGGCCGCGCCGGGCGATCTCGGCCTTGTCGATCCGGATTTCGAGGAACGGCAATCCCGTGGTCTCCTCGACCTTGACGCTCTCGGCGCCGTCGACCTTCCGGAGCACGTTCGCGATCCGTCCCGCGGTCCTCTGCATTTCCGCGAAATCGTCTCCGAACACCTTTACGGCGAGATCCTCGCGGACGCCGGCGATCAATTCGTTGAACCGCATCTCGATCGGCTGGGAGAAGCCGACCTTGTTGCCGGGCAGTTTGGTGGCTTCGGCCTCGATCCGCTTGATGAGATCGTCCTTGGTCATGCCGGGATCGGGCCATTCGTTCTGCGGCTTGACGATGATGTAGGTGTCGGAGGAGCTTGGCGGCATCGGGTCGGCCGCGAGATCGGGGGTGCCGGTCCGCGAAAAGACGAACGCGATCTCCGGAAACTTGGTGATTTGGCGCTCGATCAGAAGCTGCATCGCCTGTGCCTGCGCCAACGACGTGCTTGGCACGCGCTTGACCTCCATGACGATGTTCTTCTCGTCGAGCGTCGGCGTGAACTCCTGCCCGAGCCTTCCGAAGAGCAGGGCCGCGCTTATGAACAGCAGGGTGGCCCCAGCCATCACTGGCAGCGGCCTGGCTATCGCCAGCCGCAGCAACGGCGCGTACGCCGACTTGAGTCGTCGCACGACCAGATTTTCGTCCTCGCGGACTGGCTTCGAGATGGCGATCGCGACGGCAGCCGGCACAAAGGTCAGCGAGACGACGAATGCGGTCGCCAGCGCGATCATGACGGTGAGCGCCATCGGTTCAAACGTTTTGCCTTCAACGCCCGTGAAGGCCAGCAGAGGAACGTAGACTAGGATGATGATGATCTGGCCGTACACGGACGGACGAATCATCTCCGATGTCGATACCGTCACCGTGGACAGCCGTTCCTCGAGCGACAGCGTCCGGCCGAGTTCGCGTTGCCGCTCGGCGAGGTGGCGCAGGCTGTTCTCGGCAATGATGACGGCGCCATCGACGATCAGGCCGAAGTCGAGCGCGCCCAGGCTCATCAGGTTAGCGCTGATCTTGCCCTGGAGCATTCCGGTGGCGGTGATCAGCATCGTCACCGGGATTACGCAGGCGGTAATGAGGGCGGCGCGCAGATTGCCCAGCAGCAGGAACAGGACGACGATGACGAGAAGCGCCCCTTCGGCGAGATTGCCCGCGACCGTCTGTATGGTCGCGTCCACCAATTGCGTGCGGTTCAGAACGGTGTGTGCGTAAACGCCAGGAGGCAGCGTGCGGGCGATCTCCTTGATCCGGGCCTCGGCGGCGGCCGCCACCGTGCGGCTGTTGCCGCCGATCAGCATCAGTGTGGTGCCGAGCACGACTTCGCGCCCGTCGACGCTCGCGCTGCCGGTGCGCAGTTCGCGGCCGATGGCGACGTCGGCCACGTCCTTCACGCGCACGGGGATGCCGCCGCGGGTCGCGACGACGATGTTGGAAATGTCGTCCATATTCTCAACGCGACCGGCTGCCCGGACGACGTAACCTTCGCCGTTCTGTTCGATGTAGTTGGCGCCGCGGCTGACGTTGTTGGCTTCGATCGCCGCGATCACCTGACCGAACGAAAGGCCGTAGCCGATCAACTTCGTCGGATCGGGCTGCACCTGAAATTGCTTGACGAAACCCCCGATCGCGTCGGCGCCAGCGACGCCGGGCACCGCCTTCATCTGCGGTCGTACGATCCAATCTTGGACCGTGCGCAGGTAAACGGTGCGCTGGAAATCGTCGGTCAGACGTTCGCCCCCGGGCGTCAGATAGCTGCCGTCGGTCTGCCAACCCGGCTGCCCGTCGCGCACCGGCGCGCTTGTGCCGGGCTTCTCGTATTCGACGGCCCACCAGTAGATCTCGCCGAGGCCGGTCGATACCGGTCCCATCTTTACGTCGATGCCCGGTGGAAGGTTGGGCTTGGCATCGTTAATCCGCTCGGCCACCAGTTGGCGCGCGAAGTAGATGTTGGTGCGGTCGGCGAAGACCGCGGTGATCTGGGCAAATCCGTTCCGGGAAAACGAGCGGGTCGACTCCAGTCCCGGGATACCCGCAAGCGCGGTCTCCAGCGCCACCGTGACCTGCTTCTCGATTTCCACCGGCGTCAGGGCCGGCGCTGTCGCGTTGACCTGGACCTGGACGTTCGTCACATCCGGCACGGCGTCAATCGGTAGCTTCGTCAGCGACCAGAAGCCGGACACAGCGACTACGAGAGTGACGAGCAGGACGACCCATCTGCGCCGTACCGAAAAATCGACGATCCTCTCGATCATTGTCTCAGTCCTCGTCGCCGGGCTTGGACAGTTCCGCCTTCAAGGAGAACGTGTTCGACACCGCGATGGTTTCGCCGGCCTCCAAACCCGAGACGATCTCGACGGACTGACCGTCGCGCTGGCCGAGGACGACGTCGCGCTTTTCGAAACCGTCCTTGGTACGGACGAACACTGCTTTGTTGCCCTCGACGGTCTGAACGGCACTGAAGGGCGCGACGACCGGAGCGGCGCGTTCCTCGATCGCGATCGCCGCTGTGACAAACGATCCGGGTCGCCAATGCCCATCGGCGTTTTCGATCGCCGCGGCGACGCGCGCGGTCCGCGTATCCTTGTCGAGCAGGGGGCTTACGAAGACGACACTGGCCGTGGAGTTCTCCGGCTGCCCGCGGGTCGAGATGGCGACGGATTGGCCTTCCTTCACCATCGGCAGATCGGCCGGCGAGACCGACAGATCGACCCAGACGCGGCTGAGATCGACGATGACGAAGAGTTCGGTTTCAAGATTGTCGCGCCCGACGGCGGTACCGAGTTCTACCTTGCGCTCGGCGACCCGCCCCGAGATCGGTGTGCGCACGTTCTGGCTGCGCAGCGAGGCGTCCGGGGCCTGTGGCAGCGTTGCGATCTCGTCGTCCCGCACGCCTAATGCCAGCAGTTTCTGACGCGCGATTCCGAAACGCATCGCGGTTTGCGCCGCCGCGTTGCGCGATTTGATGTACTGCTGTTCGGGAACGGCGCGACCCTCCCAGAGCGACTTGTCCCGTGCGGTCAGATCCTGCTGCAATTCGTTCGAAAGTCGGGCAGCCAGATACTCGCTCTTGGCGTCGGCTACTTCGCGGCTCTCCAGGACGGCGATGACCTCATCCTTGACGACGTCGTCGCCGATGTTCTTGCGCAGTTCAGCGACTGTGCCCGCCAACTTGACGGAGACATGGGCTACCCGATTGGCATCGGGCACGATGGTGGCCGGTACCGCGAGGCGCTTGGCGACGGTGCCGGGCCCAATCTTCCGCTGTTCGATCTGCGCGAGTTTGATCCGTTCATCGTCCATCGCCACAATCGTCTGTTTGACCGTGGAGCCGGTTGGTTTGGCCTCCCGCTGCGCGACGGCCGCCGGCGCGACGATTCCAACCGCGCGTTGCAGGCGCGTCGATAGCCCAGGCGTGAAGGTGACGATCGCTGCGCCGGCCGCAAACGCACAAACGGTAAGGGTAGGGCGACTTGCCATATGTTTGCTCGTTCGACCTCGGATGAGCGCCCGGCCAGCGCATGTCTTATTAGAGGTACTTCGAGATGGCCTTGAATTCGTCGACGAGGACTTTTGTCGATCTGCCGGATCCATTTGCGACAGTGTCGAGGCAATGATCGACGTGATCGTGAATCAAAGTCCGCTTGGCTTGCCCGATGGCCTTTTCGACGGCATGCAGCTGCTGCGCCAGATCGAGGCAGGAGCGTCCTTCGCCGAACATTTCGATCACCCGGCGGAGATGACCGTCGGCCCGCTGCAACCGCTTGACGATATTGGGATGAGTTTCGTGAAGATGCTCCTGTGCCATGATTGAAACATATCCCCCCAGGGGGGATGATACAAGAAGGGAATTGTCGCACCTTGAGCTCCGTCCCTGTTGATAGGCAACGTGCGATAATTTCACCAGCGGTCGAGCGTTTCTCACTGAGCATTGCAATGGCTCCCGTGACCGCGCAGGCGAGTCCCAGTAGGACGTGAACCCCCACGATGGTCAGGAACACCGGATTAGTGGAGGGTATCTCGATGGCCGCCACGATGGTCATGTCTCCATCGGTCATGGCTTCACCGCCTCAATGCGGACGAGCAGGCGGGACAAGGCCGTGCCACCGAGCGCCAGAGCAATTGCGAGGGAAGCAAGAAACACCACGTAACCGATTTCGAGAGACCACCATGCGAACAGAAGCGGCCCTGTGTGTACCGAAAACCTCATCCGAGTTGATGACGTAATGGAATCACCTAAGCTCGCGGAATGATTGGGCTGCTCTGTTTCGCTCTGGCCGTCCTGGCCTCGCCATTCAAGTCGAAGTTGCGGCTTGAAGCGAGAACGCGGTGCTTCGACATCAGTTGATTGTCTTGAGGCGTAGGCTGCATGGTCGCGTCCGGCTCACGAACCGTGATCGCTTGTTCTTTATCCAGCTGTATCGCTGGTTTCCAGCAATCCTCAAGGTTCTCACAATCATCCGGCCCGAGACGCTCGTGCGTTGGCACAGAGGCGTGAATGTGTGGACCACATCATTGTCCTGGGCGGGGCACATCTACGCCGGATCCTGAAAACTTATGCTCGCTACTATAAGAGATGCGGACGCACTTGGCCTTCGATAAGGATGCGCCCGTTTCTCGCTCGGTTCAGCGAACCGGTGTGGTCAGGTCATTTGCCATCCTGGGCGGACTTCATCACCACTACGGCCGAGCTTAAGTTTTCGGTATACACAGCACGCACAGACGACCGCAGCCGACTTCACGAAGATGCGACTTCTTGTCTTCCTTTGCGCAGTTCATACGGCAACTGTCGATCTCCGCCGGCCGCAGATGAATCATCCGGAGCCGGTAGAATGACCCGGAACAAGCTTCCATCCGTCCCATCGCTTGCGAGTTCGATGTGTCCGGCGTTCGCCTGGACCGCCCAGCGAGCGATTGCGAGCCCCAGTCCGACCCCGCCCTCTTCCCTGGAGCGGCTAGTGTCGACGCGATAGAAGCGATCGAAAATACGATCCTGATGCGCGGCAGGAATCCCCGGTCCCGTGTCTCGTACCTCGATCATGGCCCGCCCGTCCGTCGCATTCACTTCGACGGTGATCATGCCGCCATTTGGGGTGTATTTTATGGCATTGTGTATCAGATTCATGAGCGCAAGCCGGATGAGCGCAGCGTCTCCCGTAACATGGACTCGGATCGGAGCTCGGAGCGTGAGCTCTTGCTGCTTTTCGTCGGCGAGCACACGGAGCTGATCGATGACATGTCCCGCCAACCCTCCGAGGTCCAGAGCCTCTGGGGCCAGCTGGACTTTTCCCGAATCGGCGCGCGTGAGGATCAGAAGGCTCTCGACGAGCCGCGTGAGCCTGTCTACCTCCTCCAGCATGCTGCCGATGACGTCGCGATACGTAACGGCATCAAGTGTGTTCTGCAGCGCTACCTCTCCCACGCTGCGCATCGCGGTGAGTGGGGTGCGTAGCTCGTGCGAAGCATCGGCCGTGAAACGGCGCAGTCGTTCGAACGCATCCTGCAAACGGGATAGCGTGTCGTTGAATACAGTCGCAAGCTGCCCGAACTCGTCCCGGGCGTTATCGACCGGAAGCCGTTTGGCGAGCGATTCCGCGGTGATTTCCCGGGCCTTTTGCGCCATGGCGCCGACCGGAGAGAGTACGCGGCCGGCAAGGAAATAACCTCCCGCGATCGCCAAAGCGGCGGCGAAGGGAATGCCCATCGCGAGGATGACTGCGAGCGTCCAAAGCGTGTCTCGCAGGGCGGTTTCCTCAACTGCGGCGGCCACGCGGTAGGACGATTCGGAAAGGCTATGGACGCGATAGTGACGGCCGCTCGGCGCCGTCCAAGACAGCGGCGATGGCGAGTCGCTTGGCTGCAGCGCGCGTGATAGTCCTTCTCGCCCCCATGCTTCGGTCTGCTGACGGATGCCGCCGGCCTCGTCCACCTGGAACAATGTAATGCCCCAGTGGGAGGCCAGATCCTTCAGTTCGTCCGGTTCCTCGCGATAGATCTTACCGATGGTCGCGATCTCTCGGTCGAGTTGCGCGTCCAAGCCGGCGTAGAGGCGAGCCTCGACAAAAAGCAGAATGCCTGCGGAAAAAATACATACGATCAGCGTCAGCACGCCAGCGTGCCAGAGCGTAAGCCGCGCGCGCACGCTTGGCCGGCGGAATCTCATCCTTGCCTCCCGCTCAGAAGGTATCCAAGGCCGCGGACTGTGTGCAGCAGCTTTCTTTCGTAGGGTTCGTCGATCTTGCGACGCAGCCGCGCGATCGTAACGTCGATCACGTTGTCGAGGGGTGTAGCCCTGGCCGTCGCGTGCCATACGTCGTGTGCGAGCATCTCCCGCGACACAACGCGGCCGCTGTGGCGCAATAGGTATTCGAGCAGGTCGAATTCCTTAGTGGTCAGGTCGAGAGACTGAGCTCCCCTGGAGACTTTGTGCGTGACGAGATCCATCTCAAGATCCTCGTGATGTAGCTTGAGGATCTGGTCCATGCGCCCGCGGCGGAGCAGAGCCCGGATGCGTGCAAGCAGCTCGGAGAATGCAAACGGCTTGGTGAGGTAATCGTCAGCGCCTTGGTCGAGGCCAATCACCCGGTCCTCGACCGCGTCCTTCGCCGTAACGACCAATATCGGCGTCTGATTACCACACTTGCGCAACGTCGCGAGGACATCGATACCGTCGCGGCGCGGCAGCATAAGATCGAGCAACAGAAGATCGAAAGAACGCTGGCTCGCGAGGAAAAAGCCTTCTTCTCCGGTCGCCGCGATCGTGACTTCGTAGTGCTCTGTCTCAAGGCCCTCGCGCAGCGCGCTCGCGACCTTCTTTTCGTCCTCAATGATCAGAATACGCACGATGTGCTCCGCTTCGAGAGCTGCTCTCGCACCGGCATTATAGACCGGTTCCTTGCTGCCGCAGCGTTCCTGACAGGGATTTCAGAAACTCTTCAGTGGTGGCGGCGCTGAAAGACGACCAAGATCAAGTCGCAGATCGAAGGACCGGCCGCCTCTGGAGGCGGTCTCGAGTCGCCGGATCGGCGGGAACCAATCGCGACCTGAAACGGCGTGTGACAATGTTGCGCGACCAGACCACTCGATCAAAGCGCGCCGCGCGACAGCCTATCGGCCGCGATAGGGACAGTCTCGCCCCTCTTTTCTTGCCGCTGGAGACTCAGAAATTCGGTTCTGATTGCCGCGACAGCCGTGGTTGGCCTGATCGCCTAATCCATGGCCGCAACCGGCACGGGTGATGGTTCAATAACAGCCTTGAGGGTACGGCATCTCGATCAATGAAGGGAGGTACGCCATGACTAGACGACAAATGCTACTGACGTCCGCCTGTGGCTTCGTCATCGTTGCTTTGGCGGCATCGTTTGCCGGTCACCGATCAGCTCTTGCGATGGGTCCAGACCAAGAACAGGCCGAATTAGCGAACGCGTTGACTGGCGTGAAGGTCAGCCTGCAGCAGGGCTTTACGGCCAGCGAACGGGAAGGCCAGCCGATTTCCGGAAAATTTGAAATGGACGGCAGCAAACTCCAGCTTTCCGTCTACACCGCTAAGGAAGGAAAGTTTTTCGAAGTCATCGTCGATCACATGACCGGAAGCGTCGCCAAGGTCGAGCCAATTACCGAAGGCGAAGACCTCACCCACGCGAAGGCGCAAAAGGCTGCCATGGACAGGGCCAAGGTCAAGCTGGCGGATGCTGCGACCAAGGCGAAGGGGCAGGCGAAGAGCGAGGCAACGGACGTGCTCGTTGTAAGTGCGGTCCCAGAGCTGAAGGACGACCATCCGGTGGTAGCGGTTATTCTGCTGCAAGGAAAGAGGTTCTCCACCGCGTCGGAACCGCTCGACTAGCGGGCTAATGGTCGGCGCCACCTTCGAATGTTCGAAATGGAAGGTGCGCCCGGTTGCGGAGGTCTTTTACGAGGAGAAGCGGCTTCGGGATTGGTCGGATTGATTTTGCAGGTTAGGAACAAGTTCTGTATCGCGTGCCGCCATGCGTTGACCAAGGAGCATCCCGTATTGAAGTCCGTGCCGGCGTAACTCAAGCAAGGCGAAGAAATCGAGAAGAGGCCGAGGGCTGTATCGGTGACCGGCATTTTACAGGAGGATACCATGAGAAATGCCCCAAGGTGGATTGGCTTGACACTCAGCGCAGGCGTGATGGCGGGAGCTATCGGTGTTGGAATTGACAGTTCAGGCTGGAGCCGTCCGGCCATCGCACAGAAAAAGTCAGAAGGTCGGCAATCGCTAAACGTGGTCATGAGCTCTTTGCGTGGGGTGGATACAGCTTACGCGTCGGGCAATGCGGCAGAGGCTCAGACGCGGTTTAGCCAAGCGCGTTCAGCGTGGAACAGCATTGCGCCAAGGATTTCCGCACGTGAGGCTCGCGAACAACAGCTGCTGTTCGATTCGCTGGACAATCAGCTCAAGAGCGGCGCACCGGCCACTAAAGTGAGGTCGACGATCTCCGGCATGCTTGACGAACTTCGCGAAGATATCGAACGGGAACTGAGATAGGATTCGTCGTGGATCGCGGGCTGTTTTGGCTCGCCGTCGTCGACCTGAAAAGAGCATGGCTGCGGTCGTCGTTGGCGGCGCTGGCCATCGCGCTTGCACTGATCGCAGTCACCTTTTTTGCGGCGCAGGTAGGTCTTCGACAGGCGGAACTCCTGAGCGGGTATGAAGAGTCCGGGGCGGCAACATTTGTTGTCGAGCTCGGCGGGAAGCCGGCGAGCGACGTCGCGGGTCTCATCCAGGCGCTCCGCTCGGCTGCTGGCGTGCAGTCGGTCGAGGCTCCCTATGACGGGACACAGCTCGGTCTGGTGGCCGATACCTCTTTCGTCGTGTTCGAGAGCAAGAAGCAGCAAGAGTCGCTGGGCGCGCGGACCACTGTGCTCGGCGTGGATCGGTCATTCGATCCGGTTCGCGACTATTATGTGAATTTCCATGACCTGAATCCGAAGGCGCCCTCGGCAGTCCTCGGCACCCCCCTACTGGCGACGTCGGGAACGGTGCGGCCTCCGGAGCGCAACGAGGTCGCCGTTCCATCCGGGGTCACTGACTACGTCGGTGTTCGACTTGGCGCCGAGGCAACCGTCGATCTGATGTATGTGGACGCCAGTCCGCCAATCTTTCGGCGTTTCGACGGGGTGCGCCTGACAGGCACTTTTGATCTTGTCGGCCCGGATCAGGGTCGGTTTGAGCCATTTTGGCGTCTTGCGGCGCGGGGCAGCGAAGTGTTGACGGTGCGTCGCCCGAATGCGCCGGAAGGCGTAGCGACCTCGTTGCCAATCCTATTGAGCGACGATCTGGTGAACGAGTTTCTCGGGTATGTCAGCCAGCAATTGACCGCACGCGGCATGCCTCTTGGCAAGGAACTGACGGCTAACAGATTGGTCGTGCGAGCGAGCTCGGTCCAAGCAGTGCCGTCGGCCGAGGGCGAGGTCACGTCGCTGCTTGAGCATCGCGGGCTCAAGCAAGGTTGCGGCACTGCGAGCGAGGCGACGTTTTGCTTGCGATTGCCGGAACGAAATAATTTCCAGGCGGCGCTCCAAGAACAAAAGAAAATGGAATCGGGCGGATCCTTTTTCATTTTCCTACTGCTTGTTCTCGTATCGGTTGGAACAGCGGGTCTACTGGTGCAGTTCGTCCTGGCGCGTTGGCGTGAATTCGGGCTCCTCCAGGCTGTCGGTTTCTCGCGCGATCAAATACTGCTTTACTGCGCAATCCACCTCACCGCAGTGTTTGCCGCTGGTACGGTAGTTGCGGGAGCGATCGTGGTGGTTTTGCCGTTTGCGCGAAACGTTTCCACTTTCGTTTTCGCCGCTGGGATTGCGCTGGTTGCCGTAATCATCGCCGCCCTACCGGTGCTGCTCTGGCCGCTCGCGCGGAGTCCCGCCGAGCTCCTCCGGGTGTCGGCATGATGTGGATCAAGCTCATATTCGGAGGCCTCGGGCGACGCTCTGTCGAAGCCATCGCTGCAGCCATCATTCTGGCCGCGGCGAGCGCAACCGTGGCCGCCTCCCTGATGGTGGTCGAAGGCGCCCGAAATGCGTTGATTCGAGCCGTACATCGGGACCGGCCGGATATCGTCCAGATCAAGAGCCGTTTTAACCGCGCCCTATTCGAAACCCCGCGGAGCGGAAATCTGCCGCCGCTTACGATACCGGTTTACGAGCCGCTGATTGATCCAGTTGAACTGGAGGCCGCAGCGGGCAACAACGAGCTCGTCAAGCGGCAATCGCTCTTTCGCAACGTTGTGTCGGGCGACAATTTTCTAAACATTTACATCTTCGGCATCGATCCGGATGTCGAGCGCGAAGTAAGCACCTTTGTGCTTGCGCGCGGCCGATTCCTACGACGGGAAGATCGCGCGGCCGCAGTGCTTGATGAGGCGTCAGCTCGCGCGCTCGGAGTTGACATTGGCCGCACCTTTCCGGTTCGCAAGGCGGATGGCACAGATCTGCAGCTAACCGTCATCGGGATACTCGACAAATTGGAGTTCCGGGGCGCCCCGCCCAGATCGGCTGAAGCTCCTTCGCTGCTGCCGGAGGCGACGTTCGTTTCGAGCGGTGCTTTCGTGAACTTGCAGACGAGCGAAGAGATTTTCGGCCGGCCGACACTGACCGACGCCCTCGTCGTTGCACGAAGCGCGTCGGATGTGTCTGGTGTGGTCACTAGCTTAGAGGAAGCATTCCGGCTTGAGCCGGGCATCTTCGTGACGGAGCGTTACAGCCAATACCAGCACAAGGTGCGCGATTTCGTCCTGACGCTCGCGTTGTTCTCCGCCATAGCTGTCGTAACCGTGTTATTGGCCGGATCCTTTGCATCGAATCTTTTGCATGACATCTATGTCGGCCGTCGCCGGCAATACGCCACGCTGATGGCGCTTGGGTTTCCTGCTGGAATAGGGATCGCGCCGGCTATTGTCTTCGGACTGGTGTTAGGAACTGCTGCTGCTGGTATCGGCGGCTTTGCCGCCAGCGTCTTGGTGCCACGTTCTTTTGCAATGCCATCGCTGATGGCCGATCTCGGTCCAACTGCGCCGACATTTGATTGGGTCGTGGCGGGCTGGATCGTCGCCATTGCCATCGCATCCATCGTGGTCGGATTGGTGTCGACAGGCCTTCGGCTTCTGCGGCAGCCTATTGCAATGGCTCTATCGGAGGAGAGTTCGTGAGCCAGTCTCTCGTGTCCGTGCGCTCGGTTTCGAAGACCTATCGCCGCGAGCGCGACAGCGTAGGCGCGTTGCGCGATGTGTCGCTCGAGCTCGGAGAGGGCGAGTTTGCACGGCTCAGCGGTCCGTCCGGCTCTGGCAAGACCACGCTTCTTAATGTGATTGCGGCGCTTGATCGACCGGACCATGGAGAGATTCTTGTGGCTGGCGTCGATATCGCCCGCTTGTCGTTGAACAGGGCAGCAAAATATCGCGCCGAGCAGGTCGGCATCATCTTTCAGGCCTATAACCTGCTTCCACAGCTCACCGCCTTGGAGAACGTCCTGCTCCCGATGATCGCCTTAGGGCGAGCGAACCATGGCCGCGCTCGCGAACTTCTCGATCTCGTCGGACTCACCGATCGCGGCGATCACAATCCTGCCCAACTTAGCGGGGGAGAACAACAAAGGGTCGCCATTGCCAGAGCGCTGGCTAATGATCCTGCGCTCGTCTTGGCTGACGAGCCGACAGGGAATCTTGATGACGAGAGCGCGCAAAGTGTGATGGGACTCTTGACGGACGCGGTTCGGCAGCGCGGCAGGACTCTGCTGCTCGTCACCCACGAGCGCGACACGACAAAGACGGCCGACAGGTCCTTCGAACTCCGGGGTGGGATTCTTACGTCAACAGAAGGGGGCGGTCCTTAGGGCATCTGCTCTTCAACACAAAACTTCGACCGTCGGTCCTGATCGTCCTCCTGCCGCATGCCGCAGTGCTATGGTAACCGCAGTATACCCGAGCAGCGGGCGGTCCTCAGGGTCTTCATGGCAAGTATACGACCGTGCCGGCCGAAACATTCGTTCGCTGCGTGCAAAAGCTCATCGGGAGATCCAGTTTCGAAGCCGGTTCGTTGCTCTTGCGGCTAATGCCTAAGAATATCCTATCGCAGATTAGCGTCATCGCTGCGATCAGCAGCAAGGAGTGGTCTGGGTGTAGTGTAGGATACGATAAAAACTCGACTACAACGGGTACGATGATCGTCGAAACAAAGATCGCAATTCTGGCCGCGCGACCGTCACCCTCCCTGTTGACCGCCTACCTTTCCAACGAATGTTGCAGCCACTGTGAGCGAGCCGTCGGCGATCGCGAGTGGAAGTCCCGCCAGGCGGCGGGGGGCCGGTCCGAAGACGACTTGTGCACTTTCCCGAGGGTTGAATTCGGAGTTGTGACAAGGACATTTCAGAATGTTCTTGTCACCACCTTCTGACTTCACCCACTCCGAGACGGGACATCCGGCGTGAGTGCAAACCAGCGAATAGGCGACGATGCCATCGGCCGCTCGCGATCGAGACTCGTCGTCAAGTTCGCCCGGATCAAGCTTTACGAGGACAATCTCGTTGAGCCGCGAACCCTTGCGGATCACCGAGGATTTCGGGTCCTTAGGCCAGGCGTGCACGGGCGGCCCGCCGAGCTTGAGATCACCGGGTCTGATGACTTCGCCTGCATGTTCCCCTTCGGAATGGACGAGAAAATCGCCCTTTTGTGGTCGCTCATCGCTCCCGGGCTGATCTTCCTCCGAAGCGACAGGCCTTGCAGCCAGACATGCCCCTGCGGCGAGAGCCGTCAGCAGCAGCGAGCGTCGTACTGGATCCTGACGTACCATCTTTGCCTCCGTTCGAACTGTACGTACAACGTTCGGATTGGACCGTAAGTTTCAAAAACGTCCCGACAATAATTGTCCGCGTGATCACATGGCTGGTGGCCTACGCTGAGGGCCAAAAGCAAGACTCACGCACCCTTCACCTACTCATCGATCTTCTTCCACGGTGGCGGGTGCGGGCGGGAAGGCTGCTGGGCAAGCGCGTTCGTTCCGGACCGACCGCGATCGGCGCACCGCAAATTGAGCCACGCTTGGATTGGCGCTATCCTGATCGGCAGCCGCTTGCTTGCGGCGCACCAATCGCCGTCGCTTCGGGGGGCAACGGTTGCGTTCCGGTTCTTCCGCCTATAAGCCCATCTGAATGGGATTCAGATGGGCTTGACTCGAGGCTCCCATATGAATTAGATTCAGATGGTGGCCACGAGGATTCATGGCACGGCTTTCGGAATTAGTAGAGGCTTTGGCGAGGACGCTCGATGTCGAAGCGAGGACTGTGAGCGTCTGTGCCCGTCATTTACGGGAAGCCGGTCTAATTCAGCAAAAGGGGCGTGGGACAAGTGCCGCGGACATGAGGCCGAAAGATGCGACTAATTTATTGCTCGGAATCATGGTGAGCGGCTTGCTTCAGGACGCACCTAAAAACGTGAGAATAGCGAGAAAGGCGACGCTCGATCGCGTCCGGGGCTCAAAACCTTACCCCTATCGGTTTTTGAAAGATGACCACGAAAATATCGGGACAATCGGAGATATCGTAGAGGCGCTGATCGAAGAAGCCGTTCGCTTCGGCGATCCGCTAACAAGTGAAAACCTCCCTATTACCAACCTTTCCTTTAGTGTCAGCGACCACGGTGAGAAATCCTGGTTCGATCTTGACACGGGCGACGTTCAGCATGCGTTTTTGTTTAAGCACGACGACCCGCGACTTGATGGCCTTAAGCACATAGAGCGTGTGAAAGCGGCCAAAGGAATCTTTAACGCTCGCCGCAAGGGTTTGCGTGTCGTGACTCAAATTGACCTTCATCATATTCACGAAATTGCCAAGATACTTCGCGGTGTCAACAAGCGGCTCGCGGGGGACGATTGACGATGGTGCGCATGCTTCAGGTCTCGGCTAGAGATGCGTCGTTGCCTCGCTTCGCTCTTCGGCGCGATGAGGCTGCGGCATCTTTGGCAATCTCTGAAACGACCTTCGAAGCGTGGATTAAGCTAAAGCGCATGCCCAGGGGCCATAAAATTGATGGTGTGATGCTCTGGGACGTCCAAGAAATTCGCGAATACTGGTACAGACTCAGGGACAATGAAGGCGAGCCCAAGCGCAACCCGTTCGACGGGGTCACCGCATGATTAAAACTCGCCTTAGATATTGCGTTTTTGATCCCGATCCAAACGGTAATGACCGCTACTACGTTCGCAAAGCCGGCCGTCCGAAGATCAGGATTCGCGAAGCCTTTGCTGACGCCCAGGGCAACGTTACGCCGGAATTCATGGCCGCTTATTGGAAAGCGCTTGAGGCCATCAACGGCAGGGTGCCGTCGCCACCCTCACTGCCCCGCGAGAAGACCTTCTATTGGCTGGTCGATCAATATTATAAATCCGAGGTATTCAAACGGTTCGATATGTTAACGCAGGCCGACAAGCGCAGCGTTCTCAACCGATATTGCGAAACCGCTGGGCCATTCCCATACGCCGCGTTGCGCAAGGAAGATGTTGAAGCCAGTCGCGACAAGCGCTCGGCAACGCCTGGCGCGGCTGACAAGTTGGTAAAATACCTACGTGCGCTTTTCAATTGGGCAATCGACAAGAAACACGCGACGTCAAATCCAGCCGTCGGCGTTGCAAAGATCAATGAATCCGATGGTTGGCATACTTGGACGCCAGCGGAAGTGGATACGTATCGCAGTCTTCACGCGATTGGAACAAAGGCGCGCTTGGCCCTCGAACTGATGATCAACATTGGCGCCAGAATTTCCGATGCGGCGCGGGTCGGTCGCCAGCACGAATCGGACGGCTGGCTTAAGTTTGTGGCGTGGAAGAATCGAAAGAAGAAATCGCGCAAGGTGATCGAGTGTCCGATCACGGCGGAGTTGCGCGCAGCGCTTTCCGCGACGCCGCTTGGCGATCTCACCTACTTGGTTAGCGACCAGGGGCGAGCCTTCACTATCAACGGCCTAGGCAACAAAATGCGAGACTGGTGTGACGCGGCGGGTCTCCCTCAATGCTCTTCGCACGGTTTAAGGAAAGCCGCCGCAGTTATCATGGCAGAGAATGGCGCGACTGCGCCAGAGCTCTGCGCGCTCTTTGGTTGGTCGAAGCTTGAGACCGCCGAGATTTACATTCGTGAAGCACAAAAACGAACGTTGGTTGCCAACGCTTTTGCTCGTCTTGACGAGTATAGAATCCGGAAGAGTGTCTCACTTTCCGGACCACAGAACGCGATTGAGACAAAGGATGGAAAAAGTCGTGAAAAAACAAAGCCCAAATAGTGCGCTGGTGGGCCCGGCAGGACTCGAACCTGCAACCAGACCGTTATGAGCGGCCGGCTCTAACCATTGAGCTACAGGCCCCGCCGGCGTGTCGCGCGAGGCGACAGGCAACGGTGCCGACACCCCTTACAATGCCGTTGCCGATCCGGCAATGCTGGGTTCCCCGATCTGTTTTCGTCATGCCCCGCGAAAGCGGCTGACGACAGCCAGAGCCCGCCTAATCCACCGAGACGCCTGCGAACGCCACCACCTTGCGCCATTTCTCGGTCTCATCGGCAATCAGCTTGCCGAATTCGGCCGGCGTCATCGGCTTCGGGATGCCGCCGATTTCGGCCAGCCGTGCCACCAGCTTCGGATCTTTCAGCGCCTCGCCGACCGCCTTGTTGAGAAGGTCCACGATCTCCGGCGGCGTGCCCTTTGGCGCGGAAATGCCGTAGAAGCCGACCGATTCGAACCCCGGCACCGTCTCGGCGATGGCCGGGACATCGGGCACGCCGGGCCAGCGCTGCGGCGAGGTAACGCCGAGCGCGCGCACGGTGCCGCCGCGCGCCTGTTCCAGCGCCGACGGCAGATTGTCGAAGATCAGCTGCACCTTGTTGGAGATGATATCGGGAAACGCCAGCGCCGATCCCCGATAGGGCACATGGATCATGTCGATTTTGGTCATCGCCTTGAACAGTTCCGCCGACATGTGCACCGAGGTGCCATTGCCCGATGACGCATAGGCGACCTTGCCCGGATTGGCCTTGCAATAGTCGATGAACTCCTGGACGGTCTTGACCGGCAGGTCGTTCGCCACGACCAGCATATTGGTCAGTTGCATGATGCTCGCGACCGGCACGGTGTCGCGGATGAAATCGTAGGGCAGCTTCTTGTAGAGCGAGGCGCTGATCGCATTGTTGGGCGCCACGAACAACAGCGTATAGCCGTCCGGCGGCGAGTTGACCGCCGCCGCGGCGGCGAGATTGCCGCCGGAGCCGGCGCGGTTTTCCACCACAAACTGCTGGCCGAAATGGTCCGACAGCCACTGGCCCATGATGCGCGCCACGATATCGACCGGGCCGCCGGCGGCGAAGCCGATCAGCCAGCGCACCGGGCGGTTCGGATAGTCGGCGGCGGATGACGGCGCGACGGTGCCTGCGAGGCTCAACAGGCAAACCAGATTGAACATGGCCGCGCGCAAAACTGCGATCATCATCTCCCCCGTCATGTTCCTGTCGCTGCCGTCGAAGCCGACATCGCTGCAACCAAAATGTTCGATCGTATCCATGCTTTCATATTAATCGGAATTTGCCTACATTGCCTCGGCGAATATCTTGACATGGGTCCTTGCGCGCTCGCGGCGGCGCGCCGATCCAAAAGGGTACGCCATGAACATCACCGGTATCGCCTGCGCGGCCGTGCTGCTGCTGGCGGGCAGCGCGATGGCGCAGGATCGAGAGGGAGGCAAGGCTATTCAACAGACCACGATCAGTTTGGGAACGGCAACGCCGGGCGGCGGCTTTCCGATTTACGGCAATGGGTTTGCCGAGGTCATCAACGAGGCCGACCTGACGTTGCTCATCGAGCCGCGCAACACCAAGGGCAGCAACGAGAATATTCCGCTGCTGGAAAGAGGCCAGCTCGATATCGCGCTGGTCGCCGGAGAGCCCAGCTACGAAGCGTTCGCCGGCATAGGCCGGCCGCCTACGACGCTGAAAATCCTGACCGCGATATTTTCCAGCCCCGGGATGTTCGTGGTGCGCGCCGACAGTCCCTACAAGACCATTCGCGATCTCATCGGCAAGCCGGTCGCCTTCGGCGCCAGGGGCTCCGGTCTTCCGATCCTGTCGCGCTATATCCTCGATGGCCTCGGATTGAAGCAGGACGAGGATTTCCAGTCGATCTATCTCGACCGCGCCGGCGACGGACCGGCGATGGTATTGGACGGACGGGCCGCGGCGCTCTGGGGGGCCGGCATCGCCTGGCCCGGCTTTGCGAGCGTGGCGGCAAGCCCGGGTGGCGCGCGGTTCATCGCACCGGACGCGGCCGAGATCGCGCGCATCCGGGCCAAGCATACGTTTCTCAAGCCGTTGACCGTGCCGGCCGGCAGCTATCCGAACCAGGACGCGCCGATCGATGCGCTGGGATCGTGGAGTTTTATTCTGGCGCGCGAGAGCCTGCCGGATGACGTCGCCTATCGGCTGGCGCGGTCGCTGCACGGCGCCGAAAGCGCGCTCTGCAGGAAGCTGCCGCAGGCCTGCGAAACCACCGCCGCGAACACGGTTGCGGCCGCGCCGAACGTGGAACTGATCCATCCCGGCGTGCTGAAGTATTTTCGCGAGATCGGGGTGGTGAAGTAGGGGGCGTAAGGGGCGAATAGCGAATGGCGAGTAGCGAATAGCGAGCAGGAGATAGGGAAAATTACTTGCCATTCGCCACCCGCCCACTTACTCGCCACTCGCCATTCGCCACTCGCCCGCTTCACTTCTTCACCAGCGAACACGCTGCATCCGGCGGCCCAAATGCTTCCTCGCCGGAAATCTTTGCCAGGATCTTGTAGTAGTCCCACGGATATTTCGACTCTTCCGGTTTCTTGACCTGCACCAGCATCAGGTCGTGCACCATCAGATTGTCCTCGCGCAGCCGGCCGTTGCGGGCAAAGAAATCCTCGATCGGCTTTTCGCGCATCTTCGCCGCGACCTTGAGCGGCTCGTCGGTGCCGCTGTCCTTGATGGCGTTGAGATAATACATCACGGAGGAATAGACGCCGGCCTGCCACATCGTCGGCATCCGGTTCATTTTTGCAAAATACCGCTTCGACCATTCGCGGGTCTTGTCGTCCATGTCCCAGTAGAACGAGGTCGTCAGCAGCAGGCCCTGCGCGGCCGGCAAGCCCAGCGAATGAATGTCGGTGATCAGCGCCAGCAGGCCGGCCATCTGCTGGCCGCCCTTCAACACGCCGAATTCGCCGGCGGTCTTGATCTCGTTGACATTGTTGGGCGGCCCGCCGGCGATGCCGATAATTTTTGCCTTCGAGGCCTGGGCCTGGAGAATGAACGACGACAGATCGGGCGTGGCAAAGGGCGGCCGAACCGAGCCGAGCACCTTGCCGCCGTTCTTGATGATGACGGCGGAAGCGTCTCTTTCCAGCGAGTGGCCGAATGCATAGTCGTCGGTGATGAAGAACCAGCTGTCGCCGCCGCGCTTGACCACCTCCTGCGCGGTGCCGACCGCGAGCGCGCGGGTGTCGAACACCCACTGGATCGCATAGGGCGAACAGAATTTGCCGTGGAAATCGGCGGCCCCGGTCGAATGCGTGATGAACATCCGCTTTTTTTCGTTGGCGACGTTCTGTACCGCGAGGCCAACCGCCGACACCGGCACGTCCACGATCAGGTCGACCTGTTCGGTGTCATACCAGCGCCGCGCAATGCCGGAGCCGATATCCGGCTTGAGCTGATGATCGCCGACGATCACGGTAATCGGCTTGCCCAGCACCTTGCCGCCGAAATCGTCGACCGCCATTTGCGCGGCCGTGACCGAGCCCTGGCCGGTCGGCGTCGACGCCGGGCCGTTCATATCGGTGAGAACGCCGATTTTGACCACGTCGTCCGAGATCTGGGCGAGGGCTGCCGGCGCGGACAATATCGCGGCGGCCAGCGCCGCAAGCAGGGATAGAATTTTCGCGAACATCTCGTCTCCTCCCGTTACCACTGGGCGCATGGGCCATGTTGCTTGAGCCGAACCTAGCCCAGCCGGTTCGCTCTCTTGCAATTATTCTTTAGTCCGCGGAGAGGGAGCGCGCTGCCGCCTGTGCACGTTCTCGTTTCAATTTTCAAACAGCGCGCAAACCCATAGCCGTCATTCCGGGGCGATGCGAAGCATCGAACCCGGAATCTCGAGATTCCCCGATGCGCAATTGCGCATCTGAGGTCTGGTCCTTAGGACCATCCCGGAATGACGGAGTCTGGGTCGCTTCGCTCGCAATGACGTCAAATCCACAAACGACTTCGCGCTCGCGACGCGATGCGCCCGAGCTATGCATTTATCTCTCGCCCCAAGGAGGGCGTGGGGAATGCCGGGTGCCCGCTGCACCCGCGGCCTCGTGTGCACTTGTATTGGTAAAAAGCACACGAGTAACAACGAGTACACCGGAATCGCCCGGCATTCCCGCACGCAATGGTTTTAACGGCTTATGTCGTGCTCTCCCCGGTGACCGGGCTCTTTTGCCACCGTCATCTCGCGGATTAAGGTTTTCTCACTGCCCGGTAGGGCCGAAAAAACCTCCGCAAGACTTGACGCCAGCGTCGGGGCGTCAGGACCACACGATTTTGCCGTCCGCGACAACGTCTCTCGTCCGCGTGCTGTTGATCGCTCACAGGCCGAAACCCGCCCTGCGATCCCGTCGCGCGCTCAACGCTGCCGCGTCCACCGCATCCCGCCCCAACGTTCGTGACGATCATGATACGCCCCTCTCTCGGGTCGGGATACGAAAAGTTCTAGAGATGATTTGGGGTGAGTGGAAAGCGAAATATTTTTGCAAATGGGACTCGACACGCCTGTCAACAAACCGCCCGACGGGCAAATCACTTGAGCCGATCTTGTTGTCAATCGGTAGGATGGGTTGAGCTCTTCGCGAAACCCATCACCTCCACGAAATGCAATTGATGGGTATCGCTGCAGCGATACCCTCTACGCTATCTCGCCTCGCCGCTATCGCGGTCGGTCGCGTGGCCCCGTTAGGTCGAAGGTGCCGAGACATCGAGCACAACGATGGCGATGCGTTTTTTCATGGCTTCAGGAAGTGATCTTCGCAGCATTTCTTCCAACTCGGTCGCGCTCTGTGGCCGCAGTAAACCATTCGGGGGAGCAGGAATGTCATGCGGGCGATTCTTACCAAACCAGAAAACGCAATAGATGCCGAAACCTTTCGCGTCGGGATCATGCGCATAATACCGTTCAAGTTGCTGAACGGGCGCCGTCCAAAGCTCGCTGTGATAGTCGCGCTTCAGTTCGCACAATATCTTGCGAAGGGGCATCGCAAAGGAGATATCAGCGCGTTTGTCTTCGGCCATGTGACCTTCCGCTTCAACCGTAACCCCCCGCTGCATGAGCGGCGGCCGCATCAAAGTCATGAGGATATCGCGGCATGCCTCTTCAGGTTTTGGCGAAACCGCACGCGCGTAACCGTCGACATTCCAGAACATTTTCCAGATATCGGCATTATCCCGCCGAATGCGGCGCCTCCAGTCTTCTAGGTGGTCGACGACCAGCGCGTGCAGATCCGCAATCGTCGCCGGCGCTCCGTCATCAATTGCCAGCACGGTCCGCGTCCAATCCCGGCGATCATATTCAGCGTCGCGCCGCCGCTGCCTCTGGTTTGCAAGCGCATGAAGAAGATGCGACCTGTAGGAGGCAAGAGCCGGATCATTTTCCAGTCGAACGAGCGCGTTGGTTGCGGCTTCCGACGGCAGCGTTGAAATTCTGTTCACGAGATTTCGGAAATGTTCGGCGGCGTCCCATGGGTTTCGGTCCCCGGCCCATCCGCCCGTGGGGTGGGGCGTTTCAGGAAAGGCGCGGCCTGTTAGACGCGCCCTGAACTGCAGTACGGGAAGCGGAATATTTTGATCCTGTGTATCGCGAAACGCGTGCTGGCCTCGATCACGCAGATCAAACACAATTTGCGGGCGCACTACGGCACGTCGATCGACGGCCAGCTCAAATTGTTGAGGGGCCAACACATAGGCGGTGACCAACCATAGATCACGTTGCGCGTCATCCACTGAAGTCGACCCTGACAGCACGTTATGCGCAATGTCCAGCGCGCCAGCGTGCGCGTCCGGAGTTTTAATTGCCGCATCCAAAATTTCCACAAGGTGGTTCGGACGCGCGTTCGGAAATTCGACAAGAAGCTCCAGGACAAAATCCTCGCGGTAAGGCTCCAGCGATGGGTCGGTCGTCAATTCATAAAGGCCATCGACATATTCTTCCGACTTCGCCAAGCGCAGCTTGGCGACTGCCAGGTACACATCGCGCATGATTGTCGGGCGGCTTTCAAGAAGCGCAGTCTTCCACGGGTGGACCGCGATGCGTTCGGCGCCGCCTTCCAAATCCCAAATCGGATTCGTCAAATCATAGACGGCCAAACCCTTGAGCAAATCCTCAGAGATGCCGTTGAAACCGGGTTCGGCAGCCCACCGCTCGTTCAGGCCCGCGACCAACGCCAACCACCACTCAAAATGCCGGTGTTCGTCAGTCAGTGACAAAACCTGCGCGAAGGTCGGCACATCGGCCCGCGCCAGAGAGTTTTGCAGTCCTTCAACGGCAGGGCCAACCTTGTCGTTCCCCAACCAGGCCGCAAGCCGTTCACGCTGCGGCAAGCTGCGGTCAACGTCGCTGTATTCTGCGAAATAGATTCGGGCCAGGTGCGCGAGCCAACCTGTGTGGGCTCCACTGCAAATCTGGTCGAGCTCTCGCTGGAATTCAGCGCCTTGTCTTTCGCGCCCTTGCTCGGTGTCGTCGCTGTCGAGATCAGGGCCGCTACGTCCTTGAAAATATCCATCGGGCAGATTCATCTGCGTGGAGGCCGCCCGAAGGTCTGCCAACCCCTCATTTGCGTCGGCCAAGTTATACAGGCGTTCGAAAGCGGCTTCGCCGCGCTGATGGTCTGCCTGATAGCTGAGCGCGAGCGCAACTTCATACAAAAAGCGTTCTCGCTCAGAGTAATTTCCGGCACGGTCAAGGTGGGCAATTGCAGTGTCCATCAGTTGTTCGGTCGATATTTCGAAGAGGGTTGCTTCGCGGAAGCGGTTGAATGTGAGCCAACGTTGTTCGTCTATAGCGGTCCGCAAAAAAAACTCATCGGCCACCGCCTGCAGGCGCTCTGGTGTCTCCCGCATCGCGTTGCGGAGATCGCGCGCACGGCTTTCGCTGTTGCCGCCCCGATAGGCGACACGTTTGAGGAGCCACTGCATGGCGCGACTGGCGTCAAACGGTTCGGAAGACCTCCACACGCGGACGAGCAGGCGGCCAAAAAAGGACCCGACCTCCCCACTTCGTCGGTCGAAGCTTCGCCCGTTCCGACGTGGTGTGCTTACGTCATCTAATATGCGTGGCGCCACCGCGACCGGAATTTTATCGGCAAGGGTCCACAATAGGCCAGTGCTCACCGTCTCGTTCGCTTCGAGCGTATCATTGACCAGCGCAATGACATCGTCCGCGCCCAGGGGATCGTCATAAAACCGCTGAATAATTTCAGAGCGTATTCGGAGTGCGTTGATGGAACGCCCAAGGCTGTTCCTGAAAACATCCAGAACCGCGTTTCTTCCTGCTTCACCGTGCCGAAGCAGGGCGTTAAGCGCGTGAACCCGCTCCGCAAAAGACGACGCCTCACGCTGCACCACCTCGGCGAGATCCGGGATCATCTCCGGCAACACCGACCCAAGCATCAGTGCATCGACGACGATTGAACGGACTCCGAAGCCCGCCTCGTCGTCTCCCAACAGCGCCCGCAACTCCGGCACCATGTCTCTGCGCGCTAGGCCTCCGACCGGCCGCGACTGCCAGTTGCCCGAACGAAACCATGGATTTTCATTTGAAAGTCTTGCGAGGGCGCGCAAGAGATGCACGCAGGAGGATGTCGAAAGAGAAGCTGCATCGCCATAGGCAAGGACCCCGTAAGGATCAGCGTCGATGAATTGGTCCGCAAATTCCGGCAGATGCACGGTAAGCCACGCATGCAGGCCCCGTAATTCGGGAGCGGGGTGCCCGTCGATGCCGATCAGAGCGGTAACGCGACGGAGCGGCAATCCACCGCGCACCCGATCCGCCAGAAATGCCCCCGCAAGATATTCGGCGGTCGTGCGGTGCGCATAATCAACCGTCTCCGGTTCGGTCCCCGCTTCAAAAACCCGTCTGCCGAGAGCGGCTTGGACCTTGGCAGGTTCAAAGCGTGTCAACGAGCGGTAGCTCGGAATCTCCAACGTTCCTTCCTGGTCTTGCAAGCTGATGGCTTCGACGTCGCTGATCAGGCGTATGGCGCATAGTGAACCGGCGACTGGCCGCAGCTCCGTAACTGAAAAGACGCCGCCACCGGATCGCGCCCGGTCGGGGTCAAACTCCTGCAGCATCAGCCTGGTCGCAAGCTCAAACAGTTCCTTACGGCTCTCGGGCCATGATCCGGTTCTCACCGCTCGCCATAGCATGATGAGATTCTGAGGGTTCTCAGGAAAATCACCGAGCCCCCGTTCATCGGCCTCCCTCAGAAAAGCTTCGGCAGGCCCAGCTTCGACACCTTCCCCCGCCAGAACCGTGACCTGTTCGTCGCGGGACAAGACCTCAAGCACGAGAACCGGGGCCTCGCCATCTTGCTCGAAATAGACATTGAAAGACGCTAGGTCGCCTTCTCCAAGCCAGTCCGCAACACGACAGGAGATGCGAACCTTGGTAGGCCCCACCTCGAACAACTTTTCCACCATGGCGTCGGCGGTGTCCCGGTCGCCGCGTCCGGCACGCTTCTCGTCAAGCCCGTCGATAAAAAGCGATCGGCCGGCGAGCCGCGACGCCGGGGTAAGCAGGAACGCCCGTGCCTTAACGAAGACTGCACCTTCCGCCGATGCTGCTTCCTTAAAGACATGGGTCTTGCCTGCGCCGGGAGAGCAACACGAGGTTCTTCTCGTGCGAGAAGGATGAGAATGGACGCGACGTTGCATCCTCTCTCCTGTCACGCGCGACATTTGTGCGGCGAACGGTTCGGGTCATCTCAGGCGATTTTGTTGAAACAAGCAATTATAGCGCGAGAACAGCATCAGAAGAAAGTGATAGCGGCTGACCTCCGCCTCCTCGGCGGTCGTCCCTGTCCTGCGCGAGGAAACGCAGGTTGGGCAAAGGCGCGCTTGCGCCGTGCCCCACCATGCGAAAATTCCGGTCTTGTATCGGAAAATGGCGGGCTCGCTTCGCTCAGCCCACCTACGGTTTCTCCTCATCATCACCGGCACGGCGTATGGGTCCCGCCATTCGCCGCCACGACGAGCAACGGTTGCCAAGGCAGCGCTGCCTGGTCCACCATCCCCCGATGATCCCACCCCAGCGCCTGCCTGCTTCGTTGACGCCGCTCGACCTGGCGCTCGCCGCGTTGCTGGATCGGCTCGAACCGGTTGCGCCGATCGAGCTTGCGCTGGCGCAGGCGCTTCACTGCGTCGCGGCAGAGATGCCGCTGCTCACGGCCTATCCGCCGTGCGACGTCGCCGCGGCCGATGGCTTTGCGTTTTGCGCCGGCGATCTCGTCGGCGCATCGTCCTATTCGCCGCTGCCGTTGGCGACATCGCTCGCCTGGGTCGAAGCCGGCGACGCCATTCCGCAGGGTTGCGACTGCGTGATCTCCGCCGATCTGGTCGATCAGACCGGCCCGATGGCGCAGGTGCTGGGGGAGGCGATCCCGGGGCAGGGCGTTCGCCGCGCCGGTGGCGACATCGCCGAAGGCAGTTTTTCGCTCGCATCGGGGCGGCGCGTGGGTCCGCTCGACCTTTTGATCGCGCGCGCGGCGGGATTGGATCATCTGAAGGTGCGCCGCCCGCGCCTCTGCCTCCTCAACATTCCCGCGACCTCAGGCACCACCACGACGGCCCGGCTGATTTCGGAAACCGCACGGGCGGCCGGTGCCAATGTCGCCTGCGCCGAGGCCACGGGGCGCGATGCGGCATCGATCGCCAAGGCACTTGATACCGCGATGGATGCCGCGATTGAACCCGGCGCGTGCGATTGGCTCGTGACCATCGGCGGCAGCGGCGTCGGCCGCACCGATGCGGCGGTCATGGCGCTGGCCCAGCGCGGCGAGGTCCTCGCGCATGGCATCGCCCTGCAGCCCGGCCGGACCGCCGCCGTGGGCGGAATCGAACAACTTCCTGTCATTGCACTGCCGGGGGCGCCGGACCAGGCGCTCGCCGCGTGGTGGACCCTGGCGCTCCCGGTGCTGGATCGTTTGTCCGCCCGGCAGCCGCGGCAAACGTTAACGCTGCCGCTGGCGCGCAAGATTGCCTCAAGTGTCGGCATCGCCGAGATCGTTCTGCTGCAAAAAGATGCGGGAACGTGGATGCCGCTCGCGGTCGGCGAGCTCTCGCTCGAAACCATCGCTTGCGCCGATGCGTATCTGGTCGTGGCTGGTGGCAGCGAAGGATTTGCTGCGGGCACGCCGGTGGATGCCTATATGATGCGGGACTGATATCATGAGTTCCGGATGAGCAATGCGAATCAGCCGATAAGCCGCGACAGCGTCGAGCAGGACCAGTTCCTGTCCACCCTGTCGCGTGAAGACGCGCTGGCGCGCTTCGAGGCCGCGCTGTTTCCACGCGCCGTCCCGAGCGAACCGCGCGCTCTGGCCGACGCGTTGGGCTACGCGCTGGCCGAGGATATCGTGGCGCCGATCGACGTGCCGCCGTTCGATCGCGCCAATGTCGACGGCTTCGCGGTGCGATCCGCCGATGTGGCGGCGGCGAGCGTTGCCAGGCCGGTCCGTGTCCTGCTCAACGACGAGGTGATCGCCTGCGGCACCGCGCCGGTGCGGCCGGTGCTGTCCGGCACGGTCACGTCGATTGCGACCGGCGGTCCGGTTCCGCGCGGCGCCGATGCCGTCATCATGGTCGAGCACACCCAACCGGTCGGCCACCGCGCCATCGAGATCAGGCGCGCCGCCTCGCCGGGACAATTCATCTCCTATGCCGGCTCCGACATCGCGCGCGGCGAGGCGCTGTTGCGCGCCGGCACCCTGATCGGGTCGCGCGAGATCGGCATGCTCGCCGCCTGCGGGATCGCGCAAGTGTCCGTGGCGCGGCGCCCGCGGGTGGCCGTGATCTCGACCGGCGACGAACTGGTCCAGCCCGGCGAGATGCTGCGCCCGGCTGCGATCTACGATACCAACGGCGCGATCGTCACGGCGGCGGTGAGCGAAAATGGCGGCGAGGCGGTGTTTCTCGGCGCGGTGCCCGATGACGAAGAAGAGCTCGAAGCCGAGATGCGCGCGGCGCTTCAAACATGCGACATGCTGGTGCTTTCCGGCGGCACCTCGAAGGGCGCGGGCGATCTGTCGCATCGCATCATCGCGCGGCTCGGCCAGCCCGGCATGATCGCGCACGGCATCGCGCTGAAGCCCGGAAAACCGCTGTGTCTGGCGGTCTGCGACGGCAAGCCGGTGGTGATCCTGCCGGGATTTCCGACCTCGGCGATGTTCACCTTCCACGACATGATCGTGCCGGTGCTGCGGCGCATGGCCGGCCTGCCGCCGCGTTCCGTCGCCAAGGTCACCGCCAGCGTCCCGGTGCGGATCGCCTCGGAACTGGGCCGCACCGAATTCGTGATGGTGTCGCTGGTCCAGGGCACGGATGGCTTGATCGCCTATCCCTCCGAAAAAGGCTCCGGCGCGATCACCTCGTTCGCGCAGGCCGACGGTTTTGTGCGGATCGACGCGCTGGCCGATCAGATGCCGGCCGGCAGCAAGGCCGAGGTGACGCTGTTCACGCCGCATGTGCGGGTGCCGGATCTCCTGATCGTCGGCAGCCATTGCACCGGCCTCGATCTCGTCACCGCGCCGCTGGCGCGCGCCGGACTGCTGGTGCGTTCGATCGCGGTCGGCAGCCTCGGCGGATTGGCGGCGGCAAAGCGCGGCGAATGCGACCTGGCGCCGATCCATCTGTTCGACGAGATATCCGAGACCTACAACGCGCCGTTTCTCGCCGAGGGACTTGAACTGGTGCCGGGCTGGCGGCGGCTGCAGGGCGTCGTGTTTCGCGTCGGCGATGCGCGCTTTACGGGATTGACCACCGCGCAGGACGCGGTGCGCGCGGCGCTCGCCGACCCCGCCTGCGTCATGGTCAACCGCAACCAGGGCGCGGGCACGCGGGTCCTGATCGGCCGCCTGCTCGGAAATGCCCGTCCCGACGGCTACTGGAACCAGCCGCGTTCGCATAACGCGGTGGCCGCCGCCGTGGCGCAGCATCGCGCCGATTGGGGCATGACCATCGCCCCGGTCGCCGCCGCCGCCGGCCTCGGCTTCATTCCGCTGGCCGAAGAGCACTATGATTTCGCGCTGGTGACGGCGCGCAAACAGCGCCCCGCCGTGCAGGCGTTTCTCAAGGCGCTGGCGTCGAAGGAAAGCCGCGCGGCGCTGATACAGGCGGGGTTTCGGCCGGCTTGAATCAGCCCCCGTCCAGCAGCGCCAGCCGCTCGGCGGTGGCGATGTCGTCCATGGTGTTGGCGTTGAAGAACGGATCAAGTTCATCCACCGGCCAGGTCACGGTGGCGAGAGCAAAGCGCGCGGTCCAGCGGTCGATCTTGCGGATATCTTCCACCACCAGCGCGTGGCGCAACGCCTCGCGCAGCGCGACGCTCCACAAACCGATCACCGGATGCGACTGGCCGTCGGAGGCCGCGACCGCCAGCTCTGCGTTCTGTTCAGCGCGCGCCTGATGCAGCCGTGCGACGAGATCGCGCGGCAGGAACGGGCAGTCCGCCGCGGCACTCAGCACCCACGCAACGTCGGGCCGGTTGGCCGCGGCCCAGTCCAGCGCGGCCAAAATGCCGGCGAGCGGCCCCGGAAAATTCTCGACCGTGTCGGCGATGACGGGCAGGCCGAACGCCGCAAAGCGGGCCGGATCGCCATTGGCATTGAGGATCAGCCCGTCGCATTGCGGTTTTAGCCGCGCGATGACGCGTTCCAGGATGGTGCGGCCGCCGATCCGGCGCATCGGCTTGTCGCCGCCGCCCATCCGCCGCGCCAGGCCGCCGGCCAGCAATACGCCGGGGGTTTTCGGAAACTCACTCGTCACGGTCGCCGCCCTTGCGCTTGTGACGCGCGGATTCCTCTTCGACAAACGCCAGATTCTGGTCGTAAATGATGCGCTCCTGGCCCGACAGCGCGATGAAGCGCTTTCCCCGCGCGCGCCCGACCAGGGTCAACCCGACCTGCCGCGCCAGATCGACGCCCCACGCCGTAAAGCCCGAACGCGAGACCAGGATCGGAATTCCCATCCGCACCGTCTTGATGATCATCTCGGAGGTCAGTCTTCCCGTGGTGTAGAGAATCTTGTCGGCGGGATCCACATTGTGGCGATAGATCCAGCCCGCGATCTTGTCGACGGCGTTGTGGCGGCCGACGTCTTCGGTGTAGCAGACAGGCTGGCCTTGCTTGCACAGCACGCAGCCGTGGATCGCGCCGGCCTCGAGATAGAGCGACGGCATGGTGTTGATGGCGTGCGTCATCTGATAGAGCCAGGACGTGCGCAGCTCCGCTCTCGGCAGCGCGACATTCTCCACCGCCTCCAGCAGATCGCCGAACGCCGTGCCCTGCGCGCAGCCCGAGGTCTGCGTGCGCTTCTTTAATTTCGCTTCGAAATTGGTGTGGTGCTCGGTGCGCACCACCACCACCTGTAGATCGTCGTCATATTCGACCTCGGTGACGACGTCGTCGTATTTCAGCATGTTCTGATTGAGCAGATAGCCGAGCGCCAGATATTCCGGATAGTCGCCGATCGTCATCATGGTGACGATCTCCTGCGCGTTCAGATATAGCGTCAGCGGTCGTTCCACCGGGACCCTGATCTCGACCGCAGCCCCGGTCTGGTCGGTGCCGGCGACGCGTTCGGTCAGCCGCGGATCGCCGGGATTTGGCACGATCAGGGGGACGGCAATTTTGTCGATCTTCATCATGGGCGACAACCTAGCATGACATGGCCGATCAGCCGATATAAGCAGCTTGGACAAAGCATGGCCCGGTTCCGCCGGCGGTTCGGAGAATATGATGAAAGTGATCGGCCTGGCGGGATGGAGCGGCGCCGGCAAGACGACGCTGCTGACGCGGGTCATTCCCCATCTGCTCGGCCAGGGTCTTCGGGTTTCCGTCATCAAGCACGCCCACCACAGTTTCGATGTGGACGTCCCGGGCAAGGATTCCTGGGTGCACCGGCAGTCGGGTGCGGCCGAAGTGCTGGTCTCCTCCGGCCAGCGATGGGCCTTGATGCATGAATTGCGCGGCGCCTCCGAGCCGAGGCTGCCGGAATTGCTGGCCAAGCTGTCGCGGGTCGATCTGGTGATCGTCGAAGGCTTCAAGGCCGAGCCGCATCGCAAGATCGAGGTGCATCGCCTCGCCAACGGCAAGGCGGTGCTGTTCCCGGGCGATCCCGGTATCGTCGGCATCGCCACCGACGCGGAACTGGAAACCGTGCTGCCGGTCGCCCATCTCGATGACATCCCGGCGATCGCGGCTATGATGCAGCGGTCCGCGATATCCGTCGAAGATGTGTTGGCGCGAAGCGCGCCCGGAGCCTGAGCAGCCAAATGGCGCAATTGTCCGACGATTGCTTCGCGTTCGGCGGGCCGATGATGTCGGTCGATGAGGCCGTCGCGATCATCGCCGCGCGGGTCAGTCCGGTACCGGACATCGAGGCCGTTGTACTGGCCGCGGCCGATGGGCGGGTTCTCGCAAGCGACATTTCCGCACCGTTCTCGCTGCCGCCGTTCACCAATTCCGCCGTCGACGGCTATGCGGTGCGCAGCGGCGATCTGCCGCAGGCGGCAGATCAAGCATTTCCCGTGATAGGCCGCGTTCAGGCCGGCGCGCCGGCGCAAGCGCCGGTCGAGGCGGGCCATGCGGTGCGGATCTTTACCGGGGCGCCGATGCCGCAAGGTGCCGACACGGTCTTCATGCAGGAGGATGTGCGCCTCGATCAGGGCAAAGTCGTTCTTCCCGCGGGCCTAAAACCCGGCGCCAATGTGCGCCCCGCGGGCGAGGACATTCCCGCCGGTCACTTCGCGCTCCAATCAGGCCGGCGTCTGCGGCCGCAGGATGTCGCGCTGGTGGCCGCGTTCGGCCTGACGCATGTCGAGGTGCGCCGGCGCATCCGTGTCGCGGTGTTTTCGACCGGCAACGAGCTGGTATCGCCGGGGCTGCCGCGCGGGGCCGCGCAATTGTTCGACTCCAACCGCTTCATGCTGATGGCCATGCTGGTGCGGCTAGGCTGCGAGGTCAGCGATCTCGGTATCCTCGGAGACGAGCGCGCGGCGCTCGCGAGTGCCTTGAAGAGCGCGGCGGATGCGCACGACCTCGTTCTCACCACCGGCGGCGTTTCGACCGGTGAAGAGGACCACGTCAAGGCTGCCGTGGAAAGCGTCGGGAGCCTGGTGCTGTGGCGCATGGCGATCAAGCCCGGACGCCCGGTCGCCATGGGAATGATCCGCGGCACGCCGTTGATCGGATTGCCGGGCAATCCGGTGGCGAGTTTTGTCACCTTCGTCCATGTGGTGCGGCCGACCGTGCTGGCTCTCGCGGGCGCCGCGCAACAGCGCCTTGTCCCGATGCCGGTCCGCGCCGCCTTCGCCTACAGGAAAAAAATCGCCCGCCGCGAATATGTCCGGGTCAATCTGCGCCAGGCCGATGACGGTGTGCTCGAAGTGGCAAAATTTCCGCGCGAGGGCGCTGGGTTGCTGTCATCGCTGGTGGATACCGACGGCCTGGTCGAACTCGGCGAAGACGTGACACGGGTCGAACCGGGCCAGACGGTCGGATTTCTCAGTTATGCAAATCTGATCTGAATCGCGTTGTTTGGGGCGATGTGCGTTGACGATGTAACCCCCTTTCGTCATGGATGGGCGCATGAACAGGACCAAGCTCGACCTCACCGGTCTCAAATGTCCATTGCCGGCATTGAAGACACGCAAGGCCTTGAAAACGCTGACACCCGGCGATCTCCTGGAAGTTCACTGCACCGATCCGTTGTCGATCATCGATATCCCCAATCTGATTCGGGAAACCGGCGATAAGGTCGAGATCACGGAGCGCGTAGCGCACGAAATCGTGTTTCTGATTGAAAAGGCTGGTGGTTCGTCGCTTGCTGAATCGTCAATACAAAATCAGGACAGTTGAACGCGCCTCAATGCCGCATCCCGAATAGTTGATAACGGGTAGAGCGCTACCTTTTGCCTATCGACATAGCGCGCGGCTTCTGCCCCAATTGACACTGTGTTGCGGCACACGCTAAGCGGGCGGACATATTCTCAACGCAAGGCGCCGCCACTGGCGGTGGGCATAACCGGTTGCATCCGGTGTTAGAAATTTCGATGCGCTTCGCGATTCTGGCGCATCTGGAAAAGTGCGGGACGGCAATGTGCGAACAGTACGCCGTAAGGCGTTGGGACATGAGACAACGGGAGCGTAGTCGACAGACATGCTCGGCATGGGCGGCTGTAGGGAGGGACAAATGACGACTATCAGCAGCGATGGAACGATGTCGGGCGCCAAGAAGGAAGGCATCCTCGATCGCGAGCACACGATTGCAAAGGCCGGCTTCAATCGCTGGCTGGTGCCACCCGCGGCGCTTTGTATTCATCTGTGCATCGGCATGGCCTACGGTTTCAGCGTGTTCTGGCTGCCGCTGTCGCGCGCGATCGGCCTTAGCGCGCCGAAAGCCTGCCCGGACATGTCGCTGGTGCAGGAATTGTTCACCACCACCTGCGACTGGAAAGTTGCCAGCCTTGGATGGATGTACACGTTGTTCTTCGTCCTGCTCGGCGTTTCGGCCGCGATCTGGGGCGGCTGGCTGGAGCGCGTCGGCCCGCGCAAGGCAGGCGTCGTCGCAGCGTGCTGCTGGGGCGGTGGCCTCCTGCTTGGTGCCCTGGGCGTCTATATTCACCAGCTTTGGCTGCTGTGGCTTGGCTCGGGCGTGATTGGCGGTGTCGGTCTCGGCCTCGGTTATATCTCTCCGGTGTCGACGTTGGTGAAATGGTTTCCGGATCGTCGCGGCATGGCCACCGGTATGGCGATCATGGGTTTCGGCGGCGGCGCCATGATCGGCTTGCCGCTTGCAGATAGGCTGATCAATTACTTCAAGACGCCGACTTCGGTCGGTGTCTGGGAGACCTTCGCCGCCATGGGCGTGATCTATTTCGTCTTCATGATGATCGGCGCCTTCGCCTATCGCGTGTCGCCGGCCGGCTGGCGTCCCGAGGGCTGGACTCCGCCGAGCGAGAAAAAGACGATGATCTCGGAGCATCACGTCCATCTCAACGACGCGCACAAGACGCCGCAGTTCTGGCTAATCTGGTGGGTGCTCTGCTTGAACGTGTCGGCCGGCATCGGTGTGATCGGCATGGCCGTACCGATGTTGCAGGAGATTTTCGCCGGCAATCTGATCGGTCTGCCCGGCGTGAAGTTCAATGCACTAAGCGCCGAGCAGAAGGTCGCGATCGCTACGATCGCGGCCGGTTTCGGAGGCTTGTTGTCGCTGTTTAACATCGGCGGACGATTCTTCTGGGCCTCCCTGTCAGACTATATCGGCCGCAAGAACACCTATTACACATTCTTCATTCTGGGCATTGCGCTCTATGCATTGGCACCGACCTTCGCAGCGATGGGCTCGAAACTGCTTTTCGTCGGGGCGTTCGCTATCATCCTGTCGATGTATGGCGGCGGCTTCGCCACGGTGCCGGCCTATCTCGCCGACATGTTCGGAACGCAGTTTGTGGGCGCTATTCACGGCCGGCTGCTGACGGCGTGGTCGACCGCCGGCATCATCGGTCCGGTGGTGGTGAACTACATCCGCGAGTTCCAGCTTCAGGCAGGCGTTCCGCGTGACCAGCTCTACAACACAACGATGTACATTCTGTGCGCCATGCTGATCGCCGGATTGATCTGCAACTTCCTGATCAAGCCTGTTGACGCCAAATGGAATATGAGCGCTGAAGAGGTCGCCAAACTGCAGGCGGCGAGTGCGAAGAGCGCGGCGGTGGAGACCGGTTCGTTCGGCATCGACAGAGGCGGGCTCGACGCCAAGGCCGCGCTGTTCTGGGCCTTCGTCGGCATCCCGCTCGCCTGGGGTGTATGGAAGACCCTGGAAAGCGCGATGAAAATCTTCTGATCGCCGCTCATCGCCGCGGGACGCCAACGGTCGCGTCCTGCGGTCTTTCGCCCTTGCAATCAAAGAAGATGAAACCGGGGGGAATTCCCATGCTTCGCACCAGTGTTGGTCTCGCCGCCATGCTGCTTGTCGTGGGTTCGCTCCATACCGCGTCGGCCCAGACGGCGGCGCCAGCAACGACGCCGACTCCAACCGCAAAACCTTCAAAAATGAAACTGACGGCGGATAAACTGAAGGAAATGAAAGCCAAGTGGAGTGCGAACAAGGGCAAGCTGGCAGTTTGTCGCAAAGAGGTGAAGTCGAAGGGGCTGGCCGGCGACGACCGCTGGTTCTACATCGAAGACTGCATGGGCAAGACCTAAAGAGCGGGTTCCCACCACTAAAGCCGTCCATCAAGGGGCATGACAGCGAGAGCTGCATGCCCCTAAATGCTTATCGGCACAGCATCATTCCGCTTGGCATGTGGCATGCCACGGACTACATATGGGTGGCTGAAACATGAACGAGACGTTTCGATGAATCATGATGTGCATCAGGTCCGCTCGTTCGAACATCCCGGCGAGGGGCGCCGGCGGGCGAAATCGACCCCCAAGGGCCGTCAGGTCGATCCCCAAGCCGCTGAAGAGATTGCGGTTTTGCTGGGTGACCGGCCGCGGCGGCGCGATCTCCTGATCGAGCACCTGCATCTGATCCAGGACAAATATCATCAGATCTCAGCCGCGCACCTCGCAGCCCTTGCCGAGGAAATGAAGCTGGCCTTCGCGGAAGTGTTCGAGGCCGCGACCTTTTATGCGCATTTCGATGTGGTGAAGGAGGGCGAGACTGATATCCCGCCACTGACCATCCGGGTCTGCGATTCCCTGACCTGCGCCATGCTGGGCGCGGAAAAACTGCTGCATGAGCTGCAAGACGGCGCCGGCCCGGGCATTCGCGTGGTGCGCGCGCCTTGCGTCGGCCGCTGCGACACCGCGCCCGCGGCCGAGGTCGGTCATCACTTCGTCGATCACGCCAGCGTTGCAGGCGTGCTCGCCGCGGCGAAGGGCGGCGACACCTACGCGCACCTGCCTGACTATGCAGACTACGACGCCTATGTCGCGGGCGGTGGCTATACGCTGCTGAAGCGGCTGCGCTCCGGCGAACTGACAAAGGAAGATCTTCTGAAGGCGCTCGACGACGCGTCCTTGCGCGGCCTCGGTGGCGCGGGTTTTCCAACCGGGCGAAAGTGGCGCGCGGTGCTCGGTGAGCCCGGGCCGCGGCTGATGGCGATCAACGGCGACGAGGGCGAGCCCGGCACATTCAAGGATCGCTATTATCTTGAAACCGATCCGCATCGCTTCATCGAGGGCATGCTGATCGGCGCGCATGTGGTGGAAGCACCGGATATCTACATCTACATCCGCGACGAATATCCGGCTTCTCGCGAAATTCTGATGCGCGAAATTGCAAAATTGCCGCCGGGCGGCCCGACGCTGCATATGCGCCGCGGCGCCGGCGCCTACATCTGCGGCGAGGAATCCTCGCTCCTGGAAAGCATCGAAGGCAAGCGCGGACTGCCGCGGCACAAGCCGCCTTATCCGTTCCAGGTCGGGCTGTTCGGATTGCCGACGCTGATCAACAACATCGAGACGCTGTGGTGGGTGCGCGACATCGTCGAAAAAGGCGCGGAGTGGTGGAACAGCCACGGCCGCAATGACCGCCACGGCCTGCGCAGCTATTCGGTGTCGGGGCGGGTCAAAAATCCCGGCATGAAGCTGGCGCCGGCCGGCATCACCGTGCGTGAGCTGATCGACGAGTTCTGCGGCGGGATGGCCGACGGCCATGCCTTCCACGCCTATCTGCCGGGCGGCGCCTCCGGCGGCATCCTGCCGGCGTCGATGGACAATATTCCGCTCGATTTCGGCACGCTGGAAAAATACGGCTGCTTCATCGGTTCGGCCGCTGTCATCATCCTGTCCGAACAGGACAGCGTGAAAGGTGCGGCGCTGAATCTGATGCGCTTTTTCGAGGACGAAAGCTGCGGCCAGTGCACGCCCTGCCGCGTCGGTACCCAGAAAGCGGCGCTGCTGATGGAGAAACCGGTCTGGAACCGCGAGTTGCTCGACGAATTGAGCCAGGCGATGCGCGATGCTTCGATCTGCGGTCTCGGCCAGGCGGCCTCGAATCCGCTAACGTCAGTCATTAAATATTTTCCGGAAGAATTCATCCCGAAGGAAGCTGCGGAATGACGAAGATCCAGTTCGAGCTTGACGGCAAGCAGGTCGAGGCCATCAACGGCGAGACCATCTGGCAAGTTGCAGAACGCCAGGGCCGTGAAATTCCGCATCTGTGCTATTCGCCGGAGCCGGACTACCGGCCCGACGGCAATTGCCGCGCGTGCATGGTCGAAGTCGAGGGCGAGCGGGTGCTGGCGGCTTCCTGCATGCGCACGCCAAGCGTCGGCATGAAGGTGAAATCGGCGAGCCCTCGCGCGGTCGCGGCGCAGAAAATGGTGATGGAGCTTCTGGTCGCCGATCAGCCCGCGCGCGAAACCTCCCACGATCCCGATTCGAAATTCTGGCACTGGGCCGAAAAGGTCGAAGTGACCGAAAGCCGTTTCCCCGCCGCCGAGCGCTGGCATGGCGATGCCAGCCATCCGGCGATGCGCGTCAATCTCGATGCCTGCATCCAGTGCGGCCTGTGCGTGCGCGCCTGCCGCGAGGTCCAGGTCAATGACGTGATCGGCATGGCCTATCGCAGTCACGAGTCCAAGATCGTGTTCGATTTCGACGATCCGATGGGCGAATCGACCTGCGTCGCCTGCGGCGAATGCGTGCAGGCCTGTCCGACCGGCGCGCTGATGCCGGCCGTGATGCTCGATGAGAACCAGACCCGCGTCACCTATCCCGACCGGGAAGTCGACTCGCTGTGCCCGTTCTGCGGCGTCGGCTGTCAGGTCACCTACCAGGTCAAGGACGAGAAGGTCATCTATGCCGAGGGCCGCGACGGACCCGCCAATCACAACCGGCTCTGCGTCAAGGGACGTTTTGGATTCGACTACATCCATCATCCGCATCGCCTGACAAAACCGCTGGTGCGGCTGCCGAACGCGAAAAAGGATGCCAACGACCAGGTCGATCCCGCCAATCCCTTCACGCATTTTCGCGAGGCCTCCTGGGAAGAGGCGCTCGATATCGCGGCAAGAGGTCTGGTCAGGATTCGCGACGAGAAGGGCGTCAAGGCGCTCGCCGGTTTCGGCTCCGCCAAGGGATCGAACGAGGAGGCCTACCTGTTCCAGAAGCTGGTGCGCACCGGCTTCGGCTCCAACAATGTCGATCACTGCACCCGGCTGTGCCACGCTTCCTCGGTCGCGGCCTTGATGGAAGGCCTGAATTCGGGTGCGGTGTCGGCGCCGTTTGCAGCCGCCATGGACGCCGAAGTCATCATCGTGATCGGCGCCAATCCGACCATCAACCATCCGGTGGCCGCGACCTTCATCAAGAATGCAGCCAAACGCGGCGCCAAGCTGATCGTGATGGACCCGCGCGGCCAGTCGCTCTCTCGCCATGCCTACAAGCACCTGGCGTTCAAGGCCGGCAGCGACGTCGCGATGCTGAATGCGATGATCAACACCATCATCACCGAGGGCCTCACCGACGAACAATATATCGCCGGCTATACCGAGGGTTTTGATGATCTCAAGGCGCGCATCGGTGAGTTCACGCCGGAGAAGATGGAGCCGATCTGCGGCATTCCGGCGGAGACGATCCGCGAAGTGGCGCGGATGTATGCGCGCTCGCGCGCCTCGATCATCTTCTGGGGCATGGGCATCAGCCAGCATGTGCACGGCACCGACAATGCGCGCTGCCTGATCGCGCTGGCGCTGATCACCGGGCAGGTCGGCCGGCCCGGCACCGGGCTGCATCCGCTGCGCGGCCAGAACAATGTGCAGGGCGCCTCCGACGCCGGCCTGATCCCGATGTTCCTGCCGGATTATCAGCCGGTCGGGCGCACCGATCTGCGCGAGCCGTTCGAGAAGCTTTGGCATTACGATCTCGATCCGGTTCGCGGCCTCACCGTGGTCGAGATCATCAACGCGATCCATGCCGGCGAGATCACCGGCATGTATATCGAGGGCGAGAACCCCGCGATGTCCGACCCGGACCTGCAGCACGCACGCGAGGCACTTGCAAAGCTCGATCATCTCGTGGTGCAGGACTTGTTCGTCACCGAGACCGCGTTTCATGCCGACGTGATCCTGCCGGCGTCTGCGTTCGCGGAAAAGTCCGGCACCTTCACCAATACCGACCGCCGCGTGCAGCTCGCGCGCGAAATCATAAGACCGCCGGGCGACGCGCGGCAGGATCTGTGGATCATCCAGGAGATCGCCAGGCGGATGGGGCTCGACTGGCGCTATGACGGGCCGGCCGACGTCTTCGCCGAGATGACGGAGGTGATGCCGTCGCTGAAGAACATCACCTGGGAGCGGCTGGTGCGCGAGGGTGCGGTGACCTATCCGGTCGACGATCCCCTCAAGCCGGGCAACGAGATCATCTTCACGACAGGTTTTCCGACCGAGAGCGGCCGGGGCAAGATCGTGCCGGCGCATGTGTTGCCGCCGGACGAATTGCCCGACGATGAATATCCGATGGTGCTCTCCACGGGACGCGTGCTCGAACATTGGCACACCGGCTCGATGACACGGCGTTCCCTGGTGCTCGACCGGATCGAACCGGAGGCGGTGGCATTCATGTCGCCAAAGGACATGCGGCGCCTGAAAGTGTGGCCCGGCGATTTCATCCGCCTGGAGACGCGGCGCGGCGCGGTCGAAATCAAGGTGCGCTCCGATCGCGATGTCCCTGAGAACATGGTGTTCATGCCGTTCTGCTACGCGGAGGCGGCGGCAAACCTGTTGACCAATCCGGCGCTCGATCCGTTCGGAAAAATTCCCGAATTCAAGTTCTGCGCGGTGCGCGCCGAACGCGCCGAGATCCGCAGCGCGGCGGAGTGAGGGCGGTCGCGATCAATCAAACCGAACCGCGGTCGTATTTGCCCCGCAGATCAGCACCGCAACGCGCTCGTCCGGTGCCGGCGTGTATTTGCCCGAGAGGAGCGCGCCAAAGGCGGCAGCGCCCCCCGGCTCCGCCACCACCCGAACCTTGTCCCACAGCGCGAGCTGCGCCGCGCGGATGTCGTCGTCCGAGATCAGCACCGAGCGTTCGACGAAAGCCTCGGCGATCGGGAACATGATTTTTCCGACGCGCTTCGGCGCCAGCGAGTCGGCTGCAATACCGTCTGTCTCCGCATCGACCGGCCGGCCCGCCGCCAAGGCGCGCCACAGGGTCGGGGAGCCCTCGGGCTCGACCGCTATGATCTTGACCCGGCCGCGAAACCAGGCGGCGATGCCGCCGATCAACCCTCCGCCACCCACCGCTACCAGCAGCGTGTCGACATCGGGCAGATCGGTGTCGATCTCGCATCCGATGGTGCCTTGCCCCAACAGGGTCTGAGGCTGATCGAAGGCGTGCACGGCAAGCGCGCCGCGTTCCTCGCCGAACAGCTCGCTCGCCGCCAGCGCATCGGCATAGCGCTCGCCCGCGACCACCAGATTTGCGCCGTAGCTCCGAATACGTTCGACCTTGGCCGGTGAAGTGACGTTGGGCAGAAAGATGGTTGCCGGCACGCCGAGCCGCATCGCGGCATAGGCCACCGCCGTGCCGTGATTGCCGCCGGACGCAGCAACCACACCACAGGCTGGAATCGACTGAGTCAGCAGGTTCGCGAACGCGCCCCGCGCCTTGAACGAACCCGAGTGCTGCAGGCATTCGAGTTTCAGCGCCAGCGGTCTCGGCCCGCCGCCGAAGTCTGCCAGGTCGACATGGAGGATTGGCGTATGGCGGACGTGCGGTCGGATCAGCCGTTCGGTTTCGGCAATGCGGTCCGGCGTGATCGATGTGTCCTGCGGCATCAGGGGCGCCCCGGTGGGATTGACATGTAATTAGGGAATTAGCAAATTAACGAAATGAAGGCAACCGATACCATCAAGGCCCTCGCCAATGGACGACGGCTGATGATCCTCGACTGGCTGAAGGATCCTCGCTCCCATTTCCCGCCGCAGGTCGATGGTGATCTGGCCGAGGACGGCGTCTGCGCGCTGCTACTCGCCGAGAAGCTGGGAATCACCCAGGCGACCCTGAGCGAGCATATGCGAGTCCTGGTCCAGGCCGAGCTGGTGCTGCCGAAACGCATCAAGCAGTGGACATTCTACCGGCGTGACGAGGACCGCATCCGCGCCATCAAAGCCGACATCCTTGCCAAACTGTGAGCTGCTTCGCGAATTCAGGTTCTGTGAGGTTGCGGGCGGAACGCGCCGGGATCCGCAACACGGCGGAGTGAACGATAGCTGACCATTCCGCATACCCGCGGACTGCGCGCGACAGAAAAATGCCTGGCGCCTAGCCCGGACCGGCCGCGGCTGCCGCCTGCTGCGCCAGCTTGTTCTGCGCGATAATCGCCTCGAGCCTCGAGTTATTCTCCAGCAGGCGCTGGCTGGTCAAAACGAGAAAATAATAGCCGAATTGCGGATTCTGGAAGTAGATCTCCAGCAGCTTTTCATACGTTATCGTCATCACATGGCCGTCCTCCGTGCATTCGACCGTCGCCGTCCGCCGGTTGTTGGGCGACAGGAAGCCGAGTTCGCCCATCAGGCGTCCCGGAGGAAGCTCGACGCCGATTTCGGTGACCAGGAAGTTTCCGGTGACGGTCAGGAACATTTCATCGGCCGGATCGTCCTTTTTGCACACAATGTCACCCTTGCGATATTTGCGCTCGGTCATGAACGGTTTGAGCCATTCCATCGACGTATCGCCCTGCGTTGCGCTGCGCGCCTTCTTGACGAGGTTGAGCATTTGACGAAGGCGAAAGGCGTTGATCGGGAGCAACAGCAGGTACAAGAGAAAAGTCGAGACGTTACCGGCGAGCGCGCCAAAACCGACAAAGAATGCACAGCCGATCATGTTCGCGACGCGCAGTGGCACCATCGTCTGCGTCAGCAAAGTGGCGACAAAGAAGATGGCGCCAACCAGGGCAAACATGTTGGCAAGGGTGATGTTGGCCAGAAAGATTTCCAGCAGGCGGTTGAACAATGCGTCGTAGGTGATGTTGTTGGGGTCGAGACCCAGTTGAACCAGGATCTTTGCGACCCGGAGATTGTCCGCCGCCGTGTCGAGAATGCGATCAAGGATCGTCGACAAGTCTGCACTGCTGAAGTTCATCGGATCCCCCGCGCGTCCCGGCGAAGCAAAATGTTTCTGTGACTCAAACAAAAGACCCGGTCAACGCCGGATACAGCGCCAACTGCAAACCCGCGGCTGTCGGGAGCCACCGCCCGCGAGCCGCCTTCTTCCAGCGAAACAGCAATTATGGCATGGGGGAACCAGCGCCAGCACGGCGCTACCCGCAGAGGCCTGGGCAAAGACGCCGCAATGCATGGCTGCTGCCAATGGCGCCTGTCGGCGCTGCGGCGGTTGCCACGCCGAGCAGAGACGCCGTGGCAAGCTCGCAGCGGGACTGCATCAATTCTCAATCGCTTCGGTTCGCTCCGAGATGCGCCCCGAATAGACCGATTCTGCACTCAGTGTACGTTGAAATTAAGAGTGTGAAGAACAGCGATCGCCCTTAGCGACGGGGGTGCGATCTCATAGGCGCCGTATAAGGTCGCCCACCGCTTCAAAAAAGGGCCACCTGGTTGAATCCGCTGACCAGGCAGCAGAGCGCCGCATAGGCCACCATCTCATCCCAGTGATTGAGCGCCCGGTCCAGCGGCGGCTCGCGCTTCATGGTGCCGATGACGGCGCTGAGGATGGTGGACATCCACAGCAGCGCGGCAAGGCTTCTGCCGAAGCCGATGCTGCCAAACGTTGCGAACAGAGTGAGAATGATCATTCGCAGGCCAAAGCGAGCGATCACCTGGGCCGATCTCAGTTGTTGCGGCAGATTCGGAAGTTGCGCCAAGTGTCAATACCCTGACGGATGTGCCTTGCGCGGTCCCGGGGACACGGTCGCAGGCATGGGGACGCAGCAAGCTGCGACATCAGTTGGTTCGCGCCTTCAGGCGAAATTGTCGGTGAGCACCGGCTCGTAAGACGTGCTCGCGACGCGCGGCACCACGGGGACGCTGGTCCTGCTCGACGGCGCGGCCATGCGCTGGGCGTCGACGAACGTGCTCAAAATCGCCAGCGGTAAATCCGGATGACGGGCCTCGATCGATTGATCGAGCCAATCCGGAAGCTCGCGCTCGCGCGACAGCGCGCAATACCACTCGCCCTCGTCATAGGCGATGCGGCGAACCTGCCATTGCGGCAGCTCCAGATCGATCAGCGCCAGCGCGGCATCGGTCCAGGCGCCGGCCTGGATCAATCGTTCGATTCGCGTCGTCTTCTCGGACTGTCCCACCGAAGGAAAGCGCCGGCAGGTTTCGCCGATAACCTCCGCGACCAGATCTTCCGTTGCCGCATGGGCGTCGCGAAGCCGATCACTGAGTTCGCGGGGTTCTCGGTGTTCTCCAAGCAGCAGCATTGACGTCATCCCACATAAGGCCCGGCCGCGATCAGCAGCCGCACCGGCCAAGATGGACAAAACGCCATTTGAAAACGAGATGGGGCAGGGCCCCAAGATATAGGGATTTCATAAGTGCCGGCGGGGAAGGTTAAACAACGCCTTTCGGCCGGTCCCGGCGTTCGCCGGAACGACGGCACTTATGAGATTCCTATAACGTTACCGTCACTTCCGTCTCGAAAACCTATGCGCCGGGTGGCACTTCCCACCCAACGGAAGCGAGAAGGTCACTCGGCCGGCCCGCTGATCACGACGCATAGGAGCACCTCATGCTGGACATCATCATGCTGGCCCTCGGCCTCGGCTTCTTCGGGGTGGCGGTGGGATACACCTACGCCTGCGAACGACTTTAGAGTCTGACGCGTTTTCTTCACGCGAATGGCTTCGCTTGAAAACGCTCTGGAGGAGCACACCCATGATCTTCGATTATTCGCTCGCCGCCATCGTCTCCGCCGGCCTGCTGTTTTACCTGACCTACGCCCTGCTGCGGCCCGAGCGGTTCTGACCGCATCGCACATCGAACCCGCGTTAACTGAAGGCATACGACCATGACCGCCATTGGCTGGATTCAAATCATTCTGTACTGCGCCATCATCGTCGCGCTGGTGAAACCGCTCGGCTGGTACATGACGCGCGTCTTCAACGGTGAGCGCACGTTCCTTTCGCCGATCCTGCGGCCGGTCGAGGTCGGGCTCTACTGGCTCGGCGGCGTCGACGAGAGGCGCGAGCAGCATTGGCTGACCTACACGGTCGCCATGCTGCTGTTTCATGTCGGCGGCTTCCTCATCATCTATACGGTGATGCGGTTGCAGGCGGTATTGCCGTTCAATCCGGCCGAACAATCCGCCGTCGCCGAGGATCTGTCCTTCAACACCGCGATCAGCTTTATCACCAACACCAATTGGCAGAATTACGGCGGCGAAAGCACGCTGTCCTATCTCGTGCAGATGCTGGGGCTGACGCACCAGAATTTCCTGTCGGCGGCAACCGGTATCGCGCTCGCGGTGGCGCTGATCCGCGGCTTCTCCCGCTCGTCGATGCGCACCATCGGCAATTTCTGGGTCGATGTCACGCGTTGCACGCTCTATGTCCTGATGCCGATCTGCGTGGTCTACACGCTGTTCCTGGTCTGGCAGGGCATTCCGCAAACGCTCGGCGCCTATGTCGATGCCACGACGCTGGAAGGCGCCAAGCAGACCATCGCGGTCGGCCCTGTGGCCTCGCAGATCGCCATCAAAATGCTCGGCACCAATGGCGGCGGCTTCTTCAACGCCAATGCCGCGCATCCGTTCGAGAACCCGACCGCGCTTTCCAATTTCGTACAGATGATCTCGATCTTCGCGCTCGGCGCCGCACTCACCAACGTATTCGGCCGCATGGTCGGCAACCAGCGTCAGGGCTGGGCGGTCCTGGCCGTGATGGGCGTGCTGTTCATATCGGGCGTCATCGTCACCTATTGGGCGGAGGCCAACGGCACCACCGCGCTTCAGGCGCTCGGGCTGACCGGCGGCAACATGGAAGGCAAGGAAGTCCGCTTCGGCATTGTCGCCTCCTCGCTGTTCGCGGTCATCACCACGGCGGCGTCCTGCGGCGCCGTCAACGCCATGCACGACTCATTCACCGCGCTTGGCGGCATGATTCCGCTGATCAACATCCAGCTCGGCGAAATCATCGTCGGCGGCGTCGGCGCCGGGCTCTACGGCATGCTCATCTTTGTCGTCATCTCGATCTTTGTTGCCGGCCTGATGGTTGGCCGCACGCCGGAATATGTCGGCAAGAAGATCGAGGCGCGCGAGGTCAAGATGGCAATGCTCGCGATCCTCGTGTTGCCGCTGATGTATCTCGGCTGGACCGCCGTGGCCGTAGTGCTGCCGCCGGCGGTGGCCTCGATGGCCAATGCGGGGCCGCACGGCTTTACCGAGGTGCTCTATGCCTACACCTCGCAAACCGGCAACAATGGCTCGGCCTTCGCCGGCCTCACCGGCAACACCCCTTTCTATAACATCACCGGGGGAGTCGCGATGTTCGTCGGCCGCTTCTTCATGATCGTGCCGGCCATGGCGATCGCGGGTTCGCTGGCGGGCAAGAAGTCGATCCCGCCGTCGGCCGGCACGTTGCCGACGACGGGCGGCCTGTTCGTCGGCCTGGTCGTCGGCGTCATCCTGATCATCGGCGGTCTCACCTTCTTCCCGGCGCTCGCGCTCGGCCCGATCGTCGAACATCTCGCGATGAACGCCAACACCCTGTTCTGATCGCTCATTCGGAGTTACGTCCATGGAAGTCGTCAAAATGAACAAGCGCATGCCGGTCTCGGCGATGCTCGATCCGAAGATCGTGATGCCCGCGATCGGTTCGGCCTTCGTCAAGCTCGATCCCAGGGTCATGATCAAGAGCCCGGTGATGTTCGTGGTCGAGGTCGTGGCCGCGCTGACCACGGTGATCTTCCTGCGCGACCTGGTGACCGGCGGCGCCAACCTCGGCTTCACCTTCCAGATCATCCAGTGGCTGTGGTTCACGGTGCTGTTCGCCAACTTCGCCGAAGCGGTCGCGGAAGGCCGCGGCAAGGCGCAGGCCGAATCGCTGAAGAAGACGCGCACCGAGAGCCAGGCCAAGCTGTTGACGGGTTCCGACAAGAATTATCGTCTCGTGTCCGGCACCAGCCTCAAGGTCGGCGATATCGTTCTGGTCGAGGCCGGCGACAACATTCCCTCCGACGGCGAAGTGGTCGAAGGTGTCGCCTCGGTCAACGAAGCCGCCATCACCGGCGAGTCCGCGCCCGTGATCCGTGAATCCGGCGGCGACCGCTCGGCGGTCACCGGCGGCACGCAGGTGCTGTCCGACTGGATCCGCGTCCGCATCACCGCGGCGCAGGGCTCGACCTTCATCGATCGCATGATCAGGCTGGTCGAGGGCGCCGAGCGGCAGAAGACTCCGAACGAGATCGCGCTCAATATCCTGCTCGCGGGCCTGACCATCATCTTCGTATTCGCGACGGTGACCATCCCGAGCTACGCGGCGTACGCCGGCGGCCAGATATCCGTCGTGATCCTGGTAGCCCTGTTCGTGACGCTGATTCCGACCACCATCGGTGCGCTGTTGTCGGCGATCGGCATCGCCGGCATGGACCGGCTTGTGCGCTTCAACGTGCTGGCGATGTCGGGCCGCGCGGTCGAGGCCGCCGGCGACGTCGATACCTTGCTGCTCGACAAGACCGGCACCATCACGCTCGGCAACCGGCAGGCGACGGCGTTTCGCCCTGTCCGCGCCGTGACCGAGCAGGAGCTTGCCGATGCGGCGCAGCTTGCTTCGCTCGCCGATGAAACCCCCGAGGGGCGTTCGATCGTCGTGCTGGCGAAGGAAAAATACGGCATCCGCAGCCGCGACATGGCGGAGCTTAGCGCAACGTTCATTCCGTTCACGGCGCAAACCCGCATGAGCGGCGTCGATGCGGGTGCATCGTCGGTCCGAAAGGGCGCGGTTGATGCGATCCTGAATTATATCGATGGCGGCGGGTCCCGCGTCGTGGTGTCGGGAAATGCCGCGCGCATTCTGCACCCCGCCATGTCCGAGGCTTCCCGCGAGCTTCACGCGATTGCGGACGAAATCGCGAAGGCCGGCGGCACCCCGCTCGCGGTCGCCAAGGACGGCCGCCTGCTTGGCATTGTCCAGCTCAAGGACATCGTTAAGGGCGGCATCCGCGAGCGCTTCGCCGAACTGCGCCGCATGGGCATCCGCACCGTGATGATCACCGGCGACAATCCGATGACCGCGGCGGCGATCGCCGCGGAAGCCGGCGTCGACGATTTCCTTGCGCAGGCGACCCCTGAGGACAAGCTGAAGCTCATTCGCGACGAGCAGGCCAAGGGCAAACTGGTCGCGATGTGCGGCGACGGCACCAATGACGCGCCGGCCCTCGCCCAGGCCGATGTCGGCGTCGCCATGAACACCGGAACGCAAGCCGCGCGCGAGGCCGGCAACATGGTCGATCTCGATTCCAATCCGACAAAACTGATCGAGGTGGTCGAGATCGGCAAGCAATTGCTGATGACCCGCGGTGCATTGACCACGTTCTCGATCGCCAACGATGTCGCAAAATATTTTGCGATTATCCCGGCGATGTTCCTGGCGTTCTATCCGCAGCTTGCGGTGCTCAACGTCATGCATCTGGCAAGCCCGCAAAGCGCCATCCTGTCGGCGATCATCTTCAATGCGCTGATCATCATCGCGTTGATTCCGCTGGCCCTGAAAGGCGTGGCGTATCGGGCGATCGGAGCCGGCGCGCTGCTACGCCGCAACCTGATGATCTATGGCCTCGGTGGCGTCATCATTCCGTTCATCGGCATCAAGGCCATCGACCTCGTTGTCGCCGCCTTGAATCTGGCCTAACCACCCCGTCATCGCGAGCCAGCGAAGCAATCCATGGCGCTACAAAGAAAGAGTGGATTGCTTCGTCGCTTCGCTCCTCGCAATGACAGAAGAAATGGAGACTTATCATGTTGAAGGAAATTCGCCCCGCCATCATCATCCTGGTCCTGCTGACGGCGATCACCGGCCTCGCCTATCCCCTCGCCATGACCGCCATCGCAGGCGTGATCTTTCCAAAGCAGGCGCAAGGCAGCCTGATCGAGCGAGACGGCAAGGTAGTCGGCTCGGCCCTGATCGGGCAGGTATTCAAGGATGACAAGTACTTCCATGGCCGGCCCTCGGCCACGACAGCGCCGGACCCGGCTGATGCCACCAGGACCGTTTCGGCGCCGTACAATGCCGCCAATTCCGGCGGCTCCAACCTCGGCCCGACCAGCAAGGCCCTGAACGACCGGGTCAAGGAAGACGTCGACAAACTGAAAGCCGAAAATCCTTCCGCGCCGGTTCCGATCGATCTCGTCACCACGTCCGGCAGTGGCCTCGATCCCGATATCTCGCCGGAGGGCGCGCTATTCCAGGTGCCGCGGGTCGCCAGGGCGCGCAATATGCCGGAAGACCGGATCCGCGAGCTGGTCACGGCTAATACGCAAGGCCGCCTTGCGGGATTGCTCGGCGAACCGCGGGTCAATGTGTTGGCGCTCAATCTGGCGCTGGACACGGCTGCAGCCAAATAGCGCGGCCTAGGCGGCATCAGGCGTGAGGACTATATTGCCGTATGGCAAATCAACGCGGCAACCTTGAAAAAAGACCCTCGCCGGACGCGCTTCTCGAAGCCGCCCGGCGAGAAAGCGATCAGACCGGACGGCTCAAGATCTTCGTTGGCGCCGCCCCCGGCGTTGGCAAGACCTACGAGATGCTGCAGAGCGCGCATGCCAAACTGAAGGCTGGCGTCGATGTCGTCGTTGGCGTGGTCGAGACCCACGGACGGGCGGAGACGGAGGCGCTGCTGCAGGGCCTCGAAGGCCTCCCGCGCAAACGGATCGTGTACAAGGATCAGTCGATCGAAGAGATGGATCTCGACGCCCTGATCGCGCGCCATCCAACAATCGCGCTGGTCGACGAACTCGCCCACACCAACGCACCCGGCAGCCGCCACCCGAAGCGCTATCTCGACGTCGAGGAACTGCTCTCCCGCGGCATCGACGTCTACACCGCCGTCAATATCCAGCATATCGAAAGCCTCAACGATGTGGTCGCCCAGATCACGCATGTACGGGTGCGCGAGACCGTGCCGGATTCGGTGTTCGACCGCGCCGACGCCATCGAACTGATCGATCTCACGCCGGACGATTTGATCCAGCGGCTGAAAGAGGGCAAGGTCTATGTCCCAAAGCAGGCCGAGCGCGCGCTTGAGCATTATTTCTCGCCGGGCAATCTGACCGCCTTGCGCGAGTTGGCGTTGCGGCGCACCGCCGAGCGCGTTGACGAGCAACTCCTGACTCACATGCAGGCGAATGCGATTGCCGGCCCCTGGGCCGCGGGCGAGCGTATCCTGGTTTGCCTCAGCGAGGATCCGCGTGCGGCGGGGCTGGTGCGTTACACCAAACGGCTGGCGGATCGGCTGCATGCGCCCTGGACGGCTCTCAGCATCGAGACGCGGCGCAGCCTGCAACTAAACGATGAGCAACGCGACCGGCTTGCCGACACGTTGCGTTTGGCCGAGGCGCTGGGCGGCGAGGCGCTGACCATTCCCGGCGTCGGGCGCCGCATCGCCGACGATGTCATCAATTTCGCGCAAGCCAACAACGTGACCCAGATCATCATCGGGAAGTCGACGCGTTCCTGGGGGTTCGAACTCATGCGCGGTTCGGTGGTGCACGATCTGGTCCGCCGTGCCGGCAATATCAGCGTCAACGTCATCGCCGGCGACGAACTACCGCCCGGGCCAGCTACCAAGACCGCGGTGCAGACGGCGGCACGGCCCGAGCCTTTCGATCCCAGGCCCTATCTGATGGCGCTGACGATCGTGGCCGTTGGCCTCGGGGCTGCCGAACTGATCCAGCCAATTTTTGGCATCGAGAACGTCGATCTGGTATTCATCACGGCGGTGGTGAGCGTCGCCGCCCGCTTCGGCCTGTGGCCGTCGCTGCTGGCCAGCATCGCGGCGTCGCTGTGCTATAATTTCTTCTTTCTGCCACCTGTCTATACCTTCACCATCACCGACCCGACCAACGTCGCGGCGTTCTTCTTCTTTATGCTCATCGCAATTCTGGTTTCCAATGTCGCGGCACGGGTGCGCACCCAGGCCGACTCCGCGATCGGCAGGGTGCGAACCACGGAATCGCTGTACGCCTTCAGCCGCAAGCTTGCGGGCACCGCGACGCTGGACGATGTGTTGTGGGCGACGGCCTATCAAACGGCGCTGATGCTGAAGGTGCGGGTCGTATTGCTGCTGCCGGAGGATGGCATCCTCACGGTAAAGGCGGGCTATCCGCCCGAAGATGAACTGGACAAGGCCGATCTCGCCGCCGCGAACTGGGCTTGGGGCAACGACCGCTCGGCCGGGCGAGGGTCGGACACGCTGCCGGGCGCCAAGCGCCTGTTCCTGCCGATGCGGACCGGACGCGGCGCGATCGGCGTCATCGGTATCGATGACGACAAGACCGGACCGCTGCTGACGCCGGACCAGCGTCGTCTGCTCGATGCGCTGATGGACCAGGGCGCGCTGGCGATCGAACGGGTGCTGCTGGTCGAAGACATGGACCGCGTCAAGCGCACCGCGGAGTCGGATCGGTTGCGTTCGGCGCTGCTGACCTCGATCTCGCACGATCTCAAGACGCCGCTGGCCTCGGTTCTCGGCGCCGCCTCCACGATGCGGGATCTCGCCAGCGGCCTGACCGATACCGAAAAGCATGATCTGCTCGCCACCGTGATCGACGAATCCGAACGCCTCAATCGGTTCATCGCCAATCTGCTCGACATGACCAAGCTGGAATCCGGCGCCATCGTGCCGAATACGGCACGGCACGATGTCAGCGAGATCGTCGGCAGCGTGTTGCGGCGCGCCAGCAAGATCCTCGGGCATCACCAGGTCTCGCTTGAACTTGCGGCTGACGTGCCGATGCTGGAGCTTGACGCGGTATTGTTCGAGCAGGTGCTTTTTAACCTCCTGGACAACGCGGCCAAATACGCACCCGCGGACACCACGATATCGATCAGGAGTTTACGGGATAGGGATCGGGTCGCCCTGCAAATCATCGACGAAGGCGACGGCATTCCACCGGCGGAGCTGGAGACCATATTCGACAAGTTCTATCGCGCGCAAAAGGGCGACCATGTCCGTCCCGGCACCGGTCTCGGGCTAGCGATCTCCCGCGGCTTTGTCGAGGCGATGCATGGCACGATTTCAGCCGCCAACCGCACCGATCGAAGCGGCGCCGTGCTGACCATCAAATTGCCGATCCCGGCGGCATCACACGCGCTGGACACCGCCGCATGAACGCCACGCCAATCAAGGTCCTTGTCATCGACGATGAGCCGCCGATCCGCAAATTGCTGCGGATGGGGCTGAGCACGCAAGGTTACGAAATCCTGGAAGCCGCCAGCGGCAAAATCGCGCTCGAATTGCTGGTCCAGAATCCCGCGCTGATCATTCTCGATCTCGGCCTTCCCGATATCCAGGGCCATGAATTGCTGCGCATGATCCGCGGGCGCAACGACAGCGTTCCGATCGTGGTGCTGTCGAGCCGCGGTGATGAGGCCGGAAAGGTCCAGGCGCTCGATCTCGGCGCCGACGATTATCTGACAAAGCCGTTCGGGATGGATGAACTGCTCGCCCGCATGCGCGCGGCATTGCGGCACCAATTGCAGGTCCATGGCGAGCGCCCGGTGTTTCGATCGGGCGATCTAAGCGTCGATCTGGTGCGCCGTATCGTCAAGGTCGCCGACAAGGATATTAAACTGTCGCCGAAGGAGTACGAATTGCTGCGCGTGCTGGTGCAGCACGCCGGCAAGGTCTTGACCCACCGCTTTCTCTTAAAGGAGCTGTGGGACGAATTGACCGACGCGCAATATCTGCGGGTCTATGTCCGCCAGCTCCGGCAGAAGATCGAAGCCGATCCGGAGCGTCCGCAATTCGTGCTCACTGAAACCGGGATCGGCTACCGGCTGCGCGCGGCGGATTAGGCACCGACCGTCACCCTGAGGTGCGAGTCCTTGCGAGCCTCGAAGGATGACGGTTGGGTGCGGTGCGGCCCATCCTTCGAGACGCGCGCAAAGAGCGCGCTCCTCAGGATGACGTCGAGCATGCGGAAGCGACGGCGGCCTTGCAGTTTCCTAAAATGGAACCATCTCCACCCGCGAAGATTATTTTCCCGCAACTGGGAGAATAATCATGGCACGAAAATATTCGAAAAAGGCATCCGCCAAAGTCGGGCGCGCGATGAAAAAGCGCAAGGCCGGCACTTTGAAGAGCGGTCGGTCGGGCAAGAAGGTCAAGAGCCGCGGGCAGGCGATCGCGATCGGTCTTTCCGAAGCGCGGGCTGCGGGAGCGAAAGTGCCGAAGAAGGCTTCCAAGAAGACGGCCAAGAAAAGCAAATCGAAGAAGTAGCGGCGACATTTTACTGGTTTCTCGTCATGGCCGGGCTTGTCCCGCCCATCCACGTCTTTTTTATTGCGATGCTGCCAAGACGTGGATGCCCGGGACAAGCCCGGGCATGACGGCGGTTAACTCGCCTTGCGCGCCGGCGAGCGGTGCGCTTTTTTTGCGAGGCGGTGCGTCGTCCGGCGCGCCGGGGAATGCGCCGACCGTTTTGCCGATGCCTTGCCCTTCAGGCTTTGCCGCAGCGCATCCATCAGGCTGATGACATTGTCCGGCCTTTCCTCGCGCTCGGCTGATTTGACCGGCTTGCCGGCGGCCTTGCGCTTGACCAGCGTCTTCAACGCATTCTCGTATTCGTCCTTGAATTTTGCGGGATCGAAATGCGCGGCTTTGGTATCGAGGATGTGGCTTGCGAGTTCGGCCATGTCCTTTGAGATCTTCGGGCTCTTGATGTCGTCGAAATAATCGTCTTCGTCGCGCAATTCGTAGGGGTATCGCAGCGTGGTGCCGAGCAGGCCCTTGCCCAACGGCTCGATCGCGATGACGTGCTCGCGGTTGGTCAGGACGATCCGGGCCAGCGCGACGCGATCCTGGTCCTGCATGGCATCGCGGATCACCGCGAAGGCGTCGATCCCGGTCTTGCCGTCGGGGGCGATGTAATAGGGGTGATTGAGGTAGCGCGTGTCGATCTCGTCTTTCGGCACAAAGCCGTCGATGTCGATGGTATGGTTGCTTTCGATCTGAACGGCCTCCAACTCGTCCTTGTCGACCTCGACGTATTCGCCCTTTTTCAGCTCGTATCCGCGGCCTTTCTGATCACCTTCGACGACGTCGCCGGTCTCGGCATCGACCATCTGCTGTTTCAGCCGGTTGCCGGTTTCCTTGTTGATCATGTGGAAGCGGGTTTTGTCGACCGTCGTTGTGGCCGGGTAAAGCAGCACCGGGCATGACACGAGGGAAAGCTTTAGGGACCCTTTCCAATAGGCGCGAACGGCCATTACAATCTCCGGCTTGCTATGGGTTAAACGAATTCGGGAACTTCAACTGATATTGCGGGTTTTGGTTCCGGGCCCCTGCTGTCGTGCCAAAGGGCCGTTTCGTCATTGGCGTGGGATTTGATCGTGTCCTTGAGAAACCTCTCCACCTATCGGAAAAAACGCGATTTCGAAAAGACCGCGGAGCCCAGCGGCGAAGCGGCGATAGCCCCTTCGAAGCAGCGGCGGTTCGTGATCCAGAAGCATGACGCGACCCGGCTGCATTACGACCTGCGGCTGGAGTTCGACGGCGTCTTCAAATCCTGGG